>OGXZ01001458.1_pt1 | contig 13424 bp, 10 predicted proteins | sample 1576431 | NCBI WGS metagenome assembly OGXZ01 (sample SAMEA3541590, study PRJEB24748) | human gut metagenome | biome: human gut; feature: human-associated habitat; material: faeces | place: China | collected 2012
TCTTCCGATCTCATGTTTTCGTATGGTCAGCGCAGTAAATGCGCAGACTTACGGAACAGTTACTTTATTTTATAATTCCAATATTTTAATTATTTCTAGGAAAGGAAAAACTGTTTGGAACATAAGCTTCCAGACAGCCGTGTGAAAAGTATGACAAAGATCAGAACCAGATACGCACCGAGCCCGACAGGCAAAATGCATGTAGGAAACTTAAGAACTGCATTATACGCATACCTGATTGCAAAACATGAGGGCGGCGATTTTATCCTGCGAATCGAGGATACCGATCAGGAGCGTTTCGTTGAAGGCGCGACCGAGATCATTTACAATACGATGCGCGATACCGGACTGAAACATGACGAAGGTCCGGACATCGGCGGTCCGGTTGGCCCGTATGTACAGAGCGACCGTCAGAAACAGGGCATCTACATGGAATATGCGAAGAAGCTGATCGATAAAGGCGAAGCTTATTACTGTTTCTGCGATCAGGAACGCTTAAACAGCTTAAAGAGAGAAGTAAATGGCGAAGAGATCATGACCTATGATAAGCACTGCCTGCACCTTTCCAAGGAAGAGGTAGAGGCAAACTTAAAGGCAGGAAAGCCGTTTGTCATCCGTCAGAACAACCCGACCGAGGGAAAGACTACCTTCCACGATGAGATTTACGGGGATATTTCCGTAGATAACTCCGAGCTGGACGATATGGTTTTAATCAAATCGGATGGATTCCCGACCTACAATTTCGCAAATGTGGTGGACGATCATTTACAGCAGATCACCCATGTAGTCCGCGGTAACGAGTACCTGTCTTCTTCACCGAAGTACAACCGTCTGTACGACGCATTCGGATGGAAGGTTCCGGTTTATGTGCACTGCCCGACCATCACGAACGAGGAGCACAAGAAGCTGAGCAAGCGAAGCGGTCATTCTTCCTATCAGGATCTCATCGATCAGGGCTTCGTTTCCGAGGCAGTTGTCAACTTCGTTGCCCTGCTTGGCTGGTCACCGGAAAATAATCAGGAGATTTTCTCCTTAGACGAGCTGGTAAAAGAGTTCAACTACAAGAATATCAGCAAATCTCCGGCTGTTTTCGATATGGTAAAACTGAAATGGATGAACGGCGAGTACATCAAGGCGATGGATTTTGATAAGTTCTATGAGATGGCAGAGCCGTACATCAAGAAAGTAATCACCAAGGATCTGGATCTGAAGAAGATCGCGGCGATGGTTAAGACGAGAATCGAGATTTTCCCGGATATCGAGGGACACATCGATTTCTTTGAGACACTGCCGGAGTATGATCCGCAGATGTATGTTCACAAGAAGATGAAGACCAATCTGGAGACATCCTTAAAGGTATTAAAAGATGTTCTGCCGATTCTGGAAGCACAGGAAGATTACTCCAACGACGCCCTGTACGCGGCGCTGTCCGGGTATGTATCCAAAGAGGGCGTTAAGACCGGCTTTGTAATGTGGCCGATCCGTACCGCTGTATCCGGCAAGCAGATGACGCCGGCAGGCGCGACCGAGATCATGGAAGTGCTTGGCAAGGAAGAGTCGATCCGCCGTATCAAGAAGGGAATTGAGCTTCTGGAGGCACAGCAGTAGGCTGTCGTAACCGTCGATGTTCGACTTGAAGCAAGTTTGGCTTCGCAGATTAAATCAGTAGGTAGTAAATAAACAACTGCTTTTTCATGTATCGTAGATGCATGAAAAGCAGTGAAAAGGTGCGCTTTGTGAGAAATACATTCCAAGGCGCACTTTTCTTACATTTGTACTTGACAGATTTGCTTCAGATGCGCGGCAGAAGGATGTCTTGCACATCAAAATGCGAATTTCGAAGCAAATATGCCGAGATATTCTTGAATTGTGGAGTAAGGAAACAGGAAATGGCATTCAGTAAAGCACAGACACAGGCAATCATGCATAAAGATGGTCCCATGATGGTTCTGGCGGGACCGGGATCAGGGAAAACAACGGTGATCACCCATCGGGTCCAGTATCTGACGAAGGAGTACGGAATCGATCCGGGGGATATTCTTGTGATTACCTTTACCCGGGCAGCAGCCGAGGAGATGCGGGAGCGGTATGAAGCATTGACCGGCGGCGGCTCCAGAGTCACCTTCGGTACTTTTCATTCGATCTTTTTTAGGATCTTAAAACTGGCATACCGATATACCGCTGACAATATTGTCCGGGAAGAGCAGCAGATGCAGTTTGTCCGGGAGCTGGCTCAGACCGGAGGTCTGGAGCCGGAGGATGAAAATGAGTTTGCAGCCTCCATTTTAAGTGAGATAAGCTCTGTCAAGGGAGAGAGGATTGCACTGGAACATTACTATTCCAAAAACTGTCCGGATGCAGTTTTCCGTCAGCTCTATGCAGGCTATGAAGAGAAAATGCGCCGGGCCGGACTCATCGATTTCGATGACATGATGGTGCTGTGTCTGGAACTTTTTACGGAAAGAAAAGATATCCTGTCTGCCTGGCAGAGAAGGTATCGGTACATCCTGATCGATGAGTTTCAGGACATCAATCGGCTTCAATATGAGATCGTGCGGATGTTAGCCAAGCCGGAAGATAATCTTTTTATCGTGGGGGATGATGATCAGTCGATTTACCGGTTTCGTGGGGCCAAACCGGAGATTATGCTGGGGTTTGAGCGGGATTATCCGGGTGCCGGACGGATTCTTCTGGATGTGAATTACCGCAGTACCGAGGAGATCGTGGCACCGGCATTGCGGCTGATTGGAGAAAACCAGAAACGTTTTTCAAAGGCCATCCATACAACGGGACGGCATGGGAAGAACGTGATCACGAAGCTCTGGCAGGATCCGGGGGAAGAAAATCTGGCCATTGCCAGGGAGATACAGCTGTATCTGCAGTCGGGAGTGCGGCCGGGGGATATCGCAGTTTTATACCGGACCAATGCTGGTCCTCGTTTTCTGATGGAAAAGCTGATGGAATACAACCTTCCCTTCCGGACAAGGGATACGGTGCCGAATCTCTATGAACACTGGATTTCGCGAAATATCCTGACCTATATCCGAATCGCCATGGGAAGCCGGGCGCGGGAAGATATTTTGCAGGTCATCAACCGTCCGAAGCGGTATATCAGCCGGGATGCGATGCCGGATGAGACGGTTTCGTTCGAGAAGATGAAGGCATTCTATGCGGAGAAAGACTGGATTGCCGAGCGGATCGAGAGTTTGGAAGGGGATCTGCGGGCCATCGCCCGGATGTCACCTCTGGCAGCCGTCAATTATATCCGCCAGGGCATGGGATACGATGAATATCTGATCGAGTATGCGGCATTCCGGCGGATGCGGCCGGAGGAACTTTTAGAGACTGCCGATGAGTTAAAAGAAAGTGCGGCGGGTTTCAAGACCTTTGACGAGTGGTTTGCACACATCGAGGCATACAAGGAGGAACTGCTCCGGCAGGCGGCGCAGCGGCGGACGGAGACGGATGCGATCACGCTCGCGACGATGCACAGTGCCAAGGGGCTGGAATTTCCCATTGTCTATATTCTCGATGCCAATGAAGGTATCACGCCGCACAGCCGCGCGATGCTGGACGAGGATATGGAGGAAGAACGACGTCTGTTTTATGTGGCAATGACGCGTGCAAAGACCCGGCTGCATGTATATGCGGTGCGGGAGAGGTACCATAAAAAGGCGGAAGTATCGCGGTTTGTGTGGGAGTATCTGGGGCGGGATGGAGATAGCAGGTAACGAAATTCACAATGAAAATCGGGAAATCAGGCAAAAAAGTTTGAGGACAAAGGAGAAATGTCGTAGGGGATGTGTACTCGCACGAATGAATCATATAAATGACGGTATTAAACATATATTGTGTACGGTTTGCTGACATTTTTTGAAAATTGTTTAATAATAACAGTATGAGAATTAAACTTCATGAGCGTCAAAAGAGATGAAAGGTAAACAGAGAGGAGATGGGAGAATGAAAAGTATACGAAGGGCGGCAGCGATGTGTCTGACAATGACATTGGCAGTATCGACATTATTTGGAAATACGGCATGGGCGGATATGCTGCAGAAGACGGAGAGAAAAAAATGTGTTCATGTGCATACAGAGGAGTGCTACGGCGAGCTGGATGAGGAGGCAACCTCGTCCCAGATAGGAGAAGAGCCGACGGAATGTACCCATGTCTGCAGTGTGGAAAGCGGATGCATACGGAATACAGCCTCGTCTTCCGGTACGAACGAGGACGATTCTGAAACCGGACCGGATGATGAAGAAACCAACGATCAGAAAGATTCTGCTGACAAAGCAGAGGATGACGAGAAACAGGAAGGTGCTCCTTCCGTCAGTACACCATCGGATATGAAAGATACGACAGTTCCAGGCGGAACTGTGATACCGGCTGTGAAGTCCCAGATCTTCTCCTGGTCCTGGTATGATCCGGAGGAGAACCTGCTGGATGGCAAATTAGAGCTTAGCGGAGTTACCGAGGAAGTCCAGCCATCCTTCGAAGAGGTCGCGGAGTACTTACCACAGGCTATTATTTCCCAGGTCGGAGAAGAAAGCGAAGTGGGGGGGGGAAGAAGAGGAAAAAATTTCGATCACTGGCTGGAACTGTAACGAGTACGTGCAGGATGAAGAAGGCCGCTGGCCTCTGGAAGGCACCTATGAGTTTGCAGCAGAGCTGCCGGAGGCATATGAACTGGCGGAAGATGTAGAGGCACTGGTGGTGGAAGTGTCTGTGACGGGAGACCAGGCGGCGATGCCTGTAGTAAGTGGAACTCCTGTGCTAAATGTAAGTTTTAACTCAGGTGACTCTTCTAAAAGTCTTTACTATGATGGAAATAAATTTTCTAGTGTTAATGACGATGTAATAAATTTATTGAGGAATTGCGGTATAGAGGTTGCTAGTTTAGGAAATTATAGGTTTCAATTAAGAATGACGAATGCTCGCATACAGAACCTTGAGTTAAGCCGGGGAACATGGGAGATAGTATTAAATGGAAGAAATGAATTAGAGGGAAAAGGGAAAGATTTTTCAGGATGTGGTCTCAGGATTAATGACTATGCAAGCGCGACGATTAAGGCAGAACCAGAATCGGCTTCTTTGAAAGTTCAGAATTATCCAACGACAAAAGATGCATCCAGCGGAATAGTGGTTGCAGGCAGCTTGACGATAGAGAGTGGAACGATAAAAGCAGCTGCCGATGCGGAACAAAATAGCGATCTAGTCTCAGGAGCTATTGTTGTGCAAAGAAAAGGAGCTTTAAATATTAACGGAGGCTCTGTTACTGCTACGGGAACACACAAGAATGGTGTGTATGTCCTTGGAAATTTCCAGATGTCTGGTGGAAGGTTAACGGTAACCGGAAGTGGAAAACCCGGAATTGAGAATGTGGGTGATTTTAATCTTTCAGGTGGAACAATTTCAACAAAATCTAATAGTGATGGAATAGGATTTTTGCAGGGGCGTGGATCTGTAACGATCAAAGCCAAGGAACTGAATACCGATCGATTATACATTACTGGAGATAGTTCCTTCACTGTTGCAAGTGGCGGAAAGGTAACCTCTGAAAGTACGATAATTGATAGAGGCACACTTACCAATAAAGGAGAATTTGTTTCAAACGGTCCATTTGTAAAAAATGAAAAAGGAACATTTATCAATAAAGGCACAATCAGCGGAAGCGGAAGTCTGCCTGATGATGCAAAGCAGACACCGGATCAAATTACAGGTTATACAGCGGAAATTAGTAGAGATTATAGCGAAAATATGTCGATCGATGTTCCAAGCCTTGCGGGTATTCATCAACCGGATAGAGCCGGAAACCTGCAATATGAACTTGCTGAATATACAGGAAGTGATAAAGGAGAAGGAACGATTGACAAGGAATCGGGTCAGTTGAAGGTGGACAGGGCTGGTGTATTTAAAATCAAGGTGAATACACAGGCAAGTGGATTCTATAAAGCCGGAGAAAATCCAGTTTATATAACATTGACTGTTAATAAAGCAAAGTTTCCTGATTCCTGGAACTTGAGCGTAATAGCTGCCAACGGTGAATATAGGGGAGCCCAAGGATATCTGGCAGCTGACATTAGCGCAAGTGGTATTCCTAGTGGTGCAAGATATGAATATCAGCTGAAGCGTACAAAGAGTACGGATGATTTACAAGAAGATCAGTGGAAGTCGGAGTGTCCGAAGATTGTGAATGTAGCAGAGTCTGGTCAGTTTGTATTTGTAAGGGTGACAGTAGATAATTACGAGTCGAAGGTATTTTGCTCTGATAACCGAACGAGTATTACCGAACGGAGGTTTGCAGATACAAAAGTAACACTTGAACCAGAGAACGTCATTTATAATGGTCAATCCTGGAACCCGGAGATCAAGGTAGTTGAGAACTGGCAGGGAGCTTCCGGAGATGAAGTGGATAAGGCGGATTATACAATCCAATATTGGACATATTGGACAGGAACTGATAACAGGATAGTTACAGAGCGAAAAGATGCTGGAACATACACCGTTTATCTGTTGGGTCAGAGAAATTATACGAATGAATCGAAACAAGCTATACTTACAATCGACAAGTGTAAATTAAATGCACGGATAACAGGAAACTCTTTCGATAAAGTCTACGATGGAACGACAGATATTAGGGAGGAGCAGAATTTATCCGTTCAGCTTTACAGTGATTCCGGTACTCTTGATTCTCAGGATGTTCGTGCTGACCAGGTGAATTTGGCATATCAGAGTGCGGATGTTGGAGAGCACAATATTGAGGCGGCAAATATTACGTTAGCAGGTGACAATGCAAAGAATTATGAGCTGACAGAAAGTAGCGCATCCATCAAAGGCAGTATCATAGCACGTGATTTCGCATCCATGATTGTGTCGGCAGATCCGCTTACCTACAATGGTACCGAGCAGAAGCCGCAGATCCATGCATCTGTGGAAACCGGTCTTTCAAATGTGAGTCCGGATGCAGTGGTATTTACTTATTCTAAGAATGGAGTGGATTACCAGAGTGAGATCCCAGGCTTTACAGATGCGGGAACTTATCAGGTATATGTGAAAGCTTCGATGGCCAATTTCAATGATGCTGTAAAAACAGTCAATGTGACGGTTCAGCAAGCGCCTTCAAGCTCAGGCAGTCATTCAGGCGGCGGAAAAGACAGCGGCGGAAAAGGCAGCGGCGGAAAAGGCAGCAGTGGAAAAAGCAGCAGTGGAAAAAGCAGCAGCGTAAGTTCCGGCACAGTAACCAAAGATAGCCAGAAAGGCTACCGCAGCGAGGAGCAGGGGGTTATCACCGGTGCATCGAATCAGGCAGTGAATGACGGTTACAGCCATTGGATAAAGGATGCCAGAGGCTGGTGGCTCCGCTACAGTGACGGCACCTGGCCTATGGGCAATACCGGTGCATTTCATTGGGAAAAAGTCAACGGCAGATGGTGGGCATTTGGCGCTGAGGGATATCTGAGTACCGGCTGGATCTATGACACCCTGTACCAGGGATGGTTCTATATGGACGAAAACCAGGGTATGCTTACAGGATGGCAGTTCATCAATGGAAAATGGTATTATCTGAATTCGAATCACGACGGCAGTGCCGGCATTATGTATTCAAAACGCCGGACACCGGACGGCTGGTATGTGAAAGAAGACGGCAGCTGGGATGAAGAAGTGAGAAGATAATAGGTAAAAAAGTTATTTAAAGCGGTTGATCGGGAGGTCAGCCGCTTTTCTTTGATCATATTGAGGTCGTGACATACTCCCTCCACTTAGCTAACGCTTGAAGTGGGGGCTTCTCGTTCGATTGCCCTATTGGGCAAAGCATAGGCGAGCTATCCCCGTGTGTCCCACGGTTCTGTTATTATGAACGGGACTGTTTCGTATCTACGCAGTCCCGAACAAAATCTACGTTTTGGGGGAAATCAGGAAATTTTTCTTTCTGTATCAAGTTCAACTCCCGATATCCTCAACCCTTCCCTGCAAATATTGATAGCTGCATTCTCATCACGGTTCATCTGATTTCCGCAGGTGCAGCTATACATACGGTCTTCCAGTTTTAGATCTTTTTTGAGTTTTCCGCAGCAGCTGCAGATTTTTGAACTGGGATACCACTTATCGATACGAACCAGTTTCTTACCAGCACTTTCTAATTTGTAGGAAAGAAAATCAGTAAACATTCCCCATCCATTATCATGAACACTCTTTCCAAACCTTGAATCCTGGCTCATTTCTTTCATGTTCAAAGATTCTATGCACACAAGATCATAAAAATTGGTTATCTTTCTGGATTCCTTGTGCAGATAATCTTTCCGCTGACGTGCAATATGAGCATGGAGTCTGGCTATTTTCTTTTTCTGTTTCATGTAACGGCTGCTCCCCTTTTCGCAATGACTCAGCCTGCGCTGCTCCCTTGCAAGTTTTTCCTGGGACTTTCGGAAAAAGTGAGGATAGTCTGCATGAGCTCCATTGGAATCTACATACAATTCACTCATGGAAAAATCAAGTCCGATTGCGGTTTTTACAGACCTGATTTCATGTTCCGCTTCTTCTGCCGCATACAGTAATGATACATAATACTTGTCATCTGCTTCCTGGCTGACGGTGGCACCCTTCAATATATAACTATCATCGATACTCCGATGCTGTTTTATGCGGATCCAACCTGCTTTCGGAAGTTTCAGTTTACCACTCTGCAAAGTAATATTTCCATTTACGCAGTTTGTCGTATAACTTCTTACCGGATTCTTTTTTGACTTGAACTTCGGAAAACCAACCGAAGAATCCCGAAAGAAGTTCTTGTAGGCTGTCTGCAGATGCAGCTGTGCATTACACAATGCCAGACTGTCTACCTCCTTCAGCCACGGAAACTCCGCCTTATACTTTGCAGGCGTAACCTTTAATACTTTTCCGGTTTTCTCATAATATTCTTTCTTCTCTACCAGCATCCGGTTATACACGAAACGCACACAGCCAAATGTCCTTGCAAATAATTCTTTTTGAGATTTATTCGGGTAAATCCGAAAACGGTACACGATGTTCACTCTTATTTTCTCCCTGCGTTTCTATGTACTGGCGGATAACCTCAATGGGTGCACCACCAGCACTTAACAGGCAAAAACTCTGGCTCCAGAACATTTCTTTCCAAAGCTTCTGCCGAATCTCCGGATACTCTTTTTTATCAATCGGCTGCTTGCGCTTTTATACGCATTAATAAATTTGCTGAGTTCCGATTTCGGATGGGCCCGAAACATGATATGAACATGATCCCGATCATGATTCCATTCCTCTAATGTAACATGATACTTCGGAGCGATATATTCAAAAATCTCCCGGGTCCGATCAGAAACAGGATCCGTCAGTACCTTTTTTCGGTATTTTATAACCAGAATCAAATGATAATAGAGCAGAAACACTGAATGTGCATTACTGTCCAATTTTCTCATAAAATCAGCCTTTCTTTTTACTTTCGACTGATTATATTATAACACAGAAACACTTGTTTGTCTACATTTTCCAGAACATTTGTTCTTCTATATTGATTTTCATTTATGTGCACAGATATGTGCAGTTTTAATATGCCAGATATTGCATGATTTTCCCAAAAGGCAATTCATCTCACCACCTAGAGAGGATGGGAGAATTCTTGCAAAGTGTTGTTAAAAATTGAAAAACATATCAATGAATCGATTGATAAAAGAACGGAGATACGATAAACTAGTTATTAGTAGAAAGTATATTTCGGTCGAGGAAGGAGGAGCTATGCCATTACCTAAATACAAAACGTATACAGTACAAGATATATATGATCTTCCGGAAGGAACCCGTGCAGAATTGATAGATGGTACCATGTATATGATGGCACCTCCAAGCCGGGCTCATCAGGAAATTGTAGGCGAATTATTTGCAGCTATTCGGGACTATATTAAGGAGAAAGGCGGGATATGCAGGCCTTATGTCGCTCCGTTTGCAGTATTTTTAAATGAGGATGATCATACTTACGTAGAGCCGGATGTAAGCGTGATCTGCGATCCATCTAAATTAAATGATAAAGGATGTGCGGGAGCACCAGATTGGATTATTGAGGTGGTTTCACCGGGAAGTCAGCGAATTGACTATATGATAAAGCTTTTTAAATATCGTACAGCCGGTGTCCGTGAATATTGGATCGTGGATAAAACGAAAAACAGGATTATTGTGTATAATTTTGAAAAGAATGATATGAACGAATATACATTTTCCGATCAGGTTCCGGCAGGGATTTATGATGATTTGAATATCGATTTTGCAAAAATTGATGAATTGCTGTGAGCGTTGAATGGTTAGTATATCGGGGGGGATTATAAAAAGAAGTATTTTGTGCGGACTATAAGGATTAGTTAAAGCGGTTGATTAAGGTGTTGATCAGCCGTTTTTTCTTTACGGAAAATATTATCATTGTATGGAATTTTAGGTAGGAATTTTAGCCAGATGGTATTATTTCATAAGTTGAATTATTCACGTTTTCGTGATACACTTTCTATATATCTGTTGGCAGACGAATGGAGGAATGACATGGCGGTCAGTTATAAAAAATTATTCCATTTATTGATAGAAAAAAATATGACAAATGCACAGTTGCAGAAGGAGGCTGGCTTCTCCGCAAATATTATCACACGGCTGAAACGTAATGGGTATATTTCCCTCGAGAGTATAGAGAGTATATGCCGTGTTATGAACTGTGGCGTTGACGATATTCTGGAATTTGTACCAGAGAATAACGGAGGAAAAGAGAATGGTTGATACCAAAAAGGAACAGGAACGTGATGAGCTGCACCGTGCAATATGGGCGATTGCAGATGAACTGCGAGGAGCAGTCGATGGCTGGGACTTTAAAAACTATGTTCTTGGCACGATGTTCTATCGATATATTTCCGAAAACCTGTGTAAGTACATAAACAACGGTGAGATTGATGCAGGCAATATTGATTTTGATTTTGCAAAAATGCCGGATGAGGATGCGGAAGAAGCAAGAGAGGGACTGGTAGAGGAGAAAGGATTTTTTATCCTTCCGAGCGAACTTTTCTGTAATGTCCGTGCTAATGCTGAGAATGATGAAAACTTAAATGAAACATTGGAGCGTGTGTTCCGTCACATCGAGGAATCAGCGAAAGGCAGTGAGGCAGAGAGCGACTTTGCCGGATTGTTCGATGACTATGATGTGAACAGCAATAAACTGGGTTCTACGGTTGCAAAGCGTAATGAAAAACTTGTAAAACTGCTGAATGGTGTAGGAGAAATGAATCTGGGAGATGTGAAAGACCATTCCATTGACGCCTTTGGCGATGCCTATGAGTACCTTATGACCATGTATGCATCGAATGCTGGAAAATCTGGTGGAGAGTTCTTTACTCCGGCAGATGTGTCCGAACTGCTCACACGCCTTGGAACGGTAGGAAAAACAGAAATCAATAAAGTATATGATCCGGCTTGTGGTTCGGGTTCATTGCTTTTGAAGGCTGAGAAAATTCTTGGAAAGGATGCTATTCGTAACGGTTTTTATGGGCAGGAGATCAATATCACAACCTACAACCTGTGCCGTATTAATATGTTCCTGCATGATGTGGGATTTGATAAATTTGATATAGCTTGTGAAGATACATTGCTCAGTCCTCAGCACTGGGATGATGAGCCATTTGAGTTGATCGTGTCTAATCCACCGTATTCTATTAAGTGGGCGGGAGACGAAAATCCACTGCTCATCAATGACCCTCGTTTTGCTCCGGCTGGAGTTCTGGCACCTAAGAGCAAAGCGGATATGGCGTTTATTATGCACAGTCTGTCATGGCTTGCGTCTAACGGAACTGCTGCCATCGTATGCTTTCCGGGAATTATGTACCGTGGTGGTGCAGAGCAGAAAATTCGTAAATATCTGGTAGATAACAACTATGTGGATTGCGTTATTCAGTTGCCGAGTAATTTGTTCTTTGGCACTTCGATTGCAACCTGTATCATGGTAATGAAAAAGAATAAGACGGATAATAAAACTCTGTTTATTGATGCCACAAGCGAGTGTGTGAAGGTTACCAACAATAATAAGCTGACACCAGAGAATATTGATCGTATCGTGGATGTGTTTGCTAAACGTGAAGACGTGGAGCATTTTGCACATCTGGCAAGCTATGAAGAAGTATCCGGCAATGATTATAATTTGTCTGTATCCACCTATGTCGAAGCTGAAGATACCAGAGAGAAAATTGACATCGTGAAGTTGAATGCGGAAATTAAGGAAATTGTTGCCCGTGAGCAGGTGCTCCGTGATGAAATTGATAAGATCATCACAGAAATCGAGGTGTAAATGATAATTCGACTGGTTCAAGACATAAGAAAGGCATTGGAAAACGAACTATATTTTGTGGCATTAAGTTCTGCACTCACCTTGCCAGACATCTGTGGTAAGGCCGCATATGCAACTGAACGAAGCAGCAGAAAACGATATATTTTATGGTATGACGAAGAAATAGGTAAATATGAAAAGAATCCAGAAGACAAAGATGATATGCCGTATTTGTCAGGAGAGGTAATTTATAGTTTGCGCTGTTCATTGTTACATGAAGGAAATCCCAATATGAAGAATGATAGTTTACGAACCAATCAACCAATAGATCATTTTTCGTTGGTTATTGAAAAAGCTAAACCGTTTGATATTTATTCAGATACCAGCTCTATTACTCGATTTGGAAATGAACAGAAACGCGAATATAGAATGAATATCAGAAGGATATGCATGATCTTATGTGCTGTAGCGGAAGCCTATTATAAAGAGAATAGCGATAAATTTTATTTTAATTATGAAATTATCGACTGGGATGAAGTTACCTCACACTTACCACCAATAGACATGGAGAAAGTTTTGGCAGAACTGGCTAAAAATGATAGTGAATTTTATCAAGGAAGGAAAGTGGGCGAAAATGAATAGAGTAAATGAATTAATAAAAGAATATTGCCCAGATGGTGTGGAAATACGTTGCCTTGAGGATTGTTGTAATTTGCTTGATAAAAAGCGAAAACCAATAACAAAAGCATTTCGTGAAGCTGGAGAATATCCATATTATGGAGCTAATGGAATTCAAGATTATGTGGCAAATTATATTTTTGATGGCACATTTGTTTTAGTTGGCGAAGATGGAAGTGTTATTACTAAATCAGGCACACCAGTTGTAACATGGGCAGAAGGAAAAATATGGGTAAACAATCATGCACATATTATTAAAGAAAAAGATGGTGTAATGCTACGTTATTTGTACCATTATCTTCAGACTATAGATGTAACATCGTTGATTCATGGGAATATTCCTAAATTGACGGGAGGAGACTTTAAAGCATTGAAGATCGCTGTACCTCCTCTGGAGGTACAACGTGAAATAGTCCATATTTTGGACTATTTCACGTTACTTAC
>OGXZ01001471.1_pt1 | contig 13365 bp, 12 predicted proteins | sample 1576431 | NCBI WGS metagenome assembly OGXZ01 (sample SAMEA3541590, study PRJEB24748) | human gut metagenome | biome: human gut; feature: human-associated habitat; material: faeces | place: China | collected 2012
TGTCCGACTGCCAATAGTCGTTTTGGCTCGATAGTTCGTGATGAACGTAGTCGAGGTTCTTTGTTCTCTTGTTGTGTTCCTCGCCTCTTCCATGGTGGGCACGTTTGGCAGACTCGGCGTACGTACGGTCGTCGTCACCGCCAGGGCCACCAGTTTGCCAGCTTCAATATTGGGTAAGCAGCTCGCCAAATTATCAAAAATCAGATCGGTTTGACCCGCCAAGACGGACATACGGGCTTGGGCCGCCCCGTTGAAAGGCACGTGCACCATATCAATGCCTTCAGCATTCTTGAGCCATTCGCCTGACATGTGTCCTGCCGAGCCATTGCCACCCGAGGCGTAATTGAGCTCACCCTTGTGTGCACGCGCATACGCGATCAAATCGGCCACCGACTTCACCCCTGTCTTTTCCACAAACGCAGGCGTCACCACCAACACGTTGGGCACGTGAGCAATCAGTGTGAGCGGTTTGAAATCCTTCACCGGATCGTAGGGCAATGAACTAAACAAATGCGGATTAATGGCATGGGTGGCCACGGCACCCACCACCCAGGTATAACCATCACCGGGTTGACGGGCCACGTACCCCATGCCCACGCCACCACCAGCGCCGGGACGATTTTCGACAATCACAGTACCCAAGGCTGCTTGAACCGTCTCGGCAATGGCACGTGCGGACACGTCAAGCGGACCTCCCGGCGGATACGGCACAACTAAATGAATAGGATGACTACCTTCCCCGTGAGGGAGCGCTGCGTGAGCACTCAGCGGGAGGCCTGTTGCCAATCCGAGGGACACCAGCCCCATGGCGTTTAATAACGCACGTCGTTGAATCATGTTGACCGTCCTTTTTGTTTTTGAAATAGCACTCTGAAAAATATCGAGCGTGATATGTTCAATTTCAACATACCTCACCGAGAATTGCAAAATAAGGCATATCGCTTAGGCGAAATAAAAACGGTTATTTTTCAAACCCTTACCCAAACCCTAAACACTTTCTCCTAAGCGATATGTCTTGGGCGGTGTGTGGTTTTTTCCCAAAAAATCGCCTCATTGCGCCGGCGAATACCCTTTCGCCCGAAACGCCATACGATGTTTAGCCCCAAAAGCACCTCATCGAAGCGATCTTAAGCTCAAGATTCAACGCTCACCGAGTGATATACTCACCTCACAATCTGTGATGATCCTGAGGCACACCACCTAAGCTTGTGCTCAAGCGTCTCTGGCGTTACCTCGCTGACTGGAGTCTTTTTTCCTATGCCTATTCAGACTCAATGGCCATTTGCCAAAATCGTTGCTCACCGTGGCGCGGGTACCATGGCCCCCGAAAACACTTTAGCGGGCTTTCGCGTGGGGCTTCAACATGGCTACCATGCTTTCGAAACCGACGCCATGCTCACCAAAGATGGTCAAGCTATTTTGATGCATGATCCGCGGTTTGGTCGCATCATCCGTGACACGCGTAGCGTCCCAGAGCTCACCTTTGCTGAAATTCGCAACTTGGATGCCGGCAGCTGGTACAGCCCTTTCTATGCCGGGGAACCGCCAATGGGTTTTGAGACCGCCGTGCACTGGTGTCAGGCCAACCGTGTGTGGCTCAACATCGAAATCAAGCCCGGTTTAGGCGATGAGCTTGAAACGGGACGAGAAGTGGGTCGCCTCACCTCGCGCTACTACCAAGATCTGATCCGCGATGGCGGTGCCACACAACAAGGTATTGTCCCGAGCGTGCCTCTTTTCTCTTCGTTTAAGGTCGATGCACTGCGTGGCGCCAAGGAAACCGCGCCCAACATTCCTCGTGGACTGCTGGTGGATGAAATGCCTGAAAATTGGCGTGAACTCCTCGCTGAGCTCGATTGCGTGGCCTTGCACTGCAACCATAAACGCCTCACGCAAGAGCTTCTTGACGAAGTCCATGAGCTTGGCTACTGGGTCTTTTGCTATACAGTCAACGATCCCAAGCGCGTGAACGAACTCTTACGTATGGGGGTTGACGCCATGTGTACCGATCGCCTCGACTTGGTTCGTCCGATCGTCTGAAATTGTGCAAATTTAGTTCCGTAGTGAAACTAGCTTAACCTCAAAAAAGCACTACCGTGTTCATTATGACAGTGATCACAAACTCCTAGCTAAACTCAACAACGTCTACATGACGTATTTCAAGGAAGGTTGGATTTTTGATGAAGTAGTAGGGAAAAAGAAAGAACTTTTCCGAATATTAAACCTTCCTGTCCCAAGTTCAGAGCAGATCGTGAAGATGGAAGATTCACAAGAGGAGTATGACGAACTTGAGGGTATTGACCCGATTGTGTCTGCACTCGAGGAATCTGACCAATAGATCTATAAAGCAATCCCCCTGATCATCCTAATGGTCAGAGGGATCTGTGAATCGATAATGGTTACGTAAAATCGCTCACAATTTCGGGATTGTCTAAACGCGAACGTGACCTACCCAACAAAAAGGCTAACGGAATCTCAAAAAGATCAGCTCGTTAGCCTTTTTTTCGTAGGCCTTCGATGGCCTATTCGTGACAGCGTCTCACTGGTTGAGCGGTTTTATCGAGATGACACGATCCGCAAATCCCGTCTTTTCAGGGTTAGGCGCATCGCGATCCAAATTGACCGCTGAAACAATTGCACGCAACCCTTCAGGGTCAAAAATGCGAACGTGCTTTTGGTTCACTTCGATCAAACCGTCGTGTGAGAAGCGTGACAGCACACGGCTGACGGTTTCTAACTTGAGGCCTAAGTAGGAACCAATTTCGGCTCGGGTCATACGAAGCACAAATTCGCTACGCGAATAGCCGCGATTTTCAAATCGCTGACTGAGCGTCAACAAAAAGGCAGCGAGGCGCTCCTCGGCATGCATACTGCCGAGCAACAACATCACACCGTGCTGGCGCACGATTTCACGCGAGAGCATTTTCTGGAAATGCACGCCCATGGCTCGTAAACTCGTCGTCGCGTCTTCCATTCGAGAATAAGGAATAACGCACACTTCGGTATCTTCGAGGGCCATCACATCACACGAATACACCCCACTCGAAATACCATCAAGCCCAATCATTTCGCCGGCCATAAAGAAATTGGTCACCTGCTCACGACCGTCACTGCTCATGACGGTACTCTTCAGAAAACCCAAACGTACCGCATACAAATTGTCAAAATAATCTCCTGCGCGGTACAACACCTCCCCACGGCGAATACGCCGACGCGATGCTACCAATTCCTCAAGTTTCTCCACCTCTTTTAGTGTGAGCCCCATTGGTAAACATACTTCCCTAAGGTTGCAGTTAGAGCAAGCAACACGAAGCGAAGACACATTCATCATTCCTTTCTTCTCCCAACTTGTGTGGACTGATTGACGTGGTGATTGGTCACCTGACTACGCACGTCCTCGATCCTTACGACCTTCCTTATTTTTATTAGGGTGACTGAAGGCTTGATATGTTACAAAGACGTTCGACGTAATAATATTGCAGTAATATGAGGTCAATAAACTCTCTTATGTATGTAGAGAACTCGATGATCAAAGACCCCGAAAGAACTGTTTTGTTAGTTTACCGAAGTCTATGATGTTTGACTAGTATCAAACAATCATTATCTTCATTCTCAGTTTTCTACAGAAGTTTAATCATAGTCACAGTCCAAGGAAAAAACAGATGACGAATCCTGCTACCAGTGGTGTTGAACTACCCGATATGGACCTCCTGCGCAAGTTCGACGTGCCTGCCCCACGCTACACGTCGTATCCGACGGCGGATCGCTTCCATACCGAGTTTGGTGTTGAGGACTACGAAAAAGCCCTTGCTTCAAGAGCCGATGCTAAGCATCCTGCCCCGCTCTCGCTCTATGTTCATGTCCCTTTCTGTAACGACATCTGTTACTACTGTGGATGCAACAAGATCATTACTCGCGATCACTCTCGGAGCGCTGAATACATTGACGTGCTGGGTCAAGAAGCGCAGATGGTAAAAGACCGTCTCACGGGCTCGCAAGAACTCGAACAGCTCCACTTTGGGGGTGGCACGCCCACGTACTTGAGCAACGACGAAATGTCGCGCTTGATGCACGAGCTCACCTCTCGCTTCCCACTGGCTAAAGGTGGTGAATTTTCGATTGAAGTGGATCCTCGCACGTGCGATCCCGATAAGGTGGCCCATCTCCATAGCCTCGGGTTGAATCGCATGTCGCTTGGTGTGCAAGACTTTAACCCTGATGTGCAAAAAGCCGTCAACCGCATTCAGCCCTTTGAGATGACCAAAGCCACGATCGAAGCGGCGCGTGCCAACGGCTTTGAATCTGTCAACATCGACCTCATCTATGGGCTACCGAAGCAAACCCGAGAAACCTTTGCGAAGACGATCGATCAGGTGCTCGAGATTTCGCCCGATCGCATTGCGCTTTATCACTATGCGCACTTGCCCAATCACTTCAAGAGCCAACGTCGTATTCTGCCAGCTGATCTGCCGAGCACCGTGGAAAAAGTCAACATCATGTTTGATGCCATCACGCGCTTGACCTCCAACGGTTATCGCTACATCGGGATGGACCACTTTGCCAAAGAAAACGACGAACTCTCGATTGCGCAACGCGAAGGAACCTTGCAGCGCAACTTCCAAGGCTACTCCACCAAGGCCGAATGTGACATGGTCGCTTTAGGCGTTTCGGCCATCTCGAAGATCGACCGTGCCTACGCGTGCAACCCTCGTGAACTCGAGGACTACTACGCCGCCATTCGCGCAGGGCATTTAGCCACCAACCGTGGCTACTGGCTCAACGACGATGACGAAATGCGTCGCTATGTCATCATGACCATCATGTGCAACTTTGAATTGCGCAAACGCGATGTGGAAGAACGCTTTGGCATCAACTTCGACGAAACCTTTGCCTACGAATGGAGCAAGATGAAGCCCTATGTCAAGCATGAGCTCGTCGAACTCTACGACGATCGCCTCGTTGTGAGCGCCAAGGGCAAGATCTTCGTTCGCGCAGTCGCCATGCAGTTTGACCGCTATTTACGTGAATCGACTCGCGCGGGCGGTTACTCACGTATTGCTTAAGCGAATCGTCTTTTCCTACGAGCCCACCGTTTCTTAAATAGCGGTGGGCTTTTTTGGGTATTTTCCCTTAGTCAAGATCGCTTTAGCGCTAAAATAGCCCTTTCATTGATCACTACTAGACGCCATCGTCATCCCCCGTCTGTGTTGACAGCACGGCACTCTAGTGTGAGACCCAATTATTACACCCTGGCCCCGACTCTCAGCACGGTCTCGAGGCTAGTAACCATTGAATAGAGACATCATGAAAGTCGCAGATATTCGTCGAACCTTTCTCAAGTTCTACGAAAGCAAAGGCCATACGATCGTCCCGTCGAGCCCTGTGGTTCCTGGTAACGACCCCACTTTGCTTTTCACGAACGCTGGCATGAATCAGTTCAAGGATGTGTTCCTTGGCTTTGACAAACGCCCCTACACCCGTGCCACCACCAGTCAAAAATGCATCCGTGCGGGTGGTAAACACAATGACTTGGATAACGTCGGTTACACCGCTCGTCACCATACGTTCTTTGAAATGCTCGGGAACTTCTCGTTTGGCGACTATTTCAAGCACGATGCCATTCATTTTGCTTGGGAATTGCTCACAAAGCATTTCATGCTACCCGCTGAAAAGTTGTGGGTAACGGTGTACGCCGAAGACGACGAGGCCTACAACATCTGGAATAAAGAAGTGGGCGTGCCGGCTGAACGTATCGTGCGCATTGGCGACAACAAAGGCGCGCGTTACATGAGCGACAACTTCTGGATGATGGGTGATACGGGGCCATGCGGTCCTTGCACCGAAATCTTTTACGACCACGGTGAAGATGTCCAAGGTGGCCCTCCGGGCAGCCCTGACGAAGACGGGGACCGTTACATCGAAATTTGGAACCTCGTGTTTATGCAGTTTAATCGTGACGAACGTGGCGTGATGCACCGTTTGCCCAAACCCAGCGTGGACACCGGCATGGGGCTCGAACGTATTGCTGCCGTCTTGCAGGGCGTGCATAACAACTACGACATCGACCTCTTCAAGAACCTGATTGCTGCGTCCAAAGCGGCGGTCGAAAGCGTAAGCGATACGCCCGCCGACATCAATTCGCCCTCCTTAAAGGTGATTGCCGACCATATCCGCTCGTGCGCATTCTCGATTGCCGACGGCATTTTGCCTGGCAACGAAGGTCGCTCCTACGTGTTACGCCGCATTTGCCGTCGTGCTATTCGTCACGGCTACAAGTTAGGTGCACGTTCACCATTCTTCTACAAATTGGTCGATGCGGTTCGCAAAGAAATGGGCGAAGCGTACCCCGAACTCAACAATCCTCGCATTGCTCAAGTGATCGAAGAAGAAGAACGCCGTTTCTTCCTCACGATTAGTAAGGGCATGGAAATTCTTGAAGACGCCATTGCGAAAAACACCACCGGTGTGCTCGATGGGGACATTCTCTTTAAGTTGCACGACACCTATGGCTTCCCGGCTGACTTGACCGCCGACGTTTGCCGTGAACGCAACCTCAAAGTGGATATCGACGGGTTCGATGCTGCCATGGCTCGTCAACGTGAAGCCGCTCGCGCAAGCGCCAAATTCAAGATGGCCTTGGGCTTGGATTACCAGGGTCCCAATACCACCTTCACGGGTTACAACACGCTCGTTGAAGAAGGCGCCAAAGTGTTGGCGCTCTACCGCGATGGTGAACCGGTCAACCGTGTGGAAGCTGGTGACGACTGTGTGGTGGTCTTTGACCGTACGCCGTTCTACGCCGAACAAGGCGGTCAGGTCGGTGACAAAGGACGTTGCGTCAACGACACCTCGATTCTTGACGTGCTCGATACGTTCCGTGTGAAGGGCAAGGTCACGGGTCAGCACACCCATGTGGTCGAAGGCCACGTGGCAGTGGGTGAGGCGTTCACGCTTCGCGTGGACGAAGACTTGCGTCGTGCTACCGCTCGTAACCACTCGGCAACGCACTTGTTGCAGAAAGCCCTTCGTAAAGTCTTGGGTGAACACGTTCAACAAAAGGGCTCTTTGGTCAGTCCTCAAGTGTTGCGTTTTGACTTCTCGCACAATAAGCCACTCACCGCCGAAGAAATTCGTGCCGTTGAAGACATGGTCAACAGCGAGATTCTCGCAAACACCGCCACGGTGGCCCGTGTCATGCCAATTGATGAAGCCAAAGAAACGGGCGCCCTGATGCTCTTTGGTGAAAAGTATGACGACATCGTTCGCGTACTCAACATCGGCTCCTCGATTGAGTTCTGCGGTGGCTGCCACGTTGAACGCACTGGCGACATTGGCTCCTTTAAGATTGTGAGTGAAGCGGGCGTGGCCGCGGGCGTTCGTCGTATCGAAGCGCTCACGGGCTTTAATGCTCTGCTTCGTGCGCAGCACAATGCCGAGATCTTGGACGAAACGGTTCGCCGCCTCAATGTCAAGAGCGACGAGCTCCCCGCCAAGATTGATTCCTTGGTTGCTGACATGAAAGCGCTGGAAAAAGCGCTCGAACAGCTCAAGAGCAAGATGGCTTCTCGCGTGGGCGATACGCTCATTGAAAAGGCGGTTGATGTCAATGGCGTTCGCGTGTTGACCGCTCGTCTCGATGGGGCCGATGCCAAGACGCTGCGTGAAACCATGGACAAAGTCAAGGATAAACTTGGCACGGTCGTCGCAGTGCTCGCATCAGTAACTTCCGACGGTAAAGTACAACTCGCAGCCTGTGTTTCCCGTGATCTCACCTCCAAGATCAAGGCTGGCGACGTGGTCAACCTCGTTGCCCAACCTCTTGGCGGTAAAGGCGGTGGTAAACCCGACATGGCCATGGCTGGTGCACAAAGCGCTGAAGGGCTCGATGTCGCGCTTCAGGCCGTTGAAGCTTATGTTCAAGAGCATCTAGGCTAACAACGCTCTGCATTAGCGTAAAGGCTGCCTCGCGCTGTCGAGAGCAGCCTTTTTTCTCTACAGGAGTTTGTCATGACAGAAACCCTTCAAGTGACGGAATTGTGTTTACCTGGGCTCAATTGCCCCATGCCTGTGCTCAAAGCCAAAAAAGCTCTTGCCAACATGGTCGCAGGCGCTCAACTAAGAGTGATCAGTACAGATCCCCATAGTCTCCCGGACTTGGCCGAATTTTGTCGCCAGACAGGGCACCATCTTCTCAGCAGTGAAACCCGCACGAACACCGACGGTGAAAAGGAATACATCTCACTCATTGCCAAGCGCGAAGGTTAGGTATACCCTTTTTATGGTATTTATGGGGCATGTCTTGTATTCTTTTTGAAAAGTGTGTAATATACGTGCTCTGCACTTTTGCGGCTGTAGCTCAGTTGGATTAGAGTATCTGGCTACGAACCAGAGGGTCGTGGGTTCGAATCCTGCCAGCCGCACCAAGAATTTTTTAAGCGCTGTTTTCTGTCATCAGAAACAGCGCTTTTTGCTTCTTGGCTCCCCTTCGGGCTGGTCCAACCAACGCCGACGTGAAGTAACTTGAGACGGAGCCATCACAGTTATGAACATATTCGAATTGCCTATTTTTTAGGCAAAATCGTAAGTCCTTGTTATTGTGAGATTCTAGGTAGAAAACCCCGTCCTTTTTCCCCACTTACTCACATTTTCTGTGGACAACTTTTCTTTCACAGTGTGAATAACTACGCCTCCCATACGCCTAAAACACTACTCTGTCAAGGGTGATCCCATAAAAACGCCGTCTGCTTAAAAAATAGGCAGACGGCAGGTTATTCACATTTCGTGACGTTTTTACTTTTGAGTCAGTCGATCGTAATAAAGGAATTTCACGGCAAAATTCCGATCCTCTGTCGGGGGTAATTCGTTCATCAGTGTAGGGGTCCACATCGAGGTTGAGAGCTCCGGAAAGGTGGTGTCCCCCTCGAAATCTTTGTCGACAATCGTCACCCAAACACGGTGAGCACGAGGGAGAGCTTGACGATAAATTTCCCCACCTCCGATGACAAAAACCCGATCCTCCGTGGCCAAATTTTCTAGTGCCTCATCGAGGGAAGTGACCACTTGGGCGCCATCTGCCACATAACCCGGTTGGCGTGTAATCACTACATTTTTGCGTCCTGGTAGAGGACGGCCGATCGATTCCCACGTTTTACGTCCCATCACAACGGCATGACCCATTGTTGTGTTTTTGAAGTGAGCAAAGTCCTCAGGGATGTGCCACAACATCCGGTTATTAGAACCAATCACGCCGTTTCGTGCTCGCGCCACGATGAGTTCAATTTGCATCATGTCCTCCCGGCTTAGACCGCCACTGGCGCTTTGATATGAGGATACGGGTCGTAACCCACGATTTCGAAGTCCTCAAAGCGATAGTCAAAGAGCGACTCAGGACGACGATGAATCACAAGTTTGGGATAAGGACGGGGTTCTCGTGAGAGTTGTAAGGCCACTTGCTCCATGTGGTTATCGTAGAGGTGGCAGTCTCCACCGGTCCAGACAAAATCCCCAACGTCCAAGTCACACTGCTGCGCCACCATGTGTGTTAACAAGGAGTAACTCGCAATATTAAAGGGCACCCCTAAGAAGATATCGCAAGAGCGTTGATAAAGCTGACAACTTAATTTCCCGTCCGCCACATAAAACTGGAATAAGCAGTGACACGGGGGTAAGGCCATCTGTTCAATGAGCCCTGGATTCCACGCACAAACAATCATGCGACGACTATCGGGAGAGTGTTTAATCAGATCGAGCACATTTTGAATCTGGTCAACGTGACGACCATCAGGGGTGGGCCAGCTACGCCACTGCACCCCATAGACGGGTCCTAAATCCCCGTTCTCGTCAGCCCATTCGTCCCAAATACTCACGCCATTGTCTTTGAGATACTTAATGTTGCTCGAGCCCTGCAGGAACCACAACAACTCATGAATAATGGAGCGCAAATGCAGTTTTTTCGTCGTGACCAGAGGAAAACCTTCCTGAAGATTAAATCGCATCTGATAACCAAACACTGAGCGGGTTCCCGTACCGGTTCGATCCGACTTATGTGTCCCGTGTTCATAAACATAACGCATGAGCGTTTCATACTGGTTGCTCGGCATTCTGGTTGTCCCTCACTTAAAATAACGAAATTTTTTTTGCAACGAGTGGCTTGTCGATGCTGCGTCACTATCGTTTTTTGTGAGACGTTGTCCACCAAGACAGCCTCTGGCGACAGACGCAAACAAAAGTTGGCTTTGGCCAAGTGGGTACAGTTTAGCAAAAGCCACTCTGCAAAAAAGTCGACCATTCGCCTTAGATCGAAAATTGCGTTGTCTCCCTAAGTTTTCCCAACGCTATACCGTATTTATAGGATCACCCCTTTTAATTACTTTCTTTTTTGGGAAAATCATGTATACTTCCATGTCTCAGCGTGTTGCTGAGCACTCTAGGAAGGATGGCAGAGTGGTTGATTGTACCGCCCTGGAAAGGCGGCATACGGAGACTCCGTATCGAGGGTTCGAATCCCTCTCCTTCCGCCAGATTCCAAACCTCATTGCACCTTGTTGCAGTGAGGTTTTTTCGTTTTTAGCCTGTCTGAGTAGGGTTTCCCGTTTGCCTCAAAATAACTACAAATTTCAGAATCGTGGGTAAATGGCGTTAAACTTTACCTAAATTCTGCAATCTAAACGGGTGACAAACGGGTGACAAAATGGAAAAGGTAAAACTCAACGCAAAGAATATTTTCACGTTAGAAGACGGAATCTATCGAGCCGATAAAGGGCTGTTCCTTCGAGTACGTGGAAACTCTCGCATTTGGATTTTCCGTTTTTATCGATTCAACCAACGTTATGAAATCTCATTAGGCAGCGCCTCTAGCATCTCTCTATCTATCGCTAAATCACGTGCCACGAAACTCAGAGGCATGGTGGCTGATGGTGCTAATCCTCTCGATCTCAAACGCTCTGCACCTCTTGAGGATGGTGAGGAAGCTAGAGAACCGATCACCTTCACCGAGTATTATCCAGTCGCTATTGAGACGCTTAAGAAGGTCAAGGCGTGGAAAAACGAAAAACACGCCGCTCAATGGGTCTCCACCATTCGCACCTACGCCGAGCCAGTCTTGGGCAAGTTACCACTCACAGAGATCACCAAAGGGGATGTAATAAACGTTTTGCGTCCAATCTGGTACGACAAGACCGAAACTGCCACTAAGGTCAGAGGTCGCTTGTCTCTTATCTTCTCTCAAGCCATTGCAGAAGGTCTTATGGCAGAGAATCCAGCCACATGGAAAGACGGCTTGAGTTTCTTCCTTCCTCAAGCTTCTAAAGTTCGCCAAGGTGGTCACTTCGAAGCATTAACTTTAAAGCAACTACAAGCGTTTGTTTCCAGTATCCGAGAAAGTAAGAGCATTTCAATCAAAGCGATTCTGTTTGGGATTCTCACGGCAACACGAGCGCAAGAGTTTCTCGGTGCAAAATGGGAGGAGATCGACCTTAAAAAGAAGATATGGACGATCCCAAGTGAACGCATGAAAAAGGGTTTAGAGCATCGTGTGCCACTCTCACGGCAAGCTGTGGAGATTCTTAAAAGCCTCGATAACAAGACTGTTTACGTCTTCCCATCGCCTCGATCTGACAAGCCTATGAGCATCGATACGCCACGCTTAACGATCCAAAAGATCACTAAAACCAAAGCCACGATGCACGGAATGCGCTCAACGTTTCGCGACTGGTGTGAAGAGAACCTTATCCATGAGGCATTAGCCGAGCGGTCACTTGCTCACGTGAAAGCTGACAAGGTTGTGAGGGCTTATCAGCGTTCTGACCTTCTTGAGCAAAGAAGACCAGTAATGCAAGCGTGGGCTGATGCCGTGTTCAGTGGTTAGCCTTTTCAGAAAAGGTTACTAAGGCATCGTGTCGGGTTGCGTTTCTAAGTAAAAGGCTTTCACCCTCTCCAAGTAGTTCTGCACTTTCTGCGAGAAGATTTGAGCACTTTCGGAGTGCTTCTTCATCAGTGCCTTTGGGGGCTGTGGCGAGTCGTTTTTGAAGTGCTCTGTTTTGGTTGCGCAACCGCTCAACATCAGCACCACGAGCAGAAGAAAGAGCAGTTGCCACACGTAACTGCTCAGAAAGGTCGTTAGAAATCTGAGTGAGTTTTTCATTAAATTCTTCCTTCGTTTTCGCTGTTGCCTCCAGTGAGGCTATTTCCTGTGCTCTCTTTTGTGCATTTAACTTTTCGATCTCAGTGTTTTGCAACCACAGGAAGAGAGCCAGAAATCCAAAGACTGCTAAATAGATTTTTCGTTCGATCGTTAACATGGGGTTATCCCTAAATTTGGATTTGTGCCATTTTTGCCGTGTTAAGATTCCTTCACATTTCAAACATCTTCTTGAGGTCAAAATGAACAAATTTAAAAATTTCATTCGTGGTTTTGCTTTTGCTTCATTCCTTTTTTTAGCCGCTGTTATGTTCCTTGTTAACTCTGTGTCGTCTGATGAAAATCAGACTGAAACTCAAGCTGAAACTCAAGCTAAACCTGAAGAACAAACCCAATCGCAACACATATCGGTAGAGTCCAATAAAAACGCACCATTGACTGAGGCTCAAGTTTTAGCTCAAGTCCACCCAATGGGGATTACTTTAGAAGAGTTTCAGCATCGTTATAACGAATTTGTGATTGATGCAAGTTTGAAAATTAAGTTTCTCAACATCACTAATATTTACTCGCCAGACTGGGAGCCTGGTCTCAGTGAATTTTCAACATGTGAGAAAAGCAGTATTTGTGTCAAAGGAACATTCATTACAAAGACTGGTGAGTTGACGTGGTTACTTCTTCGAGGTAACCCATCCAACGATTTAGAGATTCCTACCGCCTTTTCACATATCATGATTGGTTCTGCGGCGGCTCTTCCAACTGCAAAATCATACAAAGATGTGATTCCTAAAATCATGCCCTTGTTAGACCAAAAAGCCCCGTTCGAAGGCACAGTAAAACTTGACGGCATCAATTTTGTTTTCGAACGCGACAAATTCGGTGATAACGTCATGAACATTAAGAAAGACTACTAAGCCGACATAAGCCCACCTTAACTGGTGGGCTTAAACTTTCGACACCATGCAATCCGTATAAAACGTGTTCTTAGCTGTTGTCGCTTTTAAAAAGGCGATTTCACAACCCTTCCACTGTGTCCACTGATTAGATTCGTCATCTTCGGCAAACTCACAAAAACTCACAATCTCAGACTTTTCGTGCGAAAAGATAACAAAAGGGGGAGTTACCAGCTCCGTAAGCTCTAAAAAATCTTTAAGAGAAAAACCAGCTGCCGTTTGAAAATTAGGTTCTTTTAAAATCTCTGCGATCTGCTCTGCCATTTTTTCTGCCAT
>OGXZ01001472.1_pt1 | contig 13363 bp, 10 predicted proteins | sample 1576431 | NCBI WGS metagenome assembly OGXZ01 (sample SAMEA3541590, study PRJEB24748) | human gut metagenome | biome: human gut; feature: human-associated habitat; material: faeces | place: China | collected 2012
TCGACAAGGTCGTAGCGGAAGTTCGCGTTAGCCGGCATATCGGCAGCAGCCTCAACCATGAGTCTGGCAGCGCGTATCACGCTGTCGGGCTCGTAGTAGTCGACAGTCTCCGCCCACGACGACACCCACTTGGCGTCGAGCGACGGGCGTGCGCAGAACACCGACTCGCGACAACCCTGACTGACGTTGTCTGCCGGACAGCCATATATGGAACGTGCGAGCAGAAGCCATGCCGCGATCACGTTCGGGTTCGACACATTGCCGTAGCGTGCCTGCACGTATCGGCAGAGCCAGTCGCTCCATTCGATACGGTCGGCGTCGGCTGTGCTCCAAGGCAGATCGCATACGAGTTCGTACATCACGGGATTGTTCTCGATGCCCTCCATCGTCAGTCCGACGCCGCGCATAGTGGACGAAAAACGACTGTTGCGAGCCTTGTAGAACTCGTCTACGACGTGCTGCAGCTTACCGAACAAGCCCACATTGCCGCCGTAGTTGAGCAGCATGCAGTAAGCCCAATTGTGTCCGTCGAAGCCGTTCTTGCGATACCAGGTCGACTCGGGGTCGCCCCATTGCGGCCGACTCTCCGAAAAGAGGTCGAGCACGAGCATATCGCCGTTGCGCAGATGGCGTATCATCTCGGGATGCGGACACGCCTGCCATGCCTGCACCACCCACACCGCCTCGGGGTTCACGCGTTTCATCTCGCGCATTATCGCCTCGCCCGCCGCACGCAGGTCTACGCCCTCTACGCTTCCGCCTTCGTGGAAGGGGTCCATGCTGTAGAAGCGTGCCTTGCCGTATAGACGCTGCTGCTCCTTATAGTATAAGGTGGCTATCTCGGTGAAGCGCTTGTCTGTAGGCAGCAGGAAAGCGGGGCGCTTGTAGCCGCACCACATGCCGGGGTCGCTCACGTCGAGCCCAAGCCGCTGGCGTGCGTCGTGGGGCACCATGCCCGAGTAGCCCGGCAGACAGACGTTGATGCCGAGCTCGTTCATGCGCTTCAGTATCTTCTTCTGCAGCGCCTCGCGCTGATCGTACCAAGCGTCCGAGTTCGGACCGCCCCACCCTTCCATATTGTTCATCAGCCACCAAGCCTGAAACGCCGGACCGGCTATAATCTTGTCTATTTCGGCACGCGTGTAGCCCAGTTGCAGCAGCACGTTGCGCCAAACGACATCGGTACCCACGATGTCGAGGCAGAGATTTATGCCGTGCAGCGCCATCCAGTCGAGCTCCTGCTCCCAGCGCTTCCAGTCCCAGAACGCCATCGAATACGAAAGTGTGCAGTAGTTGAGGTAGTAGCGGTATTTTATGTCGGTCTCGCGGCGCTCCTTTTTCTTCCAGGGCGGCAGCACCTTCGGCAGACGGGCATGCATCGAGTTCCACGAGAGCTGAATGCCGAGGCGCTGCTTCAGATACTGATGCACACCGTAGGCTATGTTCACGTAGCTGTTGCCTCGCACCGTCACCTTGCCGTGGCGGTAGCCTACCTCGTAGAACTCGCAGTCGGACGCCACAAGCTCTGTGCAGAACTTGCGCGAAGCGCCTTTGTCGATGCGCTCAAGCAGCGAGTCGACGGGGTTTGCGGTGGCGTCCAATGCGGCGAAACCGAGAAAGAATGATATAAAAAGTAGTATTTTGCGTATTTGCATAGGTCGTATAATGATTTGTCCGCTGCAAATATACTAATAATAATTGGGTAAGCCTAATATAAAAACAGAAGTTTAAGAGCGGTTGGTCTAAACTAAAGTCATCGTCACTCGAACGCGATCCAATCGGATTCCGTTCGCCGTCCAATCGGATTGCGTTCGCCGTCCAATCGGGTCGCGTTCGGGTGACGATGACTTTTCGTAGCGTTTTACGCAACAGTTCTTTAGTTTTTACCAATCACTTCTTAAACTTCCGAGAAAATTATCAGAACAACTTATCGATGTCTACAGCCACTCCTACCTGGAACGTGATGCCGTCTGTGAGCGGCGCGTTGAGATAGTAGTGCTTCGGTCGATAGTTGAAGAGGTTGTCCAAGGCGGTAATTATGCTCACCGCCTTGCCCACACGCTGCGTGAGCGAGAGCTTCCACATGGTGTAGGCAGGATACTCCACCTTCACCGTGCCCTCGGTCACGTCGTAGTAGTTCTTGAACTCTACATTCTCCGTGCCCGAAAGCACGCGTCCGTTGAGCGAAGCGTATATGCCGTAGCGCTTCGTGAACTGATGGTCGTAGTCGACGTTGGCGTTCAGAGAGTGGGCACGTGCCGGTATGTACTGGTTGTTTATGGTGTTGCCGTCCTTGTCCTTCGGCAGGCGCTCCTTGGTATAGGCGTAGGTGAGTCGCATCGAGATGCCGTTCTGCCAGCGTCCCTGCATGCCCACTTCGCCACCGAACACCTTGTAGTTGGCGAGGTTGGTATATGGCAGATACGGCAGTTTGTCTTCTATCGACTTGAAATAGGGCGCCGATGTAGAGAGCTTGTTTATTACATTATTGTAATATGCCGACACGGCAAGACTGCAGTTGGCGCGGGTGTACTCGGCAGAGAGCGTGAAGTTGTGGCTCTTTTCGGCTTTCAGATTCTCGTTGCCCTCGATAATCCAGATGCCAGCCATGTCGAAGTTGTAGTAGCGCTCCTTCAGCGAGGGCGCACGGAAGCCCATGCCGTAGCCTGCACGCAGCACAAGGCGGTGGTTGAACTTATAGCGGAGGTTGAGCTTCGGCGTCAGCTGCGAGTTCTGACGGTCGGAGAAATAGTCGTAGCGCACGGCTGCAACGGCCTCGAGCTTGTCGGTGATGTTCCAGTCGTACTGCGCGAACACGTCGTAGCAGTCCTGCTCGCGCGCATCACCGGCGAGATAGGTATTATAGAGATAGTCGTGCATATAGTCGGCGCCTGCGGTCAGCATCGCCGTCTCGCCGAACGAGTGGCTGTAGAGCAGTCGGAACGTGTTCTGCACGTTGCTGTAGTCGCGTATGTCGAGGTGACGCAACTGCTGATAGTCAGACTTGTCGTACTGGTCGAAGGCGTAACTTGCCTGCAGGTCGTCGTCTTTCGAGATAAGCCAGTCGAGACGCAGTCCGCCGGAGAAGTCGCGATAGCGCTCGGGCACGTTCACGGTGCGCGTAGTCTCGCGGAAGAAGTAGCCGGCGCGTGCTCCGAGGCTCAATCGGTCGGAAGCTCGCCACGTCAGCTTGTCCTTGAAGTCGACGGTGCGCTCGCCGTAGATGGTCGAAATAACGCGCGTCACGGGGTTGGCAGCGCTCGTCACGTTGTAGTTGTCCTTGTTGTGATAGTTGGCAGAGAACGCATTGCTCCAGTGCTTCGAGCGGAGTGCGAACACGCCGCCATAGCGTTGGTCGTTGTGTTTGGCGTAGCGTGCGTTCAGGTTCAGCGTCCACGGCTCGGTGGCGTTCTTCGTGATGATGTTCACCACGCCGCCCGCAGCGTTGCTGCCGTACAACGCCGACGATGCGCCTTTCACTATCTCGATGCGCTCAACGCCCGCCATAAGCAGACGCGAGAAGTCGACGTCGTCCATCGACTCGCCTGCGAGACGCTCGCCGTCTACGAGGAAGAGGATGCCCTGTCCGCCGAATCCGGCGAAGTTGAGGTGGGTCCGCTGGTTCATCGAGTAGGAAAACTCTACGCCTGACAACTCCTGCTGCAGCAGATCCTGCACGTTCGTGGCATCGGTGCGGGCAATGTCGCGCGACGTGATGACGCGTGTCTGTATCGGCGTGTCCTTCAGAAACTTCGGTGTGCGTGTGCCCGTCACCACCACTTCCTCCAGTTCGTAATGGCGGAAGATGGAGTCGAGCTGCACATCGTCGAGTTCTGGGGCTGCCTGCGCCATCGCCGCCTGCGCGGTTGCGAGAAGAGCGAGCGGAAGTATTATGTTTTTTATCATTTATCTTATTGTATTTGTAATTATAGGAGGGTATGGCATCTTGCCATACCCACGCAGTCTTGTGAGTTTCCCACAGATTTCACAGATCGGCACAGATGTCAGGGCGCGTTGTTATCCCACGGAATTCGCAGAATTCACAGAAGCTGGTTGCGTATGTGCAAATCTCAACATCTCAACATCTCAACATCTCAACACCCTAACATCTCAACATCTCAACATCTCACCATTTCACCATCTCACCACCACAACTCCTTAATACGGATACTTATAATTAATGGTCAGAAAGCATTTCTTGCCTTCGGGCGAGACGAAGTCGGCGAGCTGCAGAGCGGCGTAGGTGCCGTCGGCGAGTCGCAGAATGAAGACATGCTTGTTGGGGATATAGTCGGGCGGCACGTTGAACTTGAACTCGAGCCACGACGAGAGCACCTTGTTGACATCAATGCCCTGCGACGGCACGAGACTTAGCAGCATCTGTTCCTGACTGCTCCATACTTCGTTCTCGCTCCACTCGTCGGCTGTGAACTCCTTGTTGGCGAATTCGGTGCTCGATGCGGGCAGCTGGTCGAAGGATGTGTATTGCGTCTCGTAGACAGCGCCACCGTTCGTGCGCACGTTGTTGCGATGCACGGCGAAGCTCCACTCCTCGGGGTCTTGCTGAGCGTCGGTCTTGGTAAGCCCGCGGAACTCGTTGTTCTGTATGCCTGCGCCCCAAACGTCGAACCAGTACATATACTGACCCGAACGACCGTCCCACTCGCTGCCTTCGCTGAGCGCAAACGGGATAGGACGCTTCTCGAACTCGCTCTGAGCCTTAAGCAGAGCGTCCTCGTCGCCGGCTTCTGCAAGGCGCTGCAGGCGTGGCAGAGAGACATAATACCAGTCGGTCCAGCTCGTAGCGTCGATAACAAGCTGTCCTTTCGCCGGCACAACCGGCTTCGGCTGGTCGTATATATCATCAAAAATGCCGTTGCAGGCTGTGAGCAGGTGTAAGCTCACAGTTGCAACAGCAAGTAAAATGGCCTTTTTAATCATTATACTATTTTCTCAAATACTTCTTACCGTTGACAATAACAATGCCCTTATAGTTGTTGTCCACACGCTGACCAGCGAGGTTGTATGTTCTTCCGTCTGCCGGAGCGGTAGCATTGGCGTTTACGCTCTCAATAGAGGTTGCAGGAGCGCTGAACACAGACACGATACCGAAAGGCATTGCGCCCACCTGGAAGGTGTTGACGATAGAGCTTACGTTGTTGCCTTCGTACTTCACGAGGATGTTGTTGTCTTTCTCTGAAGCAAAATCGTAGTCCTTGTCCATTGTTGTAGTGCCGTTCTTGACGGCTGTGAAATGGAACTTGAGTCCGTCGTTCTTATAGTCGCGGTAGTAGCCGCCCTGCTCCTCGTCGTAAACGAGTCCCTTCACGGTGTACGAACCGAGTGTGAGGTCGCCCATGATGGTATTCTCAAGCGTATAGCTCGGAACAGTAACGTCGAGCTTGTCTGTTTCGCCGTCCTTGTATCGACGCAACTCGTATGTAACATTGTCGTTTTTGTATGTGAACTGGCCGCCCACTGTAACGACGATGGGGTTAGACACCGCCTTTACGTAGTAGCCCTTCACGCTGTATGTCATAGGCATCGGCATGCTGCCGTACTGGAACACAACAGTAAGCGAGAGCGAGTTGTCTGCCATGTTGTATGTGCCTGAAAGCGATGTGCCGGTGATGTTCTTCTCGGCTCCGTTCACTGTCACCTTTGTGCTGAAGGTCTGGTCGGCGAATGTCACAACGTGATTCTCGCCCAATGTGAATGTGGCTCCGCTGATGGTGAACGATGGTATTGTCTGCATACCCTTCATCTCAGGCAGAGTGATGTCGCCCGACTCCATGCCGTTCATAGCGAACAATATTGTGTCACTGGGATTATCGATGCTCATTGTTGATACGCTCATGTTTGAAGCGCCTACAAACTTCATCGGTCCATGCATTTGTGCCATGATTGTTGTTGCTGTGAGAACAGCGAACAAGAGAGTAAAAATTCTTTTCATAAAAATAGTTGTGTTATTATTTTTGATTTTTAATGTTATTATATATTGTCTTTTACTATTGCTGTATATTATATAATGTATAAACTATGCCAATAACTTCGCGTCAGCCTCAGCATCCTTCACGTTATACATCCAGCAACCCACGATGAGCACTACGAAGAGGGCAAGCACGGCGCTCATCTCCACCACATGATGCAGCGGATCGACCCATATCTCCTTGAAGAGTCCGTTGCGTGCGATAACCTCTACGAAGGTCCAGAACACGATGACCGTAGCGTAAGCCATACGCAGATTGCGTCCCCAGGTGGCTATATACATCTGTTTCTTGAACATCAGCGCCGAACCGACGAGACAGACGGCTGCAACGGCGTAGGTCACGGGGTGATGGTCGCCGAGGAATACGGGGTCGTAGCAGAACATGAGCAGCATGTAGAGTCCCCACATCATGATGTTCCACTCCATAAACATCACTATACTCGGATGATACGCCATCGGGCGCAGCTCTACCTTCTCGTTTATGCCGCAATGTCTCTGTACCCAACGGATGAACAGACAGCCGGTGCGGGTGCAGAAGGTGTACATCACTACGAACATCATCCACATGCCGAACGTGGCGGGCATGATGAGATATTCAGGACGCGAACCGCGCAGCTCCTTAAGTTCGGCACGCGAGAAATCTTCGAGCGGTGTGCCGTTGATTGTGAAAGTATGGTTGACACCAACGCCGTTGACGTATTCCGTGACGGTCTGCACAACGCCGTTGCCTATAAGATCGCAATGTACACCGAAGCGCTGAGCGAAGTAAGCGAACAGAAACTCCACCCAACCGGTCCAGAAGAGCAAGGCTCCGGCGAGTCCGAAGCAGGTCTGGCGTGTGTCGCCCTTCACGAACACACCGGCTATGGTGATCACAAGTCCTACGAAACCCATCAGAAACGCCGAATAGTGAAGCGTTGTCGGCTCGAGGAAGTGCTCCATCAGAATCATCAGTGCATGTCCTAACGGCATCATAAGAAGTACGATAAGCAATGACCCTAAGGTCTTACCAAGATATTTCTTTTTCATTGTCGTTGAGTGTTATTCTTTTTACGGTTGCAAAATTAGGCATAATCGGCGAATTATGAAATACCTACTTATAATGATTTTACCTAATATACAGTAAAATACGTAAAAAAACGACAGCAGAGCGCTATTTGTTTTGATGATTTTCTATAACTTTGCACCCATTAGTAACAGATGTCTCGCTATCTGCGGCTTCATCCGTGCGAGACATTCCATATAAATTTTTATATTAAAATGAAAGACATGAAAAAGATTAGAGCAGCCGTAGTGGGATACGGCAACATCGGACATTATGCGATTCAGGCGCTTGAGGCTTCCGACGACTTTGAGATTGCTGGTGTAGTGCGCCGTCACGGTGCGGAGAACAAGCCTGCCGAACTGGCTCAGTACGAGGTAGTGAAAGACATTCGCGAACTGAAGGACGTGGACGTAGCTATCCTTGCTACTCCGACACGCTCGTGCGAGGAGTACGCAAAGCAGATTGCAGCACTCGGCATCAACACCGTAGACAGCTTCGATATACACACTTCTATCGTCGACTACCGCCGCACTCTCTCTGAGGTGTGCAAGAAGAACGGCACGGTGAGCGTAATCGCTGCCGGTTGGGACCCGGGTTCAGACTCTATCGTGCGCACTCTGATGCAGAGCCTCGCACCGAAGGGACTCAGCTACACCAACTTCGGACCGGGCATGTCGATGGGTCATAGCGTATGCGTGCGCTCTAAGGAGGGCGTGAAGGACGCGCTGTCTATGACTATACCGAAGGGCGAAGGACTGCACCGCCGCATGGTTTACGTAGAACTCGAGGAGGGCGCAAAGCTCGAGGACGTTACGGCAGCTATCAAGGCAGACCCCTACTTCTCTAACGACGAGACTCACGTGTTCGCCGTACCGTCGGTTGACGCCGTGCGCGATATGGGTCACGGCGTACATCTCACTCGCAAGGGCGTGAGCGGCAAGACTCAGAACCAGCGCATGGAGTTCACCATGAGCATCAACAACCCTGCACTCACCGGTCAGGTGCTCGTCAACGTGGCTCGCGCTACAATGCGCCAGCAGCCGGGCTGCTACACAATGGTTGAAATTCCAGTTATCGACATGCTCGCCGGCGATCGTGAGGAACTTATAGCTCACCTCGTATAGACGCGATGCAGAACAAACGCGTACTGATTGCCCACCTCGCTATTCTCTCCGCCTGCGTCATTTGGGGTCTCATGGCTCCTATCGGCAAGGACGCGATGCTGAACGGGGTGGACAATCTGAATATGGTATATCTGCGCGCTCTGGGAGGAGCGGTGTTCTTCTGGATAACATCGCTCTTCACCAAGCACGAGCATGTGCCGCTCAAGGACATCTTCGTGCTCTGCGGAGCCGGCGTGTTCGGTCTCGTCTGCAACCAGTGTTGCTTCACCATCGGTCTGAGCATCACCACTCCGTCTAACGCCGCCATCGTAACCACTTCGTTGCCTATCTTCGCAATGATATTCGCAGCGCTCATTCTGAAGGAACCTATCACGGGGCGTAAGGCGCTGGGCGTGGGCGTTGGTTGCTCGGGCGCCGTCATACTGATTGCCAGCACTGCCGTTGCCAACGACTCGCGCATCGGCGACATACGCGGCGACTTGCTGTGCGTGGCTGCGCAGATGTCGTTTGCGCTCTACCTCTCGCTCTACCGCGACATACTGAAACGTTACAGTCCGATAACCATGAGCAAGTGGATGTTCACGTGGGCTACCATCCTGCTCACGCCGTTCCTCGGCTCGCACGCCGCGTCTACCGACTGGCAGGCTGTCAGCCTCAAGACATGGCTCGAAACGGGGTTCGTGGTGTTCTTCGGCACCTACATAGCCTACCTTTGCATGCAGACAGCGCAACGCACGCTGCGCCCCACCGTGGTGAGCATCTACAACTATATGCAGCCCGTGGTGGCGGTATCGGTGAGCATCGCCTGCGGCATGTGCCTCTTTACGTGGAAGCAAGCCGTGGCTGTAGTGCTCGTCTTCAGCGGCGTATGGCTCGTAATCAAGTCGAAGTCGCGAAAGGATATGGAGTTGAAGCAAAGCTAAAGTAGCCTGCTTCGACAGGCACGTACATTAACTGATACAGAAACAGAGACATATATGAAAAGACTATTTATCACAGCTGTCCTCATGGTTGTAACCTTGATGACTGTAAATGCTCAGACAGCATTGAAGAAAGTGTATGACGAGAGCATCGACCCGATGGAACAGATTGACAAGGCGCTTGCCGTGGCTAAGTCAGACGGTAAGTTTGTGGTGTGCCAGGTGGGCGGCAACTGGTGTCCGTGGTGCCTGCGCTTCGCCGACTTCGCCGAAACTAACGAGGCGGTAAGCAAGATGATCGGCGAGAACTTCGTGCTCATCCACGTCAACTACAATCCGCGCAAGGCTGGCGGCGAAGAGGCTGCACAGAAAGCCGCAAAGCTGATGGAGCGTCTTGACAACCCGGCTCGCTTCGGCTTCCCCGTCTTCGTGGTGCTCGACGCCAACGGTAAGGTACTGCACACGCAGGACTCAAGTTTCCTCGAAGAGGACAAGGGCTACAGCGAGAAGAAGGTGCTACGATTCTTCAAGAATTGGACCCCGGCGGCTGTGAAGAAGCATTAATAACCTACTGTATTCCTGCCGTTGGCACTGGAATGGATACGATAAAGAAAGCAATTAACAAACAAATCTATAAAAGGTATGAAAAGAAATCTTATGTACGTTGCAGTCTTGGCTGCAGCAATAATGGTGTCTTGCAATGGCAAGAACACCGCACAGAGCGAAGCGAACACCGATTCGACAAGCGTAGCTGACACAACAGCCAGCGAAAACCTCGACCTCGCTGCCGTTGCCGGCACATACGAGGGCACACTGCCTGCAGCCGACTGCCCGGGCATCAAGACCGTGCTCACTATCAATGCCGACAGCACATACCAGCTCAAGCAGGACTACATCGACCGTAAGGATGGCCACGACGAGGCAAGCGGCGTGCTGGAGGTTCTCGACAACAGCGTACTGATGCTTATTCGTCCGTCGAGCGGCGAGCACACATTCTACAAGGTTAAGGACAACAGCAGCGTAATCATGACCGACTCGCTCGGCAATGAGCCAGAGGGCGAAACAGCCAAGCTGTATGTGCTGACAAAGAAGTAAAAGGCTTTACGAAACTTTAACTGAATAATAAGGCTCCGACCATATCGAAAACGACACTCTACCTCAGAAACTAATACTTTCAAGGAAGAGTGTCGTTTTTATATACATTATTTATCTTGCTCCTCGCCACAAACACTTTGGTCGTCTAATTCTCCTTTAGGCTGTTGCGCCTCAAAGAATCTTTTGGCTGAGAGTGGAGAAACTACCGATCGACCGGTCTTCGATTCCAATTGTTCTCTTGCTACACGAGCCACATCACCACCTTCTTTTGCACAAGTTTTGTTTTCATCCAACGTTTGGGGATTCTTGGCTTTGGTTATGCTTGTTGCAGATAGTTCTGCAAGCATATTCAGAACCAATTCTTCGTTGGTCATGTTATCACGAAGATTTTCCTTCTTCAATCCTTTCAACTGTTTGTATTCCTTTGATGTCCTGCCTGCCCATGACTGGTAGATAATGTCTGTCAAAGTAGCATACTGCACTCCTTCTTCTACATTATGGAGTTTCCATTGGTCGGTCAAGTCCTTGCGTATCTCAATGCTTTTCAATCGCTGGTTGATCCAATTGTCTGAATATCCCAATCGCTTATAGTCTATCATAGCCTGCTGAATACTCAGCTCTGGATCCTGCATCTGATCAAGTCGGGCTGTTCCAACTTTAGCAAGCCACATCTTAAACGGCTCAGCCTTTGGTGAAGGCACAGACTGAATGATACGCAAAAGTTGCTCTGTATCAGCAACGTCTGTTAAGCGCATCTTTCCATCTGCTGCAGGCATTTTCAAACCGTTACAATTTGTAACGGTTTCATTTCCCTCATCCTTAAGTCGCTTCTTAAGGACTCGCCAATATGTTTGCGGATTAGGACTTTCCGTCAAGACCGCCACAACATCAACAACAGAGAAATACCACTTCTCTTGTTCATCGTCCCAAACGGCACGTATCTTATCGTTTCCAAATAGTTTTATAGAGTTCTTCTTCACCATATCATTACTTGTTTATTACATTAGATTCTCATATTAGAACAAATTTATTGACTATCAGAATCTCCTACAAATATACAACAAAGTTATTGTTTATCAGGCTAATTAACATAGATTAAACAAGAAAGTAATGGCATATTAAACGAAGAAGAAACATAAAAAGAGTCCCTACTCCACTGCGGAATAGGGACTCTTTTTATGTTTTATTCAATCTGTGATTTCGGTCTGATTACATCATGCCGCCCATGCCTGGGTTGCCCATCGGCATAGCCGGAGCCTTCTCCTCTGGCTTGTCGCAGATGATGCACTCGGTTGTGAGGAACATGCCTGCGATAGAAGCAGCGTTCTCAAGAGCTACGCGCTCTACCTTAGCCGGGTCGATGACACCTGCTGCGCGGAGGTCTTCGTAAGCGTCCTTGCGAGCGTTGTAACCGAAGTCGCCTTCGCCCTCGCGAACCTTCTGAACGACAACAGCACCCTCGCCACCGGCGTTCTTTACGATCTGGCGAAGCGGCTCCTCGATAGCGCGGCGCACGATGTTGATACCAGTCTGCTCGTCAGCGTTCTCGCCCTTGAGCTCAGCAAGTTCCTTCTGAGCACGGATGTATGTTGTGCCACCACCAACGACAACGCCTTCCTCCATAGCTGCACGTGTAGCGCAGAGAGCGTCGTCAACGCGGTCCTTCTTCTCCTTCATCTCAACCTCGCTGTTAGCACCTACGTAGAGAACGGCTACGCCACCAGCGAGCTTTGCAAGACGCTCCTGCAGCTTCTCCTTGTCGTATGCGCTCTTTGTGTTTGCAATCTCGCTCTTGATCTGAGCAACACGGTCGGTGATGAGGTCCTTCTGACCGCAGCCGCCTACGATAGTGGTGTTGTCCTTAGAAACGGTTGCCTTCTCGCAAGAACCGCAGAGGTCGAGTGTAGCCTTGTCGAGACTCAAGCCCTTCTCCTCGCTGATTACGACGCCACCAGTCAGAGTAGCGATATCCTCGAGCATAGCCTTACGACGGTCGCCGAAGCCAGGAGCCTTCACAGCGCAGATCTTCAAGCCTGCACGCAGACGGTTCACAACCAATGTGGTGAGTGCCTCAGAGTCAACGTCCTCAGCGATGATGAGCATCGGGCGTCCGCTCTCTGCAGCCGGCTGCAGGATAGGCAGCAGGTCCTTAACGCTACTGATCTTCTTGTCGTAGATAAGGATGTACGGGTTGTCCATAACGCACTCCATCTTCTCAGAGTCGGTTACGAAGTAAGCGCTCAGATAGCCGCGGTCGAACTGCATACCTTCTGTTACGCCGATGTTTGTGTCGCGGCTCTTGCTCTCCTCGATGGTGATTACGCCGTCCTTAGACACCTTGCGCATTGCGTCTGCCAGGAGCTTGCCAATTTCTGGATCGTTATTAGCAGAAACTGTAGCAACCTGCTCAATCTTGTCGTAGTTGTCGCCAACAATCTCTGCGTTCTGCTTGATGTGTGCAACGACTGCAGCTACAGCCTTGTCGATACCACGCTTCAAGTCCATCGGGTTGGCACCTGCTGTTACGTTCTTCAAGCCCTCGGTTACGATAGCCTGGGTAAGGATTGTAGCGGTTGTTGTACCGTCGCCTGCGTCGTCGCCGGTCTTGCTTGCTACGCTCTTAACGAGCTGTGCGCCGGTGTTCTCGAACTTGTCCTCAAGCTCCACTTCCTTAGCTACGGTCACACCGTCCTTTGTAATCTGCGGAGCACCGAACTTCTTCTCGATAACCACGTTGCGGCCTTTTGGACCGAGTGTCACCTTAACTGCGTTAGCCAACTTGTCGACACCGTTCTTCAACAGGTCGCGTGCATCCATATTGTATTTAATTTCCTTAGCCATTTCTTTAATTATTAATTATTAGTTATTAATTATGAGTTATGAGTTCTAAATTCAAAATTGAATAATTCCTAATCGGCGTAGCCGACAATTCAAAACTCAAAATTCAAAACTCAAAAGTTTTATTTCTGAACCACTGCGAGAACGTCTGACTGACGCATGATGAGGTACTTTGTGCCTTCAACCTCAAGCTCAGTGCCAGAATACTTACCGTAGAGCACTTCATCGCCTTCTTTCAGAACCATCTCCTCGTCCTTTGTGCCGTTACCGGCTGCAACGATTGTGCCGTGCTGCGGCTTCTCTTTTGCTGTATCAGGAATGATGATTCCACCGACTTTTTCTTCTGCCTGTG
>OGXZ01001473.1_pt1 | contig 13354 bp, 12 predicted proteins | sample 1576431 | NCBI WGS metagenome assembly OGXZ01 (sample SAMEA3541590, study PRJEB24748) | human gut metagenome | biome: human gut; feature: human-associated habitat; material: faeces | place: China | collected 2012
TCAGCTTGAAGCGCGAAGGGGAAACTACGCTTTTCGGTACCGACCGCACCTTCACTTTTATAGGCATTCTGGGCTATACTTATGGATCGGAAGACTTTGAATATTCGTTTCTCGAAGATGATATGCAGGCTCTTTACCGGCGAGACCGCCAGGTAGCACATATTTATACTGTCTTTGCCTTGGTAGCCATTGCGGTATCTTGTTTGGGTTTGTTTGGTTTATCTTTGTTTGATGTCCGACAGCGTTATCGTGAAATAGGTATCCGGAAAGTGAACGGCGCCCAGTTGAAAGATATTTACCGCTTGTTGTTCCGGAAATACATGTTCCTGTTGTTAGTTTCCTTTGGCGTTTCGATACCAGTAGCCGTAGCTGTGATTATCCGTTATACCGAGAATTTCGCGGTCAAAGCGCCGCTGGGAGCAGGAATCTTCTTGTGGTCATTACTGTTGGTATCGGTTATTTCGTTGGGAACATTGTTCTGGCAGGTAAATCGGGCGGCACGAATTAATCCGGCAGATGTCATCAAACGGGAATAATACATCTAATAAGAATGATATGAAATACGGGTTTATACTGAAGATGGTTTTACGCGGGTGGTGGCGGAACAAAGTGTTTTTCCTCATTGCCGTGATTAGTTTGTCAATCGGATTGGCCGGGACAAATCTGTTGCTGACTTATTTTATCCATGATTATTTTATGGAACGGAATAATCCGGATAAGGAACGGATCTTCTGCTTGCGGCAGGATAATCCGTTTGATGACGGGCAGAAAGTGGCTTTTGCTTCGGTAGAGGCGGCTTCGGATGTACAGAAGAAGATTCCCGGTGTGGAGAGTTTTATGCAGATACAGGAGTATGTTTCTTCTGTTAGGTATAAAGGACAGACATATTCTGATTTGGAAATGATTGGGGCTGATTCTACTTTGCCGACTTTCTTTCCGGTTGACGTTATTTCAGGTGATTTGAAGGAAGCCCTTTCCAGTCCGAATAAGATGGCCATTCGGGAATCTGTGGTAAAACGAATCTTTGGAAAAGAAGATCCGTTGGGCAAGACTTTGGAAACAGAATCGGAAGGAAAGAGAACGGCTTATGAAGTGGTTACGGTGATGGCCGAGCAAACTCAGTCGTTGTTGAAGTATGATGTATTAACAAGTAAGACGGCTGATTATTGGGGTGGAGCCACGTTCTTGAAGTTATTGCCGCATGTTTCAGCAGAACAGGTGGAAAAGGCGATTCGGGCAGACAAGTCGATTCAGACGATGATGCCGGATCGGACTCAATATTATGTGGATTCGTTGTCAGACCTTTATTTTGTCCAGTCGCAGGGAACGAGCCAGCAACCGCTTCCGTTTATCCAGCAAAGTCAGGTACAGTTATTGTATATCGGTTTGCTGGCTGCTCTTTTGATCTTGGTGATTGCCTGCTGCAATTATACCAATATGAACTTGAGCCGGCTGATGCAGCAGCTAAAGATGATTCATGTGGAGAAACTAATGGGTGGAACGCTTCGTGAAATCCGGATGCAGTTATTGGGTGATGTGGTGCTGACGGTAGTAATCTCGTTTTTGCTTTCCTTGTTGATCATTGCGGATGTATTACCAGTATTCAATGCGGTACTGAAGTCTCGGATGACGTTTGCTTTCTTCTTCAGCGGGCAAGTTCTTCCAGTGTTACTTGGTTTCTTACTGGTGATGGCTCTTGTTCCGGCCTGGTATGCCAGCCGGCGTTTGATGCGCTGGTCGTATTCTGAATATAAAATGGTCTCGACCGGAAAGGGAAAGCATGTACTGATGGCAGTATTGGTTGTCGTCCAGTTTGCCATTTCCTGTGGTTTGGTATTGGCCACTTGCATCGGAGAAAAGCAACAACGTATGATTCTGCAACAAGCGTCTCATTACGAAGGATTGATTGAAACGGGAGATATGTTTTCGCCTCCGGCAGCACCTTTGAAGGCTGAACTGGAAAAGCGGGTGCCGGGAATCGAATCGATATCTTTGTCGTTAGGCTCTGTGCTGAATTCTCCCATTCGGGAATTGCAGATTCCCCAACCGGATGGTACGGAAAAGCGTACTTATATGTTGACGTTATACAGTGATTCTTCTTTTCTAGAGACGATGCATATCCGGCAATTGACGGGACATTCGCCGGCTCGGCTTCAGCAGGAATATGCTTATCCGGTATTGGTCAATGAAAGTTTCGTGCGTCAGTTGGTGCCGGCAGGCGTAGATCCGATTGGTCGTCCATTACAGGAATTTGATATGTATGCCGATTCTTTATATGTAATCGGCGGCACTGTTGAAGACTTTCCGATCAATTCGTTGGAAAAGGAGATAACACCAACGACCATTCACCTGCCTGCTTCGTCGGCCTTGGGTAATGCGAATGTATTGCATATCAAACTTCGTCCGGAAGATAAAGAAGAGACGATCCGTCAGATCGCTCAGATATGGGAAGAGATCAATACGAAGCAAGCCTTTCAATATATGGATATGCACGCCTTGTTTATGGAACGGAATGCGCGGTTTGTCTCTTTTGCGCAGGTCATAACGGTGTATGCCGTGATCGGATTGTTGCTGACTTTATTCGGCTTGTTTGGTATTACGTGGTATGCTACGCGCCAACGGATACGGGAAATCAGTATTCGGAAAATACATGGTGCCAGCCGTTGGCAGATTGTCTGGCTCCTGAACAAGCCGTTTATGGTGTATGCCGTGGTGGCTTATCTGATCGCTCTTCCGATAACATACGGACTCCTTTCCAACTGGTTGGAGCAGTTTGCTTATCATGTGTCTTTCTCGATACTTGACTGGCTGTTGCCTTTCCTGGTGATTTGGCTGGTATCTGTCATTACCGTAGGTATTCAGGCGTATGTTTTGATGAAGGTTGATCCGGTGAAGTGCCTGAAAGTTGAGTGAAAGATTAAATAGAAACAAAGAAATGAACAAACTTAAAAACAGAAAAGATATGATTAAGACAGAAAATTTACAGAAGGTTTTCCGTACCGACGAGGTGGAAACCTGGGCATTGAATAACGTAAGCATCGAAGTAAAGAAAGGCGAGTTCGTCGCTATTATGGGACCTTCAGGATGTGGTAAGTCCACTTTGCTGAATATTCTGGGCTTGTTGGATAATCCGACCAGCGGGACGTATTATCTCGACGGCATAGAAGTCTCGAAATACACCGAATCGCAGCGGACGAACTTGCGGAAAGGTGTCATCGGCTTTGTGTTCCAAAGCTTCAACCTGATAGAAGAATTGAATGTCTATGAGAACATCGAATTGCCGCTTTTGTATATGGGAATTCCAGCCAACGAGCGCAAACGCCGTATCGAAGAAGCGATGGACCGGATGGCGATCAGTCACCGTTCGAAGCATTTCCCGCAACAGTTGTCCGGTGGTCAGCAGCAACGTGTGGCAATTGCTCGTGCCGTTGTCGGGAATCCGAAGTTAATCCTGGCCGACGAGCCGACCGGTAACCTGGATTCAAAGAACGGAAAAGAAGTGATGGAGTTATTAACCGAATTGAATAAAGAGGGAACAACCGTTGTTATGGTAACGCACTCGCAGCATGATGCCGGCTATGCCGGACGAACCATCAATTTGTTCGACGGACAGGTGGTAAACGAAGTGCAGTTGTAGGCCTGCCCTCAAAACGTAAATTAACATACGGTATGCAGCATTTTTATCGCTTCCTGCATTATTATTAGAAAACGAATAAACAGTTAACGAATAAAGATGCATTATGAAAATGAGTTTTAAGAAATGGATGGTATTGGCAGTCGCTGCCGTGTGTTCAATGGGATTTCAGTCTTGTTTGGATAATGATGATAATGACGCGTATTATCTGACCATTCCGAATGCATTGGTTACCGTAAAACCTACGGGCGAGAATTCTTTCTTCTTGCAGTTGGATGATACAACAACGCTGCTGCCGGTTAATATGACTTCTTCTCCGTTCGGCTCAAAAGAGGTGAGAGCTTTGACGAACTTCTCAGAAGTAGATGAGCCGAGCGATGGTTATTCAAAGGCTGTTCATATTAATTGGATTGATAGTATTCTGACGAAGAATATGGCTCCCGATTTAGGCCTGCAGAATGATTCTATTTATGGAACAGATCCGGTTGAGATGGTAGGTGACTGGGTAACTATTGCAGAAGACGGTTATCTGACGCTGCGTTTCCGGACTGCTTCTTCGTATGGCTCGAAGCATTTCGTCAACTTGCTTCCGACGAATAACCCGGAAAATCCGTATGAAGTAGAATTCCGTCACAACGCTTATGGTAATACCTATGGTGAAATGGCCGACGGACTGGTGGCTTTCAAATTAGACAGTCTGCCTGATACGGAAGGAAAGACCGTGAAGTTGAAGCTGAAATGGAATTCTTACAGCGGAGAAAAGTCGGCTGAGTTCGATTATTGCTCTCGTAAGTCAACACCCGCAAGTGCATCCATTGCTTCTGAACGGGCTACCTTGTCGCTAGAGTAAGCATCGTAGGTATGCACTGCTAGGTTGAGGATTTATCTCGCGAGTGCGACAAGTCTTGAATGAACGCATAGAACCGTGGTACAAACGAAACAGGTTTGTGCTACGGTTTTTTTCTGTCGGTACGTTTCCTAGTTCTGATAGGAGACCGGTGATAGTTGCCATACCGCCGATCAAAATTTTTATACTCGCCGGGAAATGTTTGAATCCTCGTCATTAATTCTTTAATCCACGTCGTGAATTACTTAGTTCTCGCCGTGGATTAAGTAGTTCACGGCGTGGATTACTTAGTTCACGACGTGAACTAAAGAATTTCCAGTTAGAATTGACTTTTTCCGTCGGCGGATGAGTAAGTTTTCCCTCTTTGTTTTTCTTTTTTTCTTCCAGAATTTCCGAAAGTTTCAAGTATAGTTGAAACTTTCTCTGTTTTTGCCAAAAGTTTCAAGTATGATTGAAACTTTTTGTATATTTGCTGAAAGTTTCAAGTATAATTAAAACTTCTGCATATGAAAATACCTCAAACATTAATTAATCGGGAAGTCTATATCCGGCGGATACAGCCGTTCATGCGGAAGAGTATTGCTAAGGTTCTGGTCGGTCAAAGGCGTGTAGGAAAAAGCTTTTTACTTTTTCAGTTAATGGATAAGGTGCAACAGGAAGAACCAGATGCCAATATCATTTATCTCAACTTCGAAGATTTCGCTTTTAGCCAGATTAAATCGGCAGAAGATATGTATACATATATTTCAAGCCGTCTTGTTGAGGGAAAATATAACTATATTTTCATTGACGAAATACAGGAGATTGAGCATTTCGAAAAGGTCGTTCGTTCTTTATTGCTGAATCCTTTCAATGATGTTTATATCACGGGAAGCAATGCCAAAATGCTTTCCGGGGAATTAGCTACGTATTTAAGCGGACGGTATGTGGAGTTTAAGATATATAGTTTGTCTTATCTTGAGTTTTTACAGTTCCATCGGTTGGAAAACACACGTCAGAGTTTGGATTTGTACAGCCGTTATGGTGGCTTGCCTTATTTGATCAACTTGCCTTTAACCGACGAAGTTGTCAATGAGTATTTGAAAAGCGTTTATTCAACGATTGTATTTCGGGATGTCGTGAGTCGTTATAATTTGCGGAATATCGACTTCCTGGAAAAACTGATACGTTTTTTGGCGGAGAATATCGGCAGTTTGTTTTCTGCCAAGAATATTAGTGACTATTTAAAATCGCAGCATACAACAATCTCCGTTACACAAATACAAAATTATACGCATTATCTGAGTAGTGCGTTCTTGATACATCGAGTGGAACGATACGACTTGGTAGGTAAGCGGGTCTTTGAGATAGGAGAGAAATATTACTTTGAGAATTTAGGAATCCGGAATATCGTTGTTGGCTATCGGATTACAGATCGGGCAAAACTCTTGGAAAATTTAGTTTATAACCATTTGCTTTATCTGGGCTATGAAGTACGGATTGGTTACATTGGGGATAAAGAAATTGATTTTATTGGGGAGAAAAGTAATGAAAAGATTTATGTCCAGGTGGCTTTACAAATAGATAATGAAGTAACCGCTCAACGTGAGTTTGGGAATCTGTTGAAGATACCGGATAATTATCCGAAGATTGTGGTGACCGATGAGGCTTTTCAGGGAAATACGTACGAAGGAATCCGGCATTATTCTATTCAGGATTTCTTGTCTGGCTTTGGCGGATAGTAATTCCGGGTAAGCTTAAAGATTAGACCGTATGTTTTGCTCAAAAAATCCCGATTATTTTGTAACGAATGCGGTGGTTAAATCGTCATATAAGTGAAAGCGCTTCAGAAAACGTGCACGACTGGCGAAGCTCGCTTGAATGAATGTTTAATGAATAGATAAAACTGACGGATATGAAGATGAAAGGTCTATTTTTGGCGGGACTTTTATGGATGACTGCAACCGGAATGCAGGCGAGAGGCATGGAGCATTTTATAGATGAACTGGCCTCGCAGCAGGAAGTGACACGGGTTTCTTTAGGCACTGCAGCGATGGCTCTCGGCAGTATGTTTACAGATACCTACGGAGTAAAGCATATCGACGTTTTGTGCCTGGAGCATTGTTCGGATGAAGTCCGGACGAAGTTTGGACAGGCTATAGCCGACTTGCATGACCCCGACTTTGAACCGCTTGTTTCGCATTCGGAAAATGGGGAACGGACCAAGATCTTCGTGAAGATAAAAGATGAAATGATTCGGGAGATGGTGATTTGTCATGTCGATGACGAGGTGGCTGTCGTTCGCCTGAAAGGAAAGATTAAACCATCGGATATCGAACAAGTCATACAGGATCATGGAAGTGACCGCTGATATCTTTAAGCGTCTTTATCTTCCGTTTCATGCAAAGCTTTATCGGATCGCATTTGCCTTGGTCGGGAATCAGGAAGAAGCTGAGGATATCGTACAGGAAGTTTATTCACGTCTGTGGGAACGGAAGGAAGAGCTGGCGGCTGTCCGGAATCCAGAAGCGTATGCCATTACGTTGGTCAAGCATTTCTGCTTGGATTATCTTCGTTCTCCGCGGGCCAATCAGCCGGCAGCCGAGTTGGAAGATGCAGGAGAGTTTCTGTCTGACTCATCTCCGGAAAAGGAAACGGAAGAGAAAGATCAGATGCGGCAAGTGCAGCGCTGGATCAATGAGCTTCCCTTGAATCAGCAACAGGTACTAAGATTGCAGGGTGTGGAAGATTATTCAGTGGAAGAGATCGAACAGATCACCGGTTACACTGCCGGCAATATTCGGGTTTTACTTTCGCGTGCCCGGAAAACAATACGCGAGCAATTCAAAAAACTGTATGGAAATGAATGATCAGCAAATAGACGAATTAATCAGACGGGCGTTGAAGGATCAAAGCCAGGTGCCGGTACATCTGGAAGAGCGACTCGAACGGCATATTGACCGGCTGGCAGCGGATGAAAAGAAATCGGTCCGTATTCCGATGTACAGAAGCCGGATCAGACGCTGGTGTGTGGCAGCAAGTATTTTGCTGGTATTGGGAGTAGGGACAACAGCTTATTTCTCGGCTTCGAATTCCCGACCGAAAGATACATTCGATAATCCGGAGGAAGCTGCCAAGGCTGCCGAACAGGCCTTGACATTGTTGTCGCAGAACCTGAATAAAGGCTTTGGCGAAATGAACCAGGCCCAGCAGGAAATGGAAAAGATACATGCAGTAGTGACGAAACATATAAATGATCAGACAAAATGAAACATCAGATTCTTTTAATCGTTTGCTTTTTGTGCTTAAGCTTGACGGGCTATGCACAGGACAAGTTATTTGATAAGTTCTCCGATATGGATCATGTATCCTCGGTTTATATATCCAAATCCATGTTTCAGATGATGCCGGAACTCTCGGCTGCTGGTTTGAACCTTATTCATCTGAAAGGAAAGATTGACAACCTGCAAGTGCTGTCAACCGAAGATGCTGCCGTCCGTGAAGAGATGAAAAAAGACTTTCATTCTGCCATTGGTAAGACCTATGAGTCGTGGATGAAGGTAAAATCGGATGGGACGAAAGCCGACTTTATGGTGAAGAAGAACGGCGACAAACTCCATGAGATGATTATGCTGGCCGATACCGATTCTTCTTATGTGGTTATCCGGATGACAGGCAATTTTACCATGGATGATATGCAGGAATTGGCCGGACAATCCGAAAATGATAACAAAAAGTAAAACCATACTTCCCTCATAAATCCTATCTCATTTCTAACTATCTTTGCAGAAAGAAACTAAGATATTGAGAGATGAGATTCGATTACGATGTAATAGTAGTAGGAGCAGGACATGCGGGCTGCGAAGCCGCTGCCGCTGCGGCCAATTTAGGTTCGCGTACGTTGCTGATCACGATGGACATGAACAAGATTGCGCAAATGAGTTGTAATCCGGCTGTCGGAGGAATTGCTAAAGGACAGATCGTTCGTGAGATCGATGCCATGGGTGGTTTTATGGGTATTGTAACCGACCGGACAGCCATTCAATTCCGGATGCTGAATCGGAGTAAAGGTCCGGCTATGTGGAGCCCGAGAGCGCAGAGTGATCGTGCCCGCTTTATTGAAACTTGGCGGCACGTCCTGGAAAATACGCCGAATCTGTGGATGTGGCAGGATAGCGTAAACGAATTGATCATCGAGAACGGTCGCGTTTGTGGCGTAAAGACTGGCATGCAGGTTGAGTTTCGTGCCGGAGCGGTTGTCCTTACCAACGGAACATTCCTGAATGGTTTGATGCATATCGGGCGGACTCAAATCCGGGGTGGTCGTATTTCGGAACCGGCTTCGACTGGACTGACGGAACAATTGGTTTCTTTGGGTATTCAATCAGCCCGAATGAAGACCGGAACGCCGGTTCGTATTGATGCCCGCAGCGTACACTTCGATGAAATGGCAGAACAACCCGGTGAAGACGATTTCCATAAGTTCTCTTATCTGGATACGTCACACCGAGAATTGAAACAGCTTTGTTGCTGGACTTGCTTTACCAACGAACGAGTACATGAAATTCTTCGGGAAGGTCTCCCCGACTCTCCTCTTTACAACGGACAGATTAAAAGTATTGGCCCGCGTTATTGCCCCAGTATCGAAACGAAGATTGTTACATTTGCCGATAAAACCCAGCATCAGCTTTTCCTAGAACCGGAAGGCGAAAATACACATGAATTATATTTGAACGGATTCTCTTCTTCCCTGCCCTTGCAGATACAGTTGCGAGCCTTGCAGGCAATCCCAGCTTTCCGTGATGTGCAGATTTATCGTCCGGGATATGCGATTGAATACGATTTCTTCGATCCGACACAGTTGAATCATAATCTGGAGACGAAGCAAATCAAAAACCTCTTCTTCGCCGGACAGATTAATGGTACGACTGGATATGAAGAAGCAGGCGGCCAAGGTCTGGTAGCAGGCATCAACGCGCATATTAATTGTCATGGAGGCAATCCGTTTGTCTTGGGACGAGATGAAGCTTATATTGGCGTATTGATCGATGACTTGGTAACGAAAGGCGTAGATGAACCCTATCGTATGTTTACATCGCGGGCTGAATATCGTATTCTGCTTCGTCAGGACGATGCGGATATGCGTCTGACGGAAAAGTCTTATCAATTAGGTTTGGCCAATGAATATCGTTATCATTTGCTTCAGGAGAAAAAAGAACAGCGCGATCAGCTGATTCATTTCTGTGAGAATTATTCTGTCAAGCCGCAATATATTAATGCCGGTCTGGAAAGTTTGGGCACTGCTCCCCTAGCTCATGGCTGCAAACTCTTTGACTTGGTTCTTCGTCCGCAGTTGGATTTATATAAGCTGGCCGATTTGATTCCGGCTTTGAAAGCAGAACTCGATAAAGTATCCTTGTCTCGCAAGGAAGAAATAATCGAGGCCGCCGAAATCCTGATGAAGTATAGCGGATATATCAAGCGCGAGCAAATGATTGCCGACAAGATAAACCGCTTGGAGAATATCCGGATTAAAGGAAAGTTCGATTATAACAGTATCCAATCTTTATCGACTGAAGCGCGGCAGAAGCTCTGCCGGATTGATCCTGAAACCATCGCGCAGGCAAGTAGAATCCCTGGTATTTCCCCGAGCGATATTAATATCCTACTGGTGTTGATGGGACGTTAAGCTGATGTTCCACGTGAAACATTACTTTAGGTGATTCATGTAAATGGCTGGTTTTAGGAGAATAAATGAATAGAAATACGGATGAGTAAAGATATACTTGAACATATTAAGACGATCTTGGCAGTTATCCCGGAGAAGCCTGGATGCTATCAATACTTTGATGAGAAAGGAACGATCATCTATGTTGGAAAGGCAAAGAACCTGAAACGACGGGTGTCGTCTTATTTCAATAAACAGCATGATAGCAATAAGACGAGGGTACTTGTGAAGCAGATTCGAGATATCAAGTATTTCGTAGTAGAGACGGAAGAAGATGCCTTGCTGTTGGAGAATAATCTGATCAAGCAATATCATCCGCGATATAATGTCTTATTGAAAGACGATAAAACTTATCCTTCGATCGTAGTCAAGAATGAATATTTCCCGCGGGTTTATCAGACGCGGAATATTGTCCGTGACGGTTCCCGTTATTATGGCCCCTATCCTTCTGTTTATACAGCTAAGGTGATGTTGCAACTGATCAAGGATCTTTATCCAATCCGCACCTGCAAGTATCCGTTAACCCCCGAGTCTATTCGGGAAGGACGGTATAAGGTTTGTCTGGAATATCATATCAAACGCTGTAAAGGTCCGTGCGAAGGTTTACAGACACTGGAAGAATACCAGCAGAATATTTCGGAAATCAAGGAAATCCTGCGGGGAAACATTTCGCAGGTAAGTAAACATCTCTTTGACGAGATGCAACGTCTGGCTGCCGAGCTGAAGTTTGAAGAAGCACAAAAGGTAAAGGAAAAGTATGAAGCCATCGAGAATTATCGTTCCCGATCAACAGTTGTTCCGCCGATGCTGCATAATATAGATGTGTTTTCAATTACCGAAAATGATCCGTCTGCTTATATCAACTATCTGCATATCGGAAATGGCGCCGTTGTCCAAGCCTATACATTCGAGTATAAAAAGAGATTGGATGAAAGCAAAGAGGATTTATTGGTCATGGGTATTATTGAAATGCGAAAGCGTTTCGAAAGTCGGGCTCGGGAAATTATTGTTCCTTTCCCTTTGGATCTGGAACTCGATGGCGTGACAATTACCGTTCCTCAGCGGGGCGATAAGAAGAAACTGCTGGATTTATCGATCATGAATGGAAAACAGTATAAAGTCGATAAATTGAAGCAGGCCGAGAAATTGAATCCGGAACAACGGAATACACGTTTGCTGAAAGAAATTCAGGAAGCGTTACATCTGAAAGAATTGCCCGTTCAAATCGAATGTTTTGATAATTCCAATATTCAGGGAAATGATCCGGTAGCGGCTTGTGTGGTCTTTAAGATGGGAAAACCTTCCAAGTCGGATTATCGGAAATATAATATCAAAACGGTTGTCGGTCCTGATGATTATGCTTCCATGAAGGAAGTTGTTCGTCGGCGCTATCAGCGGCTCCTGGATGAAAAAGCTTCCCTACCCAATTTGATTATTACCGACGGTGGAAAGGGACAAATGGAGGTGGTGCGTTCGGTTGTGGAAGATGAATTACATCTTTCCATTCCAATTGCCGGTTTGGCCAAGGATAACCGGCACCGGACAGCTGAATTGTTGTATGGCTTTCCTCCGGAAGTGATCGGTATGAAATTAGACAGTCCGTTGTTTCATCTGCTGACTCGTATGCAGGACGAAGTGCATCGTTTTGCTATTACATTCCATAAAGACAAACGGAGCAAAGGACAAACCCGTTCGGAATTGGATACAATCAAAGGTGTCGGTGAAAAGACGAAAACTGCCCTTCTGCGGGAGTTTAAGAGCGTGAAACGAATTCGGGAAGCGAATCTGGAAGATTTGGCAAAAGTAGTAGGTGAAACGAAGGCCAGATTAGTAAAAGAAAGTTTGAACCAAGAAACAACAAAATAAGTTTATAATATGAGAACAGTAATTCAGCGTGTGCAGTATGCTTCCGTTACGATTGATGGTACGTTGAAATCAAAGATCGGAAAAGGCATGCTGGTCCTGGTTGGAATAGAAGACCGGGATACGCAGGAAGATATTGAATGGCTTTGTAAGAAGATATGTAATTTGCGTATCTTCGACGATGAAAACGGGGTTATGAACCGTTCTGTCGTAGAAATAGGCGGCGAAATTTTAGTGGTCAGCCAGTTTACTTTGCAAGCTTCTACGAAGAAAGGAAATCGTCCCTCCTATTTGAAGGCCTCTAAACCGGATTTCGCTATTCCAATGTATGAGAAGTTCTGTGCTGAAATGGGACTTCATTTGGGAAAGGAAGTACAGACCGGAACATTCGGTGCTGACATGAAGGTGGAATTGTTGAATGATGGTCCGGTAACAATCTGGATCGATACGCAGAACAAAGAATAAGTATGGAACAGGAAGTAACACTTCGGGAAGCGCAGCAACGGGTTGATGAATGGATTAAGACGTATGGCGTCCGTTATTTCAATGAGCTGACGAATATGGCGATTCTGACGGAGGAAGTCGGTGAAGTCGCCCGTTTGATTGCCCGTATTTATGGAGAGCAGTCCTTTAAGGAGAGTGACAAGCAGAAAGATTTGGGCGATGAAATGGCGGATGTCTTGTGGGTATTGATCTGTTTGGCGAACCAGACAGGAATTGACTTGACTGCTGCCTTTGAAAAGAATCTGCAGAAGAAGACACATCGCGATAAAGAAAGACATATAAACAATCAAAAACTATAAGATATGGAACATACGCACGATTGCCATTGTGGTTGCGAACATGATCACGGAATGGAAGAACGTTCTGAAGAATTTGCCAAGGTGAATGCCGATAAATATCATGAAGCGTTTGGCAAATTTGAATCTGTTGGAACCAATGATGAAGTGAAAGCTCAGGTAACAGCTTTACTGGATAAACATGCGAAGGAAAACTTCACACCGGAAGTATTGAAGAAAATCCACGGTTTCATCGATCTGACGTCATTGACAAGCTTGGATACGAAAGAGAGTATCTGGAAGATGGTTGAATCAGTTAATGATTATGAAGGTACTCGTCCGGATGTGCCCAATGTAGCGGCTATTTGTGTATATCCTATTTTCGTGGAAACTGTCAAGCAGGCATTGACGGCTGAACATGTAAAGATCGCAGCTGTTAGTGGAGGTTTTCCGGCTTCTCAGACTTTTACAGAAGTGAAGGTGCTGCTTCTGTTCCAGAGTCTTCAACCTTACATTAAGAAATG
>OGXZ01001482.1_pt1 | contig 13310 bp, 9 predicted proteins | sample 1576431 | NCBI WGS metagenome assembly OGXZ01 (sample SAMEA3541590, study PRJEB24748) | human gut metagenome | biome: human gut; feature: human-associated habitat; material: faeces | place: China | collected 2012
AGTTTTTTTACCGGTTTCTTCTCCACGTTTCCGGCGCAAACAGCAGAAGCATGGGGAACAGCTCCAGACGACCGGCGAGCATATCGAAAGTCAGCACGATTTTACTCAGCGGGTGCAGCGCACCGAAGTTAGCTGCAGGACCGACCTGATTGAGTCCCGGACCGACGTTATTGATGCAGGTAACGACCGAGGTGAAGCTGGTTACCATATCCTCACAGTGCAGGCTGACAATGAGGATGGAAGTGGCAATGACAATCAGATATGCCACAAGAAAGGCGTTGACCGAGCGCATGACCTCATGCTGGACGCGCTGTCCGTCCATTTTATGCACGCGCACCAGACGCGGATGAATCAGCGACATCATTTCCTTCTTTACGCCCTTGAACAGCAGCAGGATGCGCGAGCATTTCATGCCGCCGCCGGTCGAACCGGCACACGCGCCGATGAACATCAGCAGCACAAGCAGCAGCTTGCTGAATGCAGGCCACTGGTTAAAGTCCACGGTTGAAAAACCGGTGGTCGTGATGATAGACGCAACCTGAAACAGGGAATGGTGGAAGCTCTCGCGCAGCGAACCGAAGCAGCCGCGCACGTTGAAGGCGATCAGCGTGGTAAATACGGCAATCACGCCGAGGTACACGCGAATCTCCTCGATTTTGAACAATTGCTTGAATTTACGGGTCAAAAGCAGAAAATACGCGTTGAAATTGATACCGAAAAGGATCATAAAGACCGAGATGACATTCTGCAGGTAGGCGCTGTTGTAGTGCGCGATGGAATCATTCCAGTTGCCGAAGCCGCCGGTGCCGGCCGTGCCGAGCGAAACGCAGATGGCGTCGAACATCGGCATGCCGCCGAGCAGCAGCAGAATGATCTGCAGAACGGTCAGTCCGAAGTAAATCGCGTACAGGATAAGCGCGGTATCGCGCATGTGCGGCGATATTTTGGAGACCGAGGGTCCCGGGCTTTCCGCGCGCATCAGATAAATGGTCTGACCGCCTGCCAGCGGCAGGACGATCAGCATGAACACCAGAATGCCCATACCGCCGACCCAGTGCATCAGGCAGCGCCATAGCATAGAGGCATGCGAAAGCGCCTCCACATCGCCGAGAATGGTAGCGCCGGTGGTGGTGAAGCCGGATGCGGCCTCGAAAATCGCATCTACTGCGGACGGAATCTCGCGGCTGAGCACGAACGGCAGGGCACCGGTCACGGCCAGCACCAGCCAGCACAGCGCGACTGCCACAAAGCCTTCGCGTGCGTAGAACTTGGTGTTTTTCGGCTTGTATTCACACAGAATGCCTGCGCCGACCATACAAATCAGTGCGGTGGCGATATAGGCAGGCAGCTCGGGTTCACGGTAAATGACCGCGGTAAACGCGGGCAGCAGCAGGAACAGGGACTCAATGCCCATCAGCCAGCCGATCAGATAGCGGACGATTGCGAAATTCATTTTTCGCGCCCTCCGGCTGTCGGCAGGAAGATGTCCTGAAGGTCGTTCATGCCCTCGAAGGTGGAAACGACGATAACCGTATCGCCTTCATGCAGCACATCGTGGCCGCGCGGAATGATACGCTTGCCTCTGCGGTTGATGCAGCACAGCAGAACATCCGGACGAATCGGCATATACTGCAGGGGAACACCGGTGAGATGGTGCGCCGCAACACGGAACTCAAGCGCTTCTGCGCCGTCCAGCTGATGCAGGGTCTCCACGTTGGAGCCCATCGAGTTCTGCATCGCGCGGGTGTACTGGCTGATCAGCTCGGCGGTGGTCTGCTTGGGGCGAATCACCTTGCCGATCGGCATGCTGGCAATGACTTCCTCGAAGTTCACACGGTTGACCTTGGTGAACAGCTTCGCACGGGAATGACGGCCGGCGTGCAGCGCAAGCAGGATGTTCTCCTCGTCCATGCCGGTGAGCGCCGCAAACGCCTCGCAGGTCGCCAGACCCTCCTCGTCGAGCAGGTCGCGGTCGGTGCCGTCGCCGTAGATGATGGTCGCGTGCGGGAGCATTTCGGACAGTGCTTCGCAGCGTTCAAGTTTGTTTTCGATAATCTTGACTGCAATGCCGGAATCCAGCAGGATTTTCGCAAGAAAGTACGAGATCTTGCCGCCGCCGACCAGCATCGCAGAGGAAATGCGCTTGACCGGCAGACCGACCTTCTCGAAAAATTCGTTCTGCTCGTGCGGCGGAATGATGACGGTGATGTTATCGTTCTCGTGCAGGATGAAGTCACCCTTCGGGATATAGGTCTGACCGTCGCGGCGGACCATGCACAGCAGCACGTCCGTGCGGAGCAGCGGATTGACCTCGCAGACCGCCATGCCGTCCAGGCGGGACTCGTGCGGGATTTTGAGGTCGAGCAGCTCGATGCGTCCGCGGGCAAACGTGCTGACGCGGATGGCCGACGGGAAGCGGATCAGACGCGAAACAACACGCGCGGTGGACAGCTCGGGGTTGATGACCATCGAAATACCCAGCTCATCGCGGATAAAGCCGAGGTCGGATACATATTCCGGATCGCGCACACGCGCAATGGCGTGGCAGCCGGATGCCTTGCGGGCGATCAGGCAGGAAAGCAGATTGATTTCGTCATGGGTGGTAACGGCGATGAGCAGGTCGGTATCCTGCACGCCGGCTTCACGCAGAACGTGATAGCTGGTGCCGCTGCCCTTTACTGTAGCATGTCCGAACAAGAACTGCCCATCGGTAGAGAACGTTTCCATATCCGCCGGATATTCCAAAAAGAGAGGACGCATGATGGGCAATCCCGTATCATGAGCTTCGCGGGCATACGTATAGATATAAGGCAATAAACGATATTTCAGTTCGATGGCCTCCTTCGCGTTCTTTTCCGCTTCCGGACCGAAGAGCCACGGTTCTACCGGATTATCTCCCTCATGATGAATACGGCTCAAAGGATTGAATGCACCGAACTGTATCCAGCGGGTATAAAGTTCCGCAAAGGGGTGATAGTCTTCGATGTCTCCGCAATACCCCGTAATGTCACAGGTAGTAAACGGAATCACTCCCAGCCCTGCGGAAAGAATCACCGGAATCTGATTAGCCAGTTGCCCCCAGCCCTGCAATACATCGTCTCCATTTCCGCAATCTCCCGTCCAACCGAACGTATAACGCTGCAATCCCGCATAAGCGGCACGGGTCATCTGAAAGACGCGACGGTTCGGATTCCGTTTCTCGAACTGCTCTTTGACCACTTTATCCCAAGTCAGTCCGTAGACATTATGGATTTCGTCGTGCATCCCCAGATGATGTTTCATCACAAGGCGTTCGGTCTGCTCTTCGTTGCTCCATGCGGGTTCTCCCATATCCGTCCAGAAGCCGGAGATGCCATCGTCAATGGGTTTCTGCTGATAGGTTCCCCACCAGTCGGCTACGGCAGGTAAGGTAAAATCCACTACCCCACAATTTCCGCCCCAAGGCCACGGCATGTCATAACTCTTCCCGTTCGTGCTGTCCTTGACAAAATATCCCAGACGGTCCGCTTCCTCCCATTGCTTCTTGTTGGCTTGCGAGATGACCGGGTCTTGCGATACGACTACCTTGAATCCCATTGCTTTCAGGTCGGCAAGCATCTTTTTCGGGTTCTCGTAGTTTCCTTTCCGCCATTCGAAGTCCTGTAGATGTTCCGTCCAGCCGATATCCTGATAGATTATATCACAGGGGATGCCGCGTGTCCGGTAGCCTTCGGCTATTTCGCGGCTCAGTTTCTCGCTTGTCAGCAGGCCACGGCATTGCGCAAAGCCCAATGCCCATTTCGGAGGCATGATAGGTTTGCCCGTCAGTCCTACATATTGACTCAGGATTTCCTTATAGTCCTTGCCGAAGATGAAGTAGTAAATCATCTCCCCGTCCGGCGCCTCGAAGCTGTAATAATCACGGCTTTCCGTTCCGAACTTAAATTCTGTCTTATACGTATTATCGAGGAAAATACCATACCGGTAACTGCTCATAAAGAAAGGGATGCTCTTGTAAAGAGGGTCTTCCACCACACTGTAACAAGGTTTATCGCTGTTCCACATCTTGTAAGATTCTCCTCTGCGGTCCATCTTGCCGGTCTTCTCCCCAAGTCCGAAGAAATGCTCGTCACGGCGAAGCGTTTTATATTCCACCTTCTTCGTGCCTTCGCTTACGTGTCCTTTATCGGCATAGTCGCTGAAGAGGAGTTTCTGATATTTGTCGAATATCTGGAGACTAAGCGGCGACTTGTTCACCCGTATGCGCAGCTTCGAGGTAAATATCTCATAGCAGGCGGCCTGTTCGTCCACATGAACCGTTCCCACATCTTCCAGTTCTTCATTGATCACGGCAAAGGAAGCGTTTCTCCGTTGCAGCTTCCCGTCCGGCGAGAACCAGATTCTTACCACGGAAGGGCTGCAAAGTTGCAGTTGTAGTGCGGCACTGTCCGCCAGGTGAAAAGTCACCTGACGTCCCTGCTGCGTAAAAGAGGTACATATACTTTTTGCGTTTTCTGCCCAGACCAACGCCGGAAACATCAGACACAACATCCACACCCCAAACTTATATCTAATCTTCATACCTATCGTTTTAGTTATTCCGTTGCAACTGCCTTATTCAGCTACAATCATTGTCCAGTATTTCAAGGCAGGCAGTGTGAAGGAGACTACCCCGTTCTCCTGCGTAAATGCCAGTTCCTGCAAAGCTCCTCCGTGTACGTCCGGCGATGCCACCCACAATTTATTCACTTTGGCGGGCAGGTTCATCTGCAAGGCCGCTTTCGTGATCAGGGCAGGTTCGGGCATGGTGCCGTCCACGTCCCGCCAGCTAAGGCTGTTCGCCTGCGAGAAGTTAAGCAGATGCACTACTTGCTTGCCGTCTACCTGCTTGGCGTAGGTAGTGACCGACCCCAACTTTGGAGGCCATACGTTGAGTTTCATTTCTCCGTTGGTACAGTTCATAGCGATGCTGTTCTCCGTTCCGCCATCGCGGAGCAGGTTCTGATAAGACGTGAGGAAGTCGTAGTAGTGAACCATTGCCGTTTTCAGTTCCTCGCTCATCGTCAGGTTGTCGTTCGGGAAATATTCTTTGCACAGCATATGATCACCACCCAGTTCGAGATGCGAGCCACCCAAAGCGAACATCACCGCATCCGTCAGCAGGATGCCCGCTGTATTGAACTCTCCCCGATGATCCGCCTTATTATAGTTCATATAGGCAGCGAAAACCGTATTCAGCTGATTATTGCCATACACTCCGTTTTCATACAGGACGGCTTTCAGATGGGTAAAGTCCGCCTCATCCGCCCACATCTCATTATAGAAGAAATCTACTTTACCGGTTTCTCCGATCTGACGGGCACCGTAGCGGCTTACGGCATTCATCACCAGACTCTTGTCGGGATGCGCCTGCTTCATGGCTTCGATAAAAGAAGCATATCCTTCGCGGAGGTTGACCGGTGTACCGTTGTAGTTGTAAAGCGTTCCCCGCTTGCCCAACTGGTCGATCTGATAGCCGTCGAAGGCGAAGTTCGCATACACGTCGTCATTCCGTTCCGCCATATATTGCTGCCATTCCTTGTCGGAAGGATCTACCAGATAGATATTGCTCTTCCATCCGCTTGGCAGGTCGTGACTGTCTTTCGTGGTATGCGAAGCGTCCTTAAACAGATACCATTCTTCTTTCACCCCGTCGGAAGCCGCATCCTTCAATGCCCCGAAACAAAGATTATAGAACATGGACTTCATTCCAAAATGTTGTTGTGCCTTGATATAATTCTTCACAGAGCTTGTATGGACAGGGCGGTTCGCAATGTCGAGATATTCCTCGTCCAACTGCGTGCGTGTGCCGCCCAGCGGCCAATGATGTTTATTGTGCCAGTCCTGAAACTGTACCCAGTTGATGTGATGGCGGTTCAGATAGGCCATCTCTTCCAGTGTTTTCTCTTCTGTCTTGACTCCGTCGAAATCTGCCACGAAGCCATATCGGGGGAAACGTGCCGGATGGCTGGATACATCTACCGCAATCGTACCGACGATGACATCCGTACCGTTTTCCTGCCGGTAAAGTTCTGCCATGTATCCTTTGAAATCGGTGGAAGGAGCCTTCCATGTCCAGTTCGTACCGCTGACCGGTTCTTCTCCGACTATTTCTCCCAAAAGGCGATAGCGTACCTTTGTTCCGGCAGGCAAGGCATCGGCGGCAGTGAAAGTCACTGTCTCGTTCGGTTTATAAAAAGCCTTGTCAGTTGTCAGTTCCACGCATAAGTCCGATGTCACCGGAGTTACTTCGGTCACACTGCCCGACGCTCCTCCGTTCTGTGGGTTCGATTCATGATCGTCGCTGCAAGACAGACACAGGAAGGCAGCCACCAAATATATTATCTTCTTCATCTTGAATACTTGTTTATTGTTTTACAATCGAAATCGTTTCTTTCAACTGGTCAATCGTAATCCGATACGAGCCAGCTTCCTGAATATTCCATTTATTGTCCAGACTGCCGAGGTCTGTATCCGGATACATATTCTTCAGTTCCGCATCCGTTTTACTGGTAAATAAGGCTGTCTCCACTTCACCGGTCGGTGCCTTTCCGCTCTTGTCCGCCATCAGCCAGTCTCCGTTCCAGTCGGACTGCTTGTCGCAGGAAATCTTCATCTCCCCTGTATTCAGTGTACCGCTCCAGGTAAAGATGTAAGGGCTGTCGGCACTTTTAGCCATCGGGGTGGCGTTGTCGATGCTCCATCCGTTCGGAGTGGCATCGCCTACCAGATACAGTCCTTCGTAGGGGGTAAACGGACGCATCAGCATCTTTTCCTTTCCCTTGGCTGTGAGGAACAGCACTTTATAGGCCTTGCCGCATTCGCTTTCCTTCATTTGCCATTTATTGTCTTCACCTCCCAGTACAACTGAAGTGGAAGTATACGGAGCGTTCCCTTCGGTGGGATGGAAGAAAGCATCCGACTGACCGAAGTCCGTCACGGAAGTAAACTTAAAATCACCGTCCGCCTTCCACGGAATCACGGCACCATAATGGAACAGATTCATCTGAACGGCATCTTTAGACAGTGCCTCGAATCCCCAGCCATTGTCGCCGGTAAAGGAGCCGACAATATAGAATTCTTCAAAGCGCCATCCGATGTTTTCCGTTTCGGTCATGGTCATTGTCAGGTCGAGCAGGTCTACCTTGACTATATAGGTCGCTTCCTTGCTGACTGTAAACGGTTCGTCCGGTTCGTCGCCCGATGTGCGGTAGATAAGCCGTAGTTCTTCTCCGGCAGCGGCATCCCGGTTGTAGGATGGAAGAAATTCTCCCAATGTCGTTATAAACTTGAATACACCGGTATTCAGCTTTCCTGTCCACGTAAACTGTCCGTTGTCCGTGCGCTCCATAGGCGTCGCTTGATCGGCGCTCCATCCGTTAGGGGCAGCTTCTCCGATGAGGTAAAGCGTCGGAGTAACCGGTTGATAAGTAGTCACATCCAGCGCAACTGTGGCACGCTGCTCCTTTTCTTCCATTCCGGCAACAGTAGCGGTAATGCGTGCTTCCAGCGATACTTTTTCGGCATAGCCGACGCCTAGCTGCGTGTTCAGAAACTGATTGAGTTCTTCCGTTTTCTTCGTCCACTGATAAGTTCCCGTTCCTAAATCTACGGAATAGGCACGGGCGAAGTCGGTTCCCGCCTTGGCTATTTCCAGTGTATAAGAAATACGGTTTCCGCTTCCGTAGTTCGTTCCCGTAGTCCATGAAAGCGTTAACGCCTCCTGACTGTGATTCTTTTCGTTCAATACGATCTCCTGCTGATTCACCGTAAGAGTCAGCGTATCATGTCCCTTGTCCGTCTCCATATAATCCTCGGCGCAGGAAACCATCGCTCCGCCGATGAAAAGAGAGCACAACATCTGATATATATATTTCTTCATCATATGATCTGTCTAAATGAATGATTGTAAAGGCGATTAATAACCGGGATTCTGAGTCATCAGATTGTTAGAGTCCATCTCTGTCTGCGGGATGGGCAGCAGCAGACGTTCCTTCGTCACCTGATTCTTGCCGATGGATTTCAGGAACTCAATCGCATAGTTACCATTATTGATGCGAATCATGTCAAACCAGCGATGTCCCTCAAAAGCAAGTTCCATCCGGCGTTCGTGAATAATCTTTTCCCGCATTGTTTCCTGATTCAAGGTAGTCGGCACATCCGCCAGTCCGGCACGCTGACGGACGATATTCAGAGGTGCGGCAGCCTGGTCGGGATGTCCCAGTTCGTTCAGGGCTTCCGCCTTCTTCAACAGGACATCCGCATAACGGTATACCACGAAGTTATTCGGGTTGGTATTATATTCCGGCGAAACGGTCTTCGACACAAGGAACTTCCGGACGTTGTAACCTGTACCCGACCACGAACGTCTGTACTCCATGCCGTCGAAAGCAGGACAGCCTTGATATAACACGGTCACATCTTTGCGCAAATCGCCCGCTTCGTACTCTTTGATAAATTCTTCCGTAGGCAGATTCCATCCGTAAGCGCCTGCCACCATGCCGGAGTTGCGGGGTCCCATGAAGGTCGACAGCCAGGAAGACTGGTTGTCCCCTCCCCAGAAATCGTATTCCGTACTGCCGGAGTATTGTACTTCGAAAAGGGATTCCGCACCGTTATTGATCGTAGCGTCGAAATTATCGGCATACTTGCACTGAGACAAATCATATCCCATCGCAGTAATCTGGTCGCACAACGTAACGACTTCATTGTAATAATCCCGATGATTGGGCGCCAGCGTCAGGTAAATATCTGCCAGCATAGCCATCGCCGCCTCTTTGCAGGCACACGCAGGAGCCCGTAAAACCGGCAGAAGAGAATCTCTCGGCCATCGCAGCCCAGAATCTCAATACCTATAATTATCAGCAGTCTGCCGACGGCATTTACTGGCAGGATAAACTCATCGCTCTCGATAAGGAAATCAAGGCAGTCAAGACAGGTTTTGCTCCGAGTTTATCCTTATCTTTGCGCACCCAATGTGTCATTTCCAGTTGGAATCCATACAACATAGACCGTTCAAGATTTGCCGAGGGCAATTTCTTCGGTTTCGAGATTGGCGTAGGCATTCCTTTATTTTATGGTTCTACGAAGGCGAAGGTCAAGGCAGCCCAGAAAGACCGCGAATTGGCTGAAATCGAAATGCGTCAGGAGCAGACTGAGAAAGAGCGTGATTACCGTCTCTGTACGAAACGCCTGCAGGCAGCATCCAACCGTCTGAAATATTACGAGCAGAACAACCAGGCTCATTCTGCGCAGATTTCGAAGTTGAGTGCGATAGAATATGAAAATGGCGAAATTTCGTATGTAGAATACGTGAATGCCATCGAGGAAACCATAGATGTTCTGATGAAGCATGCTGATGCGATTAATGAATACAACCAGGCAGTCATCGCCATCCAGCGGCTTACGGGCATGATGTAAGATTCTGTTCTGAGATATTTCTTTTTGATTGAAATGAGAATTAATCTCAGAACAGGCAGAAAGGAAGTAAAAGAATGAAATGATCAGAAAGGGGTGAACAGTTCCCATTTTCAGGCTCCAAATTTCACCTCTTTCTTTATCTTATAACGCCTATTTACCATAATACCGGTTAGAATTAAAAAGAGGAAAGTAAAAAAAGGGGGAATTTTTCCGTTGTCAGCCACTTATGGTTTCATTCCGATTAATTTCATTTTCTTCATTTCTAAATTCTCCCTTTACATGATATTCAGGTTCCTTCAGTTTTCCTGCGCTAAATAACACATTTTTGATAAACCACCAAGAAAAATGCTCAAAAAACTTTGCTTATTCCAAATAATAATCTTAACTTTGCGGCATAATTCTAAGGTAAAACCAAGATTGTCGGGCACTCAGAATCATCAAAGGTTTTATCTGCTTCGATGATGAGGATAAATATGAGTTAATCTGCAACAAACTGAAGTTCTGAGATGCAACAGAAAATTCCAATTGAAAATTTGTATTATCTGCTCTGTTATGCCTGGGGCGTAAGCGACCAGCTTGACAAGGTAAAGGTGGATGGCGAGAAATGCCATTCTCTGGAGGACCTATTGTCCATCAACCGAGTTATCTTTTCTACCTTGAAGAGACTGATGAGAATAGAGAGAATTGATGAGGATATCAGAGCCACGTTGCGAAAGACATTGGCAAAATTTCCTCATATTGAGGAGATTCGGGTTACTGAAGGTTTGCTGGGGCGGCTTCTTCAGCATAGGTTTAGCGGGGTTTATAAGCTGGTTCTTAATATCTGCCGGTTGATTTGGGACTCTACCCTTCCCTGCAAGGATAAGGATGGCAGACTGGAGTTTTTGGATTTCACGGAGGATGAATTCCGGATGAACTGCATCTTTGAGCGATTCCTCATGAATTTCTGCAAGCTGAATTGTCGGGATGAGTATCCTGAGGTGCATCGGGAATATATTGATTTCCAGCTTTCACCTTTCGGGATGATGTTTAAGGAGGCTGGCGAGGCTCTGCCGATGATGGAAACCGACGTGACGCTTTTCAATTCGAATACGCAGGAGAAGCTTATTCTTGATGCCAAGTTCTACCGCGAGGCGCTGGTTTCGAAGTTTGGCGGAAGGGAGAAGGTTCGCAGGGAGCATCTCTCGCAGATTCTTTCTTACGTGATGAACCATGAACGTCCGGTATCACTTCCAGCCCTCCTATTTCGTCCACGAGTCCATCGCCGAGAACTGCGCCCGCAGCCGCCGGGGAGACTGCGGCATCATGGCGCTGACCTTCATCACCCTCTGCCGCATCGCGGGCATCCCGGCCCGGTGGGAGAGCGGCTTTGCAGTGGCCCCGGGGGACGCGGGCTGTCACGACTGGGCGCGGTTCTACGTCGCCCCCAAGGGCTGGATGTATGCCGACTGCTCCTACGGTGCCTCCATGGCCCGCCGGGGCGATGAAGTGCTCCGCCGCCACTATTTCGGCAGTCTGGATACGGGCCGCATGGTGGCAAACAGCGCCTTTGAAGCGCCCTTCGACCCGCCGATGCTGGGCTTCCGCAGCGACCCCTACGACAACCAGAGCGGCGAGATGGAGGCCGACGGCGTGGGCCTGTACGGTGACGATACCGTGACCACCAAAGAAGTTTTGAAGTTTGAGGAAGTAGAATAAATGGAATTTCTCGCAATGCTGTATACCGTCCTGCTGGTGGCCATCTGCCTGATGATGGCGGTGCTGCTCTTCCGCAGCGGACGCCCCACCGGCGGGCTGGACGAAGCCGACTGCGAAGAGCTGAAATCCACCTTCAAAAGCAGGTTCTTCACTCCGACTTTAACCTTGCTGATATGCTGTATCCTTAACGATTTCGCCCCGCTCAGGCCAGAGAGTTCAACGCCCGTCAGGACGCCATCGCCCAGCAGAACTACGCCGCCATCCGCAGCGTCAGCGAGACGCTGCAGACGGCTGTGCAGAGCATGAGCACCACCCTCGGCCAGGGGCAGGACAGCCAGCAGCGCATCCTGGAGCGGCGTCTGCAGAGCCTCGAGCAGGCCAACAACCAGCAGATGGAGCAGCTGCGCCGCGCCATGGTCGAGAGCATGACGGCATTGCAGGCTGAGAACGCCCGCAAGCTGGACGAGATACGCCACACGGTGGACGAGCAGCTTCAGGACGCTTTGCAGAAGCGGGTGACGGAAAGCTTCAAGGCCGTCAACCAGCAGCTCGAGCAGGTGTACAAGGGCCTTGGCGAGATGCAGTCCCTCGCTGCCGACGTGGGCGGCCTGAAGCAGGTGCTCTCGGGCGTCAAGACCCGGGGCATCCTCGGCGAGATCCAGCTGGGCGCGATCCTGGAAGAGATCCTCGCCCCGGAGCAGTATGACACCAATGTCGCCACCATCCCGGGCAGCACCCAGCGGGTGGAATACGCCATCCGGATGCCGGGCGCCGACGGCGGCAGCGTCTGGCTCCCCATCGACTCCAAGTTCCCCGGCGACACCTACGCCCACTTGCAGGACGCCTACGCTTCCGGCGACGCGCAGGCTGTGGAGGATGCCCGCCATGCCCTCGAGCTGGTGCTCCGCAGCGAGGCCAGAGACATCCGGGAAAAGTACGTCGAGCCGCCCTATACCACGGCGTTCGGCATCCTGTTCCTGCCCTTTGAGGGCCTGTATGCCGAGGTGGTGAACGCGGGGCTACTGGAGGTGCTGCAGCGGGACTATCAGGTCAACGTGGCAGGCCCCAGCACCATGGCGGCGTTGCTGAACAGCCTGCAGATGGGCTTCAAGACCCTCGCCATCCAGAAGCGCTCCGGCGAGGTCTGGCAGCTGCTGGGCGCGGTGAAGACGGAGTTCGACAAGTTCGGGCAGGGCCTCGCCAAGATGCAGCAGCGTCTGCGCCAGACCGACGAAGAGCTGGACCAGCTCATCGGCGTCCGCAGCCGGGCCATCAGCCGGAAGCTGCGCAGCGTCCAGAGCCTCGACGAGGCCAGCGCCAGCGCCCTCTTGGAGATAGACGACATGAACGAGCTGCCGAAAGCACTCTCTGAGACCAGCGAAATATCTGACCAAGTTGGGAAATAATGACGCTGATACGGCACAAAATGAACTTAGCCAACGTGACCAACTTCGACCTGCCTGACCAAGTTGGAACTTGGTCAGCAAAAGCAACTTGGTCAAACTGACCAACTTCAAATAATAAACGTAAGTATGCTGTTATATTGGAACTTGGTCATATAACCTACCGCAGTAGAACGTCATTCGGCCATCCGGCCTGATAAATAGTTGACGAAGACGGCAGACTGTGCTATACTGAGACGATTCTTAAAATAATTGCCGGCCATGGCAGACCATACACACCAATAACAGAGAGGAAATGTGCTTATGAGCGTAAAGAACATCAGCAGCGCCATTCTGGGCGTGGGCGTGGACGATACCACCATCGATCTGTTTGAGAGCCAGTACCCGGTCCCCACCGGCGTCAGCTACAACTCCTACGTCATCCGGGACGAGAAGACCGCCATCCTCGACACGGTGGACGCGCGTGCCACCGACGAGTGGATGGCCAACGTCACCGAGGCACTGGCAGGGGAGAAGCCCGCCTACCTCGTCGTCCACCACATGGAGCCTGACCACGGCGCGAATGTGGCCCGCCTCGCCGCCCTCTACCCCGAGATGCAGGTGGTGGGCAACGCCAAGACCTTCCAGTATATGGAGCAGTTCTTCGGCCCGGAGGCCATCGCCAAGGAGCGCCGCGTCGTCGTGAAGGACGGCGAGAGCCTTTCGCTGGGCGCTCACACTCTGACTTTCGTGTTCGCACCCATGGTCCACTGGCCCGAGGTCATGGTGAGC
>OGXZ01001492.1_pt1 | contig 13260 bp, 12 predicted proteins | sample 1576431 | NCBI WGS metagenome assembly OGXZ01 (sample SAMEA3541590, study PRJEB24748) | human gut metagenome | biome: human gut; feature: human-associated habitat; material: faeces | place: China | collected 2012
TTTGTGCTCATTGAGAATTATTTACACTTTTTGCAACTCTTCACGTCTCTCTAATCCCTATCACCTAGATCGCTGGGAGCGTAGGGTTTTTAAAAGAGATAAAAGAAAGGTCCCAAAAAAGAGCAAAAAAAATGCGCTGATTCAAAAGAAGTGAACCAGCGCCTCAGAAAGCTATGTCCGTCTTATTCCGAATTTCCTCGCAAGGACCAGTGGAGGAAATTCCAACCCTGTCAAGGTATGGAGAAAACGTACAAGCATATTTTTCCTGAATTTCAGCTTCTCGACAATACGAAGGAATAACTAAATTGTAAACGCAGAAGAACTAAGTCAATAGGGATTAACCCTAGAGCCGTTTAGGTCATTTGGTGGTATACCGTGCGCTGACGGGTGTCTGAGCGCTTTAAACAAAACCCCTCCAGTCCGCAAAAATCGTGACCGTAGCAACATTTTTATACAATATCAACAAGGTTAGAAACCTTAAAGTTTTACTCGGGTTTTTGCTGATGGTGGCACAATAAAAAGCAAATCTGGCTCGTGTGATCGCTCCTCTCTCGCTTGACGTCTCCTTGAGGGCCACCCCGGGCAGACTCGCGGTCACACGTCACGCCTCCTCTTTTTTGTTGAGATGAAGAATGAACGACGATGCGATTTTATCGGTAGCCAAGACGCGCTACACCACCAAGTACTACGACAACCACAACGATCTCACCGACGCTGAGCTTCAGGCCGTGCTTGAAATTCTGCGTTTAACGCCGAGCTCCATGAATGTGCAACCTTGGCACTTCTATGTGTTTGATCGTGCCACGATTCACACCAAGCTTCTTCCCTTTGTGAAAGACTTCAACATTCAACGTTGCGCTGCCGCAAGCCACATCATCGTGATGGCCGCCAAGACCACCATTGATCAATCGTGGCTCGATCGCATTGTGAAAAAAGAAATGGCCGATGGACGTTTCCCCGACGGGTTTGATGTCGCCCAGTTTGCTGACTTTCGCCGTCAAGGGGTAGAGGCGTACTTCTCAGGGTCCGATCATGGTGAAATTTGGGTGCGTGAACAGGTGCACATCGCTTTGGGCTTTTTGATGTTTGCCGCCCCACAAATGGGCATTGATACCACTGCGTTGGGTGGCATGAAATTCCGTGAGTTCGATAAAGCGTTTGGCCTGCCCGAACGAGGCGAAAAAGCTGCGGTCGCCATTGCCCTGGGGCGTCGTGATCCGAACGACAGCAACCTGACGCGTCCGAAATCGCGCTTAGACGCCAAAGACGTCATCACAATGATGTAAGGCGACAACGCTAACCTTTACCGTTAACCACGACCTCAAGGCTCACCCGGGTCTTGAGGTCGCTTTTTCTCTGCATGCTCAGGAATCTGGAGTTAATTCGAGCCCAAAAACACAAAGACGTCAGCGCATGGGGTCGCATGCCAAGCACGGGTGTTCATTGGAATTTCTCAACCTAGGCACTCTTCCGTGTTACAGATGGAGAGTCGGGTTTTCAACATTAGGAACACTTCCTTAAATTCACGTCAGACAAGCTATTAACGTGAGGTGAAAATAGTTAACAAGCAGTGGCGTATCCGGTGTCTGTCAAGTCATCTTTCCGTTTTTTCTTGATTCAAATATCTAGGGATACTCTGTTTCTTTGCATTGTTTAACACGTTCTTCGTCTTGTTCAATCGCTCTAAGTGCTGGACGTTGAACGCTCATTCCCCAGGATCGTAGATAAACGCCAACAGTTGATAAGGACATTTCCACTTTACACTCACGCTTTATGAGGACCTGGACGGCGCGACGAGTCCAAAGAGCAAAGTCAAACTTTAATTGCTTTGGGTTTTTATCAATGATCATGGCACGAATAGTCTTTTCTTGCTGGGCACTCAACTTAGCGCCAACACGCTTGGGACGGCCACGTTGTCCACCTTTGGTTGCAGATGGTTCATCGCTAGCGGCTGCATTGCGGAACCATTTATAGACAGTACCACGAACCACACCTAATACTTTGGCAATTTCGACGACACGATAGCCTTCGCGACGAAGGGCAAAACCTCTTTCGCGAAGTATCTCTAATTTTTCTGGACTATGTCTACGGGCATCTGCTGCTTTCATAGGTCAGGTTATATCAGATTGTTAACTATTTTGCAGTCAGGTTAATAGATTCACGATTAGTATGGAAGGTGCAAGTGGGCAATCCCGCTTCCCCTATCCGATTACCTAGCAACTTTTGCAAATTTTCGAACTTGCAAAATTCAGGCTAGGAAACAACAGAGGAAAGCGCTCATCGAGAAAAAGATGAGCTGATCGCTATATCCGATAAAAATCTCTTGGACTACTTACGCAATGCCAACGCGGAGTTTCACTTTACCTGGGTCTGCGAAGCGATGGACTTTAAGCTGTTCTACCGGCATTTGCGCGTTTTGGGAATCACGCCAGAACATATCCAGACGGTGCCGGGTGGCCTTTACGTTTTTATGGACCCTTACAGTCTGATGGTCGAAATCGGCCCTGGTCCTGTGATTGATTGCCTGCCTTTGTTCGTGCTTCTTTAGAGCATTTAACGATTCCAGTGCAACCCGAGTTGCATGGCGATAATTTGGACGCGTTTCTCGACAATTCGACCGTGGTGGCTGTGACGGTGCGCTTGCAGCCTGTTTCCGAGCTCACGCGTAGACTCGCACTCGAAACAGTGCGACTTTTTGCCAAGTTCCCGTCATCGGTGGCGATCACCAGTGGGGACCTCGAAAGTTATACCGTAGGGGATATTCTCGCCATCACTGACGAGGCTCTGATGAGTTTTGTCGAAGGGCATCTTTACGCGCTCGAGCAACCACCAGTGGAGTGTCCCGCGATGCACTAGTGCGTCTCATCGCCGTGAAGTGACGAATAACTAACCTGAGCCGTATTTTATGCTCAAGAAAAAGACCCAAGCCGCTAACGAAGATTCGCTGACGATTGTTGAACTCTTGAAACCGTTGCCCAAAGTCGATTGGGCTAGCACGACGAGTTTTGAGACGCTTGATGCGTGGTAGCAAACCGTGGAAATCCGTCGGGATAGCTTTCAAGCTCGAAAGACTTTTCCTATGTGGTTTTAGGTGCTTTGACTGCAATATAGGTGTTTGGCGTTGAATAGGCCACAACATTGTGTCGTTATCAGCGGTGATTTCATTGTAAAACAACGCGTTAACTCCGTAACAGTTCTAATTGACACTGAGGGGCAGATCTGGTAATTTTCGTTGGGCAATTCGACCAATTCGTTCTGAATTTCTGGCCTAACGTTTCACAGTTGCTCTCGTGCTTATTGGAACGACCATTCCCGATAAACACGCTTGCCCATTGTCTTCTCGCTTACGGAGCACCGACCATGCCCCATCCTCACCAATCTCACCCAAGCTTTGCCTATACAACCTTGGCGGCTATTCTCCTCAGCATCTATCCCGCTGTCGCTATATCGACGGACTACACCTGGGAAAGTGAAACCACCAATCATTGGTATGGTGATTATCCTAGCACGAATTGGAGAGAAATAAATTTTTCGACAGAACGTTCTCCCAACTTAGAGGAACGTTTTAGGACCCCAGATATTGTCTTAGGTATGCGAGACGATCAGGAGGATTTGGAAAAGGGGATAGCAGCGGCAGCAAACTGGGATGCGGTGTTGACTGTCAATAACCTAACAAAAGTAGATACGCTGCCAGCTGATCCAGCGAATCTTGCCAAAGGCACCTTGGATATTAGGGGAAATTCGTTAACGCTTTTAGTGAGATCGCGCCCCGATTTTGAAAAAGCGAAAAAGGTCTCAGGACTTGCGATTAGGTCTGAACTTGGTGGCCAATGGAATCCCAAATACCAGGATATGACCGTCAACTTTAAATTGCCAGTGACAGTGGATATTGAAACGTTCCCGAATTACAACACCAGTGATACGCCATTTTGGGGTTCGTCTGGGGTGGAATTTTATCAGGACTGGGGTACCACAACGCGTCCCGTGACAAAAGCCCACATTGTTTTTGAGAACCCACTCATCGTAAAGACGCTAAATCGATCCAAACCCGAGGGGATTCAATTGAAAAGGAATCATGCGCTCAATGGGTTAACGTTTGTACGTATGCCTTATGGCCTGTGGGAGTTTGTTGCCAAAGAAAAGGTCGACGTCAGTCTTGAATCGATTGATAAACGTCGTTTGGTGGGGCTGGCGAGCTACGGAGGTGGTTGGGCTGGTGCATCGACCATGACGTTTGAAGCCGACGCAGCTTTTACGGTGTCATCGACGAAAGGCGGAGAGCTCTACGGTTTTCATCATTTAGGCGGCCAACTCAAACCCGACGATACGTCGCTGAAAAACGCTGGAGTGCAGTTGCATTCTTCAGTGGGTAGCACATTAAACTTTAACCTTTCTTCAACAGCATCAACGGGAACTGATGATTTCCGCGGTGCTTACGTGGAATTATCAAATGGGTCTCGCTTTGATTTTGAAAATTTAGGGCGTCTGGACTTTAAGGTGGATGTGTCAGAGGCTGATTCTGTCTATGGCGTTTATCTGAACAATTCGGCTAGTTCAATAGGGGGGAAGATCGGTCAATTAACGATTGACACAACTTCAATACAAAGTAAAAAGGCTCCAGTTGGACTTTTTAGCCAGGCGCATAGTCGGGGTACAACCGATCTAACAATTGAGTCGATCGTCGCCACGGTGAGCTCAAGGGAAAACGCAAAAGGAGTAGCGCAGCAGACATTTCATCAAGGAACAAAACACACTTTGAACGTGGGCTCGGCGACCATAAAGACGAATAGCAACGACAGCATGAGTGTATATCAGTTTGGAAACGCTGCGCCATCAACCTTGTCATTTGATGAAGTCACCATTCAAAATCAAGGGGCAGCTGGAGTGGATATCTACACTAAAGCTATTAATGGCGCCCATAATGAGCTTCAAATTGAAAAACTCATTAGCGACAGTACCCGTATTAACGGTATTGGGATCTATGCCCTAGCAGAAAGTGCTGGGCTCGTTGAAGTGACTGTCACTGAGGAGGCAAAATTAGCTGACGAGAACAAGCTAAGATATGGCTTTATGTCCAAGACCGATGGGCAAAGTCAAAGTCATATCCAATTATCTGGAGCACTTAATCTTCAGGTGCCCGAAGGATTACTTTTTCAGGCTTCTGGTCAAGGGGCGACGATCACGGTTAACACCAACGCCACTAAGCGCTCGTTTATCGAAGGTAAAGCCCTAGCGCTCCAAGAAGGCGAATTGGATCTCAAGCTCAACGGTACGTCGACCGACGCTTATTTAACGCTCGATAACAACGATGATCCTACGACCAGAGTAAGACGAGACGTTGATTCAGTGCCAGGTGTGGTGAATGTGACGGTTACCGATGGCGCAAAGTACTTTGTGAATACTCGTCAAGAACGTGCAAATCCAGAGGCGGCTAACGATTCAAGCATCAATACTTTGACGTTAAGTAATGGTGGTGAGCTGCATTTTAGTGGATCCCCAAAAACGATCTTTTATGCTCAAAGCCTCAAAGGCGAGGGAGGTAGCATCTTTTTAGATGTGAATCCTCAAGACGCCACTGGGCAACGTCTCTTTCTCTCTAAGACAAGTGCAGGGCAACATACGTTACACTTTGCACCACAACAAGGCGCGACGCCTAATGGTCAGCCCATTTGGGTGGTTGAATCCCATGAAGGGGCTAGAAGGCCTGAGGCATATCAAGCGAGCTTTACGGGCGAAGTGGATGTGGGCGAATTGCGCTATGTGGTGGGGGACACCCTGACCGTGAATGCGTCGCTCGTGGCTGAAGGACGAGAGGTGGACACCGTGCCTGCGGAAAACACTAAGAATTGGTACCTCTATCCTGCGAAAAAAGCTCCTGAACCGCCAACACCGGAGGAGCCTGGCAATGAACCTGGGACCGAGGAACCGTCGGTGACGCCCAGTATGGATCCCGACGATGTGCCTTTCAACGACACGGCAACAGGGTCGCTCTCGAGCGCGGGTCTACACTACTTAGCAGGTCTCACAACGCTCGAAACGCTACGTCAGCGTTTGGGTGATGTGCATCAATTTATGAAAACGGATGAAGGCACCACGGGATGGGCGAAACTCTCGGGCGCGAATTGGTCACTCAAACGTCTGCCATCGATTCGAGATTGGGATTTGCATTGGAAGACGGTTCAAGCGGGCGTTGATCGTCGTCTCCATGATCACGGACTGGCAGGCGGCTATTTAGCCTATGCCTGGATGGATTCCTCTGGCGGCACTCCTGTGAACTTGCGCGGGACAAACGTTGAATTGGGTGCCTACTACACGCATCGTTGGGATAATCAAGCCTACCTCGATTTGGTTGGTCGGGTGGGTCGGACCGAGTCGCGCTTTAGCACAACGGACTCTGCGGATCGCCCCGTCAAGGCAGATCACATCAAGAGTACGTTCTGGGGTGCCTCGGCAGAAATCGGGAAACGCTTTGATGTCAACACCACGTGGTCCTTAGAGCCGCAAGCTCAGGTAGCCTACACGCATTTTGGACACTTTGACACCGAAAGTTCTGCCGGGTTACGCTCCACGCAAAAAGCGTATTCGAGCTTGATCACACGCTTAGGGACCACGTTGGATGCGCGATTCCAAACCGAATCAGGTCGCCCATGGACGGTGTACGGCAAAGTGAACTATGAACGCGAATGGCTAGCAAAACCCGACATCGTGTTCAACGGCGAGCATCGCTACAAGCTCGATTTTACGGATCATCGCTGGATCTATGGCGTGGGTCTTGAGAGTATCTTGGGGAAAGCTTCTTCGTGGCACGTCTCGCTCGAGAGATCAACGGGGCACCATTTCGAGAAAACGTGGCGTTTAGATGCCGGAATCCGTATCCCGTTCTAAACGTAGGGTAGAGCTTACTCGATCTGCTGGTCTGGGCGTTAGGCGCCTAAGGCTGGCGAGCAGTGGGGTCGGCAAGACGTTCAGAGGACCGCTTCCCGTAGGAGGCGATCCCTGTTTAACGTCTTGCGCCGTAGCGATTGTTTACTTCAAGAGGTTAGCAGACGGTTCTATCTTAAACCACTTTTTGTAGATAGCGCTGTAGGTTCCGTTTTCTTTGAGCGTTTTAAGCGCTGCGTTCATTTCGTCAGCCAAGGTCTTGTTACCTTTTGGAACCACCATCGCGGTATGACCGTGCGTTAAGAGATCAGGGAGCAGCACTGTGTGCATGGTGAGTTTGGGGTTGACGCTAATCATGTAGGCGGTTGAGGAGTCCGAATTGATCACTGCGTCCACGCCCTTATTGGCCAACTCCATCATCGCTTCGCCCACTTGGTTAAAAGCGGTAATTTGGACGTCGGGGATTTCTTTAGCCTTGTCGTGGCCAATAGTGCCCATGTGACCGGCCACCTTTTTGCCTTTGAGGTCGTCACAACCTTTCCCGAGTTTTTCAACTTTAATAGTACAAAATCCTTGCCACCCCAATAACGACATGGGATAGCAAGGATCGCTCAAAAAATAATAGTGTAGGACGATGATGAATAAACCCCTACAGTAAAGGGGGAGGGGGTAGGTTAGGCTCAACAGAAAAACAGTTGCTGAAAGAAATGCCACCTGAATCTATCGATCCTTTCCTCAATAATCTGGAATTGATTCGAACTCAGGGGGAAAAGCCAACGCACGAGTAAGGTAACCCGATGTTCGGATATATTGAGGCTCCTCTTTTCGGGTTTAGCGAAAAACCTGAAGCCCGGTGATGTAGTTAATACCCAATAGCGCCGAGAGCGCTTTGGGAGGCAGTCCCGGTCCGTAATCCACATTGGGCGCCGCCCAGTGCGTGAGGTCACGGTCCCAACGCCAACGCGCTTCTTTCAAAGCGCCTTCACCAAAAAGTTTCACAAAGCGCGCCGCGGTCATCAATTCCACTAAGCCACTCGCGTAATCCTGATCGTAGGCTTTGCCTCCAATGGCTAACCCTTGGGTATAGGCCACAATGCGCGTTCCGCGATTAAAAAAGACGTGCCTGGCCCAAGCAAAACTGCGAATGGTCGCAAGCCCCGCCTCCATCGTGCCGTATTGTCGAGTCTCACCCACTTCTTCGGGTTTGAAAAAGCGAGGCAAATGGTTGAGTGGTAGCTCCACCTTAAAGGTCGGCAACTTTGCCCGGTGAAACTGCACTCCTTGCTGTTGCGCGTAAAGCGTGTTGTCCTCAAACCATCGACCCAACTCTTTGCGAAACTCCGGTTTGATTCCGTCATAAATGGGCCAGTTGGCTAACCGGCTTCGCCGATACGCCATGGGTCCAAGGTGATAGGCCTCTTCAAGACGGCGGTTTTTCTCGCGCAAAAAGGCTTGTCGAAGCGCATCGGGTTGCGAGGTGAATAGCGTCAGGGGCACCAAAACCGATTCAATCGTGCTTTCAATGTGTGTGGCGAGCCACGCCGTGATCTCGGCGGGCGAATACCAGTAGCGGGCATTACGTGCGGTCGCTGGCCACGAGCGCATCTCTTCGACATAGCGATCTCGGATCCACTTGGTACCTAAGAGAAAACTCACGTCTTTTTTCGCCGTCCGGTCAAACGTAATTCGAGACCAAGGAAACGCTTTCACCACTTGAGGCACGCCCCAGCAATACTCTCGAAGCAAGGGCACAATCGCCCGCGGGTCTTCAATCAACACCCCGTGAGGATGACGATGGCGCAACGCTTCAACGCGCTGTCGGTACGAGACCAATTGCGCCATGCTCGGGCTGGCCGAATCGATCATATAGTCCTCAAGACTCATGCGCATCCTCACTCATGGTTTTCAGGGGGTTAGTCAAACTATTCTAGTTACCATATTAGATCATTTTATGCTTTCCACGTCAACGAAAAAGCCGATTTCCAAGACATTTCTCAAAAATCGGCTCTTTTCGCGACAATTTGTCGCTTTTATGCGCTTTTATTGACCGTTGGCTTCATCTTTCAACTCGGTCTGCGCGTCTTGACTCCAGTAATACGGGGTCTCAAACGAGGCTAACGTTCCGAGATAACGAATGGTTTCACCATTGCTAATCCCAAAGAAATCCCCCATGGTGTTAAAGAAGAGTTGTTGCAGTTCTTTTTCGGGCAACGTCTTCCACTGGGGCAATTCACCTAAAATCACCGACCGGTCGGCCAATGTCATTCGGACCACTGCCGGTGGCGTGGTGCCCTCTTCCACATCTAGCAACACCTCAAGCGACAAAATCACGCTCGGACAAAAGCTCGGTCCGTAGGCACGAGCAAACGCCATCATGGTGTACGGATACACTTTGCTTGCCGTATGTTTTTTCCCAAGCAGCTCGGCCGCTCTCGAGAGGACCGTTTTTGGGGACTTTTGCCAGGAAACGATGTAATCACCACACCGCCATAGCGACCCCTCATCCTCACTGTTTAAAGGCAAGGGGTACTCTTCCCCGTTCATCAAGTCAATATGCGGGAGCGGAGCATCGTGTTGTGTTTGCTGAGACAATCAAAAACCTCCATTCGTTCATGACCACCGTGGTGAGCTCCGTTAGTTGCTCAACCATTTTTCCACCCAAGCATTGATTTCATCCATCATAAGCACCAGCTTCTCGCCTTGCTCACTCAAACTGTATTCCACGCTCGGTGGCACCGTGGCATAGACGTGGCGAGAAACCAAGGCGCCTTTTTCAAGCGCTCTCAAGTTTTCCGAGAGCACCTTGGCACTGATGCCAGGCAACTGACGATGAATCGTGTTAAAAGGCTGTTGACCGTCTTTGAGAACTAACAACAACGACGTGCGCCACTTTCCTCGAATCACTTGCGTAAAACACTCAAACGGGCAGACAAACTCTTTCCCATCAAAGTGGTACGTTAACCCTGAGCGTAGCGCGGCGGGTTGTTGCGTCAGTAATTCTCGCTGAGAGGTCACCATCAATCCTTTTCGTTGAGCTGAGATGGGTGTGTCATGTCACTCTAATTAATTGTCGTATTTTAACGTGATTTAGCCAAACTGCGTGAGCGCACCACGACGCTTTTCAACTTCCCAGATCTTGAGCAACACCTCTTATGGGGCACTCTTGAGCTCTGCGCCAAAGCAAACACTTCGTTGCGCGACGCACTGCGAGCCTCCTTCAGAAACAGCTGAAACACCTGTACACGCAATTTCACCGTCCTGCCACAAGCGGATGGCTCAACTTCGAGTACTATCTCGCTTAACGAGGACGACCTTTTACGAAATTAGCCTGTAAGTACCCCGCTTTTCGAACAACGGACGCCCAAGGACAAAGAACGGGTCTAGGCTCTCTATGCTGCCCTGTCGACTCTATACATCAAGAGAGTGCTAGACTTTCCTTAACCTTTTGTTCTATGGATAGAGCTCCTATGAGCAATAATGCCCCTTTAGTTGGAACTGTGGTCTTTTTGGCAGCGGCCATTGTTTATGGCTGTCTGGCTCTGCGTGTGCAAAACCGTGCTGAAGCGCGTCGCCTCACGGGTTACGACAGACGACGGCACTCGCAGAACACCCTCACGGATCGACAAAAACGCCTTTTAACGTTTTCTCTGTTCCCCGCTTACCTCGCTGGCGAACGGCTTTTGTCACTGGATAGCGATCCCGTAGAGCGCGACCGCATTGCGGCCGACTTCGCCAAAGCTGGGCTCACGGATCGTGACGCCATTGTGGCACACCTGGACTATTTATTAAGTGGCGCTCGAAGCACCGCGTTGGATGACGCGTTGCGCACCGACGAGGCCCGTTTCACTGCGGCCAAAGAGTCACTTGCTTCAACTCTACATTTGCGCTCCGAGAGCTTGGATTGTCTTTGCTCGACGTTTGCTTGGGATTTGGGCGAGGCTGCGCTCTTAGCTAAAGACGCGTACCTCAGCAAAGTGCTGAGTGCTGAAGAGTTGTGGCACTATTTAGAGCAAGTCTCCGACATTGCTCAACGACTGGGGCAGACGTGGCAAGAGTATACGTTGAGTTACTTGTTAGGGCGCTTACTCGATAAGCAGGATTTAGACGCCATTCAAGAGGCAGCTTTTAACCTCTACTATTTGCCCCTTCAGGCCGTACAGCTCACGCCTGGGCTCAACGCGTATACGCTCTACCCCTACACCATCAATAAAAATTCGACGGGGATGAACAAAACGTCCTGCTGTCACCATTGTGGTTCTATATAACGGAGCTCTCACACTAGCTTCGTGAAAGGGCGAGGCTCGACAAGTGCACCTCGCCTTCTTTCATTTCAACCCCACCCGTTTCAGTGAAGAGAGATTGGGCGTTGGATTAAAACGTCACCTTTTCGCCGTCGTTTGGGACACGAACGCAATCGGTTAATGTCATTTCCTCACTCAACGTTCAAAGCGCTTGAAGCGCTTTCGCGAGACATTCGTCCAACAACGGGCCACTCGTTAGCGCAGTGGCTCATCAATGCCCGATTGCACGCCGCTCAACAATTTAAACGCCACTTTGGTGTGTCGCCCAAACCGTGGCAAAAAAGGTATCAACAAAGAGCTCTAAAGAATAGACATCCGCAAAAAGAAAGGGTGAACCTTCGAAAAAGCTCACCCTCATGCTTAAACAGCAATGTGCTTTAGCGATTAGTTGGTCTTATCCAAACCGTGTTCAATCGCGTAAACAGCCGCCTGCACACGGCTTGAAACCCCGAGTTTACGCAAAATGCTCTGCACGTGTACCTTGACCGTACTTTCGGCCAAGCCCAACGCACGCGCAATTTCTTTATTGGACACACCTCGAGCTAACCAAGCCAAGGTTTCGCGTTCACGACGCGTGAGCGAAGCGGGATCGCTGTAGGGTTCCTTGGAGTAGCGGTCTTCCTGGTTGGCTAAACGCGTAACAAACTTCGTCATCATCTGCGGCGAAATGATGCTCTCTCCAGCATAGACGCTACGGATGGAACGAAGCAAGAAGTCCTGGTCGATGTTCTTCAACAAGTAGCCACGCGCACCCAAACGCAGGCATTCGCCGAGCGTTTCATAGTCTTCGCTCACGGTCAACATCAAGACCGCTAAACTGGGGTGCGAGTCACGAATCTGCGCCAACACTTCATAGCCCTTCATGCTCGGGAGGTCAACGTCGAGCAGGAGAATATCGGCAGGGACGTGTTCAACGAGCTTCACGCCTTCAAGGCCGTCGCCAGCTTCACCCACCACTTCAAAATCAGGCTGACGCTGCAGGAGCGCCTTGATTCCACTACGGAAAAGCTCGTGGTCATCAACGAGCAAAATACGGATTTTCTGCATACTGGGTACTCAAAATTTTTAACGGGAAGGCAAAGGTGACTCCCGCCAAGGTTATAGAAAAATAACATTGAGAGTCTGGCGATTTTTCGTGTCGTCGCTCTACTTCTTGCTACTCAACGTAAGGAAGGTGGACACACTGACTAAGCCTTCTTCCAGCCTTCGATGAGTGACTAAGTCATTCGTGCCTTTACTCTTGACCTAGTCCTTGCCTCTACTCCCATTGTAGAGAGTAGCCTTTGGTTTCTCAATCCTTCCTAATACTCGCCACCAAATGGCTAATAAGCTAGCAAAAGATAAGCCTTTCGAACTATTCTACATCGGATGTAAGGGTAAATTCCAGTGGCAGAGCGCAATAACTTTCATTTTTCTCCCTTTCCCTTTTCTCGCCCTATCCATTCGAGTTATGCCGTTTGCGCACTTTGCCTTGTCGCTCAACAGTGTTAGCATAAGGGAACTTAAAAGATACACTTTCAATACAACTTTTATTTTGGAGATAACTCATGAGCTCAACAGCCTATGATCATTTGATGGTGGGTGACATTGCAGCTGAGAACCCCGCAGCCGCCGACGTTCTTGATCGCTTAGGGGTGGATTTTTGCTGTCATGGGCAAACGCCGTTTGCCATTGCTTGTGGTTTAGCGGGACAGGATCCGGCGGACGTGGCCAAAGCGCTCGATGCCGTCAAAGATGAAGCGTTAGCTGGCAAGCCCGACTTCAAAGCCTGGCCCACGGATTTGTTAGCCGACTACGTGCTCAAGATTCACCATCGTGGGATTCGTCGTGATGGGCCGGATATTTTGCGCCTACTTGAAAAAGTGCAAAATGCGCATGGCGACAATCACCCCGAACTCTATGAGGTGGGCGAACTTTTTGAGGCGTCCTACAACGCCCTTCTGATGCATTTACAGAAAGAAGAAAACGTGCTTTTCCCCTACATCTATCGCCTTTGCCAAGCGAAGCTGCAAAACTTTAAAGCGTCCCCCTTCCATTGTGGGTCGCCACGACCCCAGCCCTTGTTGGAGGTGGCGGT
>OGXZ01001494.1_pt1 | contig 13246 bp, 9 predicted proteins | sample 1576431 | NCBI WGS metagenome assembly OGXZ01 (sample SAMEA3541590, study PRJEB24748) | human gut metagenome | biome: human gut; feature: human-associated habitat; material: faeces | place: China | collected 2012
GATGCAGTCAGAACACCCGGGATAAATGGGAAGATTTCTGCCCGCTCTTTTGCATACGGCGCTCACCAGCTTAGCCCGGGCGGTCACATCACCGGATACGGTGGTAACGCCCAGCAGGTCGCATTCAGGCTGGCACAGCAGGTAAGCTAACGCGAGGGCGTCGTCGATGTCGGTGCCGATGTCGGTGTCAAAAAGTACTTTTTCCATGAAAATCTCCTTCTTTGTGATGTATTTTACAAAAAGTATATTTAATAAAGCTTATTACAAAAATCAGGCTGGCTCCCCGGCAGATAATCGCGCGCTTTCGTATCAGATATCCCTTTCACACACAAAAGAGTGCTTACCTGGGAGTACCCTTAGAGTAATAGCCTGCTGAGACATGGGGAAGCAATCCTTTTTTTGCCATACAATCCGGCCGTTGTGGACGATACGGCAAAAGCCTGATGTCTCTAAGGTTACGTCTCCCGTGGAGTTAAAGGGGATTTCAATATTCAAGGACAGCTGCCCTCCGCTTTGGGCCCAGCAGGCAGCGACGGGGCCTCTTACTGTTTCCAGCGTCCCAGACGCGGAAGACAGGTTTTGGGGCACGCACCAATAATAGGTTCGTTGGCAGCATCAGTAACCAGACCAGTCAGTTGAATCGTCTGTGCTAATGCACCGAAAGGAGTCATAAAAGCAAAGAGTAGAATCAATAGTATGATTCTTTCCTTGAAATAATTCTTTTTACTCATGTGAATAAATTTTAAGGTTAATAATTGTTTTTCACATCGCTAAGTAATAGGTTGTATGTGCAAATTCCTAATTATTATACCCTACAAATGAACTACAATGAATAAAAAAACTCTCTTTTTTAATCTACAAATATAAATGTAATATATTGATATATAGTGTTCTATATAAAGAGATAATATCTACAAAATGCTGTTTAATAAAAACTATAAAAATATAGGTTCTTTAAATATTTTGTAGATAGTCTGTCAAGTCATCCTCCGAAGATAAGTTTAGAGATTTACGTAAACGATATCGATTCATGTTGATTGTTTTGGGAACATTTCCTGTGAGCATTGAGATTTCTTTGGTAGATAGATTTACCCGTAATAAAGTAGCTAGATATTTTTCTCCTTGTGTTAAATTAGGATGCCGTTCGGATAGCCGTTGAAGGAACTCCTGGTTCTTTTCTTCAACATTCATCAGCAAGGTGCTGTTCGTTTTATCTCCATTCTGATATTGGCTGATGAAGGCATTGACTTTCTTCAGATGAGGAATCAATGCTTGTTGGTCCATCTTATATCCTTGCTTTATCATTTCTCTGATTTTCTCTAGCAATTCATTACGGCTATGCAGGAATACAGCAAAACTGGTAGCTTCCTGACGACTGTTGTCTAATGCACTTTGGACAGATTTTAATTCGAGTTCTTGCTGTCGTACTTTAAGTTCTGCCAATTCATGTTCCGATTGCTCCAGATTATAGCGGGCAACCATTAACTGCATATTCTTTTTGCGTTTATACCATTGGTATAGAAATATACTGAGTACTATCAATGAGATGAATATGATTACTAGTACAAACAGATTCCGTTTCAGCAGTTCTATTTTATAAGCTTGTTCTCTTAGTTCTGCTTTCCTTTGTTGGTTTTGATATTGTTTATGGGAAATTTCCTGTTCTACGATGCGTAATTTACTTCCACTTTGCAACTCTTTGCTGAGAGTATATAGTTGCATCAGGCATTTATAAGCGTTTTTATGGTCTCCAAGGGCATCGTATACCCAAGATAAATATTCGTAATTATCACAAATCAGTTCTTTGGCACTAATGGAAGAAGCGACTTCGTATGCTTTTTGTAAAGCCATCAAAGCATTGTTGTATTGCTTTGCATAGAAGTATTGCTTTCCCATATTGTTATAGTTTTCCCCTAATGACCATTGAGAATTCAAGTTCTTGTTGATGACAATGGCCTCATTAATTAAACTTAGCTTTTCATTAAAATCACCCTCATATAAGCATAAATTATTCAAATTGGCGGATATCCCTCTTAAATTTTTCTGACTGCGGTTTATTGTAAGGGCTTGTTTAAGGAATTGTTCAGCTGTTTTGAACTCATTCATGGAATAATGGATGATGCCACGATCATTGTAGCATAGTGCGATAGAAATGGAATCTCCGATGGATTTAAAAATTGAGATGGCTTTCTCACTCATTTCGATCGCTTTGTTGTAGTCGGTCAGTTTGCAATAGAGTGCTCCTATCAGTGCGTAAATTTGTCCATTCAACTCTTTATTGGTAGGAGTTGCATACTCCAAAGCGTCATATAGATTTTTAATGCTCACATCAAAATTGCCTAATAGCTTTTCTGCCTGACTGTAATAGAACATTGCTTCAGCTTTTTGATTATTTTGCCTTTCTTCAGGAAATAATTCAATTACCTTGGCAGCATAGTAACTAGCCTGCTTCGGATTATTGTATAAGGCATCAACCGACTTTTTAATCAGTGTCTCGGCTTCTTGTTGCCTATTACGGGCATGAACCCATGAAAGGTTCAACAGGCAAAGGAGGATATATATAGGTAGGTTGTTTTTCATAATCAAGCGTATTTTTGCAAAAATAGTGATTTTCTTTGTAAAAAGACACTCTTGTTTCTCTTTTAAAAGAATATCTTTGCAAGCAACAATAAAGATGAACTATGTTATTACCTTATTTGAATAAAGACCTGATAGAAGCCGGTTGTGATGAGGCGGGTAGGGGATGTCTGGCAGGATCTGTATATGCAGCTGCTGTTATTTTACCTGTAGATTTTAAGAATGAATTGCTGAATGATTCCAAGCAACTGACGGAGCATCAGCGTTATGCGCTGCGAGAGATTGTGGAAAGGGAAGCATTGGCATGGGCTGTAGGTGTAGTGACTCCTGAAGAGATAGACGAGATAAATATCCTTAATGCGTCTTTTCTGGCAATGCATCGTGCTGTGGATCAATTGAAAATTCGTCCTCAACATTTATTGATTGATGGGAATCGTTTTAAAAAATATCAGGATTTACCGCATACTACAGTGGTAAAAGGAGATGGAAAATATCTGTCTATTGCTGCTGCATCTATTTTGGCGAAAACCTATCGTGATGATTATATGAATGGTCTGCATAAAGAATATCCTTTTTATGATTGGAATAGTAATAAAGGTTATCCTACTAAAAAGCATCGTGCGGCTATTCGTGAATATGGAACAACGCCATATCATCGGATGACTTTTAATTTGTTGGGGACAGATCCCCAATTAGAGATTCCTTTCTAATTTAAAGAATATATAGGAGGATGGGATGACTTCTTTGCATTTCATTTTACGTTGTTGAAAATAAGGCGAAGAATCTGTTTGATCCATATGGGTAGTAACAGATTCTTCGTTTCATTTTTTTACAATGGTCTCATGCAGCATATCAATATTTCCCTCGCTGGTAAGAGCGGTGTCCATAAATCGTAATAACCACAAAGCAGATAAATGGCAGGATAAATGAAACATTTACGGCTGGCATATTCCAAATGGTATTCATATCAATAATACTTGCTTGTAAAGGAGGAAGTACGGAACCTCCTAAAATAGCCATAATCAGGCCGGCTGCTCCAAACTTTGCATCATCTCCCAATCCGGTAAGCGCTATGCCATAGATCGTGGGGAACATTAATGACATACAGGCTGAAACAGCTACCAGGCAGTACATACCCCAGATATCCTGGAAGAAGATGACTCCGGCGGTGAAGCAACAACCCGCAATGGCAAGTATGGCCAATAATTTACCTGGGTTGAGGTAGCGTAAGATGAAGGTACAGACAAAGCGGCTGATACAGAAAATAACCATCGCAATGATGTTGTATTCTTGTGACAGCACTTCGGCGGCTTTTTCTTCCATACCTTGTGACATGAACAGATGTGTACCATATTGAATGATAAAGGTCCAACACATAATTTGCGCACCTACATAGAAGAACTGTGCCACGACTCCCTCACGGTAATGATGAATGGAGAAAATACGTTTCAAAGTCGGCCCGAAATTGATGCCGTGGGATTGGTCACCATTTTTAGGCATCTTAGTAAAACGGATAATGAGAAACATCACAAAGATGACAATACCGATTGTTAAATAAGGAGCGATGAGTACGGAAAGATCCGCATCTCTCACTATTGCAAACTCCATCGGATTCAGTTGAGCTCGTTCTGCCGTATCCATTGGATTCAGCTTTGCCTGGATAAAGTTCATGGCTACATACATTCCCAATAAAGACCCCATGGGATTGAATGATTGAGCCAAGTTGAGGCGTCGGGTAGCGGTAGCTTCCGTTCCCATGGACAAGATATAAGGATTAGAACTGGTTTCGAGGAAAGAAAGTCCACAAGTCAGGATAAAATAGGCTAGTAGAAACGGATAATAATTGCCGGTCATTTTGGCGGGGAAGAATAATAAGGCTCCTACGGCATAGAGGCCTAACCCTAACAGGATGCCAGCTTTATAAGAATATTTCCGGATGAACATTGCTGCCGGAAAAGCCATGGCGAAGTATCCGCCATAAAAAGCAACTTGTACCAATGCGCCATCGGTAACACTCATCCGAAAGATTTTCGAGAACGCTTTCACCATCGGATTGGTGATATCATTGGCGAATCCCCACAGGGCGAAGCAGCAGGTGACTAATATAAATGGTAGCACGTAGCTGACTCCATCTTTGTGCAGGATGGGTTGATCTGTATCTTTCATTTCTTAAATTAAAGATTGAGAATTAAAAATTAAGAAATGAGAATTGAAAACAAAAAAGGATAGGCATATAACCATTTCTCAATTTTTAATTTTCAATTCTCAATTTATTAACTATTTATAAATAGGTCCGTAAGTTGAGCAAGCCCTGTAGTCGGAACCTTCCTTATCCATACCGAAAGCATTCCATGATGCCGGGCGGAAAATCTTGTCGTCTTCTACATTATGCATACAAACAGGAATACGTAGCATAGATGCCAGAGTAATTAAATCCTGTCCGATGTGTCCATAACTGATAGCGCCGTGGTTGGCTCCCCAGTTGTTCATTACTGAATACACATCACGGAATGCAGGTTTATCGCATAGGCGGGGTACAAACCAAGTAGTAGGCCATGTGGGGTCTGTACGCATGTTCAGTACCTGATGGATTTCCGGATCAATATCTACTGTCCAGCCTTCTGCCAGTTGCAATACTGGGCCTAAGCCTTTTACCAGATTAAGACGCATCATGGTGACAGGCATACCGCCTTTAGACAAGAAATTGGAAGAGAAACCGCCTCCACGGAAATAGTCGCGATCTGCCGGATACCAAGTTGTAGCTTTCAGACAAGCTTCTACATCGGCTTCAGTCATTTCCCAGTTAGGTTTCATGCAGGGCTCTCCCGCTTCATTATGGCTCTCACCGGTAGCGTCCAGAGTGGTTGCACCAGAATTGATAAGATGGATGATACCGTTTTTAGCCATTCCGGTAAGTTCTTTGCCGGTAACACGTTTCACCGCTTCGGGGCTCCAGTAAGTACGGATGTCGGAGAACATCTGTCCACAACCACTCAGCAGGTGACCGAATAACATGGCAACACCATTGCAAGCATCATTTTCGGTAGCCAGAACGTATGCTTCGCGAATACCGTTCCAGTCGAAAGTGGTGTTAAGCAGTGCTTCACTGAAGTCACCGTTTGGTTTCCAGTCAGTCCATTGGCGTTGTCCCTGGAAGCCGGCTGCGATGGCATTATGGCCGATAGCTTCTTCTTTGAATCCCATTTCAAGCAATTTCGGGTTGCCCACCATCAAATCACGCATGATGATAGTCATTTTTACAATAAATTCCCAGTCGGCATCCTTCTCTTCACGGGTTTTGCGCTTTTCGGGACGGTTCTTAAAGTCTTCCCCTTCGTTGGGCTTGCAATATTTTTCAGTCCAGGCCATTGCCTTGGCATATTCTTCATGGTCATAGATTCCTTCTTCCATACGGCGCAGGATCTCAGTTTCGTCCACGCTTTCATTACGTATTCCCAGATATTCCTGGAAAAAGTCAGGATCGACAATAGAGCCGGCGATACCCATGCAGACACTACCGAAAGAAAGATAGCTTTTTCCGCGCATATTGGCTACAGCCATGGCGGCACGGGCGAAACGCAATAGTTTCTCTGCCACATCAGCCGGAATCGTGTTGTCATCCAAATCTTGTACATCGTGTCCGTAAATACCGAATGCAGGCAGCCCTTTCTGTGCGTGCCCGGCTAATACGGCAGCCAGATAAACGGCTCCCGGACGCTCTGTACCGTTGAATCCCCAGACTGCTTTCGGCCAGTGCGGGTGCATATCCATTGTTTCGGAGCCATAGCACCAACAACTGGTTACGGTAATGGTGGCCCCTACTCCTTCGCGTTCGAATTTCTCGGCACAAGCAGCGCTTTCGGCTACACGACCGATGGTGCTGTCTGCTATTACACACTCTACGGGGCTTCCGTCACCGTTTTTCAAGTTGGATGAAATCAGTTCGGCAACAGCTTTTGCCAGGTTCATAGTCTTGTCTTCAAGGCTTTCGCGGACACCACCCTGGCGACCGTCGATAGTGGGACGAATCCCGATTTTAGGATACTTTTTCATGATATACATAGGTTTTAGTTATTAAATTGAATTTCTTAAATGGACTTCGGTAGGAAGATAAGTTCTTATTTCCTGTCCGGTTAGCACAAATTCTGCGGCTTTCCTCCCCAGCTCTTCCCAGTTGATACTTAGTACGGTGATCCCTTGGTCTATTACCTCGTAGGCAGGAGTGTCATTGTAGGCTATCAGTCCGAAATCTTCTCCGCATTTCAGCCCGGTCGTCCGGCTTTGCTTGATTATATTGACTACCTCTATCTGACGGATTGCAATGTACACTTCTCCTTTGCGGACTTGTATCCGGTCTGTATTTTCCACAATGGCTGAATCAATGTGATAATCCTGACAGAAACAATTGAAATACTGACAACTGCTACGGGGGTGTTTGATGTCTTTGGGAAATAAAAGTACTAGTCTCTGATATTTTCTCAAATGTTCTTTCAATGCGGCCAATGCATGATAAAAGGAATCGTCAAAATCCTGACATACATATGAATAATCCTTTTTGTCGAACTTCCCGAAATCCAACAGCAGTAACTTAGACGAATCTATTTTGTAAAGATGGGGGGATAGTTTCTCATTGTCGAAGTTCATCACAATGTATTTGTTGTATCTGCCTATTGATTCACGTAAGATGGTATTGAAAAGTCGTTCATTATATTGATGAAACAATAAATCTACTTTGTAGTTGATGGATAGTTTTTTGATAAAACTATTATATAACGAGTATTTAAAGGGAGAATACTCGTCCAGCAGAAGCAGAATGTTTGTAAGCTTGTTGGTAACGTAGTAACCTTTTCCCGGAGTAGAGTCTATTATTCCCCGGTCTTTTAAATCAATGAATGCTTTGAATACTGTATCCCGCGATACTTGATAGTCACGGCTCAGTTTGTTGATGGACGGTAATGTGCAGTCCGATCTATATTTGCCCATGGAAATCTCCTGACTGAGTAAATCAGCCAGTTGTTTCACTTTAGTGGTCTGCTGTCCAAAGGTAACTTTCATGAACTGTTTAAGGTTTTACACGGACAATGCAAACTGTGCTGAACTGTCCCGATGCAAAGGAATGCAATTTATTCATAAACAGCAAGATAAAATGGTATGTTTTATAACACAAGAATCGATGCTTCTATATCGATTTCCGGAAGAATGTGTAGTACGTACTAATCAAATAATATAATTAGAGTATTTGCCGAAGTATATTAACCGCATTACAGAACAAAGGGGGATAGTCGTGTCTTGCCGGTGCGCCGGATATTGTTTTGCTGGTTTGTGAAATGATTGCCGGGCGTATGAATGCAAAATTGACTCGGGATATGGAATTTAAAGACGGACTGCATTTTATCATCAAACTTCCTTTATAAAAAATAGATGAAACATTATTCATTGACAGGGCTTTTTTGTACCTTTGCATTCGGAAAAAGCAAGGATAAACTTTAAACAAAATAAGATTATGAGCAAAAAAGCCCTTTTAATGATTCTTGATGGTTGGGGTATCGGCGATCAAGGTAAAGACGATGTAATCTTTAACACCCCCACTCCTTACTGGGATTCTCTGTTGGCAAACTATCCGCATTCTGAATTGCAGGCTAGCGGTGAAAACGTTGGCTTGCCTGACGGACAGATGGGTAACTCCGAAGTAGGACACTTGAATATCGGTGCAGGACGTATCGTTTACCAAGACTTGGTAAAGATTAACCGTGCATGTGCCGACAACAGCATAATGAAGAATCCCGAGATTGTTTCCGCTTTCTCTTACGCAAAGGAAAATGGCAAGAACATTCACTTTATGGGATTGACTTCAAACGGTGGTGTACACAGTTCATTCGATCATTTGTTCAAACTTTGCGATATCTCTAAAGAATATGGCATTGAAAATACATTTATCCACTGCTTTATGGATGGTCGTGACACAGACCCGAAGAGTGGTAAAGGCTTTATCGAACAACTGACTGCGCACTGTGAAAAATCAGCCGGTAAAATCGCTTCTATCGTTGGTCGCTTCTATGCTATGGACCGTGACAAGCGTTGGGAACGTGTGAAAGAAGCATACGACTTGTTGGTTGAAGGTAAAGGAAAGCAAGCCGCCGATATGGTTCAGGCTATGCAGGAATCATATGATGAAGGTGTTACAGACGAATTCATCAAACCGATCAATAACTCTACCGTAGACGGTACCATCAAAGAAGGTGATGTGGTTATCTTCTTCAACTATCGTAACGACCGTGCCAAGGAATTGACTGTTGTGCTGACTCAACAGGATATGCCGGAACAAGGTATGCATACTATTCCGGGCTTGCAGTTTTATTGCATGACTCCGTATGATGCATCTTTCAAAGGTGTTCATATTCTGTTCGACAAGGAGAATGTTCAAAATACATTGGGTGAATACCTGGCTGCTAACGGTAAGACTCAACTGCACATCGCAGAAACAGAAAAGTATGCTCACGTAACTTTCTTCTTCAATGGTGGTCGTGAAACTCCGTATGATGCCGAAGAGCGTATCTTGGTTCCATCTCCGAAAGTAGCTACTTACGATTTGAAGCCTGAGATGAGTGCTTATGAAGTGAAGGATAAATTGGTAGAAGCTATCAAGACCCAGAAGTTCGATTTCATTGTTGTGAATTACGCTAATGGTGATATGGTAGGTCATACAGGTATCTATGAAGCTATTGAAAAAGCAGTGAAGGCTATTGACGAGTGTGTAAAAGATACAGTGGAAGCTGCCAAAGCTAATGATTATGAAGTGATTATTATTGCCGACCACGGTAATGCCGACCATGCACTGAACGAAGATGGTACACCTAATACGGCTCACTCTTTGAACCCTGTTCCATTTGTATATGTAACAGAGAACAAGAATGCCAAAGTAGAAAATGGGGTATTGGCAGATGTTGCTCCCTCTATCCTGCACATTCTGGGTATGCCTCAGCCTGCTGACATGACCGGACGGGATTTAATAAAATAATGTAGGAAGTATATTTATTTGTCATTCTGAACAAGGTGAGGAATCTGTAATGAAGCATGGATTCGCCACTTTGTCCGGAATGACATTTTAATTTAATAAGAGATGATACAGATAGATGATGTTGTAATCTCCTTTGATGTGTTTCGTGAGAAATTTCTTTGTAATCTCGATGCCTGTAAAGGTGAGTGCTGCATAGAAGGGGATGCCGGCGCACCGGTGGAACTAGAGGAAGTGGAAAAGCTAGAGGAAGTGCTTCCTGTTATTTGGGATGAACTTTCACCCGAGGCCCGGGCGGTAATTGATAAACAAGGAGTGGTTTATACAGATGAAGAAGGTGATTTGGTAACTTCTATTGTCAATCATAAAGATTGTGTATTTACCTGCTATGATGAGAAAGGGTACTGTTATTGTGCCATTGAGAAAGCCTTCCGGGCAGGTAAGACCGATTTCTATAAGCCAATCTCTTGTCATCTTTACCCCATCCGTATAGGTGATTATGGCCCTTACAAAGCGGTGAATTACCATCGTTGGGATGTATGTAAAGCCGCAGTGTTATTGGGAAAAAAAGAGAACCTTCCTGTATACAAGTTCTTAAAGGAACCGTTGGTGCGGAAATTTGGTGAAGAATGGTATAAAGAGCTGGAGGTTGCGGCAGAAGAATTGAAGAAAAGAGGAATGATTTAAGCATCTTCGATTTTTATCATTCTTGATTTATTACATTAACCGAAATTTAATACTACGAAAATACCCCATGAAAAGACTACTCTTGTCATGCTGTATTCTATTATGCGCCGTTTCGACCTTGAAGGCGCAAGAACAGCCATTAATCAGTCCGGACGATTCTATCCGTAGTTTGGTGGGACGTTTGTTTCCTAATAGCAATCCGAATCTTTCGGCACACATGAACCTGCAATTCTCTACTTCGGGAGTTGCCAACTTTATTGAAGGAGATTTAGAGGATGCCTCTTTTAAACTGAATCGTGTGAAACTGGAGATATTAGGTTCTTTCAGTAAACAATTCTCTTATCATTTCCGTCAGTCATTTAATAAATACAGCAATCCTCACTCGTTGGACAACTTATCCTCTTCCATTGAGTATGCTTTGGTGAATTGGAAAATGTCTGACTGGTTTACTTTGACCGTCGGGAAACAAGACATCGCTTTGGGTGGTTATGAATATTATGTTAATGCCATCAAAGTCCGCGAGTATAGTGAGTTTAATGATAACATCAGTTGCTATCAGGCAGGAGTAGCGGGAAGATTCAATCTGTCATCCACCAATGAGTTGGTGCTTCAGGTAGTAAATAACCGTAGTGGAGAAAATGATGAAACCTATCTTTACGGTTTGCCACAAGGAGTGGAAAAAGCTAAAGTTCCTGTTCTGTCAACAGTCAATTGGAACGGGTTCTTCTTTGATAATGCGGTACAATTACGATATGCGGCCTCATACGGGCAGCTGGCAGAAGGCAAGAATCTTTATTGTTTTACGGCGGGTAATATTTATGAGAAAGGCCCTGTTATTGCTTATATTGATTTAATGTATTCTCGTGAAGGACTGGATAGCAAAGGTATTATCAGTGATTTGCAAGGTCCTGTTTTAATGACTCCATCTACGGCGCAGAATGCAGAATACTTTACTACGGTGGTGAATTTTGACTATCGTATCCATCCTAATTGGAATCTTTACCTGAAAGGTGCTTATGAAACAGCGGGTATCTATAAAACAAACGGACCTTTTGAGAAAGGACTTTATCGTACTACATGGAATGCGCAGGCTTGTGTGGAATATTTCCCGATGCGTAATAGTGAACTGCTTATTTTTGCTCATCTTTTATATAAAGGGCATCATTTGACCCGGCGTGCGCAGGCTTTGGGAGGTATGAGTCCGGACACGCAACGTATTTCTATCGGGTTGGTTTACTCTATTCCCGTTTTTTGATGTTCCCTATCATATCTTCACTCCGTTCCGTTTGATATTTCACATGGGTGAAGCAACTGCTTCACCCATGTGACAACGGCTGTTTACCTAAGTGAAATCGCCTCTTCACCAAGGTGAAGCAATGAACGCAGCCGGACAAAAATACAAGAAAAAAGGCTTACCCTTTCATTTCAATGAGGTTGTTTCCTCTTTTTATTGCAAGACCGTGGAAATGCGCTATATTTGTGAAATAATTAACTACTTCAACTAACAACACAGAATATTATAATGAAAAAGACTGTCCTTTTTTTTCTGATGACTATATTGATAGCCTCGTGCCATCAAGAAGAAATCCCTTCTGTTCCCGATAAACCGGAAGGGAATCAGCCGATTTTTGATTTATCAGATGAAGATGTACTTCAGGGTTGTATTTATGTGAAACTGAAAGAAGAACCTACAGAAGAGGTGCAGGTAAGGAGTATTGGCAACACGGTAAGGACAGGAATTAAGGTGTTGGACCGGGCTGCCTCTTCTTTGAAAATAGAGAGAATGGAACGTACGTTTCCCTACGCCGGCAAATTTGAAGAACGTACTCGTAAGGAGGGGCTTCATTTATGGTACAATGTTTGGTTCTCCAAAGAGACATCAGCGACTCGTGCAGTTGCTGAAGTGGCTTTTCTAGATGGTATTGAAATAGCTGTTCCTGTTCCTAAAATAGTTTCCAGGACAAGGCCGGAAACAGTATGGGATATGTATGGTGCCAGAGTGGGAGAGTGGTTGTTCGATGATCCGGACTTATCCAAACAATGGTATTTTGATAATCCCGGTACAGAATCCTGGCAGAGGGAAGGTGCGGATATCCGTTTGATTGATGTGTGGAAACAATACAATGGGAATCCGGCTATTATTGTAGCGGTTGTAGATGGCGGTATTAATCAGGAGCATCCTGATTTGCTGGATAATTTATGGACGAATCCGGGTGAGATACCAGAGAATGGTATAGATGATGATGGCAATGGGTATATAGATGATGTACATGGTTATAATTTTGTAGATGATAATGCAATTTTGGTCCCTCATCGTCACGGAACTCATGTGGCGGGTACCATTGGTGCGGCAAATAATAATGAAACAGGTATCAGCAGCATTGCAGGAGGGAACGGAACTCCCGGCAGTGGGGTGAAACTTATGAGTTGCCAGATTTTAAAAAGTCTGACTTCCACTGGAGGAGAAGTCGCTTCTGATCCGTTTATTGCTGCTGCTATTAAATATGGTGCTGATAATGGAGCTGTTATCAGTCAGAATAGTTGGGGATACGCTGTCGGAACGGGGAGGAATACCTCTTCATATATTAATCCTGTACATAAGGAAGCTATTGATTACTTTATAAAATATGCCGGATGTGATAACAACGGAGAGCAACTTGACGGAAGTCCAATGAAAGGAGGGATTGTATTGTTTGCATCAGGCAATGCGAATACTTCTGACCCCAGGATAGCGGCGCCGGCTGATTATGACAAGGTAGTTGCGGTTGCAGCCATTGAGGCCGATTATAGAAAGGCTTCTTATTCCAATTATGGTACATATATGGATATTTCTGCTCCCGGAGGAGCATTGAACGGAGATGGGCGGATATGGAGTACGACCACAAAACTGGCCGGTAATTATGAATATCTGGGTCGATACCAAACTCCAGAGTATACCGCCTGTGCCTTCTGCGCGGATATTTCGAG
>OGXZ01001498.1_pt1 | contig 13235 bp, 23 predicted proteins | sample 1576431 | NCBI WGS metagenome assembly OGXZ01 (sample SAMEA3541590, study PRJEB24748) | human gut metagenome | biome: human gut; feature: human-associated habitat; material: faeces | place: China | collected 2012
TATCAGTGTCTTTGTAGGTTGGGAGGGATTGGTTTTAAAACTGCTGATTCCCTATTGTTGACATTAGATAAGGATGGCAAAGAATGTCAGAAGAAAGGGAAAAAGCCAGTTTTGTTCTTTGGATTTGATCTTATAACATCATATCAGAGAGCGAAGGCTTGTGTAGATTATCTACTTGATGAGAATGAAAATAATGGTAATACATATATGCATGTTGGTGATTTGAAGAAACAGTTTGATGTATTAGTGCCAGAAGCAAAAAGCAACTTGCCACTTATTCTTAAAAGTGATAATGATGTGATATTTGACAGAGAGTTATTAAGCGTATGTAAAAAAGAAACATATGAAACAGAAAAATATATAGCAGAGAGAATAAAAGAAGGATTACAGATACATACAAAATGGGAGTGTGATTGTTCAAAGTTCCAGGAACTTGATGGTTTTAAACTAACTGAGAATCAGTGTAAAACATCACAATATATGTGTAAAAATAACATTGTTCTTCTTGTTGGATATGGTGGTAGTGGTAAATCTTCAAGTACACAGGCATTTGTAAATATGTTAAATGCTTATAACAAAAGACATTTACTTTTAGCACCAACTGGTAGAGCTGCAAAGGTACTGTCAGGTTTTACAAATGAAAATGCTATGACAATCCATAGAGGTCTTATGTATATGCCACCTGCTGATTGGGGATTTAATGAAGAGAATAAATTACCATATGATGTAGTAATTGTGGATGAGTTTTCAATGGTAGACATTTTCTTATTTAGGAAATTGCTTGAAGCTATAGATTTTGAAAAAACAAAATTACTTCTTATTGGTGATGATGCACAGATTCCTTCTGTTGGTGCTGGTAATGTACTTTATGATTTGTTGAAATGTGAGGATATTCCTACTATCACACTTGATAAGGTATTCCGTTATGGCAAAGGTGGTTTATCTACAGTTGCCACAGATACACGAACTGGTACTGAATATTTAGATAAGACAAAAACAGGTATGCAAGTGTTTGGTGAAGATCAGTCATATATATTTATGCCAATTCTTCAAGATAAACTTGTTGGATATACTGTAAAACTTTATCAGACATTGTTATCCAAAGGGTATTCTGTTGATGATATTGCAGTGTTGTCTTGCTATAACGTAGGTGATTATGGAACAGTAGCATTAAATAAGAAGATACAAAACGCAGTTAATTCTAATCCAAAGGCGAAAATTACATTTGGAGATACAGAATTCAGATTGAATGACATTGTGATGAACTATGCTAATGATTACAAAGCAATTATCTATAATGAGGAGTATATTGATGATAAAAATACAACATTTATTGCTAATGGTGAATCTGGTAGAGTTGTGAAAATTCTAAAAGATGCAATGGTTGTTGATTATGATGGAACACTTATCTATATCCCAAAAAGTTCTATGAAAAATATTCGATTGGCTTATGCCATCAGTACACACAAATCTCAGGGTGGTCAGTTCAAGGTGGTTGTTTTAATTACGCCTAAAGCGCATACCTTCATGTTGAATTCCAATTTGTTATATGTAGGAGAAAGTAGAGCAAAAGAAAAATGTTATCACCTCGGAGAAATTCGTACAGTAAATAATGCACTTAAAAAGAAGGAAAATTTCGATAGAAAAACAATGCTTCAGATATTTATGAAAGCAGAATAGGAGAATATATGAATAGTAAGTCAAGCATTTTTGATTCGATTTTAAACACAATTGAATCAGAAGATATTAGAAAATTTGCAGAAAGATGTATTGAAACAATCCCAGATTATTTTTGGAATGTGGGTGCGTCAAGTACGGGAAAATACCATCCTCAATATGCTCTTGGTGATTTAGGATTAGCAAGACATACATGTGCTTTGGTAAGATTCTTAAATCATATTTTTGCGGTTGATTGCTTTGGTAAGAATTTTACTCAAAGAGAGAAAGATTTAATGAGAGTTGCAGGAATGATGCATGATTCACGAAAAAGCGGAAATGATGACGACTTCATAAAAAATAAATATACAAAGTTTGATCATCCACTTTTGGCAGCTAATGTTATTCGTGAATTAAAAGGTAATGAACTTCCTGATGAAGAAATCGAAATGATTGCAACTACAATTGAGAGCCATATGGGTGCATGGAATACTGATAAAAGAAGTTCAACGGTATTACCATTGCCTAAAAACAAATACCAGACAATTTTACATTTAGCAGACTACCTTGCAAGTCGTAAAGATATTGAAGTTTTGTTTGATGGATTTGAAGTACCAAAAAAGGAAGTCGTTAAGTTAGAGGATTATGTTTTGAACTTTGGAAAACATAGTGGCGAGAAGCTTGTTGATGTTGCTCAGTCAGATCCAAGTTACATATCATGGGCTAAAGAAAATATGAATAGAGAGCCAATTAAGAGTTTACTAGCCAAACTGTAGAGAATAATACAATAGAGGATTTCTGGAATGCCTATAAATAGGGCGTTTTGGAGACTCAAAAAGCCAAGGAAAGACGGATTTCATATGGTGCAAAAAGGAGGAAAAATGGGAAATTTAAAGAAAATTGCTAAAATTAAGGGATTTGAATCAAAAGAACTAAAAGAGATGCTTAAAAGCATTGAAAATAAAGGGTTTCAGATACTATGGGATGATCAGCGCACAGGATCGGAAAGAACTTGGGAAATTTTAAAAACTGTAGAAAACGAATGAAACGACAGTTTCTTTAGAAGATGAAAGGAGGTCAAAATGTTTGATAACTTAAGATTTTGGTGTAGTCATCACGATATTGAAATAGATGAATCAAAATTATCATATAACTATTTAATAAGTTATAGTTTTATGAAAAAACCTATTGTTGACTTTGGGAAAGAACATAGGGATTCTGGTACAGGTAGAATGGTGTTGACATTAAAACAAAAAATTACTATGCAATCACTTAATTCTGTAGAAATATTAATCCTAGAAGAACTAAAGAAAACAATTGATGATATTGAATCTGTTTCGTTGTATAGTTTTAGTTTGCTTGAAACATAAATTTTAAATAACAGGAATCCATTATTCCATGTGGAGATTAGGAGGAAAATATGTCATTAGATAATGAACCGATGAAAGTAAGCGTAGCATTAAGAATTGCAAAACAGTATTATCCACAGGATAAATTAGAACATGCACTTAGAGTCGCTACATATGTTGCTGAAAATGAAATGATTCCATCTGAATATACAGACGAATGTGTTGCTTTAGCAATTATGCACGACTTATTAGAAGATACAAATTATAATCCAAAAGGATTACCTGAAAATTTTACCAATGCATTGAAGATCCTAACGAAAGCAAAAGAGGTATCCTATGATGATTATTGTAAAAGTATTAAGAGTGTTTGTCATATAAACTACCGTAAGTGTGCATATTGGGTTAAATTAGCCGATATGAAAGATCATTTGTCACTAACAGATACACTCACAGATAGGTTGAAAGAAAAGTATTTAAGTGGATTGAGATACTTATTATAAAAGGAAACTAAACTTTCTTTAGAAATTTTTGAGGTAAAAATGTTAAAAGATATTGAGAATATTTTAATTTCAGAAATAACAAATGACGAAAAATTAGAAGCTTTAAAGCAATATGAAGATGATATCAAAACAGCGAAAGATATCATTAATGGTAAGCTTACATATTGTGAGAAGTGTAAGGACTATTATCTTACAAAATCTTTCTTTTCAGAAAAAGAAACTATTCCTACAAAGATTTGCGTGTATGAAGATCCGATTAATTCAGGGGGGGTAATGATTATGTAGATGGATATGTTGATATTTCATATAGTGTTTGTCCTAAAGGTCATAAGCATGTAGTTGATAGAAGGGAGTATACATAAATGAATGAATTAGAAAAAGAGAATTTGCGACTAAAACTCACATTGATTTCAATGATAAAGCAATTTTATAATTATGAAATTACACATGAAAAAGCAAATAAGTACAGTGTAAAATATAGCGAAAATGATGAATTAGGCGAATTTGTTCAATGTTATTTTCACATGTTTGAATCGTCTGGCGAATATGCATGGAAAAGTCTTGGATTGACAAATATAATTGTGAGTGAGTCGGAATTAGATGAATTAGAAAATAAATTAAAAGAGAGGTTATTGATTCTGTTAACACAAGAAAAAGAGAATAAATAATCGGGAGGTGATTGATATCGAGTGGTACGTTTATTATCATGACTCAAATGCACAGAAGATTATTAGATGGAACATATTCAATCATGGAAGTTTCACAGAAAAAGTGAAAAAATTATTAAAAGATAATTTGTCAAGAGATGAATTTGAAGATGGTTTAAAAAAATATCTTATGTATTATATGTGGTCTAAATGTGAATATGAAATAATTTTATCACCTTGGACTGGACGAGCAGATGATATCAAGATTGATGTTTATGACCAAATAATGATGAACTGGAACAGTTTTGTTGATTATGTTTGGTCGTTAAAAGAAATAAAAAAGGAGCAGAATAATGAGTAAATCTATTAGTAAAGAAATGTTGTACGAAGAGTTTTTTGATGAGGTTTATGAATCAACAGAATATTCAGAAGACAATGAAAGTTTTAAATATTCTAGTTTTATTGATGGATTATGTTCAATGACAAAGAAATTACTCAATAAATTAAGTGAAAAAGAAGATGAAAATTCAAAGTAAATTGGACTTTCATTGGGATTTAAAAAATAGGAGGATTAAGATTTGAAATTTGAAAATACAGAGGTATGGGGATTTGAGCACAGTCTCCGTGGGATGAGAAATCCGAAGAATTCTTGGCATAAGAATGATAGTCATTATGGATGTGATAATGATATAGTTTGCGAAAAATGTAATACAAACGATGAGGGCTGCATCAATTATAAAAATAATTACATTATTGGAGCAAACGATATGAAACTCGCACAGACTCTTATTAAAGCAGGGAATGAGCATAGAAAATTTATGCGACAGATTTTTGTATCGGTTGATATTACAGCACCTCTTTATTGGTGGAAAGAATTTGATACTTATAAAGTAGGAACGGTTGCGAACTCAACGAGTACAATGCACAAGCTTGCTACAACACCAATTACATTAGATTGTTTTGAGATTGATGATTATGACAGGAATTTATCTCTTGCTGATAATCCAAAGGATGATGACGGATTGGATAATATTTCAACATTTGAAGAGGATATTATTTATGTATTAGAAAATATTCGTCAGAAGTATCTTGAGACGAAAGATAAGAGATACTGGAAAGAGCTTGTGCGTTGGCTTCCTGAGAGCTGGTTGCAGAAGCGAACAATTACAATGAATTATGAAAATATTCGTAATATGTACTTTCAGCGTAAAAATCATAAGCTTACAGAGTGGTCAGAATCATTTATCAAATGGGTAGAATCACTTCCATACGCAGAAGACTTGATTATGTATGATGGTAAATAAATGTTCATTTCTTAGGAGGTGATTAATACGAGAAATCCAAATAGATTATATAATTTTTATAACGAAGTAACCAGATTACACATGACATACATGCCTGATTGGAGAGCAGGACAATTTTGGATGAACTTTTTAGGTTGGGTACAGAATGAAAAGAAACGAGATCCGTTCTTCCCAGAAGAGTCAGAAATGCTTACATACTTAAAAGAATATTGCGGAGAGGAAAGGTAGAATGGAAGAAGTAATTAAAATTTTTAAACAAATTCAAAATACAAGTAGCACAAATGAAAAGAAAGCCATTATTGCAGCGAATAAAGATAATGAGCTATTCAAAAAATGTCTAGTATTTCTGCTTGATTCAAATGTAGTGACTGGTATTAGTGATAAGAAATTAAACAAATTTGTTGGTATGTCAGGAACAGAACTGAACTCTTTTGAAGAAGTGATGAAATACTTATCAGATTTTAATTCGGGTAGTGATATGAATATTGGAACTGTGCAAGGATTCATCGAAAATCAACCAGAAGAATACCAAGATTTTTACAAACAGATGGTTACGAAAAAGTTTCGTCTTGGTTGTGATAAGAAGGTAGTAAATAGTGTTATTTCAGGTTTGATCCCAACGTTTGATGTAATGCTGGGCACACCAATTGAAAAGTGTAAATTAAATCCAAATGAGCCAATTTCTATAAGTAGAAAACTTAATGGAACTCGTACAGCATTTGTTGGGAACAGATGTATGACACGACAAGGTAAAGAGTACAATGGGTTAGACCATATTATTAGTGATCTGAAAAATATGGGATATGAAAATATGTTTGTTGATGGAGAACTTATCTATAAAAACAAAGAAGGCTTGTCTGATTCAGAAGCTTTCCAAAAGGGTACTGGTATTGCAATGAGTAAAGATAGTGACAAATCGCAACTTAAACTTGTCGTATTTGATATTTTCCCTTTGTCTGAATTTTGGACAGGCAAATCAAATTTATCATACTTTGATAGAAAGCGTATATATCTAAAGCAGTTTGAAAACAATCTTAAATATAATCCAACAGAAAATCTTGAAATTGTGCCAATCGTATATGAAGGAACGGATCATTCTGAAATTTGGAAATGGTTAGACTATGCAGAGGCGCATGACTGGGAAGGTTGTATGATAAATCTTGACACTCCGTATGAATGCAAACGTGTAAAAACGTTAATTAAGGTAAAGAAGTTCTTTGATATTTCTCTTAGTGTTATAGATATCGAAGAGGGAACTGGTCGTAATATAGGAAAGCTTGGGGCAATCGTATGTAAATATTATGATAATATAGTAAATGTAGGTAGCGGTTTTACTGACTCACAGCGTATTTATTATTGGCAACATAAAGATAAAATGCTAGATCACATTGTAGATGTCAAATATAAAGAAATCACAACAGACAAAAAAACCAATCTTAAAAGTCTTCAATTCCCAATTTATTTAGGTATCCGTTTTGACAAATCAATTCCTGATGATGAAATATAGTTAAAAATCTTATCTCAAACAGAGAATATATCTATGTAACAAAATCCATATACAACACAATTTAATAAGGAGAACATATGAAAAGAAGAGTCATACAGACATTTATTGTCTTATGTTTTGGTTCTATTTTATGTGTCGCCCCATTAGGGGCAAATAATAATTTAGAACTAAATAAACAGACAGAAACGCTTCTAACTGTCAATACAGAACAGATAATGGAAACAGAAATCAGTATTGAACAAAATGCCAACAGCATTGTTTCAACAGGTAATGATATTCAGCAAAATGAAATAGATATTGTTTCAGAAAAAATCTTTGAAGCGCAACAAAGAATCAATGCATTGGAGTGCGAAGATACAATGGAATGGTTTAAAAAATATAAAGAAATCCAAGATGAATATTCAGAATGGATAGATAAAGATGAAACAATTTATGATTATTTTGATGGATCTGAGTTGGATTTACTATTCCATATTGTAGAAACAGAAGTCCGTGGTGAAGATAACTTTGATGAGAAAGTAAATGTGGCAAGTGTAATTTTTAATAGAATCGATCATGAAGATTTTCCGATGAATTTAATTGAAATTCTAACGGAAAGACCACAGTTTTCAAGTTACATAAGTGGTGATTATAAGAATGTCACTGTTACAGAAACAACAATATTAGCTTGTGAATATGCTTTTCAATTCCAAGATACAACAAACGGAGCGTTATGGTTTGATTCAACACGAGGTAATTCTTGGGCTAATAGGAATAGAGAATATATTTTTACAGATAATGTTGGTCATAGTTTTTATAAATAATGGAGGGATAGTGTGAAAAATAAAGAAAAATATGCAAAAGAGATTATAAATATTGCTTGCAGTGGGGCATACCTTGCAGTTGATAAAAGCACAAAACATCCAGTACGTTGTGATAAAAATATTGAATGTTGCGATTGCCTATTTTATACGGGATGTAATGATCCATGTAGTAACCCTATTGAATGGGCAAATAGTGAAGCTTAAAAGGAGAATAAAATATTATGAAAGCAAAATATATATTAAATCTTAATAGTATGACAGACTTATGCCATTTTGTAAGTGAAATATCAAAAGATATATCTTGTGAAATAGATGCAAGTTTCGGCAGACATTGTGTTGATGCTAAGTCACTTATGGGTGTGGCATCGCTTTCAAGTAATCCAATTACAGTTGAATTAAACAATCCAACAATGGAAAGTGATGTAATTAGATTTGCAGAAATATGTGAAAAGTACAAAATCGAGGAAAAATAGTTATGACAAAAAGAATCTTTTTAGAAAATACGATTGAACCAGATAATGTAACATTAGATGACTGTATAATTTTAGCACACATGAAAAATATCCATGTTGTATTGGAAGATGGTAGGATTACCTCTTTTATAGAGGAGAATATATGTTGGTATTAATAGGAAAGGCTTCTAGTGGAAAAGATACAGTCAAAGATATTTTAATTAAAGAACACGGTTTTCACAGCATTACAACTTTTACAACAAGACCTATGAGAGAAGGAGAAATTCCTAATGTTACATATCACTATATTTCAGATGAAGAATTCGCAAAAAAGATTGATGAAGGTTTTTTTGCAGAATGGAAGAAATTTAAAGTAGAAGAAAATACTTGGTACTATGGAACTGCAAAGAATGATCTTATAAACACAGATGATAAAACTGTAATTATCCTTACACCAGATGGAGTTAGAGATATTTTAAAATACAATATTAATTCAGTTATTATTTATCTGTATTCAAATATTGATACCATCAAAAAAAGACTTTACATGCGAAATGACCATAATGACAAAGCAGAAGAACGTATTAGAAGAGATGCAAAAGATTTCAAATATGCAGATCTTTTGGCGAATAAGATTGTATATAACAATGATGGAACAAGTGTTAACGAAGTTGTTGATAGTGTAATTAATCAATATAGAAAGGTTTTAGAAGAATGGGAAGAAATGGTTTGACAATTTATTTAGCCGGTAAGATGGGTGGCTTATCTGATTTGGAGATGAAAAAGTGGAGAAATTTACTTAAATCTGAATTGGAAAAATATTCTGACATGGCTAATTATAAAACAAATGTTGTGTCTCCTTGCGACTATTTTAATTTTAATTAGCAGCGATATCAGAGTGAACAAGAAATTATGAAATTTGATTTGTCTTTAGTAAAAAACAGTGACATTGTCATTGTAAATACAAATGGTCTTAGTAGTAGTATTGGTTCTATTATTGAGGTGTACGAAGCATGGAAAAATGATATTCCTGTTATTGCATATGATGAAAATGGCGATTATAGGACAATTCATCCTTGGTTAAAATGTTGCATTACTAGAGCAGATTCATGTGTAATTGATATTTGCGAATACATAAAAGATTTTTATATGAGATAAAGAAGAGAGAAGGTGAACAATATAATTATTAAAGGAATTAGAACGACAACGCACGGACTTGCAAAAGAATTGTTGTCGAAACCAGATGATTTCCTTACCGTTACAGTTAATGATAAGGAATGCGGAATTGAATGTATCAAAACAATAAAAAATCATGCCAATATTGATGATGGCGTTACGCATAAAACACTTATTTGTAGTGAAATGAGCGGAAATTTGAGGTGAAAGATGCAACAATATCTAATTGATTCAGAAGGAATAGTTTTTAGAGATAAAAAAGATGGTAGATATAAATGGATGGATGCAACAGGTAGGGGAGTTGTTGACGGAACTTCATTCATGATAAAAGTTAATGGTTACACGTCCAATAGATTAACACCAGAGGATAGAAAGTTGTTGATTGAACTAATTTGTAACGATCAGACGAACATGATTGTAAAAGATCATACAAAGTATGATTCTGAAAAATATAAAAAATTAGAAGAATTAAAAGTAAAAATTAAGGATATGTGAGGTGAAAAATATGATTGATGTAGCAATTGCATTTTTTATTGGGCTCGTTATTGGCGGGTGTGGAGGAGTGTTTGCATTGGCATTATGCATTATGAGTGGTAAGAATGAACCAAGAGATGATTAGAAGGAAAGGTTGAATTCTTATGGAATAAGAGGTGAAGAAAGATTAATAAAGAATTTATTTGTGATTTTATCAAGATGTGTAGCAATATGGACTCAATTGATATTGACTATAATGATATTGAAATAACATTTAGCATTGAAAATATTGATACTTATAGTAATTATCGGTTGTGTAATCATATGACTCTTGCTGAAACATTAAAATTAACAAGCAAAAAATATGGGTATTATTTTGGTGTTGGTAGTTGCAATAATGTAGATGATAAAACAATAGCTATAAATGCAATAAGTGGATTTTTGGCAGAAAAATATAAATATACCAAAGAAAAAGAGAAAGAAAACTATGATAAAGAATACAAGAAAAAGCATCCAATTTTGTATTTTTTAGACATAAAACTATAGGAGGATATACATATTGACAAAAGTAAAAGTAATTCAAAGAGATTGTTCAGAAGCTGATTTTGATAAGTCTAAGATCTCAACTGCAATTCTTAAAGCAATGAAAAATGGCTCAGGTATTGTAAAACCAAAGATTGCAGAAGATATTGCAGACGAAATTGAAGAAGAGTGTAAGGATAAAGACGAAGTAAGTGTATCTGATATTGAATCAATGGTTTATGACAAATTAATCACCAAAAAGCAGAGACTTACTGCAAAAGCATATGAAGGATATAGAAGTATTCGTGAGTTCCAAAGAGAAAATGAGAATACAACAGATACAGAGATTTATGACCTTGTGGAAGACAAAGATGAATATTGGAAAGATGAAAATGCAAACAAAAATCCAACATTAAATCCTACTAAAAGAGATTATATTGCTGGATCTGTTAGTACAGATATGACAAAAAGATATTTATTATCTCCTGACATAATACAAGCTCATAACGAAGGATTAATTCATTTTCATGATGCTGATTACTTCTTGCAGCATATGAATAACTGTGGGTTGGTCAATTCTGAAGATATGCTTCAAAATAATACCGTAATTAGCGAAACTCTTATTGAAACGCCACATAGTTTTTCGACTGCTTGTAACATTGAAACACAGGCTATCGCACAGATTGCCAGTAATCAGTATGGTGGACAGAGTATTTCTCTAGCACATTTAGCCCCATTTGTTGATGTAAGTAGAAAATCAATCAGAAAGAAAGTAACAGAAGAATTATATAATAATGGATTGATTAGTGAGTATAATGAAGACCTTGCAGAAGTCATTAATATAACAAATGAACGATTAAAAGAAGAAATAGAAAAAGGTGTTCAGACAATTCAGTATCAGTTAGTCACACTTATGACAACAAATGGACAAGCACCTTTTATCACAATTTTTATGTATCTGAACGAAGCAAAGAACAATCAAGAGAAAGCTGACTTAGCGATGTTAATTGAAGAAATGCTTCGTCAGAGAATTCAAGGGGTAAAAAATGAAGATGGCGTTTATATTGCTCCTGCATTTCCAAAGCTTATTTATGTATTGGAAAAAGATAACATTACAGAAGATTCTAAATATTGGTATCTTACAGAATTAGCTGCTGAATGTTCATCTAAGAGACTTGTCCCTGATTACATATCCGAAAAAATGATGCTTAAATTAAAGGGTGATGTCTATACATGTATGGGCTGCCGAAGTTTTCTAACCGTTGATAGATTTACAGATAAAGTAGGGAATATTGCAAACGCAAAGAACTTTGATCCAAGCAAACATAAATATTATGGACGATTTAATCAAGGTGTTGTAACAATTTCTCTTCCAGATATTGCTTTCTCGTCTGACGGAGATTTTGATAAGTTCTGGGAAATCTTTGAAGAAAGAACTGAGTTGTGTCATAAAGCACTTAGGGCAAGACATGAAAGATTACTTGGTACGTCTTCTGATGTAGCACCTATTCTATGGCAGCATGGAGCATATGCAAGATTAAATAAACATGAAAAAATTGATAGACTTCTTTATGATGGTTATTCTACAATATCACTTGGTTATGCTGGTTTATATGAATGTGTAAAATTTATGACTGGTCGCTCTCATTCGGATGAAGGAATTGGTGAAGAATTTGGATTAAAGGTTATGCAGGCGTTAAATGATAAATGCAATCAGTGGAAACAAGCTGAAAACATTGACTATAGTTTGTACGGAACACCGCTGGAAAGCACAACTTACAAATTCGCAAAGTGCCTAAAATCTCGTTTCGGTAGCGACATCTTTGAAAAATTAGATGGTTTTGATAGAAATTATATTACTAATTCATATCACATTCCTGTCTTTGAACATATCACGGCATTTGAAAAGTTAAGAATCGAATCAAAATTCCAGAAATTAAGTCCAGGAGGAGCAATTTCATATATCGAAGTACCAAGTATGAGTCATAATATTCCTGCTATATTAGAAGTCATTAAGTTTATTTACAACAACATCATGTATGCAGAGATTAACACAAAGAGTTGTTATTGTGAAAAATGTGGCTTTGATGGTGATATTCCTCTTGTATCAGACGAAAATAATAAACTTAAATGGGAATGTCCTAGCTGTGGGAACACTGACAATACAACAATGGATATAGCATTTAGAGTTTGCGGTTATATTGGTACTGCAAAAAATGGTGGTAATCAGGGTAGGTATGGTGATATTCATGATCGTGTTTATCATTTGGACGACATGGAATATACGGAGGATTAAATATGAGATATGCGAGTATACGTAGCCTTGATATTTCTAATGGCGAGGGAGTTGGAGTCTCCCTCTTCGTTCAAGGATGTGACAGGCATTGTTTCAATTGTTTCAATTCTGAAACATGGAATTTTAATGGTGGGAAAGAGTGGACAGAAGAAGCAAAAAATAAATTTATGGAATTGATTGATAGACCATATATCAGACGAATTTCCATATTAGGTGGTGAACCACTTGCAGAACAAAATTTGGATGATGTTTTGTCTTTAGTCCAACAAATCCGTATTTCTTTTCCTGAGAAAACTATCTGGTTGTATACAGGATATAATTTTGATCTTTTAAAATCCCAATATGATGAATATAAATATACTCCATTTGCAGCAAATGCAGATGAATGGCTTACACGTTGGGAGATAATTTCTAATATAGATGTGCTCGTTGACGGAGAATATATAGATGAGCAGAAAGACCTTGCATTGAAATTCAGAGGAAGTAAGAATCAGCACCTGGGTGGTGATGACTTCGACCAGGTAATCATCAACTGGTTGGCTGATGGCT
>OGXZ01001510.1_pt1 | contig 13157 bp, 8 predicted proteins | sample 1576431 | NCBI WGS metagenome assembly OGXZ01 (sample SAMEA3541590, study PRJEB24748) | human gut metagenome | biome: human gut; feature: human-associated habitat; material: faeces | place: China | collected 2012
TATATGATACTTTGAAAAAACGTGTTTTTGACAAGTATCATATAGATGAGCATACGGTCGGTTCGAACGCGCGCCCGTGCGGCTCCAGTTCCGCATACGAAGCGAATTGGACGATCTCCAAACGATATGGTTCGGCGGACCCTTCCTCCGGCTCGGAGGCGGCGGCCGAGACGAATCGCAATACGCTGCCCGCCACCGTGGCGATCAAGGTGAGGCGATTGTCCTGCGATCCGGTGTTGGCGGCACGCACTTCGACGATCGGACGCGGATCACGTTCCAGCACGGTTCTTCCATCGTCGGCAACACGGCCGCCGATGGGCCCCATGCCGCGGCCTGCAACGTTGCACAATCGGACGGGGGAATCGCCTGCCGTGTCGAACAGCATGGAAACCACGCCATTGCCCCATTCGAGACGCCCGTCCTCACGGGGACATACGGGGTTCATTGCACCGGCACCGCTTATCATCTTCGACTCCTCAACCGTGTTCAGATACCGCCTGATCATTGACGTGCATCGATTGACGTACCTGGTACTAGCTTAAGCGGTAAATGGGGCAAATCGCACGTGCGTGTCTACTCGAAGCGGAGATATGCGATGAACTTGACTGGCGCATCCTTGGTTTTGGCGATGTTGCCGAAACCAAGGACAGCCCCTTTGTCGGGCAGTCCCTTCGTCACTCGTCATGCTCACCCGCGTAGGAACACCGTCATCTCGTTCTCGCCACGGTTGGCCCATGCGAAGTATGGAATCAGCGTGGCCGTCGTCGTCTTGCGTTCGGCGGGACGCCAATCATGGTACAACGCGGAGGTTTGCGCGGAGTCTTCCACTTCACGCCAAGCGGGAATCGCCAGCGTGGTCATCGGCATATCGACGGCGTCCACCTCGCCGAGCCCCTGCTCGTCCTGCGCGACGGCGCCGGCATGGAAGACGATGCGATCAACGGACACGCAGGACGGGTCGGATGCGATGCGCGCGGTATCGGCGTGCAGCAGATGCAGGTTCGCGCCATTATCGACACCTTCCGCGCAGTAGGCCAGCGGTCCGCGCACGAACGCCACCTTTCCGGCGTCCTCGCGCACGAGCGGATTCGCGGCGACCATGTGGACCGGCATCGGGAAATCGAAATCGACGACATCGCCATCATGCCATGCGCCGGTCAGATACAGGTATCCGTCTCTGATGACGCGGGAGATGTCGTCGCGGCCGCGCACGGTGACCGCATCGGAAGCGGTTTCGCCACCGGCCCAAGCGGGCAGACGGAGGGCGATCGTGAAAACCGCGTCCTTGGATGCATCGGAAGCAGAATCGCCTGCATCAAAGCCCACCGCGACGGATCCCTTGCCGGACCAGGGCATATCGGACATGACGTCAAGGCGCACATCGGTGCCGGAAAGCCTGGCATGGACGCCGCCGCCCATATACAGATGCACATACAGGGTGGATGAGTCGTCTCCGATCGTGTAGGCGTACTGCTGCACGTCCTCCACGATGCGTGCGATGTTCGGCGGGCAGCAGGCGCATCCGAACCACTTCTGGCGCACCGGCTTGACGTGCGCCTTGCGTTCATCGCGATGGCATGCCTCGGGCACTACTTCGAGCGGGTTCACGTAGAAGAAGCTTTTGCCATCGAGTGCCATGCCGGCGAGCGTGGTGTTGTACAGCGCCGATTCCATGACGTCCGCATATTCGGATTTCGGCTGGATTTCCAGCATGCGGCGGGCGAAGAACGCGAGCGCGATGGCGGCGCAGCTTTCCGAATAGGCGGTGTCATTCGGCAGATCATAGTCGAAGGAGAAGGCCTCCCCCATGTGTGTGGCGCCGATACCGCCGGTGATGTAGAGCTTTCGGTCGACGATGTTGCGCCATAGTCGTTCGCAGGATGCCAGCAGGTCGGAGTCGCCGGTCAGGCGTGCCACGTCGGCGGCTCCGGCGTAGAAGTAGGCGGCGCGGACGGCGTGTCCGAGGGCCTCCGTCTGTTCCGTGATCGGCTTGTCGGCCTGGTAGTAGGCGTAGTTCTGCTCGCGCGGCGCGTAGTTGCGGCCGTCCTCCCGGGCGCGGCGGCGGTCTTCGAGCTCGAAATAGAGCGGTTGCCGGCCACGCTGGCGTACGAAGTATTCGGCGAGGTCGGCATAGCGTTGTTCGCCGGTGGTTTCGGCCAGTTTGACGAGCGCCATTTCAGCGATTTCGTGGCCAGGGTAGCCGTGCAGCTTGCCGTCGGCGGTGCCGAATCGGGAATCGATGTAATCAGCGAAACGGCAGGCCGCGTCGAGCAGTTTGCGTTTGCCGGTGGCTTGATAGTAGGCGATCGCGCCTTCGGTCAGGTGGCCGAAGCAGTACAGCTCATGGTGGTCCTTCAGGTTGGTGAAGTGCCGGTCCATGCCGTTGAGGATGTAGTAGGTGTCCAGGTAGCCGTTGTCGAGCTGCGCCGCGCAGACGATATCGATGGCGGTGTCGGCGGTCGCTTCAAGGTCAGCGTCCGGGTGGTGGGTCAGCGAGTAGCCGACCGCTTCGATCCATTTGGAGAAATCAGTGTCTTGGAACACGAAGCCGTAGAACTTGTCGGGATCGGGGTGCGCCGGGTCGTCCGGCAGGGCTTCGAAGCCGCGGAACGTGTATTTCGGCGGCACAAAGGCCTTGCCTTCCTTGTGGTGTTCGGCGTTTTGCGCGGCGGCAGCCTTGAAGTTGTGCATGCAATAGCTGGGCGCGGCGCCGGGAACGTTGTCGTTCAGCGCATTCCACTGGTAGGGAATCACCTGGGTGCGCACGAGTTCCTGCCGCGATGCCCAGAACGGGTCGGTGACGGTGGCGTCGCGCAATGCGATTGGATGGCTGGTGCGATTGGTGGTAGTCATGAGTGCAAGCGCTCCTTAGTGCATCGTTGTCTTGTTAACGCTCACAATCCATTATTCCACGGGTTGCCCCAAAGCACATTCCGCATGGCGGCATGTCCGACGGGAATCCCACCACGGCAGCCGGCCCAAGATGGCCGCGCATTGGCTGCGCGACCGTTGGGCAGGCATTTCGGATTGCGGATATACGGGCTAAGGGGCAGAGCAGCTAGCCGCCGGGGCTGGCGGCCGGCTGCTCAGACCTTGATCATGGCGTACTGCGATTCGTAAAGCCGATAGTAGGCGCCATGACGGGCGAGCAGCTCGGCATGGTTGCCCTGTTCCACGATCTGACCGTGGTCGATGAAGCAGATCTCATCCGCATTCTCGATGGTGGAAAGCCGGTGCGCGATGATGAAGCTCGTGCGTCCCTTGAGCAGATGGTTCAGACCGGCCTGCAACGCCTCCTCGGTACGCGTATCGATGTTCGACGTGGCTTCGTCAAGAATCAGGATGCGCGGGTCGGCAAGCAGCACGCGTGCGAACGCTATCAGCTGGCGTTGGCCGGCGGAAAGCGTGGAACCACGCTCCTCCACCACCGTGTCGTAACCGTCGGGCAAGTCCATGATGAAATCGTGCGCATGCACTGCTTTGGCCGCGGCCACGATCTCCTCGTCGGTGGCGTCCAGCTTGCCGTAACGAATGTTCTCACGCACGTTGCCGGAGAAAATGAACGTGTCCTGCAACATGACGCCCATCTGTCGACGCAAGCTGTCCAGCGTGACGGAACGTACGTCGTGCCCGTCAATCGCAACCGAGCCTTCGGAGACATCGTAAAAACGCGACAGCAGGTTGATAATCGTGGTTTTGCCCGCTCCTGTCGGGCCGACCAACGCGACGGTTTCGCCCGGCTTCACATGCAGATCGACCAGATTCAAAATGTTGCGGCCGTCCTCCTCGTAGCGAAAGACGACGTCGTTGAAATCGACGCGACCCTCGACCGGTGGCAATGCGACGGCGTCGGGCGCATCAGTGATTTCCGGCTTCACGTCGAGCGTTTCGAAGATACGTTCCAAATACGCCGAGCAGGTGATGAGCTGGTTGTAGAAGTTTCCGATGCTGATTACCGGGTTCCAGAAGTTGTTCGCGTAGCCGACGAACGCGATCAGCACACCCGTGGTCACGTCCACACCGCCGAAACCGGTGACGCCCACATAATAGATGAACGCGATCGTCATGACGGAAATCGTCTGGATGCCCGGCCACATAAGCGTCTGGATATGCACCGTACGCATCCACGCGGAACGCACAGCGCCCTGCTGTTCCTGGAATGTGCGGAACTGCGTGTCCTCGCGCGCGAACGTCTGGGTGGTCTTCACACCGGCGATCGATTCGTGGATGAACGCGTTGAGATTGCTCTGCTTATTGGATAGCACCTGGTACGCGCGACGCTGGAAATGCTGCAATCCCAGCACCCACGCGATGAGCAGCGGGAACAACGCGAGACTGTACAGCGCGAGACGCCAATCCACGACGAACATGACCACTAGCGTGATGAAGAACGTGAACACGTCGGAAATCACGTTGACCAGACCGGAGCTCAGGGTGTCCGAAAGCGTGTTCACATAGTTGACCACGCGGATGAGGATTTTGCCATGCGGACGCGAGTCGAAATAGCTGAACGGCAACGTCTGAATGTGCGTAAACAGATCGCGGCGCATGTCTTTAAGCATGAGCTGGCCGACGCGCGTGATTTCCACAGTACGGTAGCGCAAACCGAATTCGTAAATGACGATGAGCACCGCCAGCAGTGCCACTAGCTCGCCAAGCAGCGCAAGGTTTTTCGCCGGAATGACACTGTCGATCATGATTTTCGTCAGATACGGTTCCACGACGTTGATGCAGCCCATTGCCGCCACGACGATGAGGATCCAGACCACGCGGGCCATGTACGGTTTCAGGTAGACGCCGACGCGCGCGAGGTCGCGCATATTGATCTTCTCTTCAAGGTCTTCATCGTCACGGAAGGTGTTGCGTTGTGCCATGATGTTATCCTCCCCCGCGTCTTACGCTTCGAATCCCTGCGAGCGGCCGGCATCCACGCCCAACTGCTTGCTGTAAATCTGCCAATATCGGCCGTGCGAGGCCACCAATTCGTCGTGCGTGCCACGTTCCACAATGCGCCCATGCTCCAGCACGAGAATCAAGTCGGAATCCTTGACCGACGAAATGCGGTGGGCGATTGTGACAATCGTCTTCTTCTCGTCCAAATCGCGCAAGTGCCGCTGAATCTCTGCTTCCGTTTCCATATCGACGGCGCTGGTCGTATCGTCCATAATCAGAATCGACGGATTGTCGGCGAGAGCACGCGCCAAGCTCAGTCGCTGCTTCTGTCCGCCGGACAGGCCGACGCCACGTTCGCCGACGACGGTATCGTAGCCGTCCGGCATGCTGCTGATGAAGCCATCCGCGCCGGCAATGGCGGCCATGCGGCGCACGTACTGTTCGTCGTAACCACGTCGTCTGCGCTGGCCGTCGTACTGACCGTTGTACTCAAGTCGGTTGCTTCGGTCGCCCGCGCCAAAGCTGATGTTGCTGCCGATCGTATCGGAAAACAGGAACGTATCCTGCGCGACGATGCAGACTTGCGATCGCAACGTGGCGAGCGGCCAGTCGCGCGCGTCGATGCCGTCGATGAGCACACGACCGGCGGTTGGGTCGTAGAAACGGGAGATAAGGTTGACGAGAGTCGATTTGCCGGAGCCGGTTTCGCCGAGGATTCCGAGTTTCGCGCCTGCGGGAACGTGGAAGTCGATGTCGCTGAGCACAGGCGTCCCCAGATCGTCGGGGAAAGCGAAGTCGACGTGCTGGAAGTCGATGGTTCCTGCGATTCTAGCCGATTTATCGGCGGCTTGCGCCCCTTGCGTACCTTGAGTACCGACTCGCGTAGTGCTTTGCGTGGCTTTCCCCGCAAACTCCGGCTTTTCGCGAATACGCGATTCGGCGGTGAGCAGCTTACGGATTTTTATGCATGCCGCGTTGAAACGTTGCCAGTCGTTGGTAAGCCATCCGGATTGGCGGATTGGGCTGTCAAGCATCCACAGGTATGAGTTGAACGCCACAAGGTTGCCAAGAGTCATGTACCCTTTGATGACGAGAAAGCCGCCGAAACCGAGTGTGATAAGTTGCAGCGAAAAGCCGAGACCGTCAAGCCAGGGCATGTATTTGCGGCTGTTGTATGCCTGGGCCATGTTGCGTTGCATATAGTCGTCGTTGCGTTCGTCAAATTTTTCGGTTTCGTACGATTCGCGCACAAACGCTTTGACGACGCGGTTGCCTTCGATGTTTTCCTCGACCATCGAATTCATTTCGGCGAGCGAGTTTCGGATATCGAAGAACAGGGGTCGTGCATGCTTCGACAGACCGCGTGTCAAAATGAACAGTGGTGGCGTGACGCAAGCGAGCGCAAGCGCAAGTCGCCAATCAATCGAAAACATCATGGCGAGCGCGCCGATGAACATGACCACGCAGTCAAGCGCTTGCAGGCTCACCCAGCTCAGTGCGTGGCGGATGGCGTCGGTGTCGGACGTCATGCGGCTCATGACGTCGCCAGTGCGAGTGTGGTTGAAGTAGGTGAAGTCAAGTTCGTGGAGTTTTTCGAATTCGTCGCTGACGAGACGATAGATGGAGTTCTGTCCGAAGCGTTCCATCCACATTTGGCAGCCGTAACGGGAGCCGACACGCACCACGGTGAGCACGAGCATCATGACGCACAGTCGGGTCAGTTCGTCCACATGGCCTTGGGTGATGACGCGGTCCACGATCAGTCCGGACAGCAGCGGGATGATGAGGGCCATGGTGTTGTTCACGCAGAACAGTACGACCGCGCCGGCCACGCGCGGCAGGTCGGGTTTGCAGTACGGCAGGATCCATGCAAGGTTGCCCGCCTGCTGGTTGCGTTTCGGATCGACATACATACGTAGCGTTCCTTCGAATTGTTTGCTTGGGTCTTGGTTGGGTTGTTGTTGGGTTGTGGTGTTGCGGCCATTCGTTGCCGCCACGATTCACGTCCGTCGTGTGTCGAGCGTCCCGTCACCGGCATGCCGCCGCCGGCCGAAACCCCTGTTCGGATTCGCAAACTCGACTTATTTTAAACGAACCGTACGCCGATGCAACAGATGCGTTTTCGGCGTGTCGCAATCATAATAAAATCAACATATATACCGTTACATACCACTGGTTTGCGGGTGCTGCGAAAACCGTCATCGGAGCCTGGCTCGCCGGAATCGGAGCATCGCATCGGAACATCGCACGATAATGGAATCAAGCTCGAACTATCGATACAAGCATCGGCGACGCACGTCGAGGAAAGGACGGCAAGGATGACGGACTTGGAGCGCATCCGCGCGAAGTTCGCTGCGGAATATGGCCTGTCGGAGGACATGCTCAGGAACGCGGAACGTTGGACGGAGACCACGGGCGACCTCGAAGGGGTTCCCGAGAACCTGCTGCCGGGCATTCTGGGAATGCGATTTGGCGCGATCGCCATCGATACGCCGCGTTCCGAACGCTGGAGCACGCCGGAAGACATCGATGTAATCGCCGACCTCGCCTACCTGCCGGATGGCGGGTACGATACGGCCGCGGGAGCGTGCCGCGGCCATTTGCTCGACCTGTATCTGCCGCATGACGCGGTATTGCGCGGTGGGCACACCCTGCCGGTGTACATCGATATCCATGGCGGCGGATTCACTTACGGATACAAGGAGCTGAACCGGAATTTCAACGTGCATCTCGCGGAACAGGGCTTCGCGGTGTTTTCATTGAACTATCGTCCGGCGCCGCAGACCGACTTGCGTGGGCAATTGGCCGATATCCAGGCGGCATTGCGTTGGATCGCAGCCCATATGGCCGATTATCCGGTCAATCCGAACGCGGTGTTCCTCACCGGCGATTCCGCAGGTGGCGCGTTGACGCTACTGACCTTGGCCATTGAAAACAATGCGGAAGCCGCGGCTGCGTTTGGCGTCGACAAGCCGTCCGGCATCCGATTCGCAGGTGCCGCTCCGGTGTGCGGCGCGTACAGTTCGGCGTCGTTGGAGACCATGGGCCGCAAGCTGACGGTCGGGTATGACCCGAACCGCCGTATCGGTCTTGAGCAGATGTTGGGCGTCGATTTCTTTGCGGGGCTCGAAGCCGCCGATCCGAAGTTCCTCACCGCTGAGGGTCTGGCGTTCAACGTCGATCTGCCACCCTTGCTCATCATCACCTGCGGCGACGATTTCCTTGAAGCCGACAATCTGGCGTTGGCCGCCGCCTTGTCGCGCAAAGGCGCCGATTTTGAATTGTTCGACCCGAAGCCGCGCCGCCATGAGACGTTGGGGCATGTGTTCGTCATCGGCATGCCATGGCTTGAGGAAAGCCGGGAATGCCTTGATCGAATCCGCCGCTTCTCATACGAACGCTGTTGAATAACGTGAATGGGGTGAATACTCCTCCGGAGTGCCCGCCCCATTCAATGGCCGTCGATGCCGCGACGCCGTATCAGCGGCGGACCATTTCCTCTTCGATCTGTTCGAGCGACTTGCCCTTGGTCTCAGGCACGAAACGCAGCACGAACGGGATGGACAGCGCGGAGAACACGCCAAAGATGGTGAACGGGCCGCCGACGTTGTTGCCGAACATGGCCAGCAGCATGAGGAAGAACTGGGAGACCACGAAATTGCCCAGCCAGTTGGCAGCGGAACCGAAGGAGCTGCCGATGCCGCGCACGCTCAACGGGAAGATCTCGCCGATGAGCACCCATGCGATCGGACCCCACGACAGCGCGAAGCCGAGGATATAGCAGGCGATCAGTACCATGGTCGGCACGGCCAGCGTGGCCACATCGCCGGTGAAGTTGAGCACGGCCAGCACCGCGAGGGCGATGGTCATCGTCACCGATCCGAAGATCAGCAGCTTCTTGCGGGGGAATTTGTCCATGATAAGCGTGGCCGCGATAGTGGCCACGAAGTTGACCACGCCAATGCCGACCGACACCCAGATGGCATGGTTTTCGGGGAATCCGAAGCCTTTGATGAACACCTGCGGCAGGAAATAGATCACGGAGTTGATGCCGACGAGCTGCTGGAACAGCATGATGCCGATCGCGGCGACGAGCGCAGGACGGGCGATGCGGAACAGCTCGCGGACACCGCCCTTGGTGTTCTGCGCGGCGACGGCCTTGATCTCGTCGAGCTCGAGCTGCACCTGCGTCTGATCGACGTCCTTGCGAATAAGGGTAAGTACTTTGAACGCCTCACGATCCTTGCCTCGACTCACCAGATATCGCGGCGATTCCGGCAGCAGCAGGCCGCCGATCAGCAGCAGGGCCGCCGGCACGAGCGCCGACCCCAGCATCCACCGCCAATCGCGGATGCCGGCGATATTGTGGCCGAGGAAGCCGAGATTGGACGCGTATGCCAGCAGGATGCCGAAAGTGATCATCAGCTGGAATAGCGTGGACAGCGATCCACGACGTTCCTTCGGCGCAAGCTCGGCAAGATATGCCGGAGTCAGCGAGGAGGCCGCGCCGACGGCGAGACCGAGGATGATGCGGGCCACGACCATCATCAGGAATCCCGTGGATCCCGCGCACATGCCCGAACCGAGCAGGAACAGTATCGCCGCCAGAATCAGCAGCTTCTTGCGGCCGAAACGATCGGACAGCGCGCCGATGGACAGGGCTCCCGCGCAGGAACCGATCAACACGGATGATGTGATGAACCCGGTCTGAGCCACGGACAGGCCGAAATCGGATTCGATGAGCGGCGAGGCTCCGGAGATGATGCCGGTGTCGAAGCCGAACAGCATGCCTCCCAGCGCGCCGAACGTGAAGATGAACGCGCTGTTGAGCGGGAAACGTGTGGAAACGCCACGCCCCACCTCCCGCTCGACGGCGTCGATCGTCGCGCCGACCTCATGGATGCCGGCTTCCACCGCACCTTCGGCGTCGTGTACTGGATTGGACGTCTGCACCGCAGTCATGATTCCACCTTCCATTCCCATCGATCCTCATCGATATGAGATGCAGCAATCGCAGCAAACAAAAAAGACCTGGAACGACGTATAGTGACGTCGTTCCAGGTCTTGCCTCGCATTGAGTAGCAACCCTGCTGCGCTTGTATGCTGCGTATATTGCATTCAAGTGTAGGTCATGGCGACATGCGACACTCCGATTTTTTAGAAAACGTTTACCGGTTATTTTTCAGTGCAGGAAAGCGTGAAGCACAGGCCAGCGGCACATGCTTTTCCCTCGTGCGGAGAGCCTCCTCGGATATCCACGAGCAAGCGGACCGAATCAAGCCGTCAAACCATCCACAAGCAAGCCGGCAAAAAGAAAGCCGGCGGAGAGAAGGCCGCCGGCTGAGAGAGAAGAGAGAAGAGAGAAGAAGGGTTCAGTTATGGGATTCTTGAAAGAACCTCGCCAACAGCCGTAACCGTTGACATGTTCTATATAACCGCCCGACCCTTGGAGGAACGATGTGTGTTCCTGTCAATTCCCTGAGAATTTCGTAGCGGAAATGTCACGACGGTGCGAATTCGGGGGTTTATCCCACTGAATATCGCCCCAACGGCCTTCCTGCAGCTTGTTCAGCGCGGCAACAGACGATTGCACGGCATCTGCCGACACCGTCATGAAACGCCGCTATACAACACCGCCGCTCAACGACGCCGTGCACTCACACGCAATCGTGCGTCTCACTCAGCGAATTTGTCGACGCGGCGATCGTAGGTCAGCAGGCCGTTGAGCTCTTCCTCCACGTCGGAAACCTGCGTATACACGTATCCCGCAAGTCCGCGCGATTCCAGTGCGGCCGCGGAGGCGAGCACGGAACGCACGGCGGCCCGCCAATCGTCGATCGAATCGTATTCACCGTAACCGTAGGCGCGCGACACCGCCGCATGCTCCGGTACGAGCTGCGCCAATCCGCCGAATTCCGAAATCACGAACGCGCGTACGCCGTGTCGTGCGACCGGCAGCACCACGTAATGCGCGGCCCTGCGGCGACGGCGGTGCTTCTTCTCGAATTCGGCCACGTATCCGCGCAACGGACCCTTGTCCGGGTAGATTTCCAGCGGACGGAAATAGTTGTGCACGCTGTGGCAATCGCCGCAACGCTGGTCGTACCAGCCGCTCGTCGCGTCAATCGGACGGGTCGGGTCGAGCGCGTGGATGCGTTCGGCTGCGTCGCACGCGTCGAATTGGCCCCAGCCTTCGTTGAACAGCGTCCACGTCACGATGGAGGGGTGCCCGCCGAGCATGTGCACCATCGCGTCGCACGTACGCGACCAGTCGCGCCGGTAGATCGGGTCGTCCGCGCCGAGCGCCGTGAAATGTTTGGCGGTGTCGTCGCGGAATTTGTTCCATGTGGAGCGGATGAGCGTCGGCTTGCGATTCGTGGTCCACGCATTGTATTCGCCGTCCGTGCCGCCGCCGGACACCGCGTCCTGCCAGACGAGCATGCCGAGGCGGTCGCAATGGTAGTACCAGCGGGCCGACTCGATTTTGATGTGCTTGCGCAGCATGTTGAAGCCGGCGTTTTTCATGGCCGTGATGTCATGCGTCAGCGCCTCGTCGTCGGGCGCGGTCATGAGGCCGTCCGGCCAGTAGCCTTGGTCGAGCACGCCTTTGACGAAGAGCGGCTTGCCGTTGAGATGGAAGCGCGCCACCCCCTTCGTATCCGGTTTGATTTCGACGGAACGGAACGCGCAGTAGGAACTTACGACATCCATCGGCTGCGATTGCGCGACCGCCGCATCACCCGCCGTTTCCGCGGGTTTCGCCGACCCGTACCGCAATTCGGCCCGCACGTCATACAGATACGGATCGGCCGGCGACCACAGATGTTCGGCAGCTGTTGTGATTTCCGCACGCACCTTGCGCACGCCCGCCGGCAGCGTCTCATCCGCCACCACCGTGCCGTCCGCAGGGTCGGTGACGACGATGTGCAGTTTCGCGTTCGGCTTGTCGCCGCCGATTTCCGCACGGACGAACAACTTGCCGTCGGATGCCCCCTTGAGTGTCAGCGTGCGCAGGTAGGCTTCCGGCACGATTTCCAGCCAGACGCTTTGCCAAATGCCGCTTTGCGCGGTGTACCAGATGCCTTCGCGCTCGATTTTCTGCTTGCCGCGCAACTGCGTGCCCGAATCGTTCGGATCGTAGACGCACAGCGCGATTTCAAACGCGTCATCAGGGTCGATAAATGCCGAAATATCGACGTCGAACGGCAGGTAGCCGCCGACGTGCGTGCCCGCGAGCTGGCCGTTGACATAGCAGGCGCAGACATAATCGACCGCTTCGAAATGCAGGATGAGGCGATTCGCGTCGCCGATCTGCCGGACCGTTTCCTCTCCGCCGAGCGTGACGGGATGCACGACGGTGCGGTACCACAGCAGGTTGTCGGGGTAAATGGTCTGGTGCACGCCGGACAGCGCGGATTCCGGCGAGAACGGTACGAGGATCTTGCCGTCGAACGTTTGCGGAATGGCGGTTTCCTTGACTGCGCGGACCGCTTCGTCGCGGGTCAGCATCGCCGCCGTTTTGCGCCATTTCGGCGCGGTCTCATCTTCCGGAATGGACGCGATCGCGTAATCCCACCAGCCATTGAGCATGGTGCAGTTGTCGCGTACCATGGTCGGGCGCGGGTGCTCGCCGAGTATGGGGGTACGACCCTCGTCCAGCGTGCGTTCGCCTTCCTCGGCGGGATTGAACGCCTTGTTGCCGGCGCGCGCGGACAGCCATTCATGGTCGATTCGTTCACCCCACGGTGTCCACAACTGCTGCAGCGGCTCACGGGAACGCATTTTCGTAGGAGCGGCCTTCAGTACGCGTTTGATATCCAGCATGGAGAGCCCCTTCCTGCAGCCTTGCATATCTCCGCTCTCATTGTAAATGGCGGTCGCGTTAAATGGCAGATGAATGGCAAGCGATTTTTGCAGGAAAGTGCGCGAATGTGCCGGAAGGCATAGGAAAGCAGAAGAATGGCGATTCAAAAGCCACGCGATATGTCACGATTTGAAAAAGTGCTGTAATTTTCAAATCGTGACACATGTAGGGGGTTGCGTGTTGAAATCAGCCTTCGAGCTTGGCCTTTTCGGCGGCGAGACGGGCGGCCTCGGCTTCGCGGCGGGCGATCTCAGCATCGGCGCGTTTTTTGGCATCTGCCAGAACAGCCTGCTTTTCCTGCTGGGCCTGCTCGATGATCTCGCGGGCCTTGCGGTCTGTTTCAATGATGCGGTTTACAAATTTTTCCATGATATCCCTCCCGCAATGTTGTATACTATAT
>OGXZ01001512.1_pt1 | contig 13144 bp, 8 predicted proteins | sample 1576431 | NCBI WGS metagenome assembly OGXZ01 (sample SAMEA3541590, study PRJEB24748) | human gut metagenome | biome: human gut; feature: human-associated habitat; material: faeces | place: China | collected 2012
CAGACTGCAATATTTTGTTCATAACCTAAATTATAAAATTCAATCTAAAAATCCGCACCACCTGCAATCGGTAGTTCCTAAGTAAAATTCCAATCTTGAAAAAATGTATTGACAACAAAGTACCATAGTGCTATGGTTAATTACATAAGTAATGAACAACATAACAAACAAAAAACAAGAGGACAGATAAGCGCATTTGAAAAGCTGTCAGCAACAGAATAATTTCTGGAAAGAAAGGAGTACATCATGCATGAATGAGATTTTGACGCAGGAGAAATCCATATATCTGCAGATTGCAGAGATGATCGAGACAGATATTTTAAGGGATATTCTTCTGGAAGAGGAACGCGTGCCGAGCACGAATGAACTGGCGAAGTTATATGCCATTAATCCAGCGACGGCAGCCAAAGGAGTGAATATATTGGTGGATGAAGGTGTTCTGTATAAGAAAAGAGGGATTGGAATGTTTGTGTCAGCAGGTGCGAAAGAGGCAATCTTAAGCCGGAGAAAGAATGAATTTTATGATAACTATGTAAAAAAACTGTTAGAGGAAGCAGCGAGCATCGGACTTGGCAAAGAAGAAGTCATTCAGTTGATACGATCCGGCAATGAGGTGTAAGGAGCTGTCCGGATGGAAAACAGTGATACCGGAAGCATGGAATCATGCAAATAAGAGGAATGATACAGGAAAATGTATTTTAAAGTTGTGAAAAGAAAGGCAGGAAGATGATTCATGGAATCAATCGTATGTAATGGTATTGGTAAAATTTATGGAAAAAAACAGGTGTTAAAGAATATCAATCTCACATTGGAGAAAGGAAAGATTTATGGACTGATCGGAAGAAACGGTGCAGGAAAGACGACATTGTTATCCATTATGTCCGCACAGAATCCGGCATCCGAAGGAACTGTGACATGGAATGGCGAAAATGTATGGGAGAACCGCAAGGCGTTAGATCACATTTGCTTTTCCAGAGAGTTGTCCATCAATCTCTATGGAAGCGGCGTGAGCGGCATGAAAGTAAAAGATTATCTGAAAACTGCATCCTATTATTATCCAAACTGGGATCAGGCACTTGCGGAGGAACTGATCAAAAAATTTGAACTGAATACAAAACAGCGTATCAATAAAATGTCCAAAGGTATGCTGTCCATGGTGACGATCATCGTAGCACTTGCAAGCAAAGCCGATTTTACGTTTATGGATGAACCGGTGGCAGGTCTTGATGTTGTAATGCGTGATTATTTTTACCATAAACTGATGGAGGAATATACCGAGACCGGACGTACTTTCGTTATTTCCACACATATTATCGAGGAAGCAACAGACCTGATGGAAGAAGTGGTCATGATCAAAAATGGCGAGGTGCTGCTGAAAGAAAATACGCAGGAACTTCTGGAGAGAAGCTACCATGTAAGTGGTCTTGCAGAAGTTGTGGATCAGGCAACGGAAGGCTATGAGAGACATCATGAAGAGAAGATGGGAAGAAGCAAGAGTGTGACGATCCTTTTGGAGGAAGGACAGAAGCTGCCGGAAGGCTATGATGTGACCATACAGCCGCTCAATCTGGAAAAATTGTTTGTATCCCTTTGCGGAATGGAGGAGTAGACATGGCAGATAGCAGGATTATAAAGAGAAATATTCGGTTCTGGGGAAAATCAGGATTGCAGCTGACCGGCATGATGTTGATCTTCATGGTTGTATATGGATTTCTGTTTAATATGGGAAGCAGCAGGGTATTTGGGGATTTCTGGAAAACAGCCTATTTTTATGGCGGGATCATAAGCGTTTTATTTGCCATGATCGGACCGGTTTCTTATGTGGGATCTTATCTTCCGCTGACATTGTCTTTTGGCTCCGGAAGAAGGGAGGCAGGCTTTGGCGCACAGATTTTCTGTGTGGTCTATGTAGTAAGCGCCTATATCATTCTGGTATTTGCAGGGATTATGAGCAGTGGAAAGTTCAATGGAAAGCTGAATGCTTTGATCGCAGTTCTGTTTATATTCATGACAGCGATCGGGCAGCTTGTCTCGGTTGCACAGATGCATTTCGGAATGAAAGGAATGATTATAGGAATCGTCATGGTGGTATTAGGTATAGTCATCGGTATTGTGGCAGGAATTGGATTTATTGACCAGATCATGGCGTGGATCAACAGAATACAGACAAATGTAGTATGGACATTGCTTGCGATAGCAGCGATTGTCAGCATTGCGTTGTATGCAGTCAGTGTCATGGCACTTTTCCGTGAAATGAGACATTACGAAGTGAAAGCATAAGTTGGGAGGCGGAAAGAATGAACAGTTTTTTGATTCAGTGTAAGGTGCGGAAAGCAGAGCTTTTGCAATTTCTTGGAATTACTGCTGTGGGATACTTAATTGGTCTGATCGTTGTATTTATTGTGATGAACGTGGCAAAAGAGAATACCTGTGCAACAGCCGGAACCATGCTGGCGGTCATCGCCTTTGCTTTTATACATTTATTTGGGATAACTCTTTCTTTTATGGGGGATTTTAACATGGCAATTTCCCTGGGTGCGACCAGAAAAAGCTTTGTCTCAGGCTATGTACTTTTTAATCTGTTGGAGATCGCAGTGCTGGAACTTGAGATCGTTGTGTTTGGTGTACTTGAGAAGTTTCTGCTGAAGACCGCATTTCCACAGGCGGTTATGGAAATTGACCTGACAAACTTTTTTACATGGAACTATCTGTCAGGTGTCCTGGTCGTATTTACAGCAGTGGAAATGTTTTTCGGCGCAGTTATTTTAAGATATGGCATGAAAGTGTTATGGATTTTATGGGCGGTCTGGATGATAATCTGTCTGGTTCCCATGAATATTGCAAAGAATGAAAAGCTTTCCGGTGAACTTGCGAAATTAGGGCTGTTTCTGGGTGGAAAATTCACGCCACAGGGAATTGTGGCTCTGGTGATTGTCTTAACAATTGTTGTAGCTGCGATCACATGGAACATTCTTCGGAAACAGCGAGTGACAGCATAAATATTATGTGATAAGATAAAACCATGTGGGTGAAAAATACCTGCATGGTTTTTTGTTATGTCAACCATTAATCAGATAACAGGATCACGGAAAAATATAAGGGGATTATGATGAACGATAAGTTAGAACAGTTACAGAAATATTTAGAGAAAATGGAACAGTTCAACCATGTGAACACATTATTGTATTGGGATATGAGAACCAACACTCCAAAGGAAGGATTTGCAGGACACAGCGATGCACTCACTTATTTTTCAACGGAGCAGTTTTCCATGTCGACCTCGGATGAACTGAAAACGTTATTGGATACACTGGCAGAGCCGGAAGAGTTTGAAAAGCTTGACGATAAGTGGAAGTTTGTTGTAAATAAAATGAAAACAGATATGGACAGAAATCGCAGAATTCCAAAAGAATTTTATGAAAGCTTCGTGAAAGCACAGTCGGAATCGGAGAATGCGTGGGAGGAAGCGAAGGAAAAAGCAGACTTTTCTATTTTTGCCCCACATTTGCAGAAAATGATCGATATGACAGCGGAGATGACTGGTTACACAGATCCGGAAAAAGAAGTTTACGACGCACTGTTAGACCAGTATGAAAAAGGAATGGATTCCGCTACGATGGACCGCCTGTTTGAAGATTTAAAAGCAGAGCTGATTCCTCTGGTGCAGAAAGTGCTTGCGGCGAAACAGCCGGATGACAGCAAGTTTCATGCTTCATTTGACAAGAATGCGCAGAAGGAAGTGGAGAAGCTTTTGCTGAGTTATATCGGATTTGACTGGAACAGAGGAACAACCGGGGAATCTACACATCCGTTTACACTGAATTTTTCGTCAAAGGATGTGCGTGTGACTAATCATTTTTATGAACATGATCCGCTCAGTGCGATGTATTCGGCAATCCATGAGGGTGGTCATGCGATTTTTGAGCAGAATGTGAATCCGGATTATGACGGAACGGTAGCGGGAAGCTGCAGTTATATGGGAATCCATGAGAGCCAGTCCCGTTTTTATGAGAACATTCTTGGAAGAAATAAGAATTTCTGGATTCCGGTTTATGCAAAAGTGCAGGAAAAAATGCCACAGCTTCAGGACGTTTCGTTGGATGAATTTTATAAGGAAGTCAATCATGTGAGAAACAGTTTTATCCGCACAGAGGCAGATGAACTGACTTACTGTTTCCATATTATTTTAAGATATGAGATCGAGAAGGCAATTTTCCGCGACCATGTGAAAGTGGAGGAACTTCCGGCACTCTGGAATCAGAAAATGCAGGAATATTTACAGATTACTCCGGCAGATGATGCGGAAGGAATTTTGCAGGATATGCATTGGTCTGACGGTTCTTTTGGTTACTTTCCATCCTATCTGCTTGGCAGTATTTATGACGGCATGTATTTAGATCGTCTGGAGGAAGAACTTGGCTCTGTGGATGCGCTGCTCGCGGAGGGAAGAATCAGTGAGATTACAAAATGGCTGAATGAGAAGATTCATCAGTATGGTTCTACCAGAAGCCCGAAAGAAGTGATCAGATACGTCTGCGGCAAAGAAGTTTCAGCAGAACCGCTGATTCGTTATTTCAAAGAAAAATATACAAAAGTTTATAATCTTGGTTAAAAAAGAAATTTTTGTGGATAATGGATAGAAAAGGAGAAGTATGAAAAAAGGAATTATTTTTGACATGGACGGAACGCTGTGGGACTCGGCAGCGAACGTTGCAGAATCATGGAATCTTGCCATAAAACAGGATGGCTCTGTTGATAAAAAACTGACGGAGCAGGATATTCAGGGGGTTATGGGAAAGACCATGGATGTGATCGCAGACATTCTTTTCCCGGAACTGGAAAAAGAGGCGCGCATGAAATTGTTAGATCAGTGCTGTTCCATGGAAAATGACTACCTGAGAGAGCATGGTGGAGTTTTGTATCCAAAATTGGAGGAGACACTTTCTGCACTGAAAGAAAAGTATCCGCTCTACATCGTGAGCAACTGTCAGAGCGGTTATATCGAGGCATTTTTAGATCATTACGGATTTGGAAAATACTTTGAAGATATAGAATGTTATGGAAACAATCTGAAACAGAAGGGCGATAATATCAGATTATTAGCAGACCGGAACGGGTTGACAGAGGCAGTGTATGTCGGCGATATCCAGGGGGATTATGATGCCAGCTGCCACGCAGGTGTCGGGTTCATCCACGCAGCATATGGGTTTGGAACAATTGCAGCGGACGTGCCGGAAATCCATACATTTGAGGAACTTACAGAGACAGCAGACCAATATTTTGCTCTGCGGTAAGAAATTATAAGGGTTTATCATATGACAAAATTAGATGAGTTAGTAACACAGATCAACAGAGAACACGTTTATATCCAGACACATAATTTTCCGGATCCGGATGCCATCGCAAGTGCGTTCGGCCTGCAGGAACTGTTAAAGCTTCGCGGGATTCATGCGACGATCTGCTATAAGGGGAAAATCGACCGTTACAGTACTGACAAGCTGAGAGAGATTTTGGACATCAGACTGGTAAATATTGAGAATATTGACAGTGAACTCACGGAGGACGACGAGGTTATCCTGGTAGATGCGCAGAAGGGCAATTCCAACATTATCGATATGACCGGGGATGAGATCATCTGCATCGACCATCATCCGGTTTATGAGAAAACGGAGTACCGGTTTACGGATATCCGGCCGGGTGTCGGGGCTTGCGCATCGATCATAGCACAATATTTTTTTGAAAATGAAATACCGATGGATCAAAGAATTGCAACAGCGCTGACATTTGGAATCCGTATGGATACACAGAAATTGTCGAGAGGCGTATGCAAGATGGATATGGAAATGATCTGGCGCATGTTTGACCTGTGTGATCAGGATATGATTTATCTCTTAGAGAACAGCACACTCTATTTTGAAGATCTGATGGCGTATTCCAAGGCGATCTCAAGCATTGAGGTGTTTGAGAATATCAGTTTTGCAGATACCGGAAGGGATTGCCCGGAGGCTCTGATCGCCAGTGTGTCAGATTTTATGCTTGCATTGGTGGAAGTCTCTTTTTCAGTGGTCTATTCCAGAAAAAAAGAAGGGATCAAAATTTCTGTGCGGAGTGAGCGTCCCACATTAGATGCCGGAAAAATTATAAGCAAGGCGTTAAAAGGCATCGGAAGCGGTGGCGGGCATGCTACGATGGCAGGCGGTTTTGTGCCGTTTGACGGAAATGACCGGGAGGAAGATCTGATGATCCAGAACATCCGCGAAAGATTTATCGATGTGATCAGCAGGACGAAACGAAAGTCATTAAGATAGGTGGAAAATCTTGACTTTTCGGGGAAATCTCTGTATAATCACAGAAGGTTAAAGGCAATGATCCATTCATTGCAAATAGAAAAGACGATGACGAAGACAGTAGTTGTTAAGAGAAAGGCAAAGAGAGCCGGGATTGGTGTGAACCGGTGCGAGTATCTTAGGAATGAACATCACTTCCCAGTCGCAGTCCGAAATGTTTTGACTGAGTAGGCACTGACGTTTTTCCTACGTTACAGGGAACGGGTATATGATTTTTATAAAATCTGTACATTGTAATTAGGTGGTACAACGATCATTTAAGGCTCTCGTCCTATTTACAGGATGAGAGCCTTGTTTAGATTGAGGAGGATTATATGTATAACAAAGTTGAAACAAATATGAACTTCGTTGACAGAGAAAAGCAGACAGAGAAGTTCTGGGAAGATCATGACATCTTCAAAAAATCAATGGAACAGCGCAAACAGGGAGAGACCTACACATTCTATGACGGACCTCCGACTGCAAACGGAAAACCACATATCGGACACGTATTAACACGTGTTATCAAAGATATGATCCCAAGATACCAGACTATGAAGGGAAAATATGTTCCGCGTAAAGCCGGATGGGATACACACGGACTTCCGGTCGAGTTAGAGGTAGAGAAGATGCTCGGCTTAAACGGAAAAGAGCAGATCGAAGAGTATGGTATGGAACCTTTCATCAAAAAATGTAAGGAATCTGTATGGAAATACAAGGGAATGTGGGAAGATTTCTCAGGAACCGTTGGTTTCTGGGCAGATATGGAAAACCCATATGTCACCTATGATGACAACTTTATTGAGTCCGAATGGTGGGCATTGAAACAGATCTGGGACAAAGGATTGTTATACAAAGGCTTCAAGATTGTTCCTTACTGCCCGCGCTGTGGTACACCACTTTCTTCGCAGGAAGTTGCACAGGGTTACAAGACCGTGAAAGAGCGTTCCGCAGTGGTACGTTTCAAAGTTGTCGGAGAGGATGCTTATTTCCTCGCATGGACCACAACTCCGTGGACACTTCCATCCAACGTTGCACTCTGTGTGAACCCGGATGAGACTTACTGCAAAGTAAAAGCTGCAGACGGATACACTTACTACATGGCAGAGGCGCTTCTTGACAAAGTGTTAGGAAAGCTTGGAAATGAAGAGGAAGGTGTCAAAGCATATGAAGTATTAGAGACTTACACCGGAAAAGATTTAGAGTACAAAGAATATGAGCCGTTATATGCATGTGCAGCAGAAGTGGCAGCAAAACAGCACAAAAAAGGACATTTTGTTACCTGTGATACTTATGTAACGATGTCTGATGGTACCGGTATCGTTCATATTGCTCCTGCATTCGGTGAAGATGATGCGAATGTTGGACGTAAGTACGATCTTCCGTTTGTACAGTTTGTAAACGGAAAAGGTGAGATGACAGAAGAGACACCTTATGCCGGATTATTTGTAAAGAAAGCCGACCCTGAAGTATTAAAAGATCTGGATGCGCAGGGCAAATTATTTGACGCACCAAAGTTCGAACACGAATATCCACACTGCTGGAGATGTGATACACCGCTTATTTACTATGCAAGAGAGTCATGGTTCATCAAGATGACAGCAGTCAAAGATGACCTGATCCGTAATAATAATACTGTAAACTGGATCCCGGAATCCATCGGTAAAGGACGTTTTGGTGACTGGCTTGAGAACATTCAGGACTGGGGAATCTCCCGTAACCGTTACTGGGGAACTCCTTTAAATGTATGGGAATGTGAAGGCTGCGGACATCAGGAGTCCATCGGAAGCCGCGCTGAATTAGCAGAGAGAAGCGGAAACCCGGATGATGCCAAAGTGGAATTACACAGACCGTATATCGACGCTGTGACCTTCAAATGCCCTGACTGTGGCAAGACCATGCACAGAGTGCCGGAAGTGATCGACTGCTGGTTCGACTCAGGAGCAATGCCGTTTGCACAGCACCATTATCCATTTGAAAATCAGGATTTGTTCAAACAGCAGTTCCCGGCTCAGTTCATTTCCGAGGCGGTAGACCAGACACGCGGATGGTTCTATTCCCTGATGGCAGAGTCCACTTTACTGTTTAATAAAGCTCCTTATGAAAACGTTATCGTTTTAGGACATGTACAGGATGAGAACGGACAGAAAATGTCCAAATCCAAAGGAAATGCAGTCGATCCGTTCGATGCATTAGAGACTTACGGAGCAGATGCGATCCGCTGGTATTTCTACATCAACAGCGCTCCATGGCTTCCAAACCGTTTCCATGGAAAAGCAGTGCAGGAGGGACAGCGTAAGTTCTTAAGTACCTTATGGAACACTTATGCATTCTTTGTACTGTATGCGAACATTGACGGATTTGACGCAACAAAATACAAACTGGAATATGATAAATTATCCGTGATGGATAAATGGTTACTGTCCAAATTAAATACCGTGATCGGCGCTGTGGATGACAACCTTGGCAGTTACAAGATCCCGGAAGCTGCAAGAGCACTCGATGAGTTTGTGGACGATATGAGTAACTGGTACGTAAGACGCTCCCGTGAACGTTTCTGGGCAAAAGGAATGGAGCAGGATAAGATCAATGCCTACATGACACTTTACACAGCGTTAGTAGAGATCTGTAAATGTGCAGCACCAATGATCCCGTTCATGACAGAGGAAATCTATCAGAACCTTGTATGCAGCATTGATAAAAATGCGCCGGAAAGTATTCATTTATGTGACTTCCCAGTTGTAAATGGAGCATACATCGACAAAGAGTTAGAGAAAAATATGGATGAGGTATTAAAGATCGTGGTTATGGGTCGTGCGTGCCGTAATGCAGCAAACATCAAAAACCGTCAGCCGATCGGAAAGATGTTTGTCAAAGCTCCATTTGAACTTTCAGAGTACTTCAAAGAGATCATCGAAGATGAGCTGAATGTGAAGAAAGTTTCCTTTACCGATGACGTAAGCTCCTACACAAGCTATACATTCAAACCACAGCTCCGTACTGTAGGACCAAAATATGGAAAATATTTAGGACAGATCCAGAAAGCTTTAGCGGAACTTGACGGAAACGCTGCTATGGCAGAGTTAAAGGAAAATGGATTTATCACTTTGAAGTCTGTCAGTGATGATGTAAAATTAGCAGAGGAAGATCTGTTAATTACAATGACACAGATGGAAGGTTATGTAACGGAGGGGGACAATACAGTAACCGTTGTCCTTGATACCAACTTAACACCGGAGTTAATTGAAGAAGGATTTGTGCGTGAGATCATCAGCAAGATCCAGACCATGAGAAAAGAAGCAGGATTCGAAGTGATGGATAAGATCATGATCTCTTATCAGGCAGATGACAAAGTGGCTGCCATCTTTGACAAATATGGTGATGCGATCAAAGCAGATGTACTCGGACTTGATGCTGTAGCTGGCAGTGTGGATGGATACGAGAAAGAATGGAATATTAATGGGGAAACCGTTCTTTTAGGTGTAAAAAAAGGAGAGTAAGGAAATGTCTAAAACAGCAGCAGTCTTCAATAAGAAAAAATTTATCAATGATGTAACAGAGACAGTCCGTCATATGTATCGCAAACAGTTAAAAGAAGCAAGCCAGCAGGAGATTTTCCAGGCGGTATCCTACGTCGTAAAAGACGTTGTGATCGATGACTGGCTGGCAACCCAGCAGGCATTTGACGATCAGGATCCAAAGATTGTCTATTATATGTCAATGGAATTTCTGATGGGCCGTGCGCTTGGAAATAACCTGATCAATTTAAAAGCTTACAAAGAAGTGAAAGAAGCTCTGGAAGAAATCGGACTGAATCTTGACGTGATCGAAGATCAGGAGCCGGATTCTGCACTCGGAAACGGTGGTCTTGGACGTCTTGCAGCATGCTTTATGGAATCACTGGCAACACTCGGATACGCAGCTTACGGCTGCGGTATCCGTTACCGTTATGGTATGTTCAAACAGCAGATTTCGGATGGTTTTCAGGTAGAGGTACCGGATAACTGGTTAAAGAATGGCTACCCATTCGAACTTCGCAGACCGGAGTATTCCTACGAGATCAAATTCGGCGGCTATGTCCGTACCGAAGACATGGGAAATGGCAACACCAGATTTATCCATGAAGGCTATCAGTCCGTTATGGCGATCCCATACGATATGCCGATCGTAGGATATGATAATCATATGGTAAATACGCTGATGATCTGGGATGCAGAGCCTAAGGAAGGTTTCCAGTTAGATTCCTTTGATAAAGGAGATTATAACAAAGCGGTAGAGCAGGAAAACCTTGCACGTAACCTGGTGGAAGTCCTTTATCCGAATGACAATCATATTCAGGGAAAAGAACTTCGTTTAAAACAGCAGTATTTCTTCGTATCTGCAAGTTTACAGCGTGCGATCGCAAGATTCAAAAAGCATCATGAGGATATCCATCAGCTGCCTGAGAAAGCAGTATTCCAGATGAATGATACACATCCGACGGTTGCAGTGGCAGAGTTAATGCGTATTTTGCTGGATGAGGAAGGCTTAAGCTGGGAGGATGCGTGGGATATCACAACCCACTGTGTTGCTTATACCAACCATACCATTATGGCTGAGGCTCTTGAAAAATGGCCGATCGAGATTTTCCAGAGACTGCTTCCGCGTGTATATCAGATCGTGGAAGAGATCAACCGCCGTTTTGTTTTACAGATCCAGGATCAGTATCCGGGCAACAATGATAAAATTGCAAAAATGGCAATTTTATATGATGGTCAGGTAAAAATGGCGCATCTTGCGATCGTTGCAGGTTATTCTGTCAACGGTGTTGCCAGACTGCACACAGAGATTTTGAAAAAAGAGCAGTTAAAAGATTTCTATGAGATGATGCCGCAGAAGTTCAATAACAAAACCAATGGTATCACACAGAGACGTTTCTTAGCACATGCGAACCCGCTTCTGGCTGACTGGGTGACAGCACATGTGGGAGAAGGCTGGATCACAGACCTTTCCCAGATCAGGAAACTTGCGCCTTATGCAGATGATAAAAAAGCACAGCAGGAGTTTCTGGAGATCAAGCACCAGAATAAAGTGCGCCTTGCAAAATATATCAAAGAGCACAATGGAATTGATGTTGATCCGGATTCCATCTTTGATGTACAGGTAAAACGTCTTCATGAGTATAAACGTCAGCAGATGAATGCACTTTATGCAATCTACAAATATCTGGACATCAAAGCGGGCAACAAACCGTCCACACCGATCACAATGATCTTTGGAGCAAAGGCAGCACCGGCGTATGTGATTGCAAAAGATATTATTCATCTGATCCTGTGTCTGCAGGAACTGATTGAGAAAGATCCGGAGGTAAGACCGTATTTCCGCGTACTGATGATTGAAAACTATAATGTTTCCAAAGCAGCAAAGGTTATTCCGGCAGCCAATATTTCCGAACAGATTTCGCTGGCATCCAAAGAAGCATCCGGAACCGGTAATATGAAGTTCATGTTAAATGGTGCGCTGACGCTGGGAACCGAAGATGGAGCAAATGTGGAGATCCGGGATCTGGTTGGCGAAGAGAATATTTATATTTTCGGCAGAAAACCACAGGATGTCATCGATCTGTACGAGGCAGGTACTTACAGTTCCAAAGAAATCTATGAAGAGGATGCGCTTATCCACAAACTGGTAGATTTTATCACAGGAGAAGAACTGCTTGCAATCGGTGATGAAGAAAGTCTGACCCGTCTGCACAGAGAACTGATCGGAAAAGACTGGTTTATGACACTGCTGGATACAAAAGAATATATCACAACAAAAGAAAAGGTCTATGCAGATTATGAAGATCGTAAGACCTGGAACAAAAAAGCACTGATCAACATTGCTAAAGCGGGATTCTTCTCATCTGACAGAACGATCGCGCAGTACAATGAGGACATCTGGAAATTAAAATAATGCGATTCCTGTAATCATAAAAGTAAGAAATCCGTCCATACTATAGTAAAAAACAGATCTATGGTATGGAGGGATTTTTTATGATTGGAATATGGATTGCAATTCTTTCAGGAACACTGATGAGTATCCAGGGAGTGTGGAATACACAGGTGACAAAACAGTCCAGTCTGTGGGTATCGACAGGTTGGGTGCAGCTGACGGCGTTTCTGGTCTGTGTGGCAGCATGGTTTTTTACAGGAAGAGATTCGGTTGGAACACTGTGGCAGGTTGAAAACAAATATACACTGCTTGGAGGAATTCTGGGAACATTTATCACTGTGACCGTGATCAGGAGTATAGGAAAACTGGGACCGGCACAGGCAACGATGCTGATTGTGATCGCACAACTGGTGGTTTCCTATCTGATCGAGCTGTTCGGACTTTTCGGTGTGGAAAAACAGCCTTTTGAATGGAAAAAACTGGCAGGTACGGCAATTGTTGTTGCAGGAATTGTTCTTTTTAAGTGGGAGTGAATTATTTCGGGTTTACAGTCTTGTAATTCAGATGAAAATTGGGTAAAATAAATTGTGTATGCATGGAGGGAGCCTTAGAGCGAAAGCGATAAGGAGCGTGCAGATGAAACAGAAAAAGAAAATTCTATGGATGCTTTTGCCGGTGCTGATATTTGTCGGTTGTGGTACGCAGGACAGCATATTGAAACGAGGCCAACCGGAAACCGGTTCGCTGGAAGAACAGCAGGATACGGAAACGGTATACAACGTGGAGTCAGAGACGCAGAATGAAAAGCCGGAACAGGAAGAGAAACCTCTGCAGGAATGGATCTATGTGGTCTGCGCCGCAGCCTCCAGGTATTTGAGCAGACCAATCGTGCCAAGTACTACAGC
>OGXZ01001519.1_pt1 | contig 13108 bp, 12 predicted proteins | sample 1576431 | NCBI WGS metagenome assembly OGXZ01 (sample SAMEA3541590, study PRJEB24748) | human gut metagenome | biome: human gut; feature: human-associated habitat; material: faeces | place: China | collected 2012
CTGTGCGCAGCCGATACATTGGAAGAACAAACAGGAGGTGCCGGTGCGGTGTTCTTGAAAAATTTACAGCGCGACTGGAAAAGAAACAAGTACATATATTTGATGGCGATTCCCGTGATTCTTTTTTACGCGGTGTTTTGCTATATGCCGATGGCGGGAATTGTGATCGCTTTTCAAGACTTTGAACCGGCCAAGGGAGTCTGGGGAAGCGACTTCGTTTTCCTTGATAACTTCATTGCTTTTTTCACAGATTATCAGTTCCCGCGCATCCTGAAAAACACGCTACTTTTGAGCGGTGGTTTGATTCTATTCGGGTTCCCGGTCCCGATCATTTTGGCGCTTCTGATCAATGAGCTGCACTGGAAAAAATACAAGCGCGTCATTCAGACCGTCAGTTATCTGCCCCACTTTATTTCTCTGGTGGTCATCTGCAGCCTGATCACAGAGTTCACCAACAGCGACGGCGTCATCAACCAGGTGCTGGCGATGTTCGGTGTGGAACCTACCACCTGGCTCATGCGCCCGGAACTGTTCAAGCCGTTGTTCATCGTATCCGATATCTGGCAGCACGCCGGCTGGAGCAGCATCGTTTATCTGGCTGCGCTTTCCGCCATCGACCCGGGCCTGTATGAAGCGGCGACCATTGACGGAGCCGGCCGTTTCAAGCAGCTGCTCCATGTTACCCTGCCCGCTCTGATCCCGACCATCACCATTCTGTTTATCATGCGCATCGGCAACGTGATGAGTCTGGGGTACGAGAAGGTGATCCTGCTGTACAATTCCAACACGATGGAAACCGCTGACGTGATCGCTTCCTTCGCCTATCGGAAGGGTATTCTGGATATGGATTACGGATTCAGTACTGCAGTAGGTCTGTTCAATTCGGTGGTGAACTTCGGATTCCTGTGGCTGGCAAATACATTCAGCAAAAAAATGACAGAAAACAGCTTGTGGTGAGGTGAGATGAGATGGTAGTGAAACGCAGTGTTCCGGAAATGATCTTTGACGTATTCAACGTCCTACTGATGGGCATTCTCTCCGTGATTTTTGCATACCCAATGCTGTATGTCCTGTTTGCTTCCTTCAGTGACCCCGCGCAGCTGATCGCGCACACGGGCATTTTGTTCTGGCCCAAAGGGTTTTCCTTGGATGGATACCGAATGGTGCTGAAGACCCCCAGCATCTGGATAGGCTATGCGAACACCATTTTCTATGTCTGCGCGGGAACGTTTGTGAACATCATCCTCAGCAGCATGGGCGCGTATGTTTTGTCGCGCAAAGGGTTTGCCTATCGAAGCGTACTTACAAAGGCCATTGTATTCACCATGTATTTTTCCGGCGGTCTGATCCCCTTTTATCTGACGATCCATAACGTGGGGCTGTACAATACGCGCCTGGCACTGATTTTGCCGGTGGCCATCAATACATGGAATCTAATCGTTATGCGCACCTCTTTCTCTCAGATCCCGGAAAGTCTGGAGGAGGCGGCGCGTATCGACGGCGCCAACGATTTTGTCATCCTGTTCCGGATCTTCATGCCGGTTGCGAAAAGCACGCTGGCTGTCATGGTGCTGTTCTATGCGGTCCAGCACTGGAACTCCTGGTTCAATGCCATGATTTTCCTGCAGGACCGGGACAAATTCCCCCTGCAGTTGTTCTTGCGTGAGATACTTTTGTCCGGAAGTATGATGGACGTTACCGCCGGAACCAGCGACGACGTGTCCAATGCGCTCACAACTATGATGATTAAGTACTGCACGATCATCGTGTCCACACTGCCGATCCTGTGCGTGTATCCGTTCCTGCAAAAATACTTTGCGAAGGGCGTTATGATTGGATCGGTAAAAGAATAAACGAGCAATGCTGCTCAAAAGAAAAGAGCCGCAGGCGCGGCTCTTTTCCTTTATATATAGTCCAATGGTATGAAGTCAAGAGGGTGATAGAAGAAAAATCTGAGAGAAAGCGTGCCGAAACGGTCATGTAGGGAACAAAAAGGCAACACCAAACTAAACCCTGCCCCTGAAGATTTTGAAACTGGGCCTATGCATCAGAGCGGCAAGCGTCAGCTCAGCCCTCCGGCGGGATATACAGGCGGCTGTCCTTCAGCAGTCGGAAGAGCAACCGAACCAGTTTTCTGGCAGTTAAGGCGAGTGCGCGTTTGTGCTGGAACTGGTTGACCTCGTGGAACTTGAGGTCGTAGTAGCGCCGAAACTCGGAGTCGCATCTTCTCACGGAGTTGGCGGCTTCCAGCAGGTAGTAGCGGAGATAGCGGTTGCCAGATTTGATCAGGTGGGTATCCGCAACCTCGCGTATCAGAATCATTCCGGAGAAGGCCAATGCGATAGCCCTCACTGCTGAAAGGGCGGCCTTGCTTCCGGCAAACAGCCAATGAGTTTGCAGCTAACTTCCAGCTCAGGGGAACTGACTAAAAATGAAGCAGCCTTGCGGCTCGACCAGGGGGGAAAGAACTTGACCCTGCTGTCCTACAGCTATTGTATCACGGGCATCTCAGGGCCTGCTGATACCTGATTTATTAACTTTGAAACTTATTATACAAGGGAGGAAATTATGGATAGTGAACGGTTCATTCCCAAGGGCGCGGTCTACTTTCCGTCCAGGGCGTTCAACGCATACCAGACATACAGGGATTTTCGGCCGGAGGAGATCCGGCGGGATTTTGGATATGCGGAACAGGCGGGGATCAATGCGATCCGCCTCTTTTTAAGCTACGAGTATTGGCTTGCGTTTCCCGAGCAGTTGTGGGAAAAATTCGACACCCTTCTGGAACTTGCCAGGCAGTCAAAGATCCGCGTAATGCCGATCCTTTTTGAAAACTGCGGGCACCCGTCGTGCCCGGAAAATGCGCAGAACGGCCACCCGCTCACTGCGGCATGCATGCAGTCGCCGGGAAGGATCGTCACGGGAGATCCGGCCTTATGGGAAGGCCCTCTGTCTTTCGTGGACGCCTTCATGAAACGCTACGCCGGCGATGACCGTCTTCTGGCCATTGAAGTGATGAACGAACCCAACGAGAACTCCGGCGATCTTCCCTTTGCGCGGCGAATGGTACAGCGGGCATTTGAGCAGAAAAAACAGATCCCGCTCACCATCGGGTGCATCCATCTTTACCACAACCTGTACTTTGCGCAATGGATCGATGTCTATCAGTTCCATGAAAATTTCCCGGGCAGTGTGCAGGAGATGCAGGCGAAGCTGATGCAGGCGGCTGAGCTGCAAAGAGTCACCGGCAAGCAGGTGTGGCTGACCGAATGGCAGCGGGTCCGCACCGCGGGCCCCGGATGGGACAGCCCTGTGATCCCTAAGGAGGATACGGTGCCCGAACTGTGTTCGCTGGCAGACGCGGTGTACGGGAGCGGGATCGGCAGCTTTTTCTGGTCGCTGATGCTCAAACCGGCATACCTGCCGGCGCAGCGGCCCAACGGGACGTTCAACGGCCTTTTCCACGAGGATGGGAAGGTCTATAGCCTGCAGGACTACCGGGCGGTCTGCCGGCGGCAGGACGCCGAACCGGCAGGGGTGCTGGCGACGAGACCTGCGTGGTTCACAGCGCTTCTGGAAAAAAGCGAAAAGGAACGGTGAAGGATGGACAGGCCCAACATACTTTGGATCTGCACAGATCAGCAGAGGTATGACACGTTGGGGTGCACCGGCAATTCCTATGTGGAAACGCCGAACCTGGACGGACTGGCCCGTGAAGGTGTTTGCTTTCACCACGCATACTGTCAAAGCCCCGTTTGTGCGCCCAGCCGGGCGAGCTTTCTTTCAGGGCGCTATCCGCGCACCGTCCGGGTGCGTCAGAACGGCCAGGATATTCCCCGGGAAGAGGTCCTGGTGAGCCGCGTTTTTGCGGACAGCGGATACCACTGCGGGCTGGTGGGCAAATTGCATGTTTCGGCGTGCCACCCCAGCGTGGAACCATTCATGGAGCGCAGGATCGATGATGGCTACAAGGTGTTTCACTGGTCCCATCATCCGGGCAGGGCGGACGAGCGGGCACTCAACTGGCCAGCCAATGAATACAGGCTCTGGCTGAAGGAAAAAGGGGAAAGATTCACCGCTGTTCCAAGGCCCGAGACAGACCTTGTCTGCGAGGGGATGCCGGAAGCGTATCATCCCACGACTTGGCATGCTGACCGGGCGATCGAGTTTATACAGGTGAACGGAGCGTTTGACGCCCCGTGGTTTCTGTCGGTGAATTTCTATGACCCACACCATCCTTTTGATCCCCCGGCGGAGTATCTGGAACGGGCGCTGAAGCGGTCGATGAAGGCACCGCTGCCTGGGCCCGGCCCCCGCGCGCCGGCGCCTTCGCCGTTCTTGGAAAACGAGTGGAAAAACGGGGCCTACAACCGACTGAAAGAGTATCGCTGGGAAAACCTCAGCCCGCAGGCTCACCGCTGCCTGAGAGCCGCCTATTGGGCGATGATCGATCTGCTGGACCATCAGATCGGCCGCATTCTGGACGCACTGGAGAAAAGCGGACAGATGAAGAACACGATCGTTGTATTTATGTCCGATCACGGCGAAATGCTGGGAGATCACGGCGTGTATCTGAAAGGGCCCCATTTTTATGAGTGCAGCGTCCGAGTGCCTCTGATCCTTTCCTGGCGCGGCAAACTGAAACCTGCGGTCAAAGAAAACGCGCTGGTGGAACTGACGGACGTGGCGCCCACCTTGCTGGAACTGGCGGGTCTGGAAGTGCCGGAAGGGATGCAAGGGCTCTCCATGAGAAGTTGGCTGACGGAAAGCTCTGGTGCCGACGAGTTTCGGGACACCGTATACAGCGAATACCTGAACGCCATGTCCTGGCATACCGAGCCCGCCGCCTATGTCACCATGATCCGGGACGATCGGTATAAACTGATCTGCCACCACGGAAAGGGTCTTGGCGGAGAATTGTATGACCTGCTGGCAGACCCGGAAGAACTGCATAACCTGTGGAACGAGCCCAAGTGCGGAGAAATACGTTTTGCTTTGCTCAAAACATTGTGCGACCGCATGGCCTTTGCCTGTGACCCTCTTCCGGTGCGCAGATCTGATTTTTAAACAAGAGGAGACGGAAAAATGAAGGAAATGAAAGAATACCCCCGCGGCGAATATCCCCGGCCGATGATGGTGCGGGATCACTGGGAAAATCTCAACGGAGCGTGGGAGTTTTCCTTTGACGAACCCGCCTTTGACCGGCAGATCCTTGTGCCGTTTGTATACCAGTGCCCGAAATCGGGCATCGGCAGGAAGGAAAACCATGAAACGGTCTATTATCGGAAGCGGTTTTCGTGGCATAAAGGGCAAGAAAACAGCCGGGTGCTGATCCATTTCGGCGCGGTGGATTATGAATGCGACGTATGGGTCAACGGAGAACATGTGTGTCACAACACGGGCGGCCATCTGCCCTTTTCCGCCGAGATCACCCGTTGCATAAAAGAGCACAACGAGCTCGTCGTGCGGGTCCGGGACGATCACGCGGACCTGGAAAAACCCAGAGGCAAGCAATGCTGGACGGAAAAGCCCGGCGGCATATTCTATACGCCGTCCACCGGCATCTGGCAAACAGTCTGGCTGGAAGAGGTCCCGGAAGAGTACATAGAATCCATTCGCTGGAATACGGACTACGACACCAGGACGGCACGGCTTTGCTGCAAAACCAGCGCCGCCGGGACGATACGGGTGAAGGTCTCCTTTGAGGGCAGACACATCTGTACGGTGTCCTCTGACGCGGCAGATAAGGACGGGGAAGTCTTCATCCCTTTGAATCACCGTGTTCTGGGTCACTGGAATTTCGAGCGATTTTATGCCTGGGCGCCGGAGCACCCCAATCTCTTTGATGCGGAGATTGAGTTCCTCTCTCGAGAGGGGCGGCGTGACTGTGTGCGCTCTTATTTCGGCATTCGAACGGTGTCGATTGAGAACGGAATGTTTTGTCTGAACCACCGCCCCTGCTACCAAAAACTGATCCTTGACCAGGGATACTGGCCAGAGACCCTGATGACCGCGTCCGAAGACGAAGACTTCCGTGAAGACATCCGTCTGTGCAAGGAGATGGGATTCAACGGTGTAAGGTTGCATCAAAAAGCCGAGGATCCCCGTTTTCTGTATCATGCCGACCGAATGGGCCTCCTCGTCTGGGACGAACTGCCGTCGGCCTATGTCTTTTCGCCGGATGCGGTGCAGAGAGGCTGCGCGGAATGGACCCGCCAGATTCTGCGGGATGTCAGCCATCCCTGTGTGGTCGCGTGGGTGCCCTTGAATGAGTCCTGGGGCGTACCGCAGATCGAACATGACCACACCCAACAGGCATACAGCGTGGCGCTATACAGTATCGCCAAGGCGCTGGACGGAAGCCGTCCGGTAATCTCCAACGACGGATGGGAACACACTCAGTCGGATATGCTGACCGTCCACGACTACCGCGATGCTATGGGCTGCGACGAAGGAACGTACGGCTCGAAGGCGACCATCGTTGGGAGAATGCCAGCCGAACGCAGGCTGTTCGCGAAGGGCTGGCATTACGAAGAACAGCCGATCCTGATCTCGGAATTCGGCGGCATCGCCTACCAGAGCAGAGAGGCAGAGGGCTGGGGATATTCCCGCGTTCAGTCCGCCCGGGCACTGGAAGAGGGATACCGTGCCTGCGTGGAACCGCTGTTGAAAGAGAGTGCGGTTCAGGGGTTCTGCTACACGCAGCTGACGGATGTGGAGCAGGAGGTCAACGGCCTTTTGACAGACAGGCGGGAGCCGAAGGTGCCCGTGGAACGGATACGGGCGATCAACAGAGTGGAGAAAGAGGTGAAAAACGATGACTGAAAAACGGATGAAAATGCTGATGGAATTTGCACAGCCTGAAAGCCTCATCCCGCAGAATGTGAAACCGCTGTTTGACGTGTGGCTGCGGGATACCCACATCATCCTTGCCCGGGATGGATACTATTACTGCACCGGCACCACCCGCGCTCCGGGCACAGAGAATGCGAAACTGTACAATGACGGTATACGCATGTGGCGCTCGCCCGACCTCCGGCAATGGGAAGACATGGGCCTTGTGTGGTCATTCGAAAAAGACGCCACGTGGCAAAACAGGTGGTATGCCCCCGGTGGCGGCGGCCGGGAATGTGAGCCTTTTTCGGATCAGGCTCACCGCGCGGTCTATGCGCCGGAGATCCATCAGATCAATGGTGAGTTTTACATTGCCGCAAGCATGAACTGGCCGCCGCAGGAGCCCGGTGAGGAGGGAAGCTGCACGTTCCTCCTGAAAAGCGCCAGCGGTACCGCGGCGGGACCGTATGTGGATGTGGGCAACGGCCCGCTGACCCACCGCATTGACGCCTCGCTCTTTGTGGACGATGACGGAACGGTGTATTACGTGTGGCAGGACGGTCGTGTGGCGAAAATGAAAAGGGACATGTCCGGATTTGCGGAGGACCCTCATCGGGTCCCGCAGCAGCACTTTTCCCCGGAGCCGTACTGCGAGGGCGCGTTCATCTTTAAGGCAAGGGGCAAGTATCACCTGTGCCTTGCCATCTGGACCATGGATGAAGGGGACCATCTGGAATATTCTGTGGGCAGCGTTCCCCAAAAGGTCAGCTATGACTGTGTCATAGCAACAGCAGATTCGGTTTACGGGCCCTATGGGGAACGCTATACCGCCATCACCGGGGGCGGCCACAATAATTTCTTTGTGGACAAAGACGGCAGACTGTGCGCCACGATGTTCGGTAACCCAGTCAATGAAAGCTATGCACCTTTCTATGCGAGACCCGCGGTCATACCGATGGAGTGGAAAGGCGAAAGAGTCCACCCGGCGCGGAGAGAAAACGATGGATAAAGGAGGAAGCGCTGAATGATGGCACGGACAAATGCCGGCGGACAAACGTCCTTTCTCACGGACCAGCCTCACCCTGAAAACCCGCAGGCCCGGTGTACAACGGACGAAGGTTCGCCGCTGGTAGTAGCAGTGGATGAGCAAGCGCGCTGTTGCTGCGGATGTTTTTGGAAAGAGGAGCTGTGGCTGTTCGTTGCGGCACAAAATGCCACGCAGGAGATACACTTGTATGTGAGGAAGGCGGACGGAACGTTTGCTTTCCAAAAAGTCTTTTGCCGCATGCCGGCTCCTGTGCGGCAGATGAACGCATTTCGGGACGAGGCGTCCGCAGAGCTGCGGTTGTTCGTCCTTGCGGACAAGGGCTATATCCTGGACCGAACCGGCAGCATGCTCGTGGCTTTTTCCGCGAATTGCGAAAGTGCCTGTGCGCTGGAAATAAACGGAGCGCTCCGGATCATCTGCGACGGAAGCTGGCACTCGCTGAAAGGCAGCGAGGAATTGGAATATGAACGGGAGCTCTCCGTTCCGGCGTATCGAATCAATGCGAATCGCTATGATAAGCTGTGTGAGACCGGATCGACGCAACCGGGCGAGATCACGGGAAGCGCCCTTCGCTGGAAGGGAAAGATCCTCTATACGTGCGGCGCGCGGTTTGAGCGTTGCGGGCGCGAAAACTTCGACACATTTCTTTGCGAAGGGGATGAAACCGGCAATACATTCTCCCGAAGGTACCTGGTCATTCCGAACGGAGGCGGCGCAAGCCTTTTTGCGGACGACGAAGAAAACCTCTTCGCTGCATTCGTGGGGCGCACCTCCCACAGCGCAGTGTCCGGCAAGCCGGCCATTGTGCGCCTAGAACGGCAGGAAAGCGGTTTCTTTCGTCCGCGCAAGGGAACGGTTTTCGAAAATTCGCCGGTGGATGTCCTTCTGCCTTCCGACAACGGGAAACGGGATATCCGTGATACTTTTGTCTGCGCGGCAGAGGACGGATGGTATTATCTCACAGGAACAACAGCACGGGAAAACGGGACATTTTGGAAAAACACTGATGGGGTGAATCTGTGGCGCTCGAAGGACTTGAAACAGTGGGAGTTCGTTAAAACGGTGTTTGACTATCGAGCACAGCAAGAAAGCTGGCAAAATCAAATTTCCGACAACTGCTGGGCGCCGGAAATCTGCCGCCATGACGGAACCTACTGGATCACATATTCCCTGGAACCGGGATGCGGCCTGTTGAAAAGCGTGACCGGTGCGCCGGAAGGTCCCTATGCCGACATGGGCCGCGTGGTCATGCGGGGGATCGATTCGGGCTTTTTTGTGGACGACGATGATACCATGTATCTCGTGTGGCAGAACGGGTGGATCGCACCCTTTACACCGGACGGGACATCCTTTGCCAAAGACCCGGTCCTGCTGCTTCCCGAGGATGGCTGTCAGGTGGGATATGAAGGCGCGGGAATCATAAAAGTGGAGGGCAAATATGTGCTGTACGCTGCGGAATGGAATGGAGACATGCGCATCGACGGGACCTATGATATGATGTACTCGGTGGCAGATTCACTGTACGGCCCCTACTCACCCAGAAAGGTTCTGGTTCCCCACGGAGGACACGGATGCCTTTTTTATGACCATGAAGGAAGGCTGCGCTTTACCATGTTCGGGAATGACCGCACTGCTCCCTTCAGTCGAAAGGCAGCCATCGGCACGGTGGAAATTCGAATGGAAAACGGGCAGTTGATCCTCTGCCCTCAGTAAGAAAAACATAACAGGTTCCCCCAAATGCCGCCCTGTCGATTCCTCCTGACAGGGTGTGCTTCAATCCCTTCGGTTCTGCCGAAGGGATTTTTTGTTAGGCTAGTTTTCAGTTGAAGAGTCTTTGCCTAGGCTGGATGAACTCCTTTACATCTAAGGAAACACCGCACAAATAGTCAAATTTCTATTTAGCAGCAGTTGCAAAGCAACAATCTGAGGATAATCCTTTGATTATTGCCAGCAAAAGCGCACTGACTCAAGCCGCCAGGCAGGGTCTGTCAGCCAGAATCAGGTTTGCCAGAGCAAACATGATATTGAATTTGGCTTGCTGCTTTTCGAGTCCTCGGTATCGTGTCTTTCGGAAGCGCAGCTGTTTCTTGACGACACCGAATACATGCTCCACTTTTGCCCGGATAGAAGACTTCGCGTGCTCTGCTTTTTTGGCGGCGTACCGCCCACTCTTACTCAGTTTCTTTACCTGTGAAGGACGACGATTGATTTTGTACCTGATTTTGTGGCCTGACTTGTTCCTGACGATGGCGTCTTCTCGCTTACCGGCTCCCAAATAGCCGCTATCGCCATAGACAACAGCTTCTTCTCCGGTCAGCAGTTTCGATGTTTCCGAAACGTCATGCACATTTGCCGCAGTAGCTTTCACTGTATGAACCACTCCGCTGTCCTTGTCCACGCCGATATGCGCCTTATATCCAAAGTGCCAGGTGTTGCCCTTCTTGACTTGACAGGCGTCCGGATCTCGCTGCTTTTCACGATTTTTTGTGGAGGATGGCGCTGCAATGATCGTGGAGTCCACAATGGTCCCTTTTTTGAGGATAAGTCCTCTTTGCTGCAAAAGCTCCACTACCTGGCGAAAAAGCTTCTCCTGCAGTCCATTGCGTATCAGTAGATTCCGAAAGCGGCCGAGGGTATCTCCATCCGGAACCTGGTTGCTGGAATCAACGCCGCAGAACTCCGAAAATGCGCGGCTGTCGATTGCCTCTGCCACCGTAGCCTCATTACTCAGGTCATAGAGATTTTGCAGCAGATACAGCCGCAGCATGGTCTCCAGCGGATAGGGTTTGTTGCCGCGCTTTCCTTTGTAATAGCACGGCTGAATCATGGCAAGCCCTTCCTTCCACGGGACGATCCGTTCTATCTGATCAAGAAATTCTTTTTTCTTTGTTCGCACCTGTGCCAGTTCATCGCTGAATGCAGAAATTGTCATCTGTTTATCCATAAACTCATTATATCATATTTGGCAGCATCCGGTGCCTTTTTATGCGCGGTGTTGCCCTAAATTCCCAATGGGCTAAATTCACCCCGTCTCTTTGCCTTGTAGGGCAGTACCGTTTATGGTACTGCCTTTTTTGGCGCGGCATGACCCTGATAGAAATGTGAGGTTTGCTGCTGCAAAAAATGTGGTTTATCGAAAGCCCGTCATCCAAAAACCACTGGACGCTGGCTTTGCCTTACACATTTTTCGCCGGAACTTGCACTTGATGTGGTTCCTGCCTGCATTTGCTCTGTATGAACTTTATGAAATCCTGTGAAAACGGGAGTATTCAAGAGTAAATCTAAGATTATATAGTGAGGATGATGCCTCTGAGTAAAACCAATGAACTGAATCTGATCATGGTGGTTTTCCCGCAGCCCGTCGGCCCGATGATGCCGAGGCTCTCGCCGCGGCGGATGGCAAAGTTGATGTCGGACAGGCATTTTTCGCGCTCCGCCCCGGCAAACGAACCCGCGGAGTCAGTCTCTCCGTAGCTGAAATCCACGTGCTCAAAGCGGATGAATTCGTCTCCGGCGGGCGCGGGACACGCGGATGCGGGCAGTTCTTCCTGATCGCTGCACACGGACAGGACCTGATCGATCCGGTCCGCGGACGCGGTGGCCTTGCTGAGCATCATAAAGATGCGGGTGATGCTCATGACGCCCTGCATCACCATGTTGAAGTAGGTGAGGAATGCGAGGATGACGCCCGGCTTGATGACGCCGCCGTACACGCGCTGCGCGCCGAACCAGAACGACGAGCGTCAGACCGATGTTCAGGCACATCTGCATGAACGGGCCGGGAACCGCCATCACGGTGCTGGCGAGGATGTCGGCGTGCGTCATGGAGTCGTTGGCGGCGCGGAAACGGCGCTTTTCGTACTCGGTTTTCGACAGCGCCTTTACGACGCGGATGCCCGTGATGTCCTCGCGCATCGTGCGCACCACGCCGTCGAGCCGCTCCTGCACGCCGCGATGCCGTCGAACAGCAGGATGGGCATGCGCGTGCACATCGTCTGAAGCGACTGCACGCACGCCTGCACGTTGTAGCTGTCGCTCGTCATGCGGCTGATGAGGCTCGGCAGACCGAACGCGTCGAACTGCGCGCCGGACAGATTCGCCGTTTTGCTGAACAGCGCCTGACGCACATCGTACGACACGCGGTGCGCGTTGTCAACAGCACGGCTGTTGGCCGAGATGTTCAGCTGACGCGCGGCGAAGGACGTGGCGATCATTAGGCCGCCCCAGAGAAGAACGAGCCCGATGCGCTGAAGCGGAACAACGTCGTCGATGAGATGGGCGAGGATGTACGGAATGGCCAGCTCAGCGACCGAAGCGAGGAATTGATGAAAATCGACACGAAGATGCCGTGCGAATAGGCGCTCATGGAGCGCAGGATCAGTTTCACTTTCACAGCCCCCCTGTGGGCGGCCGGTCACAACGGAGCCCGGCCGAAATAGGCTTGCATGCAGCAGGAAAACTGCTCGCCGGGCGCGGTGCGGCGGACGAGCGGCTTTTCGGAAAACTCTCCGTACGGTTCGGCCGGTTCAAACAGGCCGTGCCACGGCTCGACGCACACGAACGGCATGTGTTCGGGAACCGACCACAGGACGACGACGGGGAATCCCCCGATGCCGATCTGCGTGAACCGTCCTGTGTCCTTTTCCTCGATCCGAAGCCACCGGGAGCGAAGCCTCTCCAGTACCAGATTCGGCGTCAGGACGCCGTCCCGCAGCTCGATGGTGCGCTCGCCGCGCAGGTACGGTTCGCGCCCGCAGATCACGAGATCCCGGTTCACGACCCGGTTCGCTGTTTCGTCCTGCTCCAGAACCAGACGGTAGTCCGAGATCGAGTGCGAGGAGTCAAACGGACACATCCAGCCCGTGTGGTAGCCGATGGAGAAGGGAAGCTCGCGGGAGCCGGTGTTGGTCACGGTGAACGTCTGGCGCAGGCCGGATTCCTCCAGCACGAATTCGGTCTCCACGCAGAACGCAAAGGGGTACATCGCGCGGGTCTCTTCGCTGTCGGTGAAGCGGTAGAGCAGCCGGCCGGCGGAATGCTCCGCGAGCGCGTGGTCGTAATCGCGCAGGAATCCGTGCAGAGGGATCGTGCGGGGAACGCCGTCAAACAGGGCGGCGCCGCCGCCCAGGGAGCTGCCGCCCAGGGAACTGCCGCCCGGAAGGGATGAGCCGCCGTTTAAGCTGCTGCCGCCATTCAGCCCGCCGCTGCTGTCTCCGTCATCATCGC
>OGXZ01001520.1_pt1 | contig 13097 bp, 9 predicted proteins | sample 1576431 | NCBI WGS metagenome assembly OGXZ01 (sample SAMEA3541590, study PRJEB24748) | human gut metagenome | biome: human gut; feature: human-associated habitat; material: faeces | place: China | collected 2012
AGCTGACTACGGAGAAAAAAGAAGAGCCGAAAAAGTTAGCTACAAAGAAAACAGAACTCAAAAAACTGACGGCAGAGAAGAAAGAAGAGCCAAAAAAGCTTGCGACCGCCAAGACGGAAACTCACAAACTGGAGACCACGAAGGAAGAGCCAAAGAAGTTAGCAACTGCCAAGACAGAAGCTCACAAGCTGGAAACAAAAAAAGAAGAGCCGAAAAAGCTGGCAACTGCAAAAGAAGAACCAAAGAAACTGGAAACAGCAAAGCCTGAACCAGTACCAGTTTTAGCACCTGCAGATCCGATTGCAGAGCCAGTAACAACTCCTGCTTCAGCAGTTACAAAACCAGAGCCAGCTCCATCTCCAGCACCCGCAGCCCCGGCTCCAACCTCAGCTGCAGCAAAAAAAGCAGCACTCAGAGCAGCCAAAAAAAGAGGCCGTAATAAAAAACGCTAAAAAGCTACAAAAGACATAAAGAAACTGACATAAGAATTACAACAGGAGGTTATCATGCGTCCTTCTCTGAGAAAGCTATGGATGACGATCTCCATAAAAAGAAAAATAGGAATTTTTGCAGCCATGGTCATTTTGATCATGGCTCTTTCGGCTACGTTCAGTATTTGTATTATGAACTTCTCGCTGGGAGGCTTCAATACCATTTTAAATGACAATTCCCGCTGCCATGATTTTCAGGAGGCACTGGATCTTGAGATTGAGTCCTTTGCGGATTATATCCGCGATGCCACACCTGATACGAGAGATCAGTATGTTCTGTCCTGCGTCCGTACAGAGCGCTGTCTCCGCTCCCTTCCCTTTGACTATGCCCGGATTGGCACAGAGCGCTACGCCCGCACCTGGAGTATTTTAAATGGTTATGAAACCTATCAGGCCTATCGAGATGAGCTTGCTGAGACACAGGTAAGGGAAAGCGATTTTGTGGAACGGCTGTACCGGGTGTACAAGATGCAGGAATATCTTCAGACCTATGCCAGACGTCTGGTGCAGGTCACTTTAAAAGAAGGAAATGACAGTTATCAGGAAAAAGTACCTGTATTTTATAACATGCCCTATCTGATTCTGGCTATTTCCGCCGTCTTTATGGGTTTTGTGATGTTTTTAACCAAAATCCTCTCCAACGCGCTGGTATCTCCGGCAGTGGGAGATCCTGACATGGTCCGCAGCCCGCTGTTTCGTTATGGCAATCAGAACTACGAGACGATGGATATGACTCCCGGTCCTTGGGGAGATAATTATCCTCAGGATTGTTGGGTGGACGATTGCCTGATAACCATGACAGGACGTGATGAAAAACAGACGGCTCCCGTACAGATTTCCATGTCACAGCGTATCCGCGTGAGTCATTGTTCTATTTATGATGTACCGCGTGCAGGTATCAATATTAACGAAGGTACCTTTGGCGGGCATGTCATCGAATTCTGCGATGTGTTTAATACGGTTCTTGAGACAGGAGACCACGGAAGTTTTAATTCATGGGGACGTGACCGTTTCTGGACTCCCGATGTGGTGACCATATCCGATCAGGTCGCTCTTCATCCGGATATGCAATATTGGGATGTTCTGGAACCTAATGTACTGCGTTATAACCGCTGGCGTTGTGATCATGGCTGGGATGTTGACCTGGATGACGGTTCTTCTTTTTATCGGATCTATTGCAACCTGCTTCTCAACGGTGGTTTGAAAATGCGTGAAGGTTATGATCGTGTGGCTACAAATAATATTATACTGAACAACTCGCTGCATCCACATGTCTGGGTACGTAACAGTGACGATGTATTCAAGCATAATATAGTGTTTACTGCCTATCAGCCTGCTGTGATGAATAGCGCATTGGGAGAATCAGACCGGTGGGGAAAGGAACTGGACTATAATCTGTTTGCAACCGGTCAGGCAGCAATGAGAAAATTTGCGGCTCATGGAGCTGATGCACATTCCGTTTCGGCAGATCCCCTGTTTGTAAATCCCGGTCAGGGAGATTTCAGAGTCAGACCGGAGTCTCCTGCTTTTAAGATTGGTTTCCGCAATTTCGATATGACCGATTTTGGAGTGAAGAGTGAAAAGCTGAAAAAGCTGGCCCGTACCCCTGACATACCCGAAATAGTCCTGCAAATTCAGGATGAGGTTTCTGCGGAATATACCTGGCTGGGAGCTGTTCTGAAAGAAGTGAAAGGTGAAGAGCTTTCGGCCTATGGAGCCAAATTCAGTCAGGCCAGTATGGCGCTTGACCGTGTTCCAGCAGAATCTGAAGCTTATAAGCTGGGGCTTCGGTCGGGAGATTTATTGCTGTCATTTGGTGGGAAAGAGATTTCTACGGCTGCTTCTTTCAAACAGCTTTTAGAAGAATATGCAAGAAAATCCGGAGAGCTGCTTGTTATGCGTAATCAGAAAGAAATGGTTGTAAAATTGGCAGCCTTCAGAGGGGAGATGCAGCCAGTGGAGAGGTAAGAGTGTATTAAAAATGCTTTTTATCGGAAGGCATTCCCGATTTTACTGTAACTTTGCCGCGCATTTTGGATTAAGGTAAAAAAAAGATGGATAGCAAGGTTAATCAAGGTTCCCGAAGCAATGAAATTGACATGCTGAACGGGCCGTTGTTCAGGAAAATATTGGTGTTTGCCCTTCCGCTGGCAGCCAGCAGTCTGTTACAGGAACTTTTCAATTCAGTCGATGTGGCTGTAGTGGGACACTTTGTCGGAAGTGAAGCCCTTGCAGCTGTTGGAAGTAACGCACCGGTCATCGGATTGCTCATCAACCTGTTTATGGGGATCTCCATGGGAGCCTGTGCGATTATTTCCAACCACATCGGACAGCAGGATGACCGGAGTATACGCCGCTCCATCAGCACGGTTCAGCTGGTGGCTGTCCTGAGCGGATTATTCCTGCTGGTATTGGGACAGGTAGCTGCCCGGCCGATACTGACCTGGATGGGAACTCCCCCGGAAGTACTGGATCAGGCTGTGATCTATTTGCGGATTTATTTTCTGGGAATGCCTTTTATCATGGCATTTAATTTCGGATCAGCCATTTTGCGCAGCATGGGTGATACGCGGCGTCCGTTATATATTCTGGTGGTTGCCGGTGTAATCAACACCCTGCTTAATCTTTTGTTTGTCATTGGCTTTCAGATGGGGGTAGCCGGGGTAGCCGTAGCAACGGGTATAGCCAATGCGGTGAGTGCTACATTGATCATCCGGTTGCTGCGGAAGGAACAGGAACCGTTCCGTCTGCATTTTGACCGGATGAAGATTTATTCTTCGGAGTTAAGCCGTATGCTGCGAATCGGTGTGCCGGCTGGTATCCAGGGCATGATTTTCTCGATCTCCAATGTGGTGGTGCAGTCATCCATTAACAGTTACGGAGCCGATGCCATTGCCGGGTCGGCTGCAGCAGTCAACTTTGAGTACTACTGCTATTTCATTATTCAGGGATTCAACGGAGCTGCGATCAGTTTCATTGCCCAGAATTACGGAGCCGGAAAAATGGATCGCGTACATCGGATCTTCTGGATCTGCATGGCTTCAAGTGTTGCTTTCTGTGCCGCCTTCAACTGGCTTTTTGCCTGGCAGGACAATTTCTTTCTGGGATTCTTCTCGGACGTACCGATGGTACACCATTATGGAGCTATCCGTATGCACATTGTACTGGCTCTGCAATTCATTGCCAGCAGTTACGAGATTGCCGGCTCTTCCTTGCGGGGGATGGGCAAATCACTGACTCCGGCTCTGCTGACGGTTTTCGGAACCTGTCTGCTCCGGGTAGTCTGGGTGTATGTCGTGTCTCCGTTGTGGAAAGGATATGATGTGCTGATGATGGTTTATCCGATATCCTGGGTGCTGACAGGCATTCTGGTACTGACTGCTTACTGGCTGCATATCCGGAAACCTGCTTTCCGGATAAAAGCATAGTTGTATCTCTTGGAGGTTTAAAAAATAGTGACAATTAGTTCCCTTGGCAAAGCCGAATAAGGACTTTGTCAGCAGCGTCATTTTGGGTCCATGGGTCCACTGGGTCCATAATGGACCCTTTACCGTAAGAGAAAAAACTCTTGTAATTGTTCCAGATTTTAAATATCCTGATATAAGGTGTTGTTTTATAGAATGTTACTATTTATACCTTGTGGTTTTTGAGACTATTTTGTCTCAAAATCAGTTTGGAGTTGGCCGAAAGGAAAAGTCCTGAAAATACGCTCAGAAACAGGCTTTCTTGTTCAGCCATTTTCATAGCCTGAGTTGTGAAATAAATTAGACAATAAACAACGATAAATATAAGGCAGGAAAGGCCGTATTTTTGAATTGTACGAGTCATAGCTATTATTTTTAGTTGGTTTTATACAAATTTCAATACGCTTTTAGCAAAAAATTGGTCTGTGTTATGGATTCATTCCTTGCTTGAAGATTAAGTATTGACAAATGTATCTATAAAAATGAAAAACTGTATGCATAATGTCTTTTTTTTATGTGCATAGTTTAAAAAATGAAAACAGGGAAAGGCGCTGGATTTTGAATCCCGGTTATTCAAAAAACGTTTCGGCGTGTGCCTGTGTTTGTTTCGGCGTTTGGATGAAAAGCTCTCGATGTTTTTTAAAAACGTCAGGGTCTTTGGCCATTCGGGATAAAAATGGCTGATTTCCTCTTACGGTGGAGGGTCCATTATGGACCCAGTGGACCCTGGACCCAAAAATGAACCTGAAAAACGCTTGAAAAGTCAGATTTCCAAACTGTCATTTTGATACTTTCCACTGGCTTGAAAATAAAAATTCACGATTGCTAGGCTGGTTGCAGGAGAATATGTATCTTTAGCCAGTTATGTATAATTAGTAACCTGTTCAATATGAAAAAGACAAAATTATCTCTCGTGGGGCTGGCTGTTCTGCTGTTGGGGGGAACAAGTATGTATGCCCAGTCATGGAGAGGCGGAGGACCTGTAACTCTGGATAAAAAATATGCAGGCTATCATTGTGTGAATTTATTAGACAGTACGAGTGTAACGGTTGAACCCACCGGACAGGGATCGTTTGCCGTTTGCCGGGCCGTTCAGGTACAGACACCGGTCGGTGCACTTCAGCAACGTGTCTTGAAATACGATTATGATCCGTTGACAGCAGCTGCTGTATTCAAGCGGGTCACTATTTATCATTCGGATGGAACATACACTCCGGTGGATGTGTCCAAAACATGCGATTATGCTGCTCCGGCAAGGGCTATTTACTGGGGAGCCCGCCAGATCATGCTGGAACTGGGACAGCTGGAACCGGGGGATATTATCGATTATGAAATTGATAAGAAAGGATTTACTTATGCATTGCTGGGCGATATGCCTCAGGAAAGAGATGATTCCCGTTTCATTCCTCCCATGCGTGGACAATTCTATGATATTGTACCTTTCTGGAGCAGTGATCCGACTTTGCGCAAGGTATATCGGGTAAGTCTTCCGGCAGAAAAAGAAATCCAGTTTCAGTTCTATCAGGGTGATTGCAGTTCGTCCATGCGCTACGAGGATGGACGTAAGGTCTATACATTTGCAAAAAATGAAATGATGCCGTTCCGTCGTGAGCCGAATATGGTAGACTTATATGATGCTGCTCCGAAACTGATGATGTCGACAACTCCGGACTGGAAAGAAAAGTCCCGCTGGTTTTATGGAGTCAATGAAGACTATGGCAGTTTCACGGCTATACCGGAAGCTCAGAAAAAGGTGGATGAACTGATCCGGGGAAAGAAAACCGAACTGGAAAAGGTTGCGGTACTGACTCACTGGGTGGCTGATAACATCCGGTATGCAGGTATTTCCATGGGAAAAGGAGAAGGATTTACACTGCATAACCTGAAGATGAATTATACAGACCGTTGTGGAGTATGTAAGGATATTGCAGGAACACTGATTGCATTCCTGCGGATGGCCGGATTTGAAGCCTTTCCGGCAATGACAATGGCTGGAAGCCGGGTAGAAACGATTCCGGCCGATCATTTCAACCATTGTGTGGCAGTGGTGAAACTGAGTGACGGTACTATGATGCCGCTCGATCCGACATGGGTACCTTTCTGCCGGGAATTGTGGAGCAGTGCCGAACAGCAGCAGAATTACCTGCCGGGTACACCGGAGGGAACCGACCTTTGCATTACTCCCATCTCTGCTCCTGAGAACCATTATGTACGGATTCAGGCAAATAATGTGCTGGACGATAAGGGAACTTTAAAAGGATCTTTCACCATTGAGGCGGAAGGCCAGAGTGACAGCAATATCCGCCGGATCTTTACAACCGGTTTCCAAAGTGAATGGAAAAACGCTCTGGAACGCCAGTTGCTGAATGTATCTCCTAAGGCGCGTCTGGAAGGTGTTGACTATGGACGTTCACCGAAAGACTACCAGCGTGCACCGATCCGCATGACGTTCCGTTATGAAATCCCTGACTATGCACTGAAGTCAGATCAGGGAGTGCTGATTTTTAAACCATTTGTTCTGAATAATCTTTATACACAGGTTTTATCTTATCTGCGGATAGATACAAATCTGGAAGAACGGAAATATGGATTCAAGGATGCCTGCTCCCGTTTGGTAGAACTGGAAGAAACATTGAGAATTCCTTCCGGCTATCAGTTGCAGGGAGGCGAGAAGCTGGAAAATCTGGATGGTCCGGGTGCAGGATTTACCGGATACCTGGGACAGGACGGAAACCGTTTGCAGCTGAAGACCTCTCTTCGGTTGAAGAAACGGGTGTATGAAGCTTCTGACTGGGACAGTTTCCGTAAGGCTGTGAATGCTGCCAAGAAATGCGGGGAATATATAGTACTGAAGAAATAACGGCGTATCGAACTGTTTTAAAATGAAAAAGTGATGAAGACATTATCAATCTATATAGGAATATTAGGGATGCTTTTACTGGCTGTTTTACCGGTAAAGGCAGAATCGGAAGCGGAGTTCCGTAAACTCTCGAAAACTTATACCTTACGTGCTGACGGCAGTCAGGAGTTGCGTGTACAGAAGGAACTGACTCTGTTTACTCATGCGGCGATGAATGGTTTGTACGGAGAAACATTTATCGTTTATGATCCGGAATTTCAGGAACTGACCATCCATGAGTCGTACACGCGTCAGAAGGATGGTACGGTGATCAAGACTCCTTCCAATGCACTGGTAGAAGTGCTGCCGTCTTCTGCGGCTAATGCTCCGGCATATAATCATCTGAAGGAAATGGTGGTTGTACATACAGGACTGGAACTGGGAGCTACGATTTATCTGGATTATTCCATTGTGAGCAAGGCGGGATATTTGCCGGAACTGGATGTATGTTGTCCGGTAAAGGAACTTTCTCCTGTCAAGGAATTTATCTTCCGGTTGAATGTTCCGGCTGGGAAATCCGTTCGCTATGAGCTGTTGAATGCATCGGCCAAACCGGTTATTGCCCAGGGAAATGGAATGAAGTCCTTTATATGGACCTTGAAAGATGTAGCGCCCCGCCCTTATGCTTATCCTTCCGGAAGAGGAAACTTGGGACTTGTGCAGGCCGTAGCCAGTGGTATGATGCCGGTTTTTGTTGCTTCCACATGGCCCGGATATACAGAAGCGGTGAAGTATTTGCAGAAGCAGTTTGCCGTTGGCAATACTTCCGTAGTAGAAGGAAAGGTTGCTGAGCTGACTCAGGGGCTGGAAGGCAATCCTCAGGCAATGCGTAATGCCATTGCAAATTATATGGCGGGACTTTATCAGCTGGGACATTGCAATGTTTCGTTACAGGACGCCGGTTACCGGTTACGTCCGGCATCGGAAGTGATTACTTCTGCCTATGGAACTCAGGCGGAACTGGTTAATCTGGATGTTACTTTGCAGCGGGCTGCCGGACTGGAAGCAGAAGTTGCAGTATGTGCCTTACGTCCGTCAGTGGATGGAAACCGGGGACTGGCTACGGTTATGTCACTGGTGTGTCAGAGCAAAAAAATGCCGGAGAAAGTAGCTTTGACAGGAACGGAAGAAGCTTGTTTGCAGCCTTTCATGACCATTACGGATCTGCAAGGCAAAAAACTGATGCTGGAATCCTATCTGGGTGCAAAGGAAGTAAGAACAACAGATACGCTGGAGGTTAAGAGTGACAAATTGCAAGAGCTGGCAGATGGGTGGGGAATCGTTCCTTTGTCTGATCCGACTCCGGTACGTTCACTTTATGCTTATGCCGGTAATACAAGTATTTCAGAAAAGATTCTTTTGCCGAGAACGGTGGATTGTGCATTGGAAACCATAGTCCGTCTTCCTGAAGGAATGAAATGGTCCGGACATGCAGACAAGGAAATAAGCAATGCGTGCGGAAAAGTAGTCTTCAGTTATAAGGCAGTGAAAGGAGGAGTGAAAGTAACACGTTCCATTCGCATTGACCGTCAGTTGCAGACTCCGGCAAATTATAAGGAACTTTACGCTCTTCTGTCAGAATGGAGAGATACCAACAATCATACTCTGGTCGTGAAAAAAGTGTCAGAATGATTTTTAGATAGATTTTGATGGAATATCAGATTATCCTGTCAGGATAAGAACATGAGCCGTATCATTACTTGAAACAAGGTTTTGATACGGCTCATTTGTTGAAATCTGCTTGCGTTTTTCAGTAAACCGTCTGAACTTTCGCTTTTGTTGTTAATTACTATTAATATTAGTAGATCTACTAATATGTTTAGTTGTTTGTCTGAAAAATTTTATATCTTCGTATTGTATTAATCTTAAATGATCTGTTTATGAAGAAACTGACGGCAAAAGAAGAAGAAATAATGAATATCTTATGGGCCGAAGGTCCTTTGTTCATTCGTGAAATGCTGGCATTCTATCCGGAGCCTAAACCACATTACAATACGGTAGCTACCCTGGTGAAACTGTTGGCAGAAAAGGGTTTTGTCAGTTATCGTGCGTTTGGGAATCTTTCTGAAAATCAGGAGGGACGCAAAAAGGCTCTCGCCAAACTGTTGCCCTTCCAGCAGAAAGACTTCTACGGCATACTCAAGGCTATGGACGGACATCCCGTAAACATCCGTCTGCTCGATCCTCCTTTGCACGAGTTCGTTCCCCACGATCTTGCAGGTCAGCAGGCCATGGCAGACGAGATGGGCGTATCGGTACAGAAGATTCAGCAGCGTGTGAATAGTCTTTCTGAGGCTAACCCCATGCTCGGACACCGTGGTTGCCGTCTGGGCAACACCTATCCTGAGATTACAGAGATGCAGACACGCGCCATCCTCGGTGCGGCCATTCAGCTGAAGAAGGAAGGCTTTGATCCCCATCCCGAGATCATGGTTCCTCTTATCGGTATCGTTAACGAGTTTGATCTTCAGGAGAAGGTTATCCGTGATACAGCCAAGGAGCTCATCGCTCAGGAAGGCATCGAGATTCCATTCAAGGTTGGTACCATGATTGAGATTCCTCGTGCTGCCCTCACAGCCGACTATATCGCCAAGAAGGCCGAATATTTCAGCTTCGGTACAAACGATCTCACACAGATGACTTTCGGCTACAGCCGCGACGACATCGCCAGCTTCCTCCCCGTTTATCTGGAGAAGAAGATTCTCAACGTTGACCCCTTCCAGGTGCTTGACCAGAACGGCGTTGGACAGCTTGTCAAGATGGCTGTTGAGAAGGGTCGCTCTACACGTCCTGACCTCAAGTGTGGTATCTGTGGCGAGCATGGAGGCGAACCCTCATCTGTCAAGTTCTGCCACCGCGTAGGTCTTAATTACGTCAGCTGCTCACCTTTTAGAGTGCCCATAGCAAGATTGGCGGCCGCCCAAGCCGCGGTTGAAGATTAAAACGCAAACGACCAAAATTAACCAAAAAGGGTAAGTCTTATATTTAAAGACTTACCCTTTTTTGTTAATTATTTATTGTACGGATTTTGGAACACCATATCTCTTGGAATATAAAAAGTTTCAACACAAACCTCTCGAATTAAACGAATCTTTACAATAGGCTGAATTATGATATCAATAATAATATTATTCGAGAGATTTGTGTTTAAAAAGATCTGTGTGTTATTTAGCCTTTATCACAAATTTGAATTCGCGGTCGGCGTAAGGCATGCGATACGTTTCTAAAGGTTTGGCACCCCAACTGTCAATGCAACCCAAACCACATTGGCGTTGCTGAATGTGAACCTGAGTGAGGTCTTTCTCAACCAAATCGCCGCTGTGCTGACCCCATGCGTGTTCCTTGACATCGCCAGAATCAAGGTCGGCAACAGAGTAAGGAACAGCGCTACACTCGATAGGAGCAAAGCCCTCGAACGTCAGACCCTTGCCTGTTGAGGGGTTGAAGACAGAAAAGAAGCGGATGTCGAAATGGTTGCCGCTCTCCTGCGGACGAACATAAGGATAATATTCGTCCTTTACATTTGCCTCATACTTGCCGATGAATGCCGATGAGTGGCGGTCAACATAACACTCCTCTGGACCACGACCATAATACTCGATCTTTGAGAAAGAGGAAGGCAGGTCAATCACCATTCCATAACGGAACAACTCGGGCACTTTAGCAGTTTTGTCTGTAGTCATCTTCTCGGTAAGGGTCAGCTGGCCAGAACCGTTGATGCAGTAACGCAACTGTAGTTCTGCCTTTACCTTCTCCATGGCGAAGGTGGCTGTAAGCACCACGCTATCCTTCTTCTCAATCTTTTCAAAGGCCTTAAGCTTCATAACAGGGTTTCTCCACACGTTCATCTGCAGGGGCATGGAAGCACCATAGTCGTTGTCGGTAGGAGCACGCCAAAACTCGGGTCTTATACTCTCTCTAAACTTGAGAATGGGCTCGCCATCCACGTCAAGATAGTCGATCAGACCAGTCAGCTTGCCCACGGTCACAATCAGACGGTCTGCCGAAACCTTGACATAGCTGTTTGTCTCTTCCACCTCAAGGTTGCTTGCAAGCTGTTTTGCGGTCTTTGCAGAAGCTTTTTTCTTTGCCTCCTTAGACGATTCATGCTTGGCGGAAGCCGCCTGAGAAGCGATCTCATGAGCTTTGGAAACCTTGTCGAAGCAATAGGCACTAACCACAAACTGCTGGCGCGCCAAGACCTGTCCCTTGTCGACAAGCGGCTCAGAACCGTCGCTGGCGAAAGCGAAGTTGACAGTAATCTCCTTGTCGCCGTTTTTGGCTTTTGTCTCGGCAATGGCGTTCTTCAGAGCTTCACATGCGATTTGCTTTGTTGTTTGGGGAGCAATGCCTTTTGTGTCTTCTATAACGACCTTTGCCTGCTCTACGCCGTTTGCAAAGATTGTAGCTGTGAGCGAGAGGTTGTCGAGAGTCTTGAAGAAGTTCTCGTTGTAGATGGCTAGCGCTCCTGTGTTTTCATCAAACTGCTTTATCCACACGTTCTGATGCCAATACTGTATTTCGTAAGCATGAGGATTAAGACGGCGGTTGGGAGCAATAATGCCATTACAATTGAAGTTATAATCGCTTGCACCTGTTGTGGGGTATGTTATTTCTGTACTGTTTTACGCATTGTTGGTGTTGGCAGCATTGACTTCCACTATTTCTATGCACGAAATCGGTACTGCCATGTTTTATGAGGAGTTGAAAGTAACTCGCAAGAAGGGTGCCTGGGTAGAGACTATCACCTGTTGTATTATTGGTATCTTCTGTTCTTTATCTTGTGGAGCCATGCCAGAACTGAGTCTCTTTCATTTGAACTTTCTTGATTTCTGCGACCATCTTACTTCTCAGTTGTTTATGCCGCTGGGTTCCTTTGCAACCTGTATTTTCTTAGGTTGGTATGTGCCGAAAAAAGTGGTCAGCGATGAGTTTACGAATTGGGGAACTTTGAAAGGTTCTCTTTTCGGTGTTTATCTCTTTATGGTGCGTATCGTTTGTCCATTATGTATATTAACTATATTCCTGCATCAGTTAGGAGTGTTTTGATTTGAAATCCAAGAGGGTGTGTCATAAGTCTGTGACGCACCCTTTTTTAGAATATGATATAGGGCTTAAGTCTCTCGATTTCTGCTGGTGGAAAGTTCTTGAGGAGTTTTAGTTCCTCCAGACTTTTGAAAGGACCTCTTAACCGTCGATAGTCGCAAATTTCTTTCGCTTGGTAGAAGTTGAGGTAGGGGTGACGTCGAAGTTGATTGAGTGAGAGAGAATTGATATTCAACTTTCTCACTTCTCCAGGAGTAATTTTGATGAAAGACAGAGCTTCTTCTGGCAGTCCATCTATTTCCTTCAGCTGGTTAATGGATGCAAAGCCTCCTAATTGTTCTCTGTATCTTGTGATGCTTTTAGCATAATAACTGCCAATGCCTGGAATCTTCTTCAGTTCTGTTGTGTCGGCAGAGTTGACGATGACATGTTGCCCCGGTCTCAGTTTTTGTGGATAACTGTAGATGTTGTTTCCATTAGCATTTGTAGAATTAGCGCCATTGTTTGCTTGTGAATACGTACTTGTGTTTGCACCATTTTTGTATGGAGAATTTTGATAGCCTCTTTCTTTGCCTCCTCTGCTATTTCCATAGTAGTCGGATGCAGGCCGGTAATCTTCACCTATTATAATATAAGGTGCCAGTACTTCGTATTGTTTCTTGGTAAGTCCGTACAGACGGGCAAAATCTGTTTTTTCTCTGAAGATGCCGCCTTTAGTACGAAACCTATAGATACTTCGTACTTGCCATGATTGTAAACCGAGTTTGAGAAGCTGGGTGCTGTCGGCAGTATTAGGGTCGAAAGGAAACAACTCATGAATTGTTCCCTCTACCTTATAATATAAAGGATGCTTTTCGCTAATGCTTTTATCTGCAGTTGATGATTCTTGGTGATTATCGCCAGTTATGCTTTTGGGGTTATTATCTGCAGAATAGTCGTTTTCCAAACTTGATTCTTTCGTATTGACTTTTCCCACAATGATAATGAGAGTAAGACAAATGATGATGATACCGAGCAGAACCAGAATGGCTTGTCGGTCGTTACGCTGTAGATAAAAGAAATCTTTTAGTTTAAGCATATCGTTTTCGCATTTAAAGTTGAAATATAATCTAATGAAGAGTTTACGGGAAGTAAACTCTTAGTTTGGTCGGGATTACTGGACTCGAACCAGCGACCTCATCGTCCCGAACGACGTGC
>OGXZ01001521.1_pt1 | contig 13096 bp, 8 predicted proteins | sample 1576431 | NCBI WGS metagenome assembly OGXZ01 (sample SAMEA3541590, study PRJEB24748) | human gut metagenome | biome: human gut; feature: human-associated habitat; material: faeces | place: China | collected 2012
AATCCGAACGCCTTACCATCATCGGTTTCTACTGAAGGCTATTCTATGTGGCCCGGATGAACTTGTACGGTGTAAAAGCCATGTTGGCGAGGGTTTATCAGGCGAAAGGCGATAACGTGAAAGCCGTTGCATACGCCAAGGAGGTTATAGAGAGCGGTAAGTTCCGTTTATTGGAATTTGCCAGTGTGGACCAGACGGAGGCTTTGACGGACGTGTTGTTTTCTGACGAGCATATTTTCTCTTTGCGTAATAAAGAATTGAAGGATTATAGCGAGAAATTACATCGTGATGAGAAGAAGGATGGGGCGACTAGTTTCAAACCTCTGCCTTTTGGAAGTTATTATAACTGGTACGAGGGGAATAATGACGATGTCCGGTATTCAAAATGGTTTAATCTGGGTGATTTTATGAAGTATTATATGGATAACACGGATGCATTTTTCCGCAAGATGCCGATGATTAAACTTTCGGAGATGTATTTGATCGTGGCGGAATGTTCTTTTGACACGGATTCCGAGATGTCATTGGAATATTTGAACGTGTTGCGCGATCACCGGATTCGAAATCATGTACACTTACAATACCTGTCAAAAGAGTCGATTCAGGATGAGATGCGCCGGGGCAGATGGTTCCTGAAAGCAGTGCCAGCAACCAAATATAAATTCCCCACGTCATGCCCTCACTTGCACCGATACCGAAAGGCATGGGCTGGTTGGTAAGACGCAGACAGATAGCCACATAAATAGTAAAGAACCACAGGTCACCAGCAAACCCGTCGAGCATACGTCCCCAACGAGTCTTCTTCCCTGTCATACGGGCCAGCTGACCGTCGCAGCTATCATAATGGTTAGCCCACATAAGCAGGAAGATACCGATCAGCGTATGTTTCATGTCCGGGAAATAGAACATGACACCGGCAGCCATTCCCAATATGATCGACAAAATAGTTACGACATTCGGGTGTAGCCCCAGTTTTTTGAAGAACAATGCCCAGGCATATCCGACAGGCCGGTTAAAATAAATATCCAGAAACTCCTCTGTGTCCATCGACTTGAAAGAAGCTTCAATACCTTTTTTTTCTGTACTCATGTTATTTCTTTCTAGAATCTGTAATCCGGTTATAAATACATTCTGCGATTTTCTTGCCAGCCTCTTCCCTGCACCGTGCAAAGCTGGGCCAGTCATTGAAATCAATGATACGTATCTCTCCGCTGGAAGATACGACGCAGTCACCGCCATAAACAGGAACATCCAGCACTTCCGAAGCCCGGTCACTGTATGCTTTCAGTTTTTTCACATCAAAGGGATAACCGCGCGTTTCACCATTGATGGCTTCCAGTCCGAATTTGCTGTGCGACTGTTCCGAAGGATAAAACGTATAGAAAAAGTCTGTGCCCTGCACACCATAGAACTTCACCAAGTCTCCAACCAGATGTTCATTGACCACAGCTTCCGGAATTCCGCGATTGCGAAAATCTGCCAGAACGTGCTCTGCTTCCTCCCGACACTCCACAAATACAACATCTTCCTTTACCATGGCGTGCGAATTACCCCGCTTGATCCAGCATGGGAAAATGTCCGGTTCAAAGCTACGGTCGGTCGGAATGATAAAGCTTTTAGGGTGTGGAATTCCATTGGCCATCAACAATTCAGTCATAGCCTTCCGCACACACCGATCGATACCGTATGCTGAATTAACCACCAATGACCCTTCATCTTCCAGTTCCTTCAGACGGTCAATCGTAGCTCTGTCACGAGCCATGTCAAATATAAATTCCCCGGCAATACGTTTCTCTACAAATTCTTTCTCGGGATATACTGTGACTTCACAGCCTTTTTTCTTCAATTCTTCGACAGTGATCCGAAAGATAGCCGCATCGTTATCCACGTGGTTCGGCGAGAACTCACTTCCGCGGCTGACTCCGATCACCCGAAGACTTTCTTCTGTTTCTAACATTTCTTATTGTCTACTTTCTTTAGTTATCCTTACCATTCAAAAAAGCCTCAGCTTTTTCTATGTCACTAGCATGGTCTACATCCAATATCTTTGAAAAAGGATAAGCGCCCAGATGTAACCCGTCGGCTACCAGCTGACGCTGAAAATTCCGCATACGTGACATACCATTTTCCATACATCTCTGTAAAGTATCGATTGACTTCGGTGTCAGACAATAGATTCCCCCGGAAATATAACGGCAGTCCGGTGTACGTGCATCGTGAAATCCTGTAATATTCAACTCCTCATCAGTCGATATATACAAAGGTTTTTCATCATCAATATAGTCGGTAACAGCCATCAGTCCATCCTTGTCCGAAGCCTTGAAAGTCTCAATAAACCGTGAAAACTCTTCTTCACGGAATATCGTGTCAACCGTTGTCAGACAAAACTTGTCATCCTTCAGATAAGTACTCAACTCATAGAAACTGTGCATTGAACTGGGAGTTGTCTTCACGATAACTTCCAGAGGCACTTCAGAAACCTTTTTCAGAAGAGCCAGATGTTCTTTCGTCTGAGCCACCTCGTTATTGATGATTACCACAACCTGCTCTGCTCCATTCTTCGCAAAGATATGGATCAGACGGTCAATCATAGCCATGCCGTTCAGCTGCACTAACGGCTTAGGCAGCTGAACGCCTTCCTGGGCAAGTCTCGATCCTTCCCCAGCTGAAATAATAGCAAACTTCATTTTTATCTCTTAATCTTCTACAGTATCCAGTTTCAGTTTGTCACTGTCGTCCCGTTTTTCGTAATATTGTCTGCGCAACGGATGAGCATTAATTTCTGCTTCCATGCAACGGCGGCGAAAGACATCTATAGCCACATAAACAGCCTGCCGGAAAGAATCTTCCGAAGCAACTCCCTTGCCGGCAATATCATACGCGGTTCCGTGAGCCGGAGAAGTGCGTACAATGGGAAGACCAGCCGTAAAGTTCACTCCTTCATCCATGGCAAGAGCCTTGAAAGGAGCCAGTCCCTGATCATGATACATTGCCAGGATTCCATCGAAATAAGTATAGTTTCCTGAGCCCATAAAGCCGTCAGCCGGATAAGGACCAAAGCATTGCACACCATTGGCTATCATCTCCTGCATGGCCGGTATGATGACAGTCTGTTCTTCCGTACCCAGCAAACCTTCGTCTCCAGCGTGCGGATTGAGCGAGAACACAGCAATACGGGGATTGTCAATACCAAAGTCTTTCTTCAGGGATTTGTGGAATATATCGAGTTTTTCCATGATCAGTTCTTTCGTGATCTGACTGGAAATTTCACTAACCGGCACGTGTCCCGTTACCAGAGCTACACGGAAGTCATTCTTCAGCAGGATCATCAGCGCTTTCTGTCCTTCTCCCACCCGTTCTTCAATGTATTCCGTATGACCGGGGAAATGGAAATTGTCCGACTGAATGGTGTGTTTATTGATCGGAGCTGTTACCAGCACGTCAAAATATCCTTCCTGATATTCCTGAAGAGCACGTTCCAGTGCATCCAATGCAGCTTTTCCCGCTTCAGCACTCGGTCTGGTCAATTCCACCTTCAGTTCATCAGCCGTGCAGTTGACAATATTCACACGTCCGTCCTGTGCCTCCGCAGCCGAAGGAACAATACTGAAGTTCGTCTGAATATCCATCGCCTTACGATGATATGCAGCCACTTTGGGAGATCCATAAATAACCGGCGTGCAAAGTTCCAGCATTACAGGATCGGCAAAAGCTTTCAGAATGACTTCATAGCCGATGCCATTAATATCTCCGTGGGTGATACCCACCTTTATCTTACGTTCTTCCATTCTCTATTATTTCTTATTTCTGTTGTTCTGCTTCTTTCACTGCTTTCTCTTCGGATATAGACTGGTCAACCGGCAGTTCTGACAGGCCCTTGCCTTTTTCCTGCGGTAATTTCAGCGTATAAAGGGCAGCTTCCAGCTTACGCATGGGATCACGCTTCAGCTTAGACGGATTATACACAAATCCTTCCACAACGATTACCCGTGCATTGGCGCGGTCAACCCGTACATGTGAAACAAACGGGCCGCCCATCGCGTCATTCTTCATTTCCCAGAGTCCGCGTACTTCGAATGCATAGTCACCCTGTACTGCAATATTCTTTACGCTGACCAACGAAGAGTCGGCCGTTTCCATATACATACCTTCACGTGCTCCCGGAATATTGATAGCCATGACAGAGTCACGCTTGTGAATGAAAAACTCCTTCGTAAAAGTACGGTTGTCTCTGAAAGGATAGGAATACATCACGAAGTTCAGGTCATTCAGATTGTTTGAAGCCCACAAAAAATCCTGTCCTGTCTTGTACGATGTCAGATCTTCCGGCATCCAGATGTCACAGTCGAACTGACTGCCTACGCGTGCAGAAACCAGAGAACTGTGTTCTTTCTCCAGTAACTTAATCTGACGGTTCATCTCAGCACGGGTAAAGAAATCCACGATGACATTTCCATGTTTGGATACATAATCCGCAAAATCCTCCTGACTCGGCGACTGGATAGTCATGATCATCTGCGGAGAAGAATAAGCATCGCGGGTATATTTAAACTTTGTCTGCGTATAGACACTGGGCTGTATATCCACAATGATGATATTGCGGAAAATACGCATGGCCCGTTCAAAGTATTCAGGTCTTACACGAGATATACGGAAAGAGCGCTCCGACTGGGGAAGTCCGGGCACATCGGTATCCAATACATGAAAAAGCGCACTGTCCGGGCTCATCCAGCACTTGTCGTCTGCTACGACCAATACCTCGTACGGACGTCCGCTGGAGATCGGAGTTACCATGCTTTTCCCATCACCACAAGAAGTAGAAGCCAGCATCACCAGCATTGTACTTAAACCTAAAATCAGTTTTTTCATATTCTTCGAGTATTAAACGGTTTCATTATTTTGTTTATTGGCCTGCTGCTTGGCTGTCGACAACATGCCGCAGGCAGCAAAGATGTCCTCTCCTCGTGAAGCACGGATTGTTGCGAACAGGCCATGTTGCGTCAGATAATCACGGAAAGCCAGCATGGTTTCCATATCCGCTCCCTCCAGATCCACATTCGGTATGGCATGAAAACGGATCAGGTTCATCCGGCAATCCAGCCCCCGCAACAGGCGGACCAGTTCCTTGGCATAAATCAGACTGTCGTTGACTCCCTTGAAAACAATATATTCAAAAGAAAGACGACGCTGCTTGCTGAAATCATACTGCCGGAGAATATCCACTATCTCTACTATGGAAAAAGCTTTCTCCGCCGGCATCAGTTCCTGTCGCTGAGCAGGGAACGGCGAATGAAGACTGATAGCCAGATGGCAGTCACTCTCGTCGAGGAAGCGTCTCAAACCTTTACGAAGTCCCACAGACGATACGGTAATCCGCTTCGGACTCCAGGCATATCCATAACTGGCAGTCAGGATTTCCAAAGCACGAAGTACTTCATCCAGGTTATCAAACGGCTCTCCCATTCCCATAAATACCACGTTTGTCAGCGTATCACGCTCAGGAATGGAATATATCTGGTTCAATATCTGAGCTGCAGTCAGGCTGTTTGTATAACCTTGCTTTCCTGTCATACAAAATTTGCAGTTCATCTTACAGCCAACCTGAGAAGACACGCACAAGGTAGCACGGTCTGCATCAGGGATGTATACTGACTCAACGTAATCACCTTCAGGGGTGCGGAACAGATATTTCACGGTTCCATCCACCGAACGCATCTCGTGGACAGGCGCCGTAGCTCCTACTTCATAACACTCTTTCAGCCGTTCCCGGTTCTTCACCGACAGGTTTGTCATCTCATCAATCGATGCAACCTTGCGGCCATACAGCCATGAAGCAATCTGTCCGGCCGTAAACTTAGGCATTCCCAAGTCCAGCACAATCTGCGTCAGTTCGTCTAAAGTCTTGCCCAACAACGGAGCTTTTGTACTATCCATTCTATGCTTAATCTATATAATTAATGTGCAAAGTTAGTCAAAAAATAAAATATTTCCCCCATGTTTTACAGAATAAAATAATATTTATCTGATAATAAACCTTTTAGAAAGAAGTTTCGTTTCCTCATCCTCAAACAGCCAGCCTTCCGGCAAAAAGGCATTCAATGCGGTTTTATCGAGTAGTACGATTCGACTGCAACGACCGCACGATTCAGCCTCAACGACCGCTCGATTCAGCCGCAATGACCGCACAATATCACGGCAGCCTGCAGACACAGAAAATCCAACCGCTAGCGGGGCTCAAACAAATGATTTTCGATTTCGTGACCGCAAAAGTTAAAAAATTCATGACTTCTCGTTATATTTGTCCCAATAAACCGTTCAGACATGAAAAAGACAATCACATGCTTCATCCCTTACGGAAAGGGAGCTCTGCCGGAAGAAACACTGGCAGCCTTATTGGATCATCCCTGCATCCACCAGATATATCTGCTGGTAAAAACTCCGGCAACCCTCCAGGGAAAATATGCCCGCTGTCAGCAACTGTCCGTAGAATCACCCGCCGGCACAGACGCTATGCTTCAGATAGCCTCCCATACCCAGACACCTTATATTTTATTATTGACCAAAGAACAAGGAGTTGAACTTGGATACATGGCACTGGAACGATTCTGTGACTACCTGCAAGCTCCTTCCTGTGGTATGGCTTATGCCGACCGCTACCAATGGATCGCAGGCAAACGCACAAATCATCCCGTCATCGATTATCAGACAGGCAGCGTACGCGATGACTTCGACTTCGGTCCCCTGCTGATGTTCCGCTCCGAACACTTCAAAAAAGCTGCTGACTGCATTGCCTGTCAGCCTGCCTATCTCTATTCCGGACTCTACGCTCTGCGGCTGGCTCTGACAAAAGAGACAGAACTGATCCATATCCGTGAATACCTTTATGCCGAAACAGAAGAGGATACCCGGCTTTCAGGTGAGAAGCAGTTCGACTATGTGGATCCGCGCAACCGGCAAGTCCAGCTGGAACGCGAAGCAGCTTTCACCTGCTACCTCAAGGATATTCATGCCTGGCTGTCTCCGGATAAACGCCGGATAGACTGTACGGCCGGAGACTTCCGTTACGAAGCATCTGTCATCATCCCTGTACGCAACCGGGTACGGACCATCGAAGATGCCATCCGTTCCGTACTGGAACAGCAGACAGATTTTCCGTTCAATCTGATTGTCATCGACAATCATTCTGACGACGGAACCACTGAAATCATCCAGCGCTATGCTTCCCATCCCCAAGTCATTCATCTTATTCCCGAGCGAACGGATCTGGGAATCGGCGGATGCTGGAACCTGGGTGTGCATCATCCGGACTGCGGACGCTTTGCGGTTCAGCTTGACAGCGATGACCTTTACAGCAGTCCTGCTACCCTGCAGACCATTGTCAACAAGTTTCACGAAGAGCAATGTGCCATGGTTATCGGAACATACCGCATGACTGATTTCAGTCTGAACACACTTCCTCCGGGTATCATCGACCACCGGGAATGGACGGACGAGAACGGAGCAAACAATGCTCTGCGCATCAACGGACTGGGAGCACCCCGGGCCTTCTATACACCACTGCTGCGTGACATCCGTGTGCCCAACACCAGTTACGGAGAAGACTACGCACTGGGACTGGCTTTCTCCCGTCAATATCGCATCGGACGCATCTATGAGGTACTCTACCTTTGCCGCCGCTGGGAAGGAAATTCTGATGCAGCCTTGAGTATCGAAAAAATCAACCAGAACAACAGCTATAAGGACAGTCTGCGTACCCTGGAAATCAAGTTACGCCAGCAACTCACGAAGGGATTCATCCGTCATCAGCTGGAAATCTGGGAACTGGCACGCAAGAATCATGAGGCACTGGAACATGTGCAATGCCGTACCTTCCGGATCGGAGAAAACGAAATTACGGTACAGTTCAATCCGGCAAGAGCGGTATCCACCTATGCCAAACTGGATAAAGCTTCGCTGGAAGCACGGCCCTGCTTTCTCTGTCCGGCCAACAAGCCGAAAGAACAGGAAGAAATCCGTATCGAACTTGACGAACCGTTCATCCTGCGTCTGAATCCCTACCCGATCCTTCCGGATCATCTGACCATCTCCAGTGAAAAACATCAATGGCAAACCCTTGCGGGAAAAACCGGCCGCCAGCTGCCGGGCAAACTGACTGCCTGGCTGGAAACTCATTTCAATTCGGGATACGCGCTGTTCTACAACGGCGCACACTGCGGAGCATCTGCCCCCGACCACTTCCACTTTCAGGCGGCTCCCCAACAGAATATTCCTCTCATCCGGCAATGGAACCGGCTGATGGAAAAGGCCCGGAAGACAGATCAGGACACACTGTCCGACGGAAGCTGTTGCACCAGCTATGAAATTCCGGGGTATGTCTGCCCGATTCAGGCCTTCATTACTGACCGGGAATATGAAACAAGTACCGTCCTCGTGGAACGATACCTCGGAAGCCTCAGCCAGCATCCCGGCGAAGATGAACCCCGCTACAACCTGTTTGCCTGGAAAGATGCCCGGCTGGGATTTATCACCGTCTATATTCCCAGAAACCGGCATCGTCCTGCCTGCTACTCAGCGACAGGAGACCAGCAACTGCTGGTCAGCCCGGGGGCACTCGATATGGCCGGACTGATCGTCACACCAAGAAAAGAAGATTTTGAGAAAATAACCGAAAAAGATATCTGCCAAATTTATCAGGAAACCGGAAACAGCCTTTCCCCATCCTTTTAATCACACCGAAGCAATATGAAAGAACCTGAAATAAGCGTAGGCATTGTCAGCGCACTGGCCATCCAGTTTACGCTGAACGGACACTTCACCGCCAAAGGAAGTACGGTTTGCGACCGGCAAGACGTTGCATTCCACGAAGGAGGCATTCTCTGGAATGGAAACATTTATCACGAACTGACCTTTTCTCCCCTGGAGAAATCCTGCTCTTTTTCTCTGGAGAATGTAACCATCGGCATCGGTTTCCACTGGGAACGGCAGGAGACACAGGTTTTCCCGGGTATTCTGAAACTCGTCGTGCACGAAGGGAAAATAGCTGCCATCAATCTGCTTCCGGCCGAAGTGTATCTGGAAAGCGTCATCTCATCCGAAATGAATGCCACGGCACCACTGGAGTTTCTGAAAGCACATGCAGTCATTTCACGCAGCTGGCTGCTCGCCCAGATACAACGGAGAAAGCAACCTGAGAAAAAAGGAAATGAATTCTTCTCATTCATCAAGACCGAGAATGAGTATCTGAGATGGTACGACCGCGAAGAACACACCATCTTCGATGTATGCGCCGATGATCATTGCCAGCGGTATCAAGGCATCACCAAGGCTACCAGTCCCAATGTTTCGGAAGCTGTCCGTACGACCAGCGGCGAGGTACTGACCGAAGGAGGAGAAATATGCGATGCCCGTTTTTCCAAATGCTGTGGCGGAGTTACCGAGGAATTCAGCTATTGCTGGGAAGAGAAGAATTATCCGTATCTTCAGGCAGTCAGAGACTGCACGGCCAATATCCCCCTTCCGGATCTTACCAACGAACAGGAAGCTGGAAAATGGATTCGTTCCCAACCGGAAAGCTTCTGCAATACGCACGACAAACAGATCCTTTCACTGATCCTGAACAATTACGACTACGAAACAACAGACTTCTATCGGTGGGAAAAACATTACACTCAGGAAGAACTTGCCGGACTGATCAACCGGAACACCCGAAGTGATTATGGTGAGATCATCGATCTGATACCTGTTGAACGGGGAAAGTCCGGACGCATCAGTAAACTGAAAATTGTCGGAACCCACAAGACAATGATTATCGGCAAGGAACTGGAAATCCGGCGCATCCTCTCTGAAAGTCACTTGTTCAGTTCCGCTTTTGTCGTTGACCGGGGACCTATACAGAACGGTGTACCCGAATGGTTCCATCTGACAGGAGCCGGATGGGGACATGGAGTTGGTCTTTGCCAGATCGGAGCCGCCGTCATGGGCGAACAAGGTTACGACTACCGGGAAATCCTGAAACATTATTACAAAGAAGCAGACATTGAAAAACGTTACTGACCATGAAACAAAACCTGTCACCCTGGAAATGGGTGCCCACTCTCTATTTTGCTGAGGGGCTTCCCTACGTCGCAGTCATGGTTCTTTCGCTTGTCATGTACAAGCGAATGGGCATTTCCAATACGGAAGTTGCCCTGTACACCAGCTGGCTGAACCTTCCATGGGTCATTAAGCCCTTGTGGAGTCCTTTCGTCGACCTGCTCAAGACGAAACGCTGGTGGATCGTCAGCATGCAGCTGCTCATCGGTGCCGGTCTGGCCGGAGTAGCCTTCACGATTCCGGCTCCTCATTTCTTTCAGACAACACTGGCTCTGTTCTGGCTGACTGCTTTTGGTTCTGCAACCCATGACATCGCTGCCGACGGATTCTACATGCTGGCTCTTACTTCACACCAGCAGGCGCTCTATGTAGGTATCCGAAGCACCTGCTACCGTATTGCAACGATTGCCGGACAAGGATTGCTGATTATGCTGGCCGGTTATCTGGAAAAAACTTCCCTGGGGATTACTTATGCCTGGAGCCTGACGTTCTTTGTACTGAGCGGACTTTTTCTGGGCCTCTGGGTTTATCACGTATTTTGTCTTCCCCGTCCCGAACAGGCTGTTTCAGCAGGCCAGACTTCAGCCTCCGGCCTGTTTCAGGCTTTTCTGAACACGTTCCGTTCATTCTTTCAGAAAGAACAGGCCGGCATCGCTCTTCTGTTCATGCTGCTATACCGGCTTCCCGAAGCCCAGCTCGCCAAAATGAGTATTCCTTTCCTTATTGATACTCCGGAGGTAGGAGGACTGGGAATGACAACCGAACAGCTGGGATTTGCCCAGGGAACAATCGGTACCATCGGACTCACTTTAGGAGGAATTCTGGGGGGTGTTGCAGTTGCCCGTCACGGACTCAGACGGTGGCTCTGGCCTATGGTATGGGCCATCTCCCTTCCGGACATAGTCTATGTCTATCTCAGCTATGCCGACTCACCGGGACTGCTGACCATCAACGCCTGTATTTTTACGGAACAATTCGGCTATGGCTTCGGTTTTACGGCCTACATGCTGTACCTGATCTATTTCTCCCGAGGTACACAACAAACGGCTCATTATGCCATCTGTACTGCCTTTATGGCTTTGGGCATGATGCTCCCGGGCATGATTGCAGGCTGGCTTCAGGAAAGTCTGGGCTATCAGTTGTTCTTCATCTGGATCATGGGATGCACACTGGTCACTTTCGGTGTCACGGCTTTACTGAAAATAGATCCGGAGTTTGGCAAGAAATAAGCTGAGACAAGCGTCATAGCATAAGTAAAGCCAACCAATTCATACCTACAGCATTGAATTGGTTGGCTTTACAATTTTCAGCTCCCAAGAGCAGATTCAACATGTTTTCAAGTCAGTTTGCATAACCTTTTCCAGTGTGTCAGATGAACTCAGGTTTGCCATGACAACCAACCACTAGAATCATGCTTGCAACAAGCACAGTCCTCAAGAAATCTGACTTTATGCATCTCATAAACAGATAATGATGAGTTTTATTTACCCGTTATCACAACCTGTTAAGCCAGCGACAAGATCAGCAACTGAGCGGTCAAGACGCGTAGGAACATAGTCAACGGATAAACCGTGGCATAACCTACTGACGGAGCATCACAGGAGGTCTGATCGTTGGAATAAGCCAATGCGGGCGGATTCGTCGTTGCACCGGAAAGGACTCCGATCAGAGTATAATAGTTCAGCTTCAATGCATAACGCCCGATCAGTCCGGCAACGAACAACGGCACAACCGTAATGATGGCACCATAAGCAATCCACACATATCCTCCTCCGTGAATGATCGTATCCACAAATCCTTCTCCGGCTCCAAGTCCGACGCAGGCAAGGAAGAGAGAAATTCCGATTTCACGCACCATCAGGTTGGCACTCATTGTCGTATAGGTAATCAGCTTGTACTGCGGTCCGAAACGGCTGATCAGAATGGAAACAATCAGCGGTCCGCCTGCCAGTCCCAATTTTACAGGCTGCGGAATACCGGGGAACACAAAAGGAATACTACCCAGAATACATCCCAATGCAATACCCAGGAAGATCGGAATCAGATTCGGATGATTCAGACGTTTCAATGAATTACCCAATACTTTTTCAGCATGACTCACGGCCAGTTCGCTTCCGACTACCGTTACCCGGTCACCCATCTGCAACTGAAGTCCCGGAGATGCCACAAGATCCACACCGGAACGGTTTACACGCGTAATGTTGGCTCCAAAGTTCTGACGGATCTTTAACTGCGACAGCATCTTTCCGTTCAGTTCCGATTTAGTGATCAGAATACGGCGGGAAATGTATTTTGAATCAGGCTTTTCCCACACCATATCCACTTGTTTTCCGAAGAATACGGTAATGGCTTCCACATCAATCGGAGTAGAAACAACCAGAATCTTATCATTCAGATGCAACACAGTGTCTGCACCTGCCATTTCTATTTCTCCGTCTCCGTCAGCACGGCAGATATAGGAAACCACAAAACGACGCTTTACAAGCGGATGAATCTCACGCAATGTCTTTCCATTCACGGAACCATTATGGATTTCCAACGTCACAGGACGTACGGTCAGTTCCTGAATATGTCCCATTCCCTGTTCAGCTTCAGCCTCTTCTTGTGCTGTCTTTACACGCAGCAAATATTTCAGAGCCAGCAAAGACAGAATACAGCCAATCACACCCAACGGATAAGCTACGGCATAACCCAGGGCGATCTCAGGCGCATCAACTCCGTTCAAATCACTGTTTGCCTGCTGTGCCGCACCAAGTCCCGGCGTATTGGTTACAGCTCCCGAAAGGATACCGACCATTGTAGTGATCGGCGTTCCGGTAACAAAATGCAGGACGATTGCCATCACAACACCGGTAAACACAACAATCATGGCAACGACATTCAGCGTAAAGCCTCCCTTCTTGAATGCAGAGAAGAAACCGGGTCCTACCTGCAGACCGATTGAATAGACAAACAGAATCAGTCCGAATTCTTTCAGGAAGTGTAAAAGATGCTCATTCAGGTT
>OGXZ01001524.1_pt1 | contig 13089 bp, 10 predicted proteins | sample 1576431 | NCBI WGS metagenome assembly OGXZ01 (sample SAMEA3541590, study PRJEB24748) | human gut metagenome | biome: human gut; feature: human-associated habitat; material: faeces | place: China | collected 2012
GTCGCCCCACATATCGAGTTCCTTGTTGAAGTTCCAGTTAGCTCCCTTGAAGGTATAAAATGTGTATTTGTAACACTTATTATATTTTATGCCTTTGTACTACATCCTTTTTAAAACTTGAGGCGTGTTGCTGAAACATAAATTTGCATCTGTTTTGCTTCCACACTTCCACTCATCTCCTGTATCTCCCTATTCATCGGCATTTGCCCTGCGGTGGAAGCAATCTGAAAAGGTGGAAGCAAAATTTGCTTCCACCTGCCAAAAACGCCTGAGTTTTGCCGTAACTTATTATCCTTTACCATAATACCGTGCGTGGGTTACATAAATCGGTCAGTGTAGTTTTCTTGCATTTTCGAGTTTGCCCGACTATGAATAGTGGAGTCTAATGTCTTTTAAGTTGCTGTACAATACGTTTGCACCTTGTGCGCAATAGGCGCGGGCTACGTACTTCATCTGTAAAAGCCTTGGAGCTAGTGACGCCTAAGGGCCATGAACAACCCTGCTTATGGTCGTTAAACGATTGCTTCATGGCCATTAGCAGGGTTGTTCATGGCCGTTAGGCGTCACTAACTCCTTATGCAACAGTAGACCAAGCAAGGGTGAAAAGCAAAGGAATGCTTGTGTTTTAGATAGAAATCCATGGGCTTTCACTCTCTCCATAGGTTATGGAAGTGGGCTTTTATTTCACTTGCGTTCTGTGCGATAAATTCCCATTTATCAGTAGGTATATTTACGAAACTTCAATAATACATTTATGAGGGTAAGATATTGGAATGTAGAATGATATATTGGAAATGATGAGGTGTTTTTTAAACGTTCGTTTAATGAACGCAAAGATAAGCTGTATTTTTTGAACTAACAAAATGTTTAATAAAAATATTCCCAAAGTGATTTCTGTTTTATATTAATATGTTGAATTGCAGCATTGTACGTCTAATATTTAACATATTAAAGTTCTGTTCCTTTTTAACTTTTATGCCTCTACTTATTTTCTTAAAAATAGACGTTTATTAAACGAACGTTTATTGGACACTTTTATGAGTCTAATATCTTCTTTAATAGCTTATTATCATTGCAAAAGTGTACAATACGGTTTGGGTGGGAAAATGTCTCGTTCAAACCGCGAAGCGCACCCGGAACTGAGCTGATTCATTCGAAAGAAAATTCCTAAGTGACTGAACAACAGAAATATTGGTTTGCAGCCCGCACCCGTGACAAGCAGGAATTCACAGTCCGGAAATCTCTGGACCGACTTAAATCGGAAGAACATTTGGACCTTGACTATTATCTTCCCACGCGTTTTGTCATTTCACAATTGAAGTATCGCCGTAAGCGTAGCGAAGTTCCAGTAATCCGTAATTTGGTGTTTGTTCATTCCACCAAGCAGACAGCCTGCGATATTTCCAACATTTATAATGTCCCCCTTTTTTATATGAAGGATCTTGCCACGCATTCCATGCTAGTGGTACCGGATAAGCAAATGGAGGACTTTATGTTCGTAATGGATTTGAACCCTGACGGTGTCAGCCTTGATAGCGAAATTCTTACTGTTGGGCATAAAGTAAAAGTTATCAAAGGCGAACTCAGCGGTATTGAAGGTGAGGTTGCCATCGAAGCCAATAAAACATACGTCGTTATCCGTATTAAAGATCTTTTGACGGCAAGTATCAAAGTCCCCAAATCCTATCTGAAAATAATCGGGTGACTTCTAAATAAGTATAATCTTATATTTTTATCATATATCATAATAATAGCATAATGGCAAGGGAATGTAAACTTTTAGTCGTCATATTTCTCTAATAAGTACCCTTTAAGTGTATCGGTTTCGTTTACACTTATGTTGTAAAATAGGAAAAATTTGCATTAAAGGGGAATTCCTGTATGGTATTTGATTTCGGATATCGGTTAAAAAATCTCAGGCAGCAGCACCATTTAACCCAAACTCAAGTAGCCAACCGTCTGAATCTTTCAAAAACCAGTATCAGCGGCTATGAGAACAACGTAAAAACGCCATCGCAGGATGTCTTAATTAAGCTGGCGGGGCTTTACCGGGTTTCCACCGATTATCTTCTGGGACTTGACGACGAGGAAATGATTTCTGTGGAGGGCTTAACCCGCCAGCAGAGAAGGCTGGTGGAGGAATTGGTGAGAATGCTCCAGGAAAAAACCTAGATCATGGAAGGCCGAAAAATCTGAGATCCGTGCTGAGGTCAGCGCAAAGCGGAGGGCGGGGACGGTGCGTAGTCGACACTGTTCACATGTGCCCAATTGCGCCCTTCCCCGGTGCCCACGATGTCGCCAAAGCGATCGCTCGTTTCGAGTTTGGCTAATTCGGCGCTACTCATGGTTTGACCAGATTTGGTGGCATCAATATTTAGGCATACTGCCCCTTGGTCTAACACCTTCATAACGTTGCTGCGGTGCGGGTCCAGGATTTCCCACAGCCGGAACTCATCCACAACTTTGCCGTTGGCATCCACTTCAATGATAAGGTCACGCACGGTGTGCACGCGCTTGTTGTCCGCACGGCGGTGGTCGGCGGAAGCGACGCGAATGAAACTGTGCCCGTTTTGGCCGTTGTCCAAAGCGTGTGAGAAGTCCGCGTAGCCCACGGGTAAGCGACGGTTGTAGATTTCGCGCCCGAGGAGGTCATACTTCACATAGCGCTGTCCGTAGCCCCACGTGAGATCGCCCTCGGGGCTTTGCTGAAAGCCCATCATGATGCCGGACTTCCAGATGGTCTCCGGATCGTAAATGGGTTCAGCGTGCATGTACCAGCGCACTTCCCCTTTGGTATCGATGATGACATTGAGGGGGCTGTAGCACCACTCGAGTGCACCGCCTTGCGGGTTGTTCCAGACAACACGGGTGGCTTTCGGGTTGCCTGCCAAGAGGTTATTGACCAAGTACAGGCGATCCGCGAATTGAGGATCAACCTTGTTCACTTTGGCTTTGATCATGTTGGGGTTGAGCTCGGGGAGCCCATTGACCGGGTAAGAGATCGGGGCTGCATAGACGCGATACGTTTCTTTGAATTTTTCCTCTTGTCCGTGAAAGCGCCGGGTATAGCTCACTTCGATCGTGTTGCTGTAGTCAGGGTAGAGCCCAAACACAGGGATGCCGCCGTGGGTGAGAAGTTCAGAGCGACTCACCGAATAAGCAATCTCCTGCCCATTGGGTTTGGGCACGATACGAACGGAGGCTTCGGTGAGTTCATAGCCACCGTTACGGATAATGGCGGTGAGGGGTGCAATTTTGTACGGATTGACAATGATCTCGCCAATGTGACCTTGTACGCCAAAATTTACCTTCGCGCCCGACGCACCACCCATCGCCTTGGCCGAGCGAAGAGGTAACGCGGAAGAGGCGGCGCAAGCGAGCGCCCCGAAAAAGAGGGCACGACGCCCAACTTTGAGTCCTTGCATGGTTTTCTCCTGTGTGTCTATGGGATAAAGAGCAGTTCGACTTTTCTTGCTTATTGAAAGCCAAAGTCTCTGAGAGTTAGTCTATTGGTATAGACACTAGTCAACCATTAGGTGTAGTGTTAGAAAAAAATAAGAATCGGCAACATAAAAGTTGCATAAAACGAAAAAAGTTAAAACCAGCCTAAATTCACAAAGACCTCACTGTAAGACTGGGAGATAAAGGATGATTGACCTAAAAATGAGCCAATTGCGACTCTTGGAGAGCCTCGCCGAGACGGGATCGTTAACTCAAGCTGCAAAAGCGCAGGGGATGTCCGTCTCGGCGGCGAGTCGAAGTATCCGGCAACTGCAAGACTATTTTCACGATCCCCTGTTTGTGAGAACGTACGGTGGTATGGTGCCCACCCACCGAGTGGAACGCCTTTTACCTGGTGTACGAGAGCTTTTATCAGGGTTTGATGGGCTGGAAAACACCTTGCCCTTTGTCCCTCACCACCTTGAGCAAGTGCTAACCATTGGGGCAGCAGATAATGCAATCGTGGCCATTCTGATGCCCATCATTGCGTATCTCACTCGCGCTTGTCCCAAACTTCAATTTCGCATCTTGCCCCTTCAGGAGCAATTCCTCGATAAGCTCACCACGGGAGAATGGGACTTTGTGCTCTATCCCACCATTGCGTTGAGCGTACTGCCCCCGCATTTCAAGTCGCTCAACTTGTATCGATTAGAAGGCGCACTGCTTGTGGCGAGCGATCATCCGCTCGCTAAGGCCTACGCGAGGGGGAAGTTACCCACCACAAAACAGGTGGCTCAGTACCCGACGATTTTGGTGAAATTGCAGGAAAGCAGTCGCGGGGCGGTCTTTAACTGCAACCTGCGGGAAAAACAACCCACGAAAGTGGTGGTGGAGTTGCCGTATTTTCTGGGCGCGCCGTACTTTTTGAAAAATAGTCTCAATGTGCTCACGTTGCCTCGCCCTACGGCGGAGTTTTTTGCCTCGCAGCTCAACGGTCTGACGGCCATACCGTGGCGGATTCCTGGGCAAGAAGCGTATACCCGCTTGATTTGGCACGAGCGATCGGACCAAACGCCATCTATGCAATGGATCCGTTCGGTGATCAAAGAGTATGCGGGCGCGATGAAGTAGGTGCAAAAACGCCTCGAGGCTCTCCAAAGAAAACTCGAGGCGTTGTGTGTGTACGAAACCTTCACCGCTCTTAGCGTGGTGGCTTCATGTTCCACGGCTCCACGTCGTGGCACGTTTGGCACGTTAAGGTGCTCGGTTGGTGCTCTCGATGGCAATTCACACATTGGTCGGATTGTCCGAAGTGGAAGTTGTCATGCGGATTGATGCGGTTGAGTCGGGTTTGAACCTCACCCGTTTTGGGTTTTTTGAATGTGAACTCAAAATTGAATTTCTCACCCGATTTCACAATATCGTCCAAACGATGGCAGGCCAAACACGCGTTTTTATCAGGTGGCAGTTGTGTGCCTTCTTTGTGGCAACTCGTGCACGAGAGATTTTGGTGTTTGAGCGTCGTGGCCACGGCTGGGTTCAGGCCGACACCAATGGCAATCAATACGCAAGAACTCAAAAGCGTCGTAAGGGTCTTTTTCATGATGAGGCGTCTCCGTTAGGCAAGTGAGCGTTTGGGTTGGTTGGTGGCGTGCTCAGCCGCTAACATCCCTGTGACCACACAATCGGGCATCGAACAAGCTGTGAGACGCTCTGCTCCATGAATACCTCCTGCGGCTTCACCCACCACGTAGAGACCTTCAATCGGTTTGAGGTCGACAAGCGAGAGCGCCTGGGCATTCGTGTTGGTGGTAATTCCGCCTGGGCAATAGTCCCAGCGAGGGCTCATGAGAGCGCCGTAGTAGGGTCCCGTGTCGGACAAGGGTTCAACCGATCGGTCACTGCGCGTGAGCGGTTTGTGAAACGCTTCATCGTTACCCGCTTTAATCATGCGGTTGTATTCAAGAATCGTTTGCTTAAGGGCCTTGGGATCACACCCAAAATGGGTGGCACAGGCTTCGAGACTATCGAACGTGTACATGGTGCCATTGCGACCGTTGAGTCCGCTTAAACTTTTTTCTACGCGTGTAAGGTTGTGGAATTTCTTGAGCGCTTTTTCATCCCACACGATAAAGGGCATTTTGCCGTGGTTTTTGGCGAGCACTGCGAGGCTCGCAGCAGAGATGGGATTGCGTCCAAGCGCTTCACTGGTGTAGCGTTTGCCCGTGGTGGGATCGATGGCAACGCCCCAGATTAAATCTTCGGTGGGTAAGGCAAAACTAAACCGGTAAAGCGACAACTGAACCGGGCGAGCCCCCGCTTGAATCATGCTTTTTAGCGCACCTGAGGTGGCGCCAATTGAGGCGCTGTTGGCGGTGTGTTCCAAAAAGGGCACTTCGTAGCGCATGAACTCTTTGTCGCGAGCGTACCCACCTGTAGCCATGATGACGCCTTGTTTGGCACCAAAACGCACGGTCTGTCCCGTCTTGTTATCACGGTCATCGGACTTGAGCGTGGCATCAAAGAGGTAGTGTTTACGAACTTCCACCCCAATGACAGCGCCTTGAGCATTGGTGATTAAATGGTCGAGTTTGGTGGAGTCCATCACGGTTAAATTGGGATAGCGCTCGAAATTGCTCCAAACGCTCTGGAGGATGCCTGCTCCACCGCCTTCAGCAATAAGGCAACGTTTCGTTGAGTGGCCACCCAATTTGAGCAAGGCTTTCCATTTCACCCCGGCATCAAGCAAAACTTTTTGGGCTTTGGCTGTATTACGGGCAATATTGAGAGCGCGTTCTCGGTCATTGAGGTTGGCCGCGACTTTGCTCATGTCGGCGACCATGGCTTCAGGCGTGTCCACAATGCCTTCAGCTTTTTGTGCTTCGCTACCCACACAGGCAAAATCTAAGCCACTAAAGCGTGACGTTCCGCCCAGTCGGTTGAGCTTTTCGATAAGTAGTGTTTTGGCGCCAGATTGCGCGGCGACTAGGGCGGCCATGGAGCCACTGATCCCAGAGCCCACGACAATGACGTCGAAGATGGCATCAAAGGAAGGGGCTTGAGTGTTTTTAGCGAAAACGCCTTGAGTGCTCACCGCGAGCCCTGAGGCAAGGGTGGCACCAAGGAAGTGGCGACGACTGGTTGAGGTCATGCTTCATTCTCCATTGAAAAATGAGGGGTCGATGGAGAAAAGCGTAACGAGAAAAGATTTCACAAAAATGGCGTTTTCGAGCAGATTGTTGCCAAATTATTGCAGTCGCTAGAAGCCATAGTCGTCTTCATAATGCGAGAGATCGCCCAGCATGTAGCCGACATTGGTGTAGGAGGTGAGAATACTGGGTTGAGCTCCCGCTTCACTGATTTTCTTTCTGAGTCTCGCCATGGCGACCCGTAGATGGCTGACGTCCGCTTGGGCTTGACCGTCCCAGCCGATCAAAAGGAGTTTGTCGTAATGAACGATTTTCCCTGGGTGTTTCATGAGTTCCCACAGGAGAATGAACTCGCGATGAGTCAATGAAATCACGTCTTTATCCCATTGGGCACTTTGGCTGTCGCGATATAGCGTCAAGGGGCCATTGGTCAACACGTTGTGTGTGAGCTCTTGGCTTAATTGTGATCGGCGAAGTAGCGCTTGGATGCGAAGTACCAACTCGTCTAGTGAGAAAGGCTTGATGAGATAGTCATCCGCACCGGTTTCAAAGCTTTTTCGTTTATCGAGGAGAAAGTCTCGTGCCGTCAGAATCAAGACGGGGACCGTGCTCATTTGGCGTAGACGTTTGAGGACTTCATGACCATCCATTTCTGGCATCATCAGGTCGAGAATGACCAAATCGGGAGGTTGAGGTAAGAGCTCGCACACCTCCAGCGCTTGTTTGCCATCTTGAGCTTGGCAGATATCGAAACCCGCTTCTTCAAGGTGTTGCGTGACGAGACGTCGAATTTTGGTTTCATCATCTGCAATCAGAATCAAAGGACGTGTGCTCATAGCGAATCCTCAGAAGAGAAATTAACTGGCTGAGGAAGGGTGATGACAAAGCACGTTTGCCCTTCTTCTTCCGTCGCCACAATGGTGCCACCGTGCGCTTGGACGATGGCGCGACAAATCACGAGACCTAACCCAGTGCCACCGACCTGACGCTGCGTTGAGTGATCCACTTGGTAGAAGCGCTCAAAAATTCGCTCTCGATCTTGAGGAGCAATACCGATCCCGTGATCATAGATTTTGATGGTTACCCCGTCAGGCTGACGAGTGGATTGGACTTTAATGGTGGGTTTTTCATGGGGTTTGGAGTAGCGGCAAGCGTTCGTTAAGAGGTTGACCATGAGTTCGAGAAAGGCCTGTGGGTCTAACCACAAACATTCCGTCTCTTCCGTGATGTCGAGAGTAACCGCAAAGTCGTATTTAGACCGAACAAGACGAATGGCCTTATTGAGCAAGGGTGGCATGATGGTGGGTTCCGGATAAACGGCATAGGATCCACTATCGATTTTTGCTACGGCGAGCCAGTCTTTGACTAAACGGTTCAAGTGAGCAAGATCCTCTTGCATGGCTTGGAAAGCGAGTGGGTCGTTAAAGCTCGCTTTGGCCTGTTCGAGCTGAAGTTGGCAGGTGGTGATGGGCGTTTTGAGTTCATGCGCAACAATACCCACGAGATCTGCCTTGAGCCTATCCAATTGCTCTTCACGTGTAATGTCTCGCACAAGCAAACATAACCCTTTTCGCAAAGAGGTGCGGTGCGAGCTGAAGGGAAAGCACCGAGCCTCAAAAATGCGCTCTTGGGACGACTCGCACGTGGTGTAAATCATTTTGTCCGTAGCATTTTGACTCACACTGAAATGCTCTTGGGCAGCTTTTAAAAATAATGATTGCGTCACAGGAGGAAAAAGCCGGGTAGCGCTACGGTTGGCCTGTACGACGTCCCAGTTGGTTGAGAGGAGAAACACGCCATCTTCCATTTCGTTGAAAACTTCGAAAAATAACCACTCTTGTGAAGCGAGCTCCAAGCTCCGCTCTTCGACCAAGGCACTCAAGTGGCGATTGTGCTCGCGCAATTCACGACGCACTTGGCGTAACGATGTCTGAAAGGTGATTAATTCAACAGGACCATCGGTAATGGTCGTGGCTGGGTTGTCGATGACATCACTTTCTAAATCTTGTGTTAAAGAGGCTAAGGCTCGTTTGAGAGGAAGCGATACCCACCATGCGGCAGCCAAGGTTAGGGCGATGAGGATCAGGCCATATAGGAAGGTGCGAAGCATTAAAGCCTCGCGCTCAGCAATACGCTGTTGTTGAGGTTTGGCCACGATGATGCGCCACGAAGGTAAGGCTTGATGACGATCTTGTAGAAGCGTTTGTGTCAGAAAAAAGGTTTTCCCTTGGTGAAGACGTTCAGGGGGTGGCTCATTAGCGTTTCCGTGATGGCCCTTCGTCATGGGTATCGAGGGATATATCTGTTGCCCTGTTTGATCGACGACAAACAACGTGAGATCTTTGGATTTTAGTGACAAGGCTAGGTCGTCAAATAAGGTGCTCAAGGCCAGAGCGCCGGAGAGGAGAAAATCGTGGTTTTTCCCACGCAAAACAAACGTGACAAGCGGTTGAGGAACACCCACAGAGCTCTGAATCACAGGGGAAAAGACGATATCAGCACGAGCTTGCTCAGCTGGAACGTGAGCGTGCCAACGATGACTATGGTCATGACCGATGACATTGATGGATTCGGGTAGCGGATAAAACGCGAGCACTTTTGCTTGAGACTCACCCTTGACGTCATCAATATGGAGGTTTTTCAGCACGGGAAAGCTTGTCACAGTCTCTTTAAGGAGTTGCGATAGCGATGCCTCAGAGTAGGGCGATAGCCCTGTGTCGACAGTGTTTCGGACCAGTCTCGCCATATGGATAACTTGCAATAGGCGCTCTTGAACCATTTGCTGGACCAATTGCGTTTCTTGTTGTTGGTCAGCATCAGCTTGCCGAATGGTTTTATCAATTTGTTGGCTCTCTACGAAACTGAGCGCCAGAAACGGCACTAAGACGGTTGCCGTTAAAATCAGGGTGATGTGTGTGCGAAAGTGCATGGTGTTGGGTCTGCGAATGACAGGTCAATGCTCGTATTGTGACGGAAAAATGGAACAGTACACATAAAAATACGCACGATAGGGGAAAACCCTGTTGAACCACGACGAGATAACTCCCAGAATGTAAAGAAAGCCCCCTAAAAGAATTAATCCATAAGATATTGATCAAAAGTTCATGATCTACCGTTGGGATTAACCCTTAAAGTGTGTTTAAGAACACAGAACACCTAGTGAGGATTTTTTACAGTGTCCTTGTTGAAAGCTTAACGCTTTCTTAAACATGAAAAAGTCCAACACGACCCCAAACGTATACACGTGTTGTGACGTCGGAGTCCTAAAGATGAATAAACCCTTAACCACCCTTGCTGTTGTGCTGAGTGCCTGTCTCATGATGGGGTCGGCCATGGCTGCTGAAGGTCACTTCGGCGCGGATCGTCATATTGCTCGAGGGCTTACTTGTGAAAGTTGCCACGGGAAAAATATGGATATGAAAAATCCCGAGATCCCCACCATCGACACCTGCACGGGTTGCCACAACACCAAGGCTTTAGTGGAAAAGACCAAGAACGTCAAACCCACCAATCCGCACATGTCCCCGCACTATCAGGACACATTGGATTGCATCAATTGCCATATCCAGCACGCAGAACCGGAAAACTTCTGCAATCAGTGCCACAAGTTTGACTTTAAGGTTCGTTAATCGCTTAACGAGCCTCACGGAAACAGTTTTTTTACCGCGGTGACTTCAGGAGAGCAAACCTTTAAGTCATCCAACCACGGGTAGAGGGGCGGAACGTATTCGCTGCCTACCCATTTTATGGAGACAAACCAATATGACGAATCAATCGCGTCGTTCCTTCTTGAAAACCGGTGCCCTTTTTGGTGCGGCTTCTGTAGCTAGCGCCGTAGCAACACCCGCTTTTGCATCGACCGATGTGCCCCAGAAGTGGGATGAAACCACCGGTTTCTTGATCATCGGGACGGGCTTTGCTGGTTTGGCTGCCGCTTTGGAAGCTCACTATTTAGGCTTGCCGAGCGACCAGATCATGATTTTGGAAAAGATGCCGACCGCGGGCGGTAACTCCATTATTAACGGCGGTGCTATCGCTGCTGCGGGTACCGACATGCAGGCCAAGGCCGGTATTAAGGACTCAGCTGATCTGCTCTACGCAGATATTTTGAAGGCCGGTGGCGGTCTCTGCCATCCGTCTTTGGCTCGCCGTATTGCCGATGAATCGGTAGCGAACTACGAATGGCTCCGTGACGACATCGGTGTGAAATTTAAGGCCGTGACCTATCACGGTGGCCACTCCGTGAAGCGCAGCCACGCCGTGGAAAACAACTCCGGCTCTGGCTTTATTCTTCCGATGTTGGCGAAGTTGAAGGAATTTGGTATTCAGCCCCGACTTCGCGTGATTGTCGATCAGATCATCATGAACGACAAGAAGGAAGTCTTGGGTGTGAAGGCTCGCACGAACTATCGCTTCGGTAAGGAAAATTCCGGCAAGGTGGTTTACATCCGTGCCACGAAGGGTGTTCTGTTGGCCTCCGGCGGTTTCGCTCAGAACGTCAAGTATCGTATGTCTCAGGACCCGCGTTTGAACGAGAAGTTCACCTCCACAAACCATCGGGGTGCCACGGGCGAAATGATCATGTCCGCTCAGGAAATCGGTGCCAATACCGTTCAGATGGACTGGATTCAGTTAGGGCCGTGGACCTCGCCTGACGAAGAAGGCTTCGGTGTGGCGCCTCTCTTTGTGGAATCCTGCGTGGGCTATGGCCCGATGGTTGACCCGGCGACGGGTAAGCGCTTCATTAAGGAAACGGGTAACCGTAAGGTGCGTGCCGACGCTATCGTTGCGATTGGCCACCCGACCTTGATCTATACGTGCGAAACCAACGTGATGAAAGACATCGTTGGCAAGAACATGACGCAGAAGCTCTTTGACCACGCGATGAACACCAATGTGGTGCGTAAGTTCGCCACCTTGAAGGAGCTCGCTGACTTCTACAAGATTCCGTACGATCAGTTGGAAGAAACCAACAAGAAGTTCAACGGCTATATGAAGGACAAGAAGGACCCTGAGTTCGATTGCCAGTTCTTCGACGACTCCACGCCGAACGAAAATGGCCCGTTCTACGCTGTTCGCCTCTGGCCGCGCGTGCACCACTGCATGGGCGGTTTGGAAATCAACGACAACGCCCAGGTGATGAGCGTTCGTGGCGAACCGATCAAGGGCCTTTACGCTGCGGGTGAAGCCACCGGTGGTGTGCACGGTATGGTTCGTTTGGGTACGGTCGCTGTAGCTGACTGCATGATCTTTGGTCGTACAGCAGCCCGCACGGCTCTCAAAACGGCGAAGTAATCCTGTAGAATAACGCACCAAGCGGTCCACCTTCGGGTCAGGACCGCTTCTTGTGTAGACACAATAAGGAAACTCATAATGAAAAAAACATTATTAGCGCTCGGTTTGGCCTCGGTGATGGCCGCGCCTGCCATGGCTGCCGATGTGGAAATTTACGGCTTGATTGACGAAGGTTTGACCTACTTGCATACCGACTCCGATATGACGGGTGTGGACGATACCGATCAGTTCAAGATGGACCATGGTATGACCTTTGGCTCCCGTTGGGGTATCCGCGGGACGGAAGACTTGGGTAACGGCCTCAAAGTCGGCTTTACTTTAGAGTCTGGTATTGAACCCGATACGGGTAAAGCGGATAGCAAGCAGGGCGGGCGTTTGTTTGGCCGTGAAGCTTCGCTCAATGTTTCGGGTAATTTCGGTACCGTTCGTATGGGCCGTATGCCCATCTTCGGGTCGGTGTTAGGTGCTGACGGTTTGTTCCGTGCGTTGGATCCGATGAACGCTAACTATACCGATGCGATGGGGTCTGGCCTTTATTCCGCCTCCATGTGGACGCGCGTGGATAATGCAATTTCCTATCGTACCCCTACCTTTAATGGCTTCACGGGCTATGCGATGTACTCCTTCCAGAATGATGCTAACCAGGCTGGTGCTGTGGAAGGTAAGAGTAGCTCTGACCGCTATGGCTCTTTAGCTTTACGCTACAAGGGCGGCGCATTTGAAGGTGTGTTCGTCGCTGACACGACCAATTGGGCAAACGTTAAGGGTAATAAAGACACCGAAGACGATGGTTACACCTTCACGTTGGGTGGCAACTACACCTTTGAAAACGGTTTGAAGGTGATTGGTTGGGCTCAGTACTGGAATAATCAGAATTTACAAGTTCGCTCTGGTGTGAGTGCTAACGCGCTTACCGAATTTATGAAAAAAGTTAATGGTGTTGAGATTAAACGCTACGGCTACGGTTTTGTGGACGGTTGGGGTGCTGGTCTCGGTATCAACTACCCGGTTCTCGGTGGGACGGCCAAGGCTGCGGTTTACTATCGTGACATGGACAACACCAAAGACGTGGACTTCACACGTTATGGCTTTGGCGCTGGTTACGACTATCCGCTCTCCAAGCGCACCGTTCTCTACGGTTTGACGGGTTGGACGCAGGAAAAGATCGAAGCCACTGGCCAGGATACGGTTAAGCCCTCAGGCT
>OGXZ01001527.1_pt1 | contig 13080 bp, 9 predicted proteins | sample 1576431 | NCBI WGS metagenome assembly OGXZ01 (sample SAMEA3541590, study PRJEB24748) | human gut metagenome | biome: human gut; feature: human-associated habitat; material: faeces | place: China | collected 2012
AAGGAAACTTACCGGCAAGGGATGCCGTATGCTGATGGTATAATTACCGCCAAATATTTCCGTTTTGCAGAAGTTGTCGGGATTGGTTTATTGCTGACATGGATGGTGGCATGGAAACGGAATTTTCAATTCTGTTTCAGATGGGTGGATGTCGGTGTGGTGCTGTTCGCTTTGTATGGGGTGGGAAGTTTTTTGTTGAATGATTTCAGGGGAGAAACGCAAACCTTGTTATTGATATTATTAGTGGGACTGTATTTTGTGCTTTGTATAGAAAGAGAGACCGGTTGGTTTCCATGTGCCTTTGTCTCCGTAAGCATCCTTTTCTTCCGTGGTATAGGCAAAGTTTTTTCCATCCGATATTTCGTAGATACAGTTTAAGTCATCGCTTTCCTTTTCATAGACATACCCTATGATTGTTCCGTCTCCGTTCGGTGCCGGTTCTAATGTCAAACGGTGATTCTTTCCGTCGGAAGACAGGTAAAGCGGTACTGTACCCGGTTCGTGTCTGATAAATACGCTTCCTATCACGCCTTGACAGATATCCGCCTTTGCAGTTAACTCCTTATAAGAGGTATAGTAGCGGTGATAGTACCCGTCACTCGCCTGAAAGATGGGAGCCGTTTGTTGTAAGGACAGTTGGTGCCTTTTGATATGGGCTATTACCGCTTCTTTTATTTGCTGTTTCTTTATGGGGTCGGCTATTACGTCGTAGATGGGGATAAGGTCTTCACCGGTCAGAGTAGTTAAGGCGCGATTCTTTTCATTGGCAGATTGTATCCAGGGGCTGATATCCATCGGATCGCCTGTCAGCTGATTAAAGACTTTGGAATCAGCTCCTTGCAATGACACTACAATTGTTCCCCCATAGTTCTTTTTTACTGTTTCTTCGGGATAAGTGATGGAAATATTGGGATGCTTAATAATGCTGCTCTGATGTGCGCCCATCCCTGTGTTTGCGGTTCTCAATAAGTTCTCTTCATCATCCGCTACGATGCTGCGATAGAGGGTTTTGCTTATATAACCTAAATGAGTGTTCACCAATATATGAGTACCAAATAGTTCTATGATTGTTTCAGGTGACGCATCTTCCAGCTCTTGCCGGAAATCATCGGCCAGCCAGTTGGACCAATCCGCATTCAGAGTGAGTAATCTTTGAATCACTCCGTTAGCTCCTGAACTACCAAATGCAAATGTGTATTGGGATGAATAATCATAAGGTTTCTGAAAATAAGTATGACCGGTAATAGTAGCGGTAAACAGCAAATCATCTTTGTTTTCCGCCGGCACCACAAATTTTTTATATTCTGTGATTGACCGAAGAAACTCTTTCATATCACGACCAATGAAGCTGTCTCCTACCCCGCTTGAACCTACCAGATTGCTAATTCTTTCATTATCTATTTTGCTCAGATCGAGCACTGGTTCTTTTACCGATGCTCTCCAGGGTGCGGACTGTGCGGGGCTTGTTGGCCACCCTGGTGTTCCTGTGCTTTGTGGGCAGTATGCTGATCACCAACGATGTGGCCCTGATCACCTTCGTCCCCCTGGGCATGATGATGCTGGAGATGGCCAGTCAGCGGAAACGGCTGTGCTTTGCTGTGGCGCTGATGACCATTGCGGCCAATCTGGGCAGTATGTTCACCCCCATCGGCAACCCCCAGAATCTCTATCTGTTCTCCCTGTCCGGCCTGTCTCTGCCGGAGTTTCTGGGGCTCACCGCGCCATATACAGTGGGCGCGGCCCTGCTGCTCCTGCTGTGCGTCCGCTTCGGCTGCGGGCACGGAACGCTGTCCATCCGCCTGGGGGCGGCATGACAACCGGTTCCTGCAGAGTATCATCGAAGTTGTTCTGGAAATCAACCGTTTCCTTATACAAATCCTGCATCATGTCCTCTCCGATTTTCTTCAGTCGGGCTTCGGTGTATCGCATGGCAGCAGGGCTGTCACCATCAACGGAACCGAAGTTTCCCTGGCCGTCTACCAGCGGATAACGCATAGCCCAGTCCTGAGCCATACGGACCAGTGCTCCGTATACGGATGAATCTCCATGAGGATGGTATTTACCCAATACTTCACCGACGATTCTTGCAGATTTTTTGTAAGGTTTGTCAGACGTATTACCCAGTTCCATCATTCCATAAAGGATTCGGCGATGTACAGGCTTGAAACCGTCTCTGACATCCGGGAGGGCGCGTGCAACAATTACTGACATGGAGTAATCGATGTACGACGACTTCATTTCCTCTTCGATGTTGATTTTTATAATTCTGTCTTGTTCTTGCATTTAAAAAACTATTAATTATACATCTCTCTCTGGTTTGCTAAAAACCATGCTAAAGTACGACTTTTACCCGAGATACGAAACATTTCTATCAAAAAAGTGTTCCTGTTTAAGTTTTTTCTTCATTCTTCGTCTTTTTGGGGGCAGAAACAGACTGATGTGGCATACATTTTGTTAAATAGAATGAGAGATTCGTTATATGTTAATTATATAATGTATATTTGCAGTGATATAAGGAGAAAAGATTATATATGGACAATCAGTTTACACAACGAGTATCCGAAATTTTATTGTTCAGCAAAGAAGAATCCGACCGGCTGGGAAACAACTATGTCGGTACAGGACATTTGTTGCTGGGTATTATCCGGGAAGGAGACAATAAAGCTGTAAGCATCCTGCAGAGTCTTTATGTAGATCTTAAAAAGTTGAAACTCATACTGGAAGACGAGTTGAGAGGACAAGTTGCCTCTCCGGTGAGGGAAAACTTTTTCGGAAGCGACAAGGATCTGGACAAGAAAGCCTCCAAGGTGATGAAGCTGAGCATTCTGGAAGCGAAATTGCTGAAGAGCCCGGAAGTGGATACTGAACATGTATTATTGGCGATTATGAAAGATAATGAAAATAAAGCAGCAGAGATACTGGAAAGTCAGGAAGTGACATACCGGAAGGTGATGGACCGGCTGGTACCCCACAAGGAGGAGCCGAAGGACGGTCTGGATTTCGGAGAGGAAGATGAGGATGAAGATGATGGCATCCGCCGCCGCAGGCCGGATGAAGGCAACATGTCTTACCGTTCGGAAGGACAGCCGGTTGCCGGTACCAAGCAGCAGAAGTCCAGTAAGGATACACCTGTCCTGGATTCATTCAGTACAGACATGACGAAGGCGGCCGAGGAAGGCAAGCTGGATCCGGTAGTCGGACGTGAAAAGGAAATCGAACGTCTGGCACAGATTCTGAGCCGCCGTAAGAAGAACAATCCGATTCTGATCGGTGAACCGGGTGTCGGAAAGTCTGCCATTGTAGAAGGTCTGGCCATGCGGATTGTTGAAAGAAAGGTGTCACGCATCTTGTTCGACAAGCGTGTTGTTGCTCTGGATATGACAGCTGTGGTTGCCGGAACAAAGTATCGCGGCCAGTTTGAAGAACGGATCCGTTCCATTCTGAACGAACTGAAGAAGAATCCGGATATCATTCTTTTTATCGATGAGATTCATAATATTGTGGGAGCCGGATCAGCAGCAGGCTCTATGGATGCTGCCAATATTCTGAAGCCCTCTCTGGCCCGTGGTGAGATTCAATGTATCGGAGCTACGACTCTGGACGAATACCGTCAGAATATAGAAAAGGACGGAGCACTGGAACGTCGTTTCCAGAAAGTGATGGTCGATCCGACCACACCGGAAGAAACATTGCAGATCCTGAAGAATATCAAGGAAAAGTATGAAGAGCATCATTGCGTGAATTATACGGATGAAGCACTGGAAGCATGTGTCAAATTGACAGACCGGTATATTTCAGACCGTAATTTCCCTGACAAGGCGATTGATGCCCTGGATGAAGCCGGTTCACGGGTTCATCTGACCAATGTTTCCGTTCCGAAGGAAATCGAAGAACAGGAAAAGCTGATCGAAGAAGCCCGCAAGCATAAGAACGAGGCAGTCAACTTGCAGAACTTTGAGCTGGCAGCCAGTTTCCGTGATCAGGAAAAGAATTACATGAATCAGCTGGAGGTCATGAAACGCGAATGGGAGGAAAATCTGAAGCAACAGCGTGAGACTGTAGATGCTCCTCAGATAGAGAATGTTGTATCCATGATGTCAGGAGTTCCTGTCCAGCGTATGGCTCAGGCCGAAGGAATAAGGCTGAAAGGCATGAAAGAAGAACTGAAGTCCAGAGTCATCGCTCAGGATAATGCCGTGGATACTTTGGTAAAAGCCATTCAGCGCAGCCGGGTTGGTCTGAAAGATCCGAACAAGCCGATTGGTACGTTCTTGTTTCTGGGACCGACCGGTGTCGGAAAAACCCATCTGGCAAAGGAACTGGCCCGTCAGCTTTTTGGAACGACCGATGCCATGATCCGTATTGACATGAGCGAGTATATGGAGAAATACTCCGTCTCTCGTCTGGTCGGAGCGCCTCCGGGATATGTCGGTTATGAAGAAGGCGGACAGCTGACAGAGAAAGTGCGCCGTCGTCCCTACTCCATCGTGTTGCTGGACGAAATAGAGAAAGCCCACTCTGATGTGTTCAATCTGTTGCTTCAGGTAATGGATGAAGGACGGCTGACGGACAGCAACGGACGGACTGTGGACTTCAAGAATACGGTGATCATTCTGACTTCCAATATCGGTACGCGCCAGTTGAAGGAGTTTGGCAAGGGAATCGGGTTTGCAGCCCAGTTGCGGACCGATGACAGTGAATATTCCCGGAGCGTCATTACAAAGGCTCTGAACAAGTCGTTTGCTCCGGAATTTATCAATCGTCTGGACGAGATCATTACGTTTGATCAGTTGGATGTAGAAGCCTTGTCGAAGATTATAGATATAGAACTGAAGAGATTGTATCAGCGTATGGAATCAATCGGTTACAAGCTCCGGATTGATGATGATGCCAAGCGGTATGTAGCAGAGAAAGGCTATGACGTTCAGTTTGGTGCCCGTCCGTTGAAACGTTCCATTCAGAGTAATCTGGAAGACGGACTGGCAGAACTGATCCTGAATGAAGAGCCGCAGAATGGTGATGTCATTCATGTCAGCCTTAAGCCTTCCGGAGACGGATTGCAGATGAAGATTGAACGATGATTGGACTTGTTTTTGTCAGATCATCAGATCTATAAAATAAAAACTCGGTCGCTGGATAACGGTGACCGAGTTTTTTTTCAACGGAGTTTATGCGACTGACAAAATGGCGGAATACCCCTTATGGCATTTCTTTTGCATGTGTACGCTGTGAAAAAATATCAATGTATCATCATTAAAACGTATAAATATATGCAGAAAGGTAATATTGGGGTAACTACAGAAAACATATTCCCCATCATCAAGAAATTCTTGTATAGTGATCATGAAATCTTCCTTCGTGAATTGGTCTCAAATGCGGTAGATGCTACCCAGAAACTGAAGACGCTGGCTTCCAAAGGAGAGTTTAAAGGCGAACTCGGTGACCTGACCATCCAGGTGAAGGTAGACAAGGAAACCATTACCATTTCCGACCGTGGTCTGGGACTGACTGCCGAAGAAATCGACAAATACATCAATCAGATCGCTTTCTCCGGCGCCAACGATTTTCTGGCTAAATATAAAGATGATGCCAATGCGATCATCGGACATTTCGGACTGGGATTCTATTCTGCCTTTATGGTAGCAAAGAAAGTGGAAATTGTCACCAAGTCTTATCGTGAGGATGCAAAGGCCGTGAAATGGACTTGTGACGGAAGTCCTGAGTTTACGCTGGAAGATGCTGAAAGAGCAGATCGCGGTACCGATATTATTCTGTATGTGGACGATGACTGCAAAGAATTCCTGGAAGAATCACGTATTCAGGCCTTGTTGAACAAATACTGCCGCTTCCTGGCTGTGCCGGTAGCGTTTGGAAAGAAGAAAGAATGGAAAGACGGCAAGCAGGTGGAGACAGATGAATGGAATGTCGTTAACGATACTTGCCCGATCTGGACCAAGAAACCGAGCGAACTGAAGGATGAGGATTACAAGAAGTTCTACCGTGATTTGTATCCGATGTCTGATGAGCCGCTGTTCTGGATTCATCTGAATGTGGACTATCCGTTCAATCTGACCGGTGTGCTCTACTTCCCGAAGATCAAGAGCAACATCGACTTGCAGAAAAACAAGATCCAGCTCTATTGCAATCAGGTTTATGTAACTGATTCAGTGGAAGGTATTGTGCCTGACTTCCTGACTTTGCTTCACGGTGTGATCGACTCACCGGATATTCCGTTGAATGTATCCCGTTCATATCTGCAGAGTGATTCAAATGTGAAGAAGATCTCGACTTATATCACCAAGAAGGTAGCCGACCGTCTGCAGTCGATCTTCAAGAACGACCGTCAGGAGTTCGAATCCAAATGGGATGACCTGAAGATCTTCATCAATTACGGTATGCTGACGCAGGAAGACTTCTATGAAAAAGCCAATAAATTCGCTTTGTTCAAGGATACGGACAGCAAGTATTATACTTTTGAGGAATATCAGACTCTGATCAAGGATAACCAGACTGACAAGGACGGCAATCTGATCTATCTGTATGCAAACAATGCAGATGAGCAGTACACTTATATTGATGCAGCCAAGAACAAGGGCTATAATGTCCTGCTGATGGACGGACAACTGGATGTCCCGATGATCAATATGCTGGAACAGAAACTGGAAAAGAGCCGTTTCACCCGTGTGGACAGTGATATCATTGACCGTCTGATCGTAAAGGAAGATGCTCATGGTGAAGAACTGGCTGAAGACAAGCGTCAGACCTTGTCTACCCTGTTTAGCGGACAGCTGCCGAAAGTTCAGAAAGTAGAATTCCATGTAGAAACCCGTGCCATGGGTGAAACTTCTGCTCCGATCGTGATCACACAGGCTGAATATATGCGTCGTATGAAGGATATGGCCAGCATCCAGCCGGGCATGAGCTTCTATGGTGAAATGCCGGATATGTACAGTCTTGTGCTGAACAGCGACCACAAGCTGGTTAAGCAGGTACTGGAAGATGCCGAATCTGCCTGTGCAGAACAGCTGGTTCCCGTTGAATCAGAAATTGCCATGCTGACACTTCGTCAGAAAGAACTGCAGAAAGCTCACGAAGGCAAGAAGGATGAAGAAATCCCTGTTGCAGAGAAAGACGAACTGAAGGATGTGGAAAAGAAACTGGACGACCAGAAGCAGCAGAAGAACAATGTTCTCAACACATATGCTGCCGGCAATAAGGTAGTTCATCAGCTGATCGACCTGGCTCTGTTGCAGAACAACATGCTGAAGGGTGAAGCTTTGACGAACTTCGTAAAACGCAGCATTGACCTGATCGGATAAGCGAAAGTACTTAATCACATAAAATAAAGAAGCGCATCCCGGGAGTACCGCCGTAAGGCAGTCTCCCGGAGATGCGCTTCTTTTTTTCAGGGGAAGAAGTTTTTAATGCAATATGATTTTATAAAGTGCTTTTTTGTGTTTACATTTGCAAATAAATACAAATGTTATACGGAAATGTTGTTCAACTCTATAGAATTTTTAATTTATCTTCCTGTCGTATTTTTGCTTTACTGGTTTGTATTCAAACCTTTACGCTGGCAGAATTTGTTTGTAGTAATAGCAAGTTATGTTTTTTACGGTTGGTGGGACTGGCGTTTCCTGTTACTCATTGCCTTAACGACCTTTTGCAGCTATATGAGTGGCATACTTTTGGACCGCAATGAAGGAAATAGAAAAAAGCAGAAATGGATTAGTGCCGGTAACATAATATTGAATCTGGCAATTCTCTGTGTTTTTAAGTACTGCAATTTCTTTGGTGAGAATCTGGCAATCCTGTTAAGTGCTTTAGGATGGGAGGCAGACTGGGTAACTCTGGATATTTTGCTTCCTGTGGGTATCAGTTTCTATACATTTCAAGCATTGAGTTATACGATAGACGTTTATCAACATAAGATAAAGCCTACTTATGATATTGTTGCATTCTTTGCTTTTATCAGTTTTTTCCCGCAACTTGTGGCCGGACCTATTGAACGGGCCACAAACTTGCTTCCGCAGTTCTTGAAAGTACGCAGTTTCTCATATGAGCAAGCGGTTGATGGAATGCGTCAGATTTTATGGGGATTATTTAAAAAAATGGTTGTAGCTGATAACTGTGCCATAGCAGTAAACTCCATTTTTGCTGACTACCAAAGTTTGGACGGTTCTCATTTGCTTTTAGGGGCGATATTTTTTACTTTTCAAATTTATGGAGACTTTTCCGGTTATTCTGACATTGCAATCGGTACAGCCAGACTTTTCGGGATTAATTTGATGCGCAACTTTAATTATCCGTATTTTTCTAGAGATATTGCAGAGTTCTGGCGCCGTTGGCATATTTCTCTGACCACATGGTTTCGTGATTATATCTATTTCCCGCTTGGGGGAAGCAGATGCAGCAAATGGAAAACCATGCGCAATACAGCCATTATTTTTCTTGTCAGTGGATTCTGGCATGGAGCTAACTGGACGTTTGTATGCTGGGGGGCCTATCATGCTTTTCTTTTTTTTCCTCTGTTACTTTTAGGGAAAAACCGGAAATACACGGATGTTGTAGCGAAAGATCGTTTACTACCTTCTGTCAAGGAAGTTTTTCAGATGCTTATAACTTTTATGCTTGTTGTGATCGGTTGGATAATATTTAGGGCAGAAACCATTCATCAGGCATGGGATTACATTGTCTGTATGGTTACAAAATTTCATTTTTCCATGCCTGCACATGGAAAAGATCCTCTGATATATATTGCGATCCTTCTAATAATAGAATGGTTGCAGCGCCAAAAGCAATTTGGGTTACAGCTTGAAGAGAAAGGTATTTTCCGGCATCGGGCTGTTCGTTGGACTATTTATTACATTGTCTTTATTGCTACATTTCTACTAGCCGGGAAACAAGAAGAATTTATTTATTTCCAATTTTAACCAGAAAATAAAATGAAGAAATTTCTTTTTTATGTAGGAATCTTTTCTTTGTCGCTGATTCTATTAGCCGGAGGAATAGAATATATGTTGCGTCAGGTACCTAATCCCCTGGCCTATAAGCGGTGTTTACTGGAAAAGAATACACTTAACCTCAAAACTCTGATTATTGGAAGTTCTGTGGTTAATTGTAGTATTAATCCTGTTTTCCTGTCGGATAGCACATATAATCTGGCAATTTCAGGAGAATGGTTCCGCTTTAATCAAGCTTTGTTAGAAAAGCATATTGATAAAATGCCGAGTTTGAAGTTTGTGATTTGGGGAATTTGCTTTCATTCATTATGGACTGATGATTGTGAGGAGGTGGATGAAAGTAGTCTTATAAATCACAAGATTTATATGGATATAACTCGTGAAGAGGATTATTTTCATAATGTGGAGTTACCCTATCTTGGCTCGTTAGCTTTACGTAAATGGTCAAAATATTATATTCAGAGAAAGCCGACAGTGTTTTGTGATTCTCTTGGACTAGATCATAGTTACGATCATATTTACAAAAGTGCCAGATGGCTGGAAGATATTCCGCGTATGGTGAGAAACCAGCATAAACCTATACTGGCAGATAAAGATAGTAAACTTTATCAGAGCAATATCTGCCGTATGCATAAAGTTGCCGAGTTGTGCCATAAACGTGGGATACATCTTTATCTCGTAATGCCGCCTGTTCATCCGGAATACTACCGGCTGGCAGACAAAAAGCAATTGGAGTTAATCCGTGAAGCTGTTGCTGAGGTAGTTTCCTGTTGGGATAATGTCAGTTCCCATGAGTATTTTGACGACTGTCGCTTTACGGATGACGATTTTTATGATGGAAACCATCTGAATTCTGATATTGGGGCAAAAAAGTTCAGTACAATATTAAAAAACGACTTATCTGTCGCAGGATATAATTGAGAGACGTGCATGTACAGGCTTTAAACGAGCAGAGACCATGAAAATCATGGTCTCTATTATATCCGGGATTCTGTTTTACGGCAATATGCTTCCGTCTTCTCCGATTTTCAGGTAACGGTCGTTGGGTTCCTGATCGATTTCCACCAGGTAATAATCCGTGTCCGGGGTGTCGATGAAGTCCACATCGTCCACTTTGGCCGTTCCTGCTTCCCGGCTGATTGTTGTTTTCACTGCTTCAGGCAGTTTTCCGGAATGATACAGACCGATCACTTCGAACTCTGTCCGCAGCCATTGTGCGCTCTGGCTGAAGTAGGCTGTAGCTTCAATGCCTGTATAAGTCGCATCGCTGTAGTAGAAATCTGCTTTGTATTCTCCGCGGTCCAGCTCCCATTCCGTGACGCGGGTGTCCGGATACTTGGCGTCAAAAGCCTTCTGGATATCCGTTGGGGCCTGTGCCAGGTCTTTATCGTCGTTGTCACAGCTCTGTAAGCCAATCATAGCGGTTGCCATGCATGCAATCCATGCAAAGTGTTTCATTTGTTTCTTCATATCTTCTTCTGTTAAGTTTACAGTGCAAAGGTAGACGTGAAATCTGAAAAGATTCTGAACTCTGGCAAAATTTGCTCAAACTTTTGCCAGAAACCATTTTTTCACCTATCTTTGGTAAACTTCTTGGCTTTGTGACTTTTTCTGACAGGAAGCAGGAAGGAAGAAACGCAAATGAACGGCAATAATGTGATTTTGGACGTATGAAGAAACTATATTTCATCATCAGCTTGTTTTTGATAACCTTGTTGAACCTGCTTCCTGCGCAGGCCCAGAAAGTAGGGCTTGTGCTGAGTGGCGGAGGAGCGAAAGGACTGACTCATATCGGGATCATCCGTGCCCTGGAAGAAAACAATATTCCGATTGACTATATTACGGGTACCTCCATGGGAGCCATTATCGGTTCTCTCTATGCCATGGGATATTCGCCTGACGATATGGAGAAACTGATCAAGTCGGAAGATTTCAAACGCTGGTATACCGGAAACATCGAAGAGCGCTACATTTATTATTTCAAGCGGAATCCGCCTACCCCGGAATTTCTGAACATCCGGGTGTCCCTGCGTAATCCGCTTCATAAGGTCAAAACCCAGTTTCTGCCTTCGAGTGTGGTCAATCCGGTCCAGATGAACATTGCCTTTGTGGAACTGTTCGGACAGGCCACGGCGGTGTGTCATGGAGATTTCGACAAGCTTTTTGTACCTTTCCGCTGTGTCGGATCGGATGTACACAACAAGCGTCCGTTGATCTTCAACGAGGGAGATCTGGGTGATGCAGTACGGGCTTCCATGAGTTTTCCTGCCATGTTCAAGCCTATTGAAATAGATTCCGTACTGGTGTATGACGGTGGTATCTACAACAATTTCCCCGTGAATATCATGACGGAGAACTTCCATCCGGATATAATTATCGGAAGCGTGGTCAGTTCCAATCCCGGCAAGCCTAAGGAAGGCGACATCATGGGGCAGCTGGAAAACATGATCATGCAGAAAACGGACTATACGGTTCCTGATTCTCTCGGCATTCTGATGACTTTCAAGTATGATGACGTCAGCCTGATGGACTTTGACCGTTTCGACGAACTTCACGATAATGGCTATAAGCGGACTATTGAACTGATGGATTCGATCAAGAGCCGCATTTCCCGGCGCATCAATCTTCGTCAGCTGGAACGGAAGCGGGTGGCATTCCGGAATGCCATGCCGGAACTTCGTTTCCGCAAGATTGTGATTCATGGGGCAAACGACCAGCAGAAACGTTACATCCGCAGGGAGTTTCATTCCCACGACCAGGAAATCTTTACGCTGGAGGATTTCCGGCGGGGCTATTTCCGGCTGATTTCCGATAACATGATCTCTGAAATCATTCCGCATGCTGTCTATAATCCGATGGACCGTACGTACGATCTCGATCTGAAAGTGAAGCTTGAGGATGATCTGTCGCTCCGTGTGGGAGGTAACGTGGGATCCAACGGCTCCAATCAGATTTATGTCGGGGCAACTTATCATAACCTGAATAACTTTTCGAAGGAAGTGGCGCTTGATGCGCAGTTCGGGCAGATCTACAATAATCTGCAGGTGTCCGGCCGTATAGATATCCCGACAGGAATTCCCACGTCATACCGGATAGTAGGCTCCCTTTCATCGTTCGACTATCTGACGAACGGCAAGTTCTTCAATGCAGGGAATGACCCGATTTTCAACAAAAAAGACGAACAGTTTGTCAAGCTGATGGTATCCCTTCCCTTTCTGAGCCGCCAGAAGGCAGAATTCAGTGTGGGAGTAGCAGGGATGGAAGATCAGTATTTCCAGACCAAGGTCATTGATTTTACCAATGCGAAGCGGGATGCCAGCAATTATACAATTTTCGGAGGCTCGGTGGCTCTTGACGGCAATACGCTGAACAGCCGGCAATATGCTACCTCCGGACGCAGGGAACGGCTCGCTGCCCATTTTTATACGGGTACGGAGCATTACAGGGCCGGTATGGGAGAAGATCCGCATCAGGGAGGATATGAATATATCCAGTCATGGCTGCAACTGTCGTACGAGATGGAGCGGTATTTCAACTTCCGGCATAATTTCACGCTGGGTACTTATATCAAGGGATATTATTCTTCGCGGAACTTCAGTCATAATTACCGGGCTACCATGATGCAGGCCGGTGAGTTTACCCCTACCTATCACAGCAAGACAACCTATAATGAGGCTTTCCGGGCCAATCAGTTCATCGGAGGAGGGATTATGCCCATTTATCAGTTGAACACGGTGTTTCATGCACGACTTGGTCTGTATGGCTTTGTACCGATTTTCCCGATCATTCCGGATGAAAGCAACAAGGCAAGCTATGGAAAGCTCTTTCATGGCTTTGAATATATGGGAGAACTGGCCTTGGTTGTAAAACTGCCGTTCGGGGTGGTAAGTGCCTACCTAAATCATTATAGTTCACCGGAAAAGAACTGGAATTTCGGCCTCACACTGGGTTGGCAGATATTCGGAGCGAAGTTCACGGATTAATTTTTTTGAAAAAAAGTTCCAGGAATATTTGGAAGTTTCACAAGAAGTCCATACCTTTGCACCCGTCAAACAAAAAGACATGGCCGCGTAGCTCAACTGAATAGAGTAGCTGACTACGGATCAGCCGGTTACAG
>OGXZ01001528.1_pt1 | contig 13068 bp, 8 predicted proteins | sample 1576431 | NCBI WGS metagenome assembly OGXZ01 (sample SAMEA3541590, study PRJEB24748) | human gut metagenome | biome: human gut; feature: human-associated habitat; material: faeces | place: China | collected 2012
AACAAGTCGTTCATCGCCGTAGACCGCAGCTACCCTGCCGCAGCCTACAAGGTGAAGAACACGCCTAAGACCGTCACCATCTCTACCGACCGCTTCGTCCTGTCGTACGCCAAAGGCAGCGGAATGTTCAACGAGAACAACCTGCGCATCTCTTCCGTCAAGACGAAACAAAAAGCCGCCGGCAAGCAGAAAGCCGGCAGCCTGTACACCACCTCGTTCAGCTGGCATCCGGGCTTGAAGGACAACGCTAACCTGAAGGGCACCTACCGCACGCTCGACGGATACGACGGCGACACGAATCTCGACTCGCACAAGATGCCGCTCGAAGACGGACTCCTCTCGCGCAACGGATGGACGTTCATCGACGACTCCAACGGATATGTGTTCGACGACTCCGACTGGCAGTGGGTTGCCCACCGTCCGAACGAGGGCAAGACGCAGGACTGGTATTTCCTCGCCTACGGACACGACTACAAGAAGGCGCTGCGCGACTATACCGAGTTTGCGGGCAAGGTGCCGCTGCCGCCGCGCTATGCCTTCGGCTACTGGTGGTCGCGCTACTGGACATACAGCGACAACGAGCTGCGCAACCTCGTCACGAAGATGCACAACTACGACATTCCGCTCGACGTGCTCGTCGTAGATATGGACTGGCATTATGCCGAGCCTGCACGTGGCGGCTGGACAGGCTACTCCTGGAACCGACGCCTGTTTCCCTCGCCTAAGGGCTTCCTGCAGTGGGCAAAGCAGCAGAACCTGCAGACCACGCTCAACCTGCACCCTGCCGACGGCATAAAGCCCGACGAGGATTGCTACCCGGCGATGGCGCAGTGGATGGGCATGAACCCCGACGAGAAGAAGGCTATAGAGTGGACGGCGTCAGACAAACACTTCATGCAGGGCTGGTACGAGAAGGTGCTGCACCCGATGGAGAAGGACGGCGTCGACTTCTGGTGGCTCGACTGGCAGCAGTGGAGCAACGACAAGCAGTTCCCCAACCTCAGCAACACCTGGTGGATCAACTATACTACGTTCACCGACATGGAGCGCAACCGCGAAACGCGACCTATGCTCTACCACCGTTGGGGCGGACTGGGCAACCACCGCTATCAGATCGGCTTCTCGGGCGACGCCATAATAAGCTGGAAATCGCTCGACTTCCAGCCTTACTTCAATTCTACGGCGTCTAACGTGCTCTACGGCTACTGGAGTCATGATATGGGCGGACACATGGGCGCACACTCCATCGACCCCGAGATGTACATACGCTGGATGCAGTTCGGCGCGTTCAGCCCTATCCTGCGCACCCACTCTACGAAGGACGCCGGACTGAACAAAGAGCCGTGGGTGTTCGCCGACCGCGAGCGCGACATCCTGCACGACATAATACGCCAGCGCTACCAGTTCGCACCTTATATATATAGCATGGCGCGCCGCACCTACGACGACGCCCTGCCGCTCTGCCGCCCTATGTACTACGACTACCCCGAGAACGAGGAGGCTTACGCCAACCGCAACGAGTATATGTTCGGCGACAACATGCTTGTCTACCCCATCACAAGCCCTATGCACGACGGCATCTCCACGCAACAGGTGTGGCTGCCTGCGGGCTGCGACTGGTACGAGCTCTCGTCGGGCACGCTCTTACGTGGCGGACAGACCGTCGAGCGCAAATTCCAGCTCGACGAGTATCCTGTCTACGTAAAGGCAGGCTCTGTTCTACCCGAATACGGCAAGGTAGAGAACCTCAGCAGCACGAGCGAACCGATAACCGTAGCCGTCTATCCGGGCAAGGGCGACAGCAGCTTCACACTCTACGAGGACAACGGCAACGATAAGCACTACGCCAGCGAGTACGCCACCACACTGCTCACCAAGCGCACGCTCAACGACAGCACCATAGCCGTAACCATCGGTGCGCGCAAGGGCACGTACAAGGATATGCCCACCAACCGCCACTACACGCTCAAGCTGGTTGCGTCTACCGTGCCTGCGAGTGTCAAGGTGAACGGCGTAGAGACGCCTTTCGCGTACGACGGCAACAACCTCTCGGTGCTCATCGACATCGCCGAGACCGACTGCGCCAAGGAGAAGACCGTCACCGTTACGTTCCCTAAGAACGCCGCGCCTGTTGCCGACGGACTCATCGGCAAGTTCCGCCATATACAGCAGGGTTGCATAGCCATCAAGAGTCGCACGCCGGGCTTCTTGTTCAACGAGCAGTTGGGCACAATGGAGTCGACAGGCGTCGCCATCAGCTACGCCCCGCAGGAGGCAGCTGAGCGCATCGAGGCGTTCCGCCGCAACTACGCTAACCTGAAGCAGGTGCTCGTGGAGAGCGGCATGGAAGAAGCGGAGGCTGACAAGTTCGTACAGAAAGCTTATTAAAAACAACAAAACATGGGAATAGGAAGATGGATTGGCGGTTTCCTCGGCTTTATCAACGGCGGACCGCTTGGAGCACTTGCCGGCTACGCCATAGGCTGGCTCTTTGAGAAGGGAGCCGAGGGTTTTAGCGACAACGCCGACAACACGTTCGACAACGGCACGTACAGAAACAGCAACGCATACGGCGGCAACACTTACGGCGGCTATTCTGCCCAACAGCAGTATGAGGGACAGCGCAACTCGTTCCTCTTCTCACTGCTCGTGCTCGCCTCGTACATCATGAAAGCCGACGGCAGGGTGATGCACTCCGAGATGGAGTTTGTGCGCACCTTCCTGCGCCGCAACTTCGGCGAGATAGCCGTGCGCGAGGGCGAGGAGATACTTCTGCGCCTCTTCGAACGACAGAAGCAGATGGGCGAAGTGGCGTTCAAGAACACCATACGCGAGTCGTGCGCCGAGATAGCGCAGCACATGGACTACTCGCAGCGTCTACAGCTGCTCAACTTTCTCGTGCTCATAGCGCAGGCCGACGGCGCCGTGCCGCAGAGCGAGATCGACGCCCTGCACTTCGTGGCTGCCAGTCTCGGCATCTCCGCTGAGGACCTCAGCTCGATGCTCAACCTCTCTTCGGGCGGCAACAGCCTCGAAGCCGCATACAAGGTACTCGGCATCGACCCGTCAGCCACCGACGACGAGGTGAAGGCTGCCTACCGCCGCATGGCACTCAAGCATCACCCCGACCGCGTGGCTACGCTCGGCGACGACGTGCGCAAGGCTGCCGAGAAGAAGTTCCAGGAGATAAACGCCGCAAAGGAGACCATATACAAAGCAAGAGGGCTGTGATTTGCATCACACCCCCCTCTTGTTTCTTTGAGTGTTTTTTGCTAAAAAAGTTGGATTCTCAATATTTTTTTGTATCTTTGCAGCATTAGTTCCAGCCGAGCCTCTTTACAATGCTTAAATAGGCTGGGCTTTTTTCGTTTATAGACTTATGGCAAAAAGAAATTTTGGAAAGGAGTACAAGAATCCCGAGGAGCTTGTATCTCTGTTAAAAAGTCGTGGGTTAATTATCAATGATAGTCAAAAGGCTCAACACTACTTGCAGAGCATTGGCTATTATCGACTGTCTGCGTATATGCATCCATTATTAGAATCTCCAAAATCTTTACACAAATACAAGAAAAACGCATCATTTTCCAAAGTAATGATGCTTTATCGCTTTGACAAAAAACTGCGATTGTTTCTTTTTAATGAGATAGAAAAAATCGAAATTGCTGTAAGAGAAGCTGTAATGAATATGACAGCAGAAAGAACTGGTGATATTTATTGGCTTACAGAATCTTCATATTTCCGTGATCAAACAATTTTCAAAAATAGCACTAACATGCTATCTAAAGAATACGAACGATCTACGGAAGACTTCATCGAACATTTCAAAAAGACATATACAGAGCCTTTCCCTCCAGCATGGATTCTTGGGGAACTTCTTCCAATGGGTAGTGTAAATATGTACTATAGAAATCTGAAGGATAAGACCCTCAAGAAACATATCGCAAAACGTTTTCACCTACATGCACCAGTATTCGAGTCATGGCTTTCTGTGCTAACACTTACACGTAACGCTTGTTGCCATCATGCCCGTGTATGGAATAAAGTCAATAAGATTATTCCAAACGACATGAAAGAAATGACTCGTCCCTGGATTACACTTCAGTCAGACAAGAAGAGGATATACTATAACATCTGCATTATAAAGTATTTTCTTGACATAATATCACCAAACAATGATATGTTAAATAAATTGTGCATTCTCTTCTCAGATTACCCAGAAATTGACTTGAATGCTCTTGGCTTTCCGCCCAAATGGAGAAACGAACCTTTATGGAAAGATATATAGCTGGTAGATAGCAAGCAAAGGCTGGAAGATAGGCTGGAAGATATCTCGTTTCCAAGCCTATCTGCCAGCCTTTATCATGCTCATAATGTGCAGCTTACGGCATTTCTGGAAGATATGGTAGATTTTTTCGCTTACAGATGCATATTAGGCAATTATCCTTTAATATCCCAAGCGCGACGTATCTACGCTTCTCACGTTCTGCTCCTTGAAGTTGCGGAACTTGTACGTGAACGAAAGGAAGATGCTGCGGCGGTAGAAGCGTACGTCGGTAGTCTGACGCTGTGTGTGGAACTTCTCCTTCAGCAGCGGCATGCCACTCTCGAAGATGTCAGACACGTTAAGCGCCACTACGGCATGATTCTTCAGGAACTGGCACTTCAGACCTGCATCCAGATTCCACTGACGGCTGTAGTTCCACAGACCCACAATGGTAGGCGTGCGGAAGAAGGCGTTGACATCGAGAGCCACCATGGGCTTGCGCGAGAAGGTGAACGTGTTGGAGAGGTTGAGCATCGTAGCCCACTTGCTGCGGTCGAACGAGTAGCCATACCAGTCGCTACTCTTGTAGCGGTCTTTATAGCACGTAAGCACATAGTTGGCATTATACCACTTGCCGATGCTGACGGGCACTGTTGCCGTCAACTGCAGAGACGAGGTATAGTCGATGTTGAAGTTCTTTGACACCATTTCGAGGCGTTCGGGATTCTGGTATGTCTGTCCTGTTATGAAGTTGCCTACGCGATAGTAGCTCACCGTGAGGGTGTAGCGGTTGTTGAAAACGTAGATGCCCTGCAGGATGTTATAATCCATGGGACGAAGATCGGGGTTGCCGATGCTCACCGTGTACTCGTCGCTGCGCTGCTCGTACTCCTGCTTCTCCCAGTAGGAAGGGAACTGGCGTGTCTTGCTGTACTGCAGCATCATGATATGCTTCGGCGTGAACACGTATGTAAGCGAGGCTGTAGGCAGCACCGCACCACATTCGTAGTCGTTGATCTTGTAATACTGTCCGATCATGTGGAAATAGTAGCTGAGCTTCTGCTTGAACAACGTGCCTGACAGCCCCGCATAACCATTGGCGGTATGCTCGTCGTTAGACGAACTGATGTCGAAACTGCCTGCTCCGCCGTTCAGAATGTCGGCATTCTTCTGCCGGTTGCCGGTCTTGGAGTAGGCGTATGTCGCTCCAAGCGAGAAGCGAGCCGTCTTCCAGAGAGCAAATCCCCAGTCGGCACTGAAGTTGAAGCGGTCGGAGGTCTGCTTGCGCCAGTAGGAGTAAGCCGTCGGGTTCTCATACTTTTCGTAGTTCATATCCTGTGTTCCGTCGTTCGAGTAGCTCATATAGTTGGCATCGAGTCTCAACTGCTTCAGCACATACGCCAAATGCAGGTTGTGCATGTACGAATTGCCGGAGGTGGTATAGTTCGAATTGCTGAAATAGCTGTTTGTCGTTCTGCCCCTCGTGTCGCTCTTCGGCGAGAAGCTTGCGTTGTAGCTTAGCGACACGTTGCTCTTGTCGGACACGTTGTATGTGGCGTTGGTGTATAACGTATGCGTGAGCGACGAGCTATGAGTGCGCGCGTCGACGTCTATATCATACACCTGATCGCCGACAGTGTGGTGGCTGAGATATTGGGAACGGCTTATGCTCTTGGCGTCTGCGAATGTATACATACTGTACAGCGACCACTTAGGCGTGGTATAGAACAGGCTGCCCGATTCCTGAAACGTGTTGTGATGGTTGTTGTAATACGACGACTTCACCTGACCGGTCAGCTCGCGTCCCTTGTTGTCCTTCAGCACAACGTTTATGACGGCTCCCGTAACGTGCATGTCGGGCGAAGCATTGTAAAGCAGCTCCACCTTCGCCACCTTTTCGGCAGGCAGCGTCTTAAGATACTCGAGCACCGAACCGCCATTCCACACCTTGCCGTTGACAAGCACCGTGGTGGACATGGTGCCTGCCAGTGAGAGCTCATTGTCGTTCTTGCACAGAATGCCCGGCACATACTTCGCCACATCGAAGGCACATGTCACAATGCGGCTCTTTATAATGGACGATGCGTCCGCCACTATTCTGTCTCCCTGCACATTGAGAATCGGACGCTTGCTTTTTACCACCACGTCGCCAAGCACATTGGTCTTCGTTGCCAGCACCACGTCGCCCACGGCGTACGACGCACACTCGGGCATTACCGTTTCATAGCCGATGCTGCTCACGATGAGGCGGAACGGCAACGGTATGGAGTCGGCCGTCAACACGAAACGTCCGTCGGTGTCGGCTGTAGTTGCGCAAATGTTTATACTGTCCAATGTCTGGAGCGCAATGGTTGCCATCACCACCGACTGCTTCTCGCTGTCAACGATGCGACCCGTTACTGTCTGTGCCTTAGACTGCACAAACAGCAGTAACAATAATAATGTAATGAGTGTGGTTTTCTTCATAGTGAGTTAAAATTAAAGTATGTTATACATTGCAAATGTCGTGTTTTTTTCTTAATAAAACAACACTTAAAAAACAGAGCCGGACAACAAAAAAACGTAACACATTGATAATCAATAGCAGCGTTCTAAAAATGCATTGAAAATGTCCGAAAGTTTCTTTAATACATTTTGTAATTTATAAAAAATAATGTAGTTTTGTAAGGAAAAAGAAATTTTAAGATATGAAATACAACCGATTATTACTTCTATTACTGCCGGTTATTTGTTCTTGCTCTCAAAACAAAACAATGGACAAACTAACACAAACAGATAGTTTGTTAGATAGACTGGAAACAGATTCTGTCAAGAAGATGCTGTGTGGTATAGACACATTGAACACATCACAAGAGTCTAAAGTATATTACAAACTACTATATTCGCAGTATCAATATATCGTTGACGACAATTTTCAAGACACCACCCTGCTGAATGACTGCATAAGATTCTATGAAAAGAAAAGTGATAAAGAGAAACTGGCTCGTTCATATTATTATAAAGGTGAATGCTGTTTCAGAAACAAAGACATACAAAAAGCTCTTTTCTATGAAAAATATGCTGAGTACATATTAAAAAAAGGCGACCTCACAAATAAAAGAAACCTTATATTATATCAGAAGATATGCGAAGGCTTAGCCTTCATCAATATACAATTTGGTGAATACCGTTTAGCCCTACATTATGCAAAACTGGCTTTGCATAGCCTCAAGAAACTCAACGACAAAAGATACCAAGCCTACGAGTTAGGCATAATGTCGGCATGTTATAATCAACTGAAACAATTGGACAGTACAGCCATCTGCCTGTCTGAATGTGTTTCACTGCTTCCTCATACCGATGTTAATTGCAGAGGATATATATTCAGCATTCTAACAGATTACTATTTAGATAAGGACAAAAGAATTGCAAAGCAATATCTGGACAGTTCGTTTTGCTACACAAAAGACGCACTGACTTATCTTGAATCAGGAAACTATTACTATGCTATAAACAACAAGAAAAAGGCAGAAACAGAATGGAAAAGCGGACTCGTTTATGCTGACCAGCATTTTATTACTGCACAAATATACAGGAAACTGGCAGAAATGCATAAAGAGAATGGCGATATGGCTGGCTACTCCTACAATATAGAGAAAGAAGTGAAAGAAAAAAGTAAGATTTATGAAATAAACAACGGGATAAAAGTTGGAGAAATACAGTTAGGAGCGACCAACTCTTTCTTCATAAAAAGACTTTTAAGCAATGTTGAATGTATTATATATACAATTATCGCCGCTTTTTTGTGCATGGCAATTATTGCTTATATAAAATTCCGATTATACAAAAAGGGCATAAAACGGAAACATAACAAATCAATGTCTGAAAAAACAGAAGAATTACAAACAACCTCTACAGAACTGAAGCTGGCAAAGGCGCAGATTAAGTCGCTGAAAAAGGAAAGCGCAAAGAAATCGGACAGGATAGAGAGACTGAACAACGACATAATGATGGCATCGCAAAGCAGCGAAGCGAACGCACGATGCGGCAAGGAGCTATACCAGCATATCAAGGACGGCGGCACAACCGTGACGTGGACCAAGCAAGACTACGAGCTGTGCATGGCTTACTGCAAGATAGAGTTTGCGGAGACAATGGCGGAGATTGAACGCTGCTACGGCAAGATTGCTCCTCGAAAGCAACTGATCATGCTGCTGCAACACCTCAACTACGACTACGCTGCCATAGGCAAGGTGCTCGGCATAAACAGCGACTCTGTAAGAAAGAACATTGCGCGCATCACGCCGCTTACGAAATAAGCATGATGCACGCAGACCGATAAGAACGAAACCGAAATAAGGTATTGGCTTTAGCGGCTTCTACAAAAAAAGACTTGGGATGTAACGATTTGCACCGTTGCATCCCAAGTCTTTTTTATGTGTTATGATATGTGAGTCTTAGAAGAAGAGGTAGCGGTTGTCCACTACGTTTGCCTTGATGTAAAGCTCGTTCATGAAGTTGCCAGCCATCTGCATCTCGCGCTGACGGAGACGCTGCATGTCTATTATAAAAGAAGATGAGTACAATGAAAACACCGGATATATCAACCATCGAGAAAGTGCTCGATAACGAAGCTACGGCGGAAGAAGCCAAATGGGTCGTTGGCTGGTTCAAGACTGAAGAAGGCATGAAATGGCTTTCTGAACGGATGGATAAAGACGAACGGCAAATCCAGTTAGGGGAAGAACAGGAATGGGTTAATCATGAAATTCCTTCGGCCGTCATGTTCCAGCGCATTAACCAGCAACTGCACCGGCAAACCATACGCCGCTGGATATTCCGCGCCGCGGCTATATTAATACCTATTACCTTATTTATAGGGTTGTTCGTCAACGTCAATAACCAGATTGACTTATTGGCTTCGCACGAAATGGAAGAGATTGTCGTACCGAGAGGTGAAAAGATGCGGGTAATCTTCCAAGACGGCAGCAGTGTTTATCTGAATGCGAACAGTAGAATCCGTTTCCCCAAGAAATTCACATATAAGAACCGGGAAGTAGAATTGGACGGAGAAGGCTTGTTTGAAGTAGCATCCAATAAGAATCGTCCTTTTACGGTTGTTCTCGACCGGATGAAAGTAAAGGTGCTGGGTACTGAATTTAATGTGAAAGCCTATACGGAAGATCAGGATATTTCGGTCGCGCTCAATCACGGACGGGTAGAATTATCGTCGGGCGACTTCCGGCCCTTCGAATTGAGTCCCGGAGAAAAAGCCATCTACGATCGAACTTCGCGATTGTGTAAGATTGTTCGGCCTCAAGATATTGCTGAGAGTTCTGCCTGGACAACCGATCGGATCATCTTTGAGCAGACTCCGATGAAAGATGCCATCCAGACTTTGTCCCGAATTTATGATGTGACATTCAGCATAGACGACAAGAAAGCGTTGAATTACACCTATACGATCAAAACCCGTCAGACTAATATCCTGACTACTTTGCGGGAATTGGAAAAGATTTCCCCCGTTCAATTCCATTATGACAGAGATACGATTCGGGTGAATATAAAAAAGTAGCTGGCTGCACGCAACCAACTACTTTTTATTATCGTGAACAAACGTATCAATAAACACCTACCTCATCGACAAACAGGAAGGCTTTCTTTCCTGCTCCCGGATGCCATGACGGCAATACCGGCGTACATTTCCCGATCATACGTACAAAACGGGCTTTTGTCTGATCGAAACTGAGTTCATCCAGTCTTGTTACATTATTCTTACTTCCTTTTTCCAATTCAGGAATAGACTTCGAAGCTATTTTCCGATATGTTTTTCCATCAGAGGAGACATTAACTTCAAGGCCTGTCAGACCGAAGATGTAATCACCCGGCACCAAACAGGTGCTGACCGATACCGAAGAGATTTCTTTTTCTTCTCCCAAATCAACAACCACATCCAAATCGCTTCATAGATACCTATATAACGGCCCGACCGATAATTCCCGTCGCCCTTCAGTCCGTCCACCAAAAGAGAAGCTCCTTTATAAGTATAAGCATCGTCCGGCTTCGAGTTCAAATGAACTGGGCGCATGGTGGCTAAGTTATATTGCAACGATTCTTCCACCACTTGACTTTCCCGACCGTTACGGATAGCCTTGGCTTTAACGGTTAGCGTCTGACCGTCTATCGTAAACGGTTCCTGATAACGCGAAGATGTTTCCGTCGGTTCTGTTCCATCCGTTGTATAATAAACCGGAGCGTTATCGAATGTCGAGAGTGTTACGACCGCTTTACCGGCATCGCCTGCCGGATTGATATCCATCGTTACGTCTTCAATATCTTCCTTATAATGATATCCATTCAACGTATACAAACCCAACTGATGACGAAGCCGCTTCAAGAATCCGTCCAAGTCTTTTTCCGGACGGCTCCATTGCAACTCACACAAGGCAGCAATACGAGGCATCATCTGCCATTCCATCTTCGTACTGTCTTTCGTCCATTCCGTCCAGATACAACCTTGTACGCCGATGATACGGTCTTTTTCTTCAGGAGTCAAGGCTTTGTTGACCGGTTCAAAGTTATACACCCGTGCCACGCTGGTAACTCCTGTCAGCCGGTTATATCCCGGATTACTGAAATACAAGTGACTGATCGGACAAACGATTGTCTGAAAACCGGATTGTGCCGAGCGAACACTGGCCTTCACGCCGGTCCATGCCATCACAGTCGTGCTTTTAGCCGGATCACCATCCAAAATCTCATCCCAAGCCAGCATCTTTCGTCCCCGTTTGAGAATTTCTTTTTCCACTTCGCCCATGAAATAAGCCTGAAGCTGGTTCTCTTTCGAATGTTCCGGCGTATCCTTCAATCCTAATTCCTTAATCTTTGCCTGGCATTTCGGACATTTCTTCCATTCCACCTTCGGGCATTCATCACCTCCGATATGAATATAAGGTGACGGGAAGATATCCATAATTTCATTGATGACGTCTTTGGCAAACTGCAATGTCTCCTCATTACCGCCACACAATACTTCATTAAAGATACCAAACTTGGTAGCCGTTTCATACGGACCACCCGTACAACCCAACTCCGGATAGGAAGCCAGAGCCGCCAGCATGTGCCCCGGCATATCAATTTCCGGTACCACCGTAATAAAACGGTCGGCAGCATATTGTACAATTTCCTTGGCTTCTTCCTGCGTATAATAGCCGCTTACCGGAACGCCGTCGTATTTGTCGGATCCCGGAGCCGTAATTGTTTCCTTCCGATGCGAACCAATTTCCGTCAGTTTCGGGTATTTCTTGATCTCGATACGCCAACCCTGGTCTTCCGTCAGGTGCCAATGGAAATAATTGATATTGTGCATAGCCAGCATATCAATGATTTCCTTCAGATAATCCACCGAGAAAAAGTGGCGTCCGACATCTACCATAAACCCTCGGTATCCGAAACGCGGATAATCCTTAACCGTTCCAGCCGGAACAGCTCCCAACGTCTTTCCGTCTGTTATCGGAAGCGCCTTGTAAATTGTCTGGATACCATAGAAAACTCCGGCTTCGGATGCCCCTTTCACGGTAATTCCGTCAGCCGAAACTTGCAGTTCGTATCCGTCTTTTTGAGGAGAAACCGATGCATCAACCTGCAATGCGATCGTATTTTTCCCACCCTTTGCAGCCACCTTCACGTTTGTCCCCGTCACTTTCCGAATATAAGAAGCCAGAAAATGAGCCGTCCGCTCCAGCTGTTCATTGCCTTCGGGATAACTGATCACGGTAGATGAATTGATTACAAAAGGAGCCGCCTCGGGAGTTTCCATTATTTCCTGCGGCAAAGGGATTACTTGCCAGCTCCCTACATTAATTTCTTTGGGCGAACAGGCCGCCAGCCCACCCACGAATAAGATGGCAGCAAACCATCTTGTCCACATCGTTTTTTTCATACGTATAATTTTAGTTGTGTTCGAATCTTATTTGATTGCAGGCATCACCGGGAAGGCAAGTAATTCAGAAACCCTACTTGCTTTTTCTATCCTGATTGTACAAATGTAGCTTATTTCGGCATATAAAAAACGTATCTTACCTGAAAATTTCATGAAAAGGGTGCACAAGAATCACTTCTGGTGCACCCAACACAAATATACTACAAATACACACACAACCCCTTCTCACCTATAGAAAAGAAATATTTCATCTCTTTTTCCTGGCGAGAATCCGTATTTACTTTATTCATTCCAAACTCTTGTGTATAATTCTGTATATAAATAAAAACGTTTCAAATCCATTCAAGACGTTATTACTGCCATCTATCAGACAATCCGTCACAATATCTTAAATATTGACGTCGTTTTGTCATATTTCTTTTTCTAACATATCCAATAAGAGATCTAAATCCTTTTCTATTGCATCTATCTTATCGGATATGGGGTCAAAAGTATGATGTACCAGATCGACTTCACTTTCCGTCTCTTTCTCTGACAAATCCGGACTGCATTTTGCATGTTCATCTTCGTCGGCACCTTTCAAATAATCACTTGCCGTAGCCATAACAAATTTCAGCTAAAAGATATGGCATGTTATTTGTAAAAACATAAAGGAACACGGAAAGAAACGGATGAGAAACCGGGAGGAGACAAAATCCCGTCACGAATAATCAAAAACGGAAGTTGGAAAACGACGGAGACACAAGACTCCTCTTTAAAACTCGTTGCTTTCATGATGTTCAGTATAACCAACTCTGTCCCCTCGGAGCTGCATTTATATATAGAGTGAAGCGTGGGAACTTTGGTATTACCGTTCAGAAGTATCCCCATACTCAACAACATA
>OGXZ01001532.1_pt1 | contig 13033 bp, 19 predicted proteins | sample 1576431 | NCBI WGS metagenome assembly OGXZ01 (sample SAMEA3541590, study PRJEB24748) | human gut metagenome | biome: human gut; feature: human-associated habitat; material: faeces | place: China | collected 2012
TCCACTTTATTGTGAACTTCAACTACAACACCACCACGAAGATCATGAACATGGGCGGGCAACTGGATGTAACCGTGCAGGACTACGTCCCCAAAGAGGAGCATGACGCAAATACTCTGGGTAGCGGCACCGTTCTGGCCGAATATCTTGTGGACAAGGAAACCGGCGAAGTTGAAAAGATCGGCTAACAAATAAGCAAAGCAAAAGCCCTGAAGGAATGCACCTTCAGGGCTTTTCTTGTTGGGGTAATTCACCGGAACCTATCAACAACATATTCAACTGCGGCTTTCGCTTCCGGGGTGAGCGGTCGGGTACACCACCCACGGTCATAATAAGCAACCTCCTGCCAGTAACGCACATCGCCCGGCGGCAGTTGACTGACCCAGAGCTTCAGGATCCTGCCGCCGTCGATACCAAACTCGCTGTGCTTCTCGCAGACCTTGGCCTGCCACCGAATCTCCGAGCCGTTCAGCTCGAAGCTGTCCTCGTGCCAAAGCTGGCTGTCCACACACATCTCCGTACGAAATCCGCACATCACTGATCACCCCCATCATAGTCCACCACATAGCCGTTGTACACGAAGTTCTCTGCCGCCATGGCAGCGTCGAGGATTCGGTTTGCATACTCGGCAGCCTCCTCCGGGCTCTTGAGGCCGAGGGAGGCCCACTGGACACCCAGCCGAACCGGTGCGCCCTGCTGGGCAAAGTTACGGTCGAAAATCCGAATGCCGTCCCACTTGGTGAACTGTGCCTGAAGCGCCCCCAGTGCCTCGTTGTACACCTTCCAGTTGACTTTCTTCATAGATTATCCCTCCTCAATTTGCCTTAATCAGAATGCCCTTGTCCAATGCGAACCACACGCCATCGTCCTTCTGCACGGTCTTGCAGCCCTGTGCCCGGAGCAGCTCCCGCATCTTCGACAGCTGGTACTCGGTGCACTGCATCCAGAAGAATCCGGCGAAGTTGAACCACTCGCTGCTCTGGATATTGACGTGCTGGGCTTCCGCATAAATGCGGTTGAACGCGCTTGTTTTCATAGATCAGCCCTCCTTCACCAATTCGTAATGCTTGATGCTGCCGTCCACAAATCTCCGGCCCTGCAGGATCTCCACGCTCTGGAGCAGAAACTCGAGGTGGGCCATATCGATGGCCCCGCAGGAGCCGGGGTCGCGGAGCAGTTGCTCTGCCAGCACGTACTGCATCTTGACGGTGTAGCAGGTCTCACCGACGATCTTCTCGCCATTCTCGATCTCCGCGGTGTCATAAGTGATGTTCAGCTTCTTCATGGTTAGTCCTCCTTTAAACGTCGATGCTCACAGAGTGATACGCAAACCAGTGACCCTGACGACGAAACAGCTTGAACCAGTTTGTGAACTTCTGGCCGGAGCAGTCGTAGGGTGTCGGAAGAAACTCCAAGTAGCGGTTCGCGCGAAACCAGTCAGCAGCAACCACTTTATGCGCCTCATCCAGAGCTTCCGGCAACTGAACCAGCTCCACGTAACCGTCGATGCCATCGTCTCTCACGATGTGGCTGCGCGATGCCGCCCGGTGGGTGAACTCCCGGATTTCGCGCTTGACGTCGGCGATGTGCCTGTCCCGGCGAGCCACGTTCTCCACCGGAACAGTGACATCTCTCAGGGTACGAACGAAACTGTAGGCTGCCCGCAGGCCTGCCATATCGTCGATATTGAACATGATCACCATTCTCCTTTCACAGCAGCATTGCGGATTGCCCGCTCTTCGTTCTCCTGATCCAGCGCCTGCGCAAAAGCATCCAGCGCGCTGGCCCTCGTGATCGGCCCGAACTCCTTCACAAAATAGGCGAAGGTGCGGTCGTCCCAGCACTCGACGTACCCGTCGCCGCCCTTACCGTAGTTCTCGCGGGCCAGAGCCATGAACTGGTCGAAGGTCAGCGCCGGAGGGTTCGGCTCGGTGTCCAGAGGGACGACCCTCGCATAGGGGTGTCCCCTGCGAATGACCTGCGTCAGTTCGGTGTCAGCTGCTGCCCGTTCAGCCCGGCAGCCGTAGACCTTCAAGGTGCCGTCGTCCTTCTCTTCGAGGATTGCCCAGTTGTAGGCATGTGTCTTGCTGGTGCGCACCAGCTGGCCTTTGTAATAGAATTTCATGGTTCAGTCCTCCTTCAGCTCGTGCAGCAACTTTTCCAGTGCTGCGATATGATCCTCATAATACAGACCGCCGCGGCGGGAGCCGCAGTAGCGGGAATAAGAAATCTTCCAGCGGCGAATCTGCTCCTTGCAGGCAGCCACCGGATTGGCGGCGGTCTTGATCTCTTCGATGCTCAGATCACGCATGGTTCAGTCCTCCTTGTTGGTGTACTCGTCGGTGTCACGGCTGGATTCGCCCATCAGAAACACCCGGTGCTTGCCCTTGGCATCCCGTACCCAGTCGCCGCCCAGAACGGTGAGGGTGAAGATCATCCCTTGGTACTGACCCTCGGCGCACACCCGGGTCGGCTCCGGCAGGTCCTCCCGGTGCATGACGCACCACTGAGAGTCCATACTGAACGCCAGCATCCCCAGATGGCCGCGCAGTTCCTTCTTCTTCATGGTGTAGTCCTCCTTGACCAGCTGCAGCATCTTAAACACGCGGTCCCACTGCTCCTGCGAAAGGGTACCGCCATTGTTCACCACTGCTTCGGCCGCGTTGATTTCCAGCCGCATCTCGGTCTTGCTCATCTCGTTCGGATTTGCCATTTTTCGTTTTCCTCCGTTATTTTTTTATCCAGAAACCCTTCCGATGGCTGTATGTTACCTCTGCGCAGAAACAAAGTCAAGTTGTTTTTGATTTATTTTTTAATTTCTTTTTGTTGTTGACTTTTGCCCCGGCAAGTCATATCCTTGTGGCAGGAAGGAGTGACCCAAAATGACCACATCATCCAGAGTGAAAGCCCTGCTGGAACTGACCAGCACCGACCAAAGCACTTTTGCCGCAGCGTTCGGCATGACCACCCCGCAGGCCATGAGCAACAAGCTGCGCAGGGACAGCTGGTCGGCAAAAGACCTCGCCAAGGCTGCCGCCCTCTGCGGCGCAAGGCTGGCATTCATCCTCCCGGATGGCTCCCAGCTTATCCTCGCCCCGGACGAGAAGTGACCGCTACACCACAAAACACCCCGCGCTGAAGAGGACAATCCTCCCGGCGCGGGGTGTTTTGCTTGCATACAGTTGCAACAAAAATCTTGTCAGTTGCAACAAAAGGTTGCATACAAACTTTGTAGCCACGAAAAAGTGAGTGTTCATGCGGGTTTTGGGGCAAAACATACAGAGGCATACTCAAGTTCTTATCCTGACCCTTATCAGAAGAAAAGAAGAATATACATGCGTGAGAACGCGCTTGATGCCCGCACGCGTAGGGTTTATAGGGATTTTGGTATGCTTTGTTTCAGGTATGCAAGCGCTCAAGTCATAACGTTTTTACCCGCCGGAGTGTGATACGATAGCACCAGATTACACCGCGCACCCGGTGTCAGAGAGGTGCAAGGGCCCGCGCACAGCAGCGCGACAACAATGCTGTAGGCCCAATGGGAGGTAGACCATGAAACGTGAGGATTTGAAAGCCATCGAGGGCCTGACCGAAGAGCAGATCAACGCAGTGATGCGGCTGCACGGTTTGGACGCAGCCGCCCATCAGGCCACTGTACAGGGCCTGCAGGCGCAGCTGGCCACTGCACAGCAGGGCCTGGCGGCCTTCGACGGCGTGGACGTTAATGATCTGCGCAGTCAGATCACCAACCTGACCAATCAGCTGAGCCAGCAGGCTGCAGAGTTCGCCTTCAACGGTGTGCTGCGCGCTGCGGCCCACGAGGCCGGTGCTCTGGACGAGAACGATGCTATCGCATTGCTGCCGAACAGAGCTACACTGCGCGAGAGCAAGAATCAGGCTGAGGATGTCAAGCAGGCATTCGCTGACCTCAAATCCCGCAAGCCGTACCTGTTCCAGCAGGGTGCCCCCGCCCCGCAGGACGGCGCAGGCCCCGAACCGCAGCCGGGCAACGAGCCCCAGGGCAACCCGATCATCATCCCGAAGCCCCGCAGCCAGGGCGGCAACGCACAGCCCACCCTGCAGGAGTTTCTCCAGATGACCGGCGCGGAACGCATGGCCCTGCGCACCCGTAACCCGGCACTTTTCCAGCAGCTCTCTGCTTTGGTGAGAGCTGCACGACACTAACGAGGTAACTGAACTATGCCTATTCCCGGCACTTTTGGCGGTTTTCCGTTTGACCCCGAGGTCTATCAGGGCTTCGTGGACCAGGAGGCCACCTTCTCCGATTCCATCCTTGCCTCCGGCATTCTGGCAAGCGACCAGAGCCTGGCCGCTTCTCTGGACAACGGCGGCACGATGGGCACCATCCGTTTCTATAACCCGCTGGACCCTGACACCGATGCCCCGCTGGTCCGTGATGGCACCACTGACAACGTGCCCACCGAGATCTCCGGCGGCAAGCAGTCCTGGGTCCGCATCGACCGCATGAAGGCATGGAAGGCCACCGAGCTGACCCGTGAGCTGACTGCAGCCGACCCCATGGCCGCTGTTGCCCGCAACACCGGACGCTACTGGCGCATGTACAAGCAGAGCCTGCTGGTTAAGCTGGTGGATTCCGTTCTGGGCCTGTCCGGGCTGGCAAACCATACCCTGACCGTCAAGACCGGCGGTGTCACTGCCAACCAGCTGATCGATGTGCAGCAGTCCGCCCTGGGCGACTTCTCCGGCAAGTTTGGTCTGCTGGTGGTGCACTCTAAGATTCTGGCCGAATACAAGAAGATGGGCCTGCTGAACTACAACAAGTACGTAATCACCAACGTGCTGCAGAAGGAAGTCAGCCTGCCCACCATCAACGGTCTGGTCGTGGTCGAGAATGACCGCGGCACCGACGACGGCACCAACTACAACAGCTTCCTGCTGGGCCAGGGTTCCGTCCTGACTGCCGATCCTAAAGTCATCACCCCGGACTACACCGAGTATGACGCGGCCAAGGCAGGCGGCACCGATATCCTGTACAATAACCGCTCCTTCATCCTGCACCCGAACGGTGTCTCCTTTGACGGCGATAAGATCAACAAGCCCACCCCGACGGATGACGAGTTCACCAACAAGGCAAACTGGGCGCTGAAGTTCGACCACAAGAACGTACGCATGGGCAAGATCACCATCCCCAAGGCAAACTTTGCTGAGGAGTAACCTATGGACAGCTGGCTGACCTACCCTGAGTACCTCGCGCAGCACCCCGGATCTGCGCTGACCGAGGCAGAGTTCACCCCGCGGGCGGTGGACGCAGCATTCTTCATCGAGAGCGCCACACGCTGGTGCGCCAGCCTTGCTAAAGAGCCTGAACAGCTGGCGCTTCTGGCACAGTGTCAGTCCCGTCTGGTGGCCCTCTCTGAAGAGGTCAGCGCCAGCTGGGACGGCGTGACCAGCGTGAACAATCACGGCTACACCGAGAGCTATGCCAGCGGCATGGATATGCAGGCGTATCTGGGCAAACGGCAGAGCCAGATCGTGCACGAGGTGCTCTCCGCGCCGTCTACCCGGTGGATGCTGTATCAGGGCGGCGTGTATCACCCGCCCCGCAGACGCTGAGAGGAGGCCCGCCATGCGCAAACCTCTTCTCGCAACAAAGAGTGTCACGCTGGTGCATTACATCCGGCGGGGCACTGGCAGCACCAGCTACACCACGGTGCTGTCTGGCGTGAGCTGCCGCGAGGTGGCCGCAGCCGGTACCGGCGCACAGTCCGGTGCAGGCTCCGGCTTTGCCCCGAAAAGCAGCTCCGAGATCTGCATTTTTCCGGGCCACTCCACGGCAGCCCCGCAGAGCACGGCAGAACCGTCGCTGGACGCAGCAAGCACCTTTCTCGACCCTGCCGCCTTCAAGGCCGCAGACGAAGCCGCAAGGGCCTGTCACTGGACGCTGGCCCCGGAGGACAAGGTAACGCTGCCTAGCGGGCACGTCGGCACCGTCACCAGCGTACAGGATAACCGGGACGGGCGCTGCCCGCACTGGTACGTGGAGGTAACAGGATGAGCGGCCCGATCAACCTCGGCATCCACTGGGACCCGAACTTCCAGAACCGCACCGAGGCAGGCTTTCAGCGCCTGCAGAAGGAAGCGGACGGCGAGTTCATCCGGCTGGTCACGCCCTATGTCCCGGTACGCACTGGGGCGCTGCGAGACAGCGCCAAGGACAGCACGGTGCTGGGCAGTGGCTTGATCCGGCACACCACGCCCTACGCAGCCGCGCAGTACTACCGTCTGCCCTGTGGGCAGGGTGTCCGAGAGGACGGCTGCGGGCCTCATTGGGGTGAGCGCTGCGTAGATGACCACAAAGAGGACTTTATCCAGTTTGTCAAGACCCGTGCTAAGGAGATCAACAAATGAGCCAGACCGCAGACATCAAAGCCATGCTGGACTGGCTGGCCTCTTGCCCGCTGGCAACGACGCTCAACAACGGGGATGTTGTGTTCTCCATCGAATATCTGGGTGCCGACACCGGGCAGATGCAGTTCTCACTGGAAGCTACACCCACGGCAATGGTGCTGGAGCAGTTCTTCCTCGGCAGCCGCCGGGCGAAGAACTATGTTCTGGCATCCCGCATGGTTTACTCGCCCGAGGTCGTCCAGCAGGCCGCAAACAGCGCGTTCTGGGATGAATTTGCCGAGTGGGTAGAGAAACAGTCCGGACGGCGGAACCTTCCGGCGCTGTCTGACGGCAAAAAGGCCGAAAAGGTGGTCTGCCTGTCCCCCGGATACATCATGAGCCAGGATGCCAGCAGCTGCCGCTTCCAGATCCAACTTCAACTCCAGTACTACCAGAAAGGGAGATAATCTATGACTGTTGCCGAAACTCTGGCCGCGCTCAAGTCCGAGAAGGACATCGAGCCCAGCGCCGACTATGCAGGCGAGGAGAACACCGACGACTTCATCCTCGCCATTCAGACTGATAAAACCAAGCAGACCAAAGAATCCGCATGGATCGTCTGCGCCGACCACGTGAAGGAGCACTCCGGCTCCCTGAATGCTTCCACCACGGACGAGGCGTTCATCCGCACCGGTACCGCCACCACCAAGACCGGCACCCAGCGCACCCTTGCTGTCAACGGCAACCGCTGCGTAGGCGACGCGTTTCAGGATTTTGTGCTGAGCCACAAAATCAAGTACGGCACCGGTAAGGACGTGATCGTACCCTACGTTTACTTCAGCGTCCGCACCGGTAAGGGCGAGACGGGCAATGCTTCTCTGATCGTCACCAGCGACGTGGGCGGCTCCGCAAACGCCCCCGCCACCTTTGCGGTGGACGTTAAGGCCGTCGGCACGCCCAAGGACTTTAACTATCTGACCGACGTCACCGCGTAACATAAAACCAATATCGCCCCTGTCACCTCTGGCAGGGGCGCATTTTATAGGAGGTACAGATACATGATCATTTGTGGGCAGAAATTTGAATTTTCGGCGCTGAACGCTAACGACCTCGACCGTATGGACGCGGCACAGCAGCACATGCAGGCGGCTTCTGACCGCGAGAGCAAGCGCGCGCATACGGGCACCGCCGACATCCTGCGCGGCCAGTGCCGCCTTATGATGGGCTACTTCGACGAGTTGCTGGGCGAGGGCGCATCAGAACGTCTGGGCCTGGACGGAAACAACTTCGGCGCATGTGTCCGTGTGACGAACGCCATCAAGGAAGCCATCGCCGCAGAACAGGCCACCGTAAAGCAGGCGGCTGCAATGCCCATGAACCGCGAGCAGCGCCGTGCCGTTGCCAAACAGAAAAAGACCGTCCCTTACAAGGTCATTTCTACGCCCAAGACTACAACCGAGGACACCTTCATCCGTGGTCAGACTGAGGTCTCTTACGGCGGCGAGCCCGACGTGGTGGTTCCCGCTCTGACCGACGAGCAGAAAACCGAGCAGCTGATCGATGCCCGGCAGGCCGTAGACGCTCTGCGGGACGATCCTGATGCCATGCAGCAGCTGGCGGCATACGCACTGCAGATCGCCGCAGAGCGCCATGTCTGATCTGCTGCTGGACGAGTTGCCCACCCGGTGGCACGGACACGAGATCGTCCCGGATTTCCGGCCCATGGTCTGGCTGGTCAACTCCTATGTCCGGGGCAGTGTTAACACCGACCCGGTGGGCTTTGCCCGGAGCGCAATTTGGCGCTTTTACAAGGACCCGCACTGCTTTCTGACGGACGACCAGATGCTCTTTGAGGGCTACCAGCACCTGCTGGGATTTTATCAGGCAGGTGAAAAGGCGGCATCCGGCGGTGGCACTTCCGGTGAATCGGAAGCACCAGCTACACTGCCCTTTGATTACCAGTGCGACGCGCCGTACATTGTGGCCGCGTTCCAGCGGCTGTACGGCATCGACCTGACGACCGAGCACGTCCACTGGTTCCGCTTCCGGGCGCTGCTGCGGGGCGTGATCGGCGAGGACTGCATGTTCAGCCGCATCATCGACTGGCGCACCGCGGACCTTTCCGACATGGACCCGGAGAAGCGCCGCATCTACGAAGAGCAGCGGGAACGCTTTGCCCTGCCCGCTGAGCTGAGAGGGGGTGCAGCACGTGCGCAGACCGTCGAAGAGCACAATGCAAGCTTCATTGCCCGTTTCCGTGGCCACTGAACGCGCTCCCATCCCCTGCCCGCGCTGCGGCAGACCGCTGCCGGTATGGGCAGAACCGCACGCCACAGCTACGGGCGTGTGGGTAAAATGCAAAAATCCCGCCTGTAAGCGGGAAATCGAGATAAAACTTTAAGCCTGTGCCCTTGTGCCCGCGCTCACGACTGAGAGGTGGACACACGTGGCAGATTACAGCATTACCGGCGATACCAAGCTGGACACCAGCGGCTTTACCAAAGGCGTATCCAGCATGACGGTTGCCGCCGGTAATCTGATTTCCGACCTGACCAAGACCGCCGCCACCAAGCTGGCGGGCCTGGCAAAATCCTCGGTCAGCGTCGGCATGAATTTTGACGCGTCCATGTCGCAGGTAGCCGCCACCATGGGCACCACGGTGGATCAGATCGACAATCTGACCAAGGTCGCCAAAGAGATGGGCAGCACCACCAAGTTCACCGCTACACAGGCGGCGGATGCTCTGAACTATCTGGCGCTGGCCGGTTACGACGCAGACAAAGCAGCAGAGGTGCTTCCCAGCGTACTGAATCTGGCCGCTGCTGGCGGCATGGACTTAGCCTACGCCTCCGACCTCGTCACTGATGCTATGGCCTCGCTGAACATCGAGGCCAACAAGCAGAACGTGGACGACTTCGGCAACAAGCTGGCCATGGCGGCCAGCAAGGCCAATGCCAACGTTTCGCAGCTGGGTGAAGCCATCCTGACCGTGGGCGGCACCGCAGCCAATCTGAAGGGCGGCACAACCGAGCTGACCACTGCGCTGGGTCTTCTGGCAAACGTGGGCATCAAGGGCGCGGAGGGCGGTACCCATCTGCGCAACATCATCCTGTCGCTGCAGTCCCCCACCGACGAAGCAGCCAAAAAGATGCAGAAGCTGGGCCTGCAAGTCTACGATTCGCAGGGCAAAATGCGCGGGCTGAACGACATTCTGAGCGACCTGAACAGCGCCATGAATGGCATGACGCAGGGCCAGAAGGACAGCATCATCAACCAGCTGTTCAACAAGACCGACCTCGCAGCCGTCAACGGCCTGCTGGCGGCGCAGGGCGAACAGTGGGGCACCTTGGCCGCCCAGATTGATAACGCCGACGGTGCCATGGGGCAGATGGCTGAAACTCAGATCGACAATCTGCAGGGCGCTATGACCATCATGTCCTCGGCGTTCGAGGGGATGCAGCTGGCCGTCTATGATGAGCTGGAACCCACCCTGACTGAAGCGGTCAAGTGGGGCACAGACTGCCTCACCCAGCTGACCACCGCCCTGTCTGAGGGTGGCCCCGAAGCTATGCTGGCCGCTGCCGGTGAGATCATCTCCGATCTAGCGGCAGGCATTGCCGAGCAGCTGCCCGGGCTGATGACCACCGGCGTGGAGATCATCACCCAGCTGGCCCAGAACCTGACCGACACGATGCCTGCCATGCTGGACACCGGTGCTGAGGTTCTGGCAGCCCTCGCGCAAGGCATCATCAATGCCACTCCCGCCCTGCTCACCAGCGCCACCGAGATCATTGCAGAGTTTATGCTCTACCTCGGCGACCACGCAGACGAGATCATGGACACCGGTATGCAGCTGCTGGAGAGCCTCGTCATCGGCATCACCGATAACCTGCCCCAGCTCATCACGGCGGCAGCTGCCCTGATCGCCAAATGGGCAGCTGCCCTGATCGCCCATCTGCCGGACATCCTCAAGTGCGGTGCAGCCATGCTGACCACTCTGGTGGACGGTATTGTCTGCAGTCTTGAGAATCTGGCGGAGGCCGCCCTCGCCTGCGTGGCAAAGCTGGTGGGCGTGTGGGACGGCAGCATGGACGAGTGGGGCCATATCGGCGAGAACATCGTCAGCGGCCTGCTGAACGGTATCAAGGGCGCATGGAACAGCCTGACCAAGTGGGTCAGCGACGGCATTAACGGCCTTGTCTCCGGGGTCAAGGGGCGGCTGGGCATCCACTCCCCGTCCAAAGTCTTTGACGAGATCGGCGTGCAGGTTTGCAACGGTCTGGCGCAGGGTCTCGACCGCGGAAATAAGAAGGTCAAGGACGCAGCCAAGACCGTGGTCGCGTCCGTAACCGACAGCGCCACCACCCTCACCAATGGCGTGGCCAAGACCGTGGAGACCGTCACGGAACGGATGGCGAACGGTGCTACACAGCAGAAACAGACCATCACCGAGACTTCCCGGCAGATGGTGGGCGGTGTGCTGAAGGACATCAAGACCGTCACCAGCATTGCTGCGGACGGCACCAAGACCGTCAAGCAGACCATGGAGACCGTCCGCGAGACCGCCAAGACGGTCACCTCCACCTTCGAGACGCTGGCAGACGGGGTCAAGACCACCACCCAGACCGTCACCGAGACCCTGACCGACGGCACCGAGACCCAGAAGCAAGTCATCACCGAGGTCTGCGACGACATCGTGGACGGTGCCCTCGTGACCATCGAGCGGGTCAAGACCGTCGCCGCCGACGGCACCGTGCAGGTGGCCGAGCAGATCAAAAAGTCCAGCGCAGACACCTTTGACGGCCTGTGGAAGGAGCTGCAGACCGAAGCAGACAGCGGCATACTTGGCACCTTCGATGACCTGTACACCGCCGTCAAGAATCAGGACTGGCTGGGCATCGGCAAGTGGGTGGCGAGCACCATCTACGGCGGTCTGACTGCCGACCAGAAGAAGCAGGTCAATGATTTTGCCCTTGGCATCGTGACTAAGCTCAACAAAGCGCTGGGCGGTGCCCGCGATCAGCTGGTGCAGGGTGCCATTGATCTGGGCGGGCAGATTGTGAACGGCCTGACCGGCGGCTTCTCTGAGGTCTGGCAGCAGGCGCAGGGCCTCGGCTCCACCCTGATGGAGATCTTCGGCGGGCTGAAAGCACCGCTGCAGAGTGCGGCCCTTGCCATCAGTCAGGGCATGAAAGGCGGCCTGATCTCTGCATTCCCGGAGATTCTTGCGTCTTTGGGCAGTCTGATCGGGTCTATCGGCGGCGCGTTCGTAGCAATGCTGGATGCCATCGCTGCGGCGCTGTTCCCTACTGGCTTTGGCACTCCGCAGGCTCTGCTGATGATCGCAGCTGGCGTAGCCCTTGCTGCCGTCATCGCGGGCATCGTTGCCTCGATCGGCGGCTCTTTCAGTAAGAAAGGTTCGTCCGGCGGCGGTTCCTCTGGCGGCGGTTCGTCCGGCTCCGGCGGCATGGGCAGCGTGGACATCACCACCGGCACCGGCAGTCTGGAAGATGCCATCAACGCCAACACCAAGGCGCTGGAAAAGACAAACTCTGCCCTTGCCGATATGATCCGGCAGGCGGGGGCACTGGTGCTTTCCGACAACATGCGTCTGGGCAGCACCGTGGCTGCATCCGGCACCGCACAGGTGGTGTCTGCTGCCAACAGCTACCACCGGGAGGGCGACACCAACATCACCCAGAACTTCTACAACGGCCACGACACCGCAGCCGCACAGCAGCGGGAAGCCCGCTGGGAAGCCGACAAGGCCAAGGCCCGCAAACGATGAAAGGAGGACACTGTGTTCTTTAAAGATCATCTCAAGATCGTGACAGATGCCGGTGCCGTCCTGCATCTGGGCTGGGACTACGATGCCCCCTACTTTCTCGACCCGCTGAACGGGGTGGATGTGGACCTGCAGACCGCGCAGGGTGTCGGTCAGATTGGCGACACCGTGGAGGGTCAGAGCGTCTCCGGCGTGTCCCGCACCCTGTCGGTCGTGTTCTGGGCCAGGGATGCGTTGACCCGTGCAAGAGCTTTTACCAAAAAGCTGCCCTACTTCACCAAAGGCACCCTCTATTTTGGCGACCACTATTTCACCCGCTTCGTGCTGCAAAAATTGCCCTATTTTTCCAGCTACACGCCGGACCCGCGCTGTGAGCTGATGCTCTACAGCGAGAAACCCTATTGGTACGATCTGAACGCCGTCAGCAGCGTGCTGGGCGGGTACGAGCCCGCCTTCCGCTTTCCTGTCTGCTACGACAGCCACATCTACGGCATCAAGCGGGACGGCACGGCGGCAGTGCTGCGCAACGACGGTTCGCTGCCGGTGCCCTTCACGGCCACCCTGCGGTGCGACATGCCGGTGACACACCCCAAGGTGGTGGATCTGCAGACCGGGGCCTTCATCGGCTTTGACCTGACCCTGCAGCCGGACGAGACGCTGGAGATCTACCGCAGCACATCCGACCGGCTGGCCTGCACCCTGACCCGGGCAGGCGTGACCGAGAACATCTTCTCCAAGCTGGACGAGGATAGCACCCTCACCGAGCTGCAGCCCGGCGATAACGTGCTGAGTATGCAGGCCGAGAACGGCTCCGGCTACCTGCAGGCATCCGTGAGCTTTTACCCGATGGAGGCGGGCATCCTGCCCGAACCGCTATGA
>OGXZ01001533.1_pt1 | contig 13030 bp, 20 predicted proteins | sample 1576431 | NCBI WGS metagenome assembly OGXZ01 (sample SAMEA3541590, study PRJEB24748) | human gut metagenome | biome: human gut; feature: human-associated habitat; material: faeces | place: China | collected 2012
GACTGCATCGACCGATATGAAGGCTGCTCTCACAATTCCGATGCATTACGGAACTTTCGATTTGTCCGATGAACCTCTGCATGACCCTCCTCTGGTTTTTGCTGCCGAAGCCAAGAAGCGAAAGATAGATGTATATATCCCCGTACTGGGAGAGGTGGTGAAGTTGAAGCGGATGTAGACTTTGGGTACTTCTTACCTTCCAAATAGAGCTTCTGTTGTCAACAAATAAAGGCTCTGTCCCTACCGGACAGAGCCTTTATTTGTTGACAACACAGCCTTTATTTCTGTGCCGTTTCGTTTGGTTTCAGCCATTGATCCAGCCATTCGAAGAAAGTCCGTTGCCACAGTACACCGTTCTGTGGTTTCAGTACCCAGTGGTTTTCATCCGGATAAATCAGTAATTCGGCAGGTACACCACGCATCACGGCAGCATCGAATGCAGCCATTGCCTGGTTGGCAAGGATGCGGTAGTCTTTCTCACCGTGGATACAGAGAATTGGAGTATCCCATTTTTCGACAAACAAATGGGGAGAATTGGCAAATGTACGTTGGGCTGTCGGATTCTGTTTTTCCCTGCGTCCGCAAGGGTTTCCTTCAACTTCTCGACTTGGTCGCTCGGAATCGGCTTGCTGTAGCCCATCTTCTCGATTGCGTCTGCGTTGTCTTTCAGAAACTGCTCACGTTCCTGTGGGTCGGTGTATTCCTGTCCTATGAATTTCTCCATGACTGAACCTCCTTTCCTGTTGTGTAGTTAGCCCATAACTCCGTAAACTGCTTTCCGCTGTAGATTGCCAGCTCATCTGTTTTGTGTGCAAGCCGAGCCGAGAGGCTCGCAACCGCAATCGACCAGGCGTCGCTCGAGTCCGCAGAAGCGAGACCGCAATACGCACCGTCGCTCGAGGAGCCGCCAGCAATCCACAGCTGGAGGTTATGGTCGTCCTTCCATGCTTCGTCCTTGTCCTCCAGCTCTTCTTTCGTCCAGAGGCAAAGGTAAGGGTAGTATCTGTATTCGTCATCGTTGGTGAAGTCTGGCTCCCATCCCTCGTTGAGTGCTGCAGTAATGATGCCCAGCTTGAAGTATGCCGTGGCTTCCTTGTCTTCTGCTATGGCTTCCTGGATTGCCTTGAACTGCTGTACCAGCTTGTGGTCTTCGCCCAGCTCCTTGCAGGCATCCTCGAATGTCTTCACTCTCTCCGTTATAGGACGTTCGTCCTTCTTCTGTTCCTCTTCTGTATCTACGAGCTTGAGGAAACCGTCCACCCATGCGGCTTTCTTGCCTGCTGGGATCTCTACTTGAATTACTTCTTTTTCCATGTTGTTACTTCTTTATCAAATTTAAAACTTTTTTGAATGCCTCGTGATATCCTGTGAGCTCCTTGAACTCTTTGGCTATCATCTTTTCGTCTCCGATGATGAAGGATGCGCCTCCTGTCTTGTCTGCCATGAGAACTAAGCAGTGCAGCTCGTTCTTCTCGTGGTATTCGTTGACTGTCTTGTAGACGCCTTCTGCCATTTTCGTGAGCTTTTCGTTCTCTCGTCCTGGCTCTACGATTTTGATTTCTTCTTCTTTTTCTTCTGCCATGTTGTAAAATTTAAATGTCAATAAATCCTTTATCGAAGTCCAGCTCCATTCCTGGGCTGGCAGCTCTCGTTGTCTTACCTGTAGCTCTCCGCACCTTGGTGATGAACTCCTTCTCGTTGCTGTTTCCATCTGAAAGGTGGATTAGGAGGATGTCCTTCGTCTTGGTGAGGTCGTGTCGCTTCAAGATTCCGATGGTGTTGTCGATGCTCATGTGGCTGGTGATAACTCTTCTTCGGAGTGCTGCTGGTATGTAGCCTTCGAGGACGTTGTGGTCGAGAATCTCGTCGCTGTAGTTCGCTTCTGCCATGAAGTGGGTGATGTTCGGGAAATCGTAAGGCATTGCGTAGGTGTCCGTGAAGAACAGGATGCGTCCTGTCTCCTGGTGCTCGATGAGGTATCCTACGCATGGTACGTCGTGCTTCACCTTGAATGGCAGAATCCTAAAGCCTCCGTAAATGTAACCGCACCCATCCTTGATGGCGGTGGTTGTGGTTGCTTCCAGGTTCTTGGCTTCAATAACGGAGGGGAGAGCCAGCAGCGGTATTCCTGCCTTCTCGTATTCGGCTGCGTGTCCTGCGTGGTCGTTGTGGCGGTGGCTGATGATGCAAACCTTCACCTTTGCCGTGTTCCATCCGAGTGCCTTCTTGACCTCCGAGAGCTTCACGCCTGCCTCTATGATGATTGCCTCGCTGTCGTTCTGCAAGACGTAGCAGTTTCCCTTGCTGCTGCTTCCGAGGATTGTCATTCTCATCGCTCTTCCCTCCTGTCATTTAGATTGGGCATGCACGTCCGCTTGCGGCAGGCTGTTCACCAGATTCTGCTGGGATTGCCTCTGCCTCTGGCTGGTTCTCGTTCATGTCGATGTAGTTGGTCTTTGCCTCGATACCCTTCGGTGCTTGCTCATCGTCGTGAAGTTCCACGGCTTCCGCCTCGGCTACCTGTCTGTGCTGTGCTGCGTCTCGCTCTGCGGTTGCCTCGTCCCTGCGGTTGTCATCGTCATCGTCAGCAAAGTCTGCCTGGCTGTCGAGCGCAATCTTGCAGGCTCTTGCCATTACGGTCTTCTTGCACATCTGGTCGGTGAAGTTGGTGTGTGCACCGCTGGTTCCCTTGGCAGCTCCCTGCATCCACGACTTCTTGATCTGGTCGAGCGTCATAATCTCCATGTGGCGTGTCTTGTCCTTGTTGACCACGATGGCGTATGCAGCCTTAATCTTGGTGATGTCGAGGTTGTCAAGGTTCGGCACGTGTTTCACGAGTTGGTATTGTCCCAGCTCGTCGATGGTGTAGACGAACTCGTCGCCCTGGTACACCACCTGTGGGTACACTGCCTCTATCTCGGTGTCTCGCTTGGCTCTCATGTACTTTCCAAGGTATCGCTCGTTCCATTCCAGGCGGTCTCCGTAAACGATGAAGTAGCAATGCTTCTTCGGGTATTCTCCATGAAGTACCATGTCGAGCAGGGCGTTGCATATGCTGTCCTTGGTGCAAACGTCGATAGCCTTTCTGTGACTTCGGTCTTCCACGGTCTGCAAGTAAAGCCATGCGAGCTTGATTGCGTTCCCGACCTTGTAGTCCTTTGGCAGAATTAGCTCTCCTGTCTCTTGCCAGCAGTTCACCTTGTCGAGTATCTGCTGAGTTGTCTCTTCCTGCATTCTTTTGAGTGCGGTCTGGTTCTGTGAGGTCAGCTGCGTCTGAGGCTGCTGCGTTCCTCCTTGCTGTGATGTTTGTGTCATAATCACTTTGCGTTTAAAATTATTGAATTATTGTTAGCTCCTTGTCTCTCGAAACGATGAGGAGTATCTGCTGGCTGCGTGTCGGCAGGATGTCCGTGATGCTCTCTGCATTGTCGATGAACATCGGTGCGTAGGTGTCGTTGTAGAGGCACATGGCGTTGATGATGTCGATGCCTGCGTTTATCTTCTCGCTTGCCGATAAGTCTCGGTATGGGGTTCCGTGTATGGTACATTCGCAGGTTGGCTTGATTCCGCTGGTGGTGGTGAAGGTCTCGAACATCTTGAACTGCACGTTTGTGAAGAGCTGGTTGACCTTCGTCTCCAAGTCGTTAATCTTGGCGAGCGTGAACTGCTCTGCCGTGAAGTCCTTCTTCTCCAGGTCTGTCAGTTGCTGGTTCAGCGTCTTCTGCTTCTCCGTGAGGTCAGCGATGCGCTTCTGCTTGTTGGCTATCTGCTGCTCCTTGGCGAGTTCGTCTCTGAGGTTGTCTCGCAGCTGGTTCTGCTCTGCCTTGCGCTGGCGAAGGGTTGCCTCCTGCTTCTCCTGGGTGTCGGTGGTGTTGGTTTCCTGTCTTGCATCAAGTGCCGATGTTCTTGTCTGAACCTCTGACTGAAGTTGGTTGTATTCCTCACTCTCGGTTGGGTAGGAGAGCTGCACCTTTTCCTCGTTCGCCTGCTGGAATTCCTGCTGCTCTTCCTTCAGCTGTTCCTCCAGCTTGGTCAGCTTCTCCTTGTCAGCCTTGATGGTTGCCTCTGCGTCAGCCTTGCGCTTCTTGATTCTCGATGCCTCCTGCTCGAGCATGTCGAATTGCTCGCTCTTGTGCTGGTTGAAGTTGCCGTTCAACTCCTCACGCATCTTGTCGATATCCTCCTGTGGGAGTCTCTGCTTGCAGGTCGGGCAATACTCCAGATTGTTGTCGAAAGAGAAGGTAGTTTGGTTGAGCTCTGCCCATCGTCTTTGGAAGTCCTTTGTGTCGATGGCTATATTGTTGAGTTGAGCCTGGCTGTCCTCGATGTTGGACTTGGCGTTCTTGATGGCTCTCTGTGTGGAATCGACAGCGTACTGGGCATCGGTGACTCTCTTCTTGTGCTCTCGCTCCAGCGTGGTGTTCTTGTCTTGGTAACTCTGGGCGATGGCTTGCATTCTCTGTTTCAGCTTGTTAATCTCCGTGCGCTCCTTGGTGCGCTCGTTGAACTCATCGTCCACGGTCTTGCTGAGGTCAGCCAGCTCCTTGTCTATGTTCTCGATGCCTATCTCGATTTGCTTGATTCGCTCTCGTGTCAAGTCGAAGTTTGGCTTGCTGGCTTCAAGTGCCTTCAGCTCTTCCGTGTTCTCGTTGATGCGGCTCGGAATGTCCGCTATCTCTTGCTTGAGCTGGGATATCTTGTATCGGAGTTGCTCTCTGAACTTGGCGATGTCCTCGCCTCCCATCTCATGGAGGAGTTCTGTGAAGTCCTTGTTGTCTCCTGCGATGTCCTCGTCCGTGGTGATGCCGACCATCTTGGTGAGGAGCTTGCGCTGGTTGTCAGCTGGCAATGTCGGGAAGTAGGATGGAATCGTCAGCACCTTGAATAAGTCCTCCTTAATCAAGCTGTCCACGAAGTTCTTGTAATCCTTCTGCGTCTGCTTGTTGCCGTCGATGAAGTATTTGTTCGTGTGTCCTGTCAGTTCTTTCTCTTCCTTGCCCTTTGGCTTCTGCCAGGTCTCGGTTCTGACCTTCTCGATGGTGTGGCTGGTTCCGTCTGCCTTCAGTTCGAGCGTCACGCTGTTCTCCAGGTTGTGGATGATGTTTCCGTTCTCGTCCTTCGGGTCGATGCCGAATACCGATGCTCCCTCGCTGTTCTTGTCGAAGAGTACCCACTGCACCGCATCCACTATTGTGGTCTTGCCTGCGTGGTTCGCTCCCATGATCTGGGTGAGCGTGTTGTTGAACTCTATCTTTCTCTCACCGAGAACTCCCTTGAAGTTCTTCATGGTGATGGTATTGAAAATGATTCTCATGCTGCTACAAGTTTTCCGTTAATGTCTTCAAAATGTCCTTTAACTCCTTAGGCAGCTTCTCGTCTTCCTCGATTCGTTTCAAGGCTCGAATCTTTGCAGCTGCCGCCAGGATGAGTGTCTCTGCGAACTCGTCCTGCTGTGCTGCTTTCACCAGGGAGTTGAGAAGCAGTGACTTGTTGGTTGCTACGATTGAAGCTGTAAGGAATGTGTTTTCCTCGTTGTCCTCCGCTGCGATGTAGATGCGTGCTCGCTTCGGTGCGTCTTGCCCCCCCATATCTTCGTCGTTGAACGATTTGCTGGTTTCGTATGCTTTCTGCATCCACTCAGAACCGTCTTCGTTCACTCTCTTTTGAGCCTCTTGCTCACTTGTGTTCTCGTTGTTGTTCTTGAACACTTTCTTGCTAAAAAATCCCATAATTCCTAAAATTTGAATGTTAAACTTATGTTAGATGGCTACTTGCCAAAATTTCACTATCTCCAGCCCTGTGTAAAAAGGGCGGTTGGTGCTCTTCCTTCGCTGGGCTTTTATGTGCCCTGCCTTGGTGTGTCGGAGGAGCGTGCTGCGGTTGATTCCAAGAATCTCGCAGGTCTTGGCGATGGTGTACCTCCCTGCTGGGTTAACGTTCGGTTTGGTCTCCGTCATTGCCTTCCTCCTTTCTGTTCTCTGCGTCCAGGGCTTGCATCATTCCCTTGCTGATTGCTATCATTGCCGCAAAGCAAAAGGCTACGAACCACTCGCCTCTGATGAGTGCCGCTGCCGTCTGCGTGATGCCGAAGACAAGGCAGGCAATCGCCCCAATCCACATGATGATGTTCTCTGCTCTTTTCATTATTCTTCCCTCCTTGCTTTTGTTAAATTGATTTACCTGCTTCGTCCGCTGATGTGTACACTCCTGCGTCCACCAAAACAAAGCGGATTCCCGGTATCGTCATTCCGTGTTTCTTTGCCAGTGCTTGAAACACCCTGTATGGCTTGAATCCCTTTGCTCGGAGCTCTGGCATCAGCTCCTTGAACTCTGCGATGATGCTCTCGTTGCGCTCCTTTCGCTTTCTCTCGATTGGAGTCATTAAGTCGATTTCTGTCATTTTTCTCCTTTTTTATTTGGTTATTTCAACTTTTTTCTTTATTTTTGTTTGTCGTAACGGAATTGCTTTCGTTATCTGTGTGCAAAGATACACAAAAACGTTTGTATCACCAAACTATTTTGTGTGTTTCTTTCATTTTTGTGTGTTAAAAAGTCTTATCGGAATAGGGCTTATTGTTTAACTGATTGATAGATAAAAGGTTATGACAGGACAAAGGATAAAGGAAATTTTGGCAGCAGAGGGCATCTCGCTCGCTGAGTTGTCTCGGTTGCTTGGTTATGAGGGCGACCAAAGGCTTCATAATGCCTTGCGCTCGGATAATGTGAAAAGTGGTTTGCTGGAGGATATTGCTCGTGTTACACACAAAAGCGTTTGCTTTTTCTATCCAAACGATAATGGTGGTGTTGCAAACGCTTCTGATAGCTCTGTGGCTGTTTTGGGTTCTCAAAACCAAATAACGACCATCTCGGAGCGTTTCCTGGGTCTCCTTGAAAAGAAGGACGAGCAAATCGACCGATTGTTGTCCTTGATGGAATCTCAGAAAGGGGGCAAATGATGAACGGCTTTTCTCTTGCTTCTTCTCGTGTGCTGGATGAAGTTCTTCATAAAAAAGAAGAATGGGAGACTGCGTTTTCTGTTGTGTCTTCTCTTCAAAATGAGGGCATTTTGTCAGAAAAAAGTAAGGACGTTGATTCTGCTGTCGGTTTCTATGAGCGTTGCGTCTCTTATGGGGAGGCTTCGACTTTGCTTCGAATAAATGATTATATGTATAGCATCGAACGTCTTGCTGTGTTATATCGTAAGCAAAAACGCTTTTCTGATGAGATCAGGGTTGTGTCTCTTGGTTTGTCTCATCGCCATGATGCTAACGTGTATGATTCTCCTTTTGCTCGTCTTGAAAAAAGGTTAGCTAAGGCAATAATGTTAAATGAAAAAAGTAAATTATGAAAAAGTGTTTGTTTTCTCTCGTCTTGTTTGGCGGTGGTCTTTGCCTGCTGGCATCTTGCAATTCCAAAAGTCCAGAGCAGGCTGCGCAGGAATCTTTCGAGAAAGAAATGCGTGAATCCGAGGCTAAACAAATGAAGCACGAGAAATATATTGACTCCTTGGTGAATGTTGCCACTGGTCTCGATGGCGAGACGCTGGTGGCTAATCGTCGCCACGCCCTTTCCATCCTTCGCTCTGAATATCCCGAAATGAGCGACAAGTGGGACAAGGTCGAGGTCTCCATCAACAATGGGGAGGTCTTCGGTGGCGATGATGATGAACAATAAAAACGTTTGGCTTATGCAAAGTAATGACTCCGCTCGTGTTGTGCATCGCTTCTTCGTTGCCCTTCAGTTTCTGAAGGAGCTGCATATCATCCGTGGCAAGAAAACCTTCACTGACCGCTACGGCATCAATCGGTGGAATATGAACACCTGCGAGAAGGAGCCTAATCGTGACCTGTTCCAGGTTGCCTGGCTCTCGTATCTGGTGCGTGATTATGGTGTCTCCTCACGCTGGCTCCTCCTTGGCGAGGGTGCTTTGCTGGAGGCTGATAACCATATAATTTCGGGCGAAAGCGTGCAAAATGCGTGCAAGTCCGAGAATGTGAGTTTGTAAATTGTTGAGAATCAGAATGGTTATAAAGTGGTATGGCACGCCTGGAAAGCGTGTAACCGGCAAAACCGGTTCGGGGGTTCGAATCCCCCTCTTTCCGCTGTATCTTATTTTAAATAATATGAAGAAATATACATTTATTGCGCGTTTCGCAATATTGATATTTATGATAACTTCTTCTTTACCGATATGGGCACAAGAAGAGTCGATGGGATTCCATCAAGCACTTAAGACTAAGTTTATTGAGGGAAATGCAGGCTTTATGTCGCTTGTTGCCATAGCTTTAATTATTGGCTTGGCTTTCTGCATAGAGCGAATTGTCTATCTGAGTCTTTCTGAAATTAACGCTAAGCAGTTGATGGCTGATCTTGATGTGAAAGTAGCTGCGGGTGATATTGAAGGCGCAAAAGAATTGTGTCGTAATACCCGTGGACCTGTTGCCTCTATCTGTTATCAGGGTCTGCTGCGCATCAAGGATACGATGGGTGATATAGAGCGTTCGGTTTCAAGCTATGGCTCTGTGCAGGTTGCTAATTTGGAAAAAGGATGTTCGTGGATTACCCTTTTCATTGCAATGGCTCCTTCTTTAGGCTTTTTAGGTACCGTCATTGGTATGGTTATGGCTTTTGATCAAATTCAGCAAGCTGGAGATATTAGTCCTACGATTGTGGCTTCTGGTATGAAAGTCGCTTTGTTGACAACTATTTTTGGTATCATAGTTGCTCTGATTTTACAGGTCTTCTATAATTATATCTTGTCTAAGATCGAACATATCACCAGCCAGATGGAGGAATCTGCGATTTCTCTGATGGATATTATAGCAAAGTATAAAGATGAAAATTAGTAATATTAAGAAATGGTCAACAGAAAAGTTGTCACAGTCCATATTCTATGTGTTGGTAGGTTTTGCTGTGATTACTTTTTTCCTGTTCTTCTTTGTAGGATATGATATGCCTTTCGAGGAGAACCCGGATTTTAATGCTCCATTTTTTACTAATCTTTTATTGGTTACCATGTGGATATTTTTCCTCTTGGCCTTATGTCTGGCAATATATTCATTTGTCAGGGCAGGTAAAAGAAAGTCCAAGGGTGAGATGAAGATGAATGGTATTCCTGCAGGGAATATTGTTTGGATTACATGGGGAGGAACTTTGGCATTGTTGGTTTTAACGTTCGTCTTGGGTTCCTCAGGAATGATTTTGATTAATGGACAGGCTTTTACTGATTGGTTGTGGCTTAAATTATCAGATATGTTTATATGGTCTTCTGCCACATTGTTATTGTGTGCTATAGGAGCAGTTTTATTTGGTGCTACACGTTATATCAGAAAAGACCGTAAAAGATTTAAAAAGTAATTATGTTTGTTAGACGAAATAAAAGGCAAGTTCCTGGAGTGAACACCGCTTCAACAGCAGATATTTCTTTTATGTTGCTGATATTCTTTCTTGTCACGACTTCAATGGATGTTGACAAGGGACTTTTTCGTCTATTACCTTCTCCTGAACCTCAGAAACAGTTGAAGACTGAAACGATAGTAGATAAGAATACTTTGATGGCTTTGCATGTTACTGCCGATCATCGTCTGCTCTTGAATGATAAGCCTATTGAGGTTTCTCGACTGAAAGGTGAAATCATTCAGTTTGTCAATCGTTTAGGCAATCGTCATCTCATCTCTATAGAGAGCGACAGAGAGGCAGATTATGACTTGTACTTTCAAATGCAAAACCAAATCATGATGGCGTATAATGAACTACGCAATCAATATTCTATGAAGCATTTTGGAAAGGCATTTGATGCCCTGAGCTCCTCTCAAAAGGAGAGCGTTAGAAAGAACTGCCAGCAGCGCGTGACGGAGTCTTATGCGAATGCATCGGTAGGTTCTGATAAGCGAGTCGATGCAATGGCAGAAGAGCAAGAGCATTCTGAAGAGAAAGGAGGCAAGCAATGAGTATGGGTTTTAAAAGACGTTCTCATGAAGTTCCTGGCTTGAATACGTCTTCATTGCCGGATTTGATATTTACCGTGCTTTTTTTCTTCATGATAGTTACTCACATGAGGCATGAAACGGTTAAGGTTAAGTTTCAGGTACCACAGGGAAAGGAACTGACAAGATTAACCAAGAAGTCTGCTGTTACTTATCTTTATATAGGAAGGCCTATTTCTGCTGCTACTCAGCCTCAGAAAGATTCTGCTTGTGTTCAGATGAATGATAAGTTAATAACTCCTTCTGAAATCTCTGATTATATGAGTGAAGAGAAAAAGCGAATGAGTCCTGAAGACTTGCAGGCAATGGTCGTTTCAATCAAAGCGGATAAGTATTCTAAAATGGGAGTTATTATTGACGTTAAGCAAGCTTTACGCCAATCAAAAGCCCTTAGAATCAATTATTCTGCTGTAGATAATGGAAAATAATTAAAAATTATAATTAAAGTTGCATAAAAAGTTGCGAATATTAAATTTTAGTAGTAACTTTGCACTCAAACTATTATAATTATGTCAAAACAAGTATTAGATTCATTAGACAGAAAGATTCTGAAGTTAATTTCTCAGGATGCACGTATTCCATTTTTGGAGGTTGCACGAGCTTGTAATGTAAGTGGTGCAGCCATTCATCAGCGTGTTGCTAAATTGACAAACCTTGGCATTATCAAAGGCTCTCAGTTTATTATAGATCCAGAGAAGATAGGTTACGAGACCTGCGCATACGTGGGATTGTATTTGAAAAATCCGGAGAATTTCGACAAGGTTGTTGCTGAGTTGAGAAAAATTCCAGAAGTGGTGGAATGTCATTATACGACTGGTGGCATGGATATGTTCATCAAGATATATGCTTCCAATAATCATCATCTTCTGGAAATTATTCATGATAAGCTCCAGCCTTTAGGCTTGTCCAGAAGCGAGACTATCATTTCCTTTAATGCTGCGATAAATCGTCAGTTGCCTTTAGCGGAAATTGAGAATCAAGTAGTAGAGGATGAAGATGAGGAAGATGAAATTATCAACTAATCTATATTATAATAAAAGCAGCATGTCATTTGTGAAATTGATTTGCTATTAAAATAAAAAAGCCAGTTCCTAAAGAACTGGCTTTTTATATATTCTCTAATATATATTGTATAAGTAAAAGATGATTCTTAGCGTTTCACAACGCCCTTTGTTTTAATTCTGATGCAAAGATACATGAAACTTGCATTTTATGGGGGTAATTTTTGTTTTTATGATGTGTAATTATTGTTTTATACGTAGAAAAACTAATTATTACCTCAAAATATGCTATTTTTATACCTTCTTTCTGAATCTCTATGTAAGAGATACTGAAAACTTCGTAATTTCATGATAATCTGAGGGTGTTAAGGCTTGTTTAAAATCATTACCGAATGATTGTTGAGTTTTATGGTGTGATATTAAATTTTTAACACGCACAATTCGCTAATTTACAATATTTTTCGTATTTTTGCAGTATGATTCTGTATCTCTTACATAGAGATCGGAAAAATGAATAGGATAGAACTATAAATATGGCTTTCATATAAGCAGGGCGTATGACATACAATTTGCTAAACTCGGGCTTACATGCATCATGTATGCAGAAGGCTGAAAGACATAAAAGTATTGAAGATTAGTGGAAGTTAGTCTATTGATTTTTCAATGCTGTGATACATTTCACAAAACCAATAATCCGGGAAGAGAAATCTTTTCAGGAGAAACCGAGGTATGTCATGCGGCCAAACGCATTTAATATTTGGTCGCTCCTTTCACTCTTCATTCTTCACTCTTCATTCTTCTCTAAAAATGTGGTTTATAGTCAATACAAACAAATTTCAAGAACAAAAAACGAAAGAGTTTCTTGAAAATACATATTCTGGCATAGTGAAGTTAGTCTATCTGCCAAAATGTCGGATGAAGTATGTCGATGCCAAGGGAGAAGAGCGTTTCCGTTTTCGTCCAATGATATGTGGATTGCTGTTCATCAAGGCTGACAGCGTAAAAGCTTTGAAGAGAATATTGACACTCTTCTGCCAGCTCCGGCTCCACGCAGTACACCGCCTCATCCCCCGGCAGGAGGACGAAGTGCGTCCCGCAACTGCCCCAGCCAATGATCTCGGCATTTTCCGGGGTACAGAAATACCGTACCGGGTCGGCGTCTGTCTCCGGTTCCAGCTCCAGCATGGAGAAGTCCAGAGGCAGGCCGAAAAACGTCTTGACGTCCTCTCGAGTTGACATAAAGTTCTCCCACTCCACTCTGCTCCCGCCAGGCCTTTGCCCGGCGAGGCCCCGGGGAAGGTGTCATCTACAGCTTACTTCAGCTTTTCCGCCACAAAATCATCCACGGTGGCCAGTGCATCATCCAGCTTCAGCAGGTCACTGCCGCCGCCCATGGCGCTATCAGGCTTGCCGCCGCCCTTGCCGCCGCAGATGGCGCAGACACTCTTCACCAGGTCGCCGGCCTTGATGCCGCGCTTCACCGCCTCGGGACCGCAGACTGCCAGGAAGGTGATCTTCTCCCCATTGGCAGAAGCCAGCACTGCCACAACATCCGGGGCCTTGTCCCGCAGGAAATCGCCCATCTGCCGCAGGGCGTTCGCATCCATGCCGTTACGGATAGCGGTCAGGACCTTCAGGCCGCCCACGTTCTTGGCGGCGGTCAGGAATTGCCGGGCCTCGCCCAGGGACGCCTCGGACTTGAACTTCTCCAGCTCATGGCGCAGCTCCTTCATCTCCGCTGCCTGCTGCTCCGCCTTGGCGGCCAGCTCACCAGGTGTTGTCTTCAGCACTTGAGCGGCGTGGAACAGCAGCTCCTGATTCCGGTTCATGGTGTCCAGGCTCAGTCGGCCCACCGTGGCCTCGATCCGGCGGACGCCCGAGGCGACGGAGCCCTCGGACTTGATGCGGAAGGGACCGGCCTTGGCGGTGTTGTCCAGATGGGTGCCGCCGCAGAACTCCATGGAGAAGTCGCCCATCTCCACCACGCGGACGATATCGCCGTACTTCTCACCGAACATGGCCACGGCGCCCTTCTTTTTGGCC
>OGXZ01001545.1_pt1 | contig 12965 bp, 8 predicted proteins | sample 1576431 | NCBI WGS metagenome assembly OGXZ01 (sample SAMEA3541590, study PRJEB24748) | human gut metagenome | biome: human gut; feature: human-associated habitat; material: faeces | place: China | collected 2012
CCAAAAAGTTCGGCTCCTTCGTGACGCGCTCCAACGAGAAAAGGACGCCGGTGAATGGCGTTTGATTGCTCCCGATTTGAATTATCCCCCGCGTTGCGTATCTCGCCTTTTGGACGAAATCGCAGAAAGGATTGATTTGGCACACACCGCGGTGATTGGCTCGAGTCTGGGGGGCTTTTTTGCTTCCCGCTTCGCACGGCGCTATCGCACGAGTTGTGTGTTGCTGAACCCATGTTTTGATCCATGGACGTTCATTCCTGACTTTTTGGGACCTCAATTCGTTTATGGAAGCCAGCGTCAAGTGGACGTAAAACCGTCGTTTGCGCAGGATTTTCTCGAATTGGCTCAAGAAGTGGCCCCAGGAGTGGACCCAACCTTACCGGAGTTGGCGTTGATTTCACTCAACGATGAGGTGTTGGATTCTAAGAAAACATGGGCGGCATGCGCTGGTGTGCGGCGCATTGCGTTAACGAAAGAGGATCATCGCATTGCGGGTTTTGATCAGTGGATCCCTCTTGTGATGGCTTTTCTTCGCCAGCGTTTAGCCTAAGCCTGCTTGAGATCAAGTGTGCTAGTCTAGAAGCTACGTTTCAATTCGATTCTTCTTGGGTTCTGAGAAGACTCCCCGACCTCGCAGGGTAGCGTGAGGATAAAGTTAGTGGTAATGAAGTTATTTTTTGATGAAGATGGCGCTTTTAAGGCGGGTACGGTTTTGTCAGAAACGGGGAACGCCTATCAAGTCGAACTCCTGACGGGGCGTCGCACAAAAATTAAGTCCTCTCATACTTTTTTCACGTTTGAGTCTCCCTCTGCACAAGAACTGATGGACGCTGCCCAGCGCATGGCGTCGGAACTTGATCCCGCTTTTTTATGGGAATTTGCGCCCGACGAAGAGTTCGATTATGAGGCGTTGGCTCAAGAGTATTTTGGTGAAAATCTCCAAGCGCCGCAACGTGCGGCCATGTTGATGGCATTGCACGAGAACCCGGTGTACTTTTATCGAAAGGGGCGTGGCCACTATAAACGGGCTCCAAAAGATATTTTGGATCGCGCACTGCAGGCTCTCGAGCGCAAACGCCAACAAGAGTTGTTGCGTCAGCAGTGGGTCGAGCAGATGTTGCGTGGCGAGCTCCCTGAAGCGCTGGCTCCTCACGTTTTGACGCTGTTAGTGCGTCCTGATAAAAACAGTATTGAGTGGAAAGCGATCAACGACGCAGCCTCAGAAGCACGTAAAAGCGTTTTGCAATTGATGCTCGACATCGGGGGGATAGCGAGTCCCTGGCGTTGGCACGTGGATAGCTTTTATCTGCAAAACTTCCCCAAAGGACGTCAATTTCCTGAGGGGCTTCCCGAGCCCGATACCCAATTTTGGGAGACGCTGCCACGCGCCAATGTAGAGGCGTTTTCGATTGACGATTCGAACACCACGGAAATTGATGATGCTGTGAGTGTGCAACATCTCGAGAATGGCAAAACCGTGGTAGGGGTTCATATTGCTGCCCCGGCTTTTGGGATTCATCGCGATGACGCGCTGGATCAGGTGGCACGCCGACGTATGAGCACGTTGTATGCCCCGGGTTTAAAGACCACTATGCTGCCCGAGAACTGGATTCAGGCGTTTTCGCTCGATGAGGGCAAAGAAGTGCCGTGTTTGTCGCTTTACATGACCGTTGACGATGCGACGCTCAGTATTGAAAAAAGCGAAACGCGTCTGGAACGTATTGCAGTGTCGCGCAATTTACGCTACGACAAAATAGATGAGCTTGTCACCGAAGAGGCGATTCGTTCAGGCACGTTGCCCTTGGAGTTTGGTGAGGAGATGAGTTGGCTCTGGTTCTTTGCCAAGCGTCTTCTTGCCGATCGAGAAGCTGTGCGTGGTCGTCCCGAAGTCATGGGGCGGGTTGATTGGTACTTTGCGCTTGAAGGCGAAGGCGAGGACGCTGAAATTCACGTCTTGGGCCGTCGGCGTGGAGAACCCTTAGACCTGCTTGTGGCCGAATTGATGATTGTGGCAAACAAAATTTGGGGACTTTGGCTTGAGGAACATCAGGCCGCTGGTATTTATCGCTGCCAGCGCATGGGGCGCGTTCGCATGACCACGGTGCCTGGCCCCCACGACGGTTTGGGTGTTGTTCGTTACGCTTGGTGCACGTCGCCACTGCGACGCTATGTTGACCTCATTAATCAGCGACAGATGATTAATGTGGTGATGGGGAACGACCCGGCCTATGCCAACAATGAGCAAGCACTGCACGAGATTGTGAGCGAATTTGATACGATCTATACCACGTACAATGATTTCCAGACTCGCATGGATCGGTATTGGTCATTGCGCTGGATTATGCAGGAAGGGCTCAAGCAGCTCGAAGCGATTGTGGTCAAGGGGGATTTGGTTCGCATCGATGGCTTACCCTTTATGCAACGGGTACCGGGCCTGCCGGAAGATTTGCCTCGTGGTCGAAAGGTTTTGCTCTTGGTGCAAAACTGCGACTTGGTTAACCTCGTGCTGGAGGCGAGTCTTATTAAAGTTTTAGATGAAACGGATGCTTTAGCTCAAGTTGAGGAAGACGTCGTGGAGACGGAAAGCGATGCCGAGAGTGAGCAGTCCAATCCAAGCCCAACGGCATCATCCGAGACAACCTTAACGAGCGAGGACGAGTCGGTTGATTCACCCCTTGCGGGTCATGTCGACGAGACTCAAACCTAGAGACTTGTGCGAAGAAAGCAAACGTCGAAATCGTGGGGAAATCTGGCTTTTTTTGCTAAGGTCAAAGAAAATGAAAAAGGATTTCCCCAAAATGGCTCAGGCGTGGTAGCCTCCCACGTGCGCCCCTGAGCCGGTCATTGTCTGAGGCATTAACCATTCTAACGAGTACGGAGGTTGAAGTGACGAACACGCTGAACGATCAACACAACGTGATAGACACCAATCCTCATCAGAGCCGTGACTCCGACGAAGCGGTGCGTGCCCTTGCTCTGGTTCAACAAATCCTATCCGAGGACCAAGAGCATGAAAAAGACGAGCACCTTGAGCGAGCCGATAAAGAAAACGAAGCGCTACCCATTAGCCCAGAGACGGCCCTGCATCTGAAAAGTATTCTGGCGCCACTTCACCCCGCGGACATTGCTTGGGTTCTTGAAGCTCTGCCACTGGACGAACGTCTTGCTGTTTGGAACTTGGTACAAAGTGAGTCCGATGGTGAGATTTTGGTTGAGGTCAACGACGGTGTTCGCGAAACCTTGATCGAGGCGATGGACCGCGATGAACTCGTTGATGCGGTCGAAACACTGGATACCGACGAAATCGCTGACTTGGTGGACGATCTGCCTCCAGACGTGATGGCAGAAGTGCAAGAAGGACTTTCGCACGAAGAACGCGCTCAACTACGTGCGGCGATGTCCTACCCAGAGGATAGCGTTGGGTCACGCATGGACTTCGAAGTGGTTTCCATTCGTGAGGAAACAACCATTGACCTGGTTTTAAAGTACCTTCGGCGTTTTGATAGTTTTCCCGACCACACTGACCAAGTGTTTGTGGTGGATCGCCTTGGACATCTCAAAGGGACGTTAGCGCTGTCACGCTTGTTGACTACGGATTTGGCGGTGGGGGTAAAAGAGGTGATGCAGACCGATATGCTCACCCTGAACCCACTAGATGATGCCAGTGATGCGGCGCAGGCGTTTGAACGATACGATTTGGTGAGCGCTGCCGTCATTGATGAGTCGGGTCGACTCGTCGGTCGATTGACCGTGAATGAAATCGTTGACGTGATTCGTGAAGAAAGCGATGAGGATGCCTTCCGGTCGGTGGGTTTGGATGATGAACAAGACTTGTTTGCCAGTGTTTGGGAAACAGCCCGCTCACGCTGGCTTTGGTTAGGGGTCAATCTTTGTACGGCGTTTTTTGCCTCGCGTGTGATTTCTGCCTTTGATGGAACGATTGAGCGTGTGGTGGCATTGGCGGCTTTGATGCCTATTGTGGCTGGGATGGCTGGCAATTCAGGTAATCAGACACTGACTTTGCTGGTACGATCGTTAGCCATCGGTCAAGTGACCGAATCCAATAAACGGGATTTAATTCAGAAGGAAATTGCCGTCTCTGTGATTAACGGCATTATGTGGGGCGCCATTGCGGCAGTTTGCGCATGGGCTCTTTATTGGGACACACCACAAGGCGTGAAGTTGGGGCTCGTGATGTTTTTAGCGATGCTACTCAACATTGTCCAAGGGGCCATGGTGGGACTGGCGGTTCCGCTAGTTCTGAAGCACTTTAACCGCGATCCCGCGCTCGGTGGTTCGGTACTGCTCACGTTTGCGACGGACTCAGGTGGTTTTTTGATCTTTTTAGGACTCGCGAGTATTTTTTTCTAAAAAACAACGGGATCTCACCGTCGTCGGAGAGATCCCGTTCAGGATTTAGTTGTCGCCAAACAGTTTTCGCAGCGCTTCTCGGCTCTTTGTTTGGTTATCGTCTTTCTCGTCATTGCCCGAGGAGGAGATTTCTCGGATGCGGAAATTGTCCTCTATCTCTTCTTCCCAATAGTGTGCTGGCATTTCCGAGTGCATGAAACGGTTGGCCATCTCAGAGCCAATGCCTTCAACTCGCAACAAGCGGTGGGTGTCAAATTCGACGTCCAAATAACGTTTGACGGGGTCGTAGCCCGCCGACAAAATACCCCCACGATGAATAGGTTTACGCCACATAGTCCCTCCAGTCTTTATTCAGAATCGACTAAACGAGCGTCAATTTGTCAAAATTGTACCAAAGAAGCTTTCTTTGAGAAAAAGTTTTTTCAAGCACCGCGTTAACACTTAGCGTGAAAAACGCAGAATCGAGACGGATTATGAATCCACGTAAAGGGAATCGGAGACTAGGGTTTTCGCTGATTTTTTAAGCACTTTGCGTATCAAATAAAGAGCCGTAAGGCACCTCTTTTTGTTGAACCCTAAAAGAAATATAAGCAGAATTGTTGTTGAAAAAAACAAAATCTCTTGATACGATCGCCCTGTGTTAATTTTCAAGGATGCAATAGAGCAGCCGTTCTATCGGTAGAGGCGGTCAAGGTTACCGGTCTCTTCTGTGTGGATGTCGTTGGCTTTTCTCTTGCTGAGATTGCTCGATTAGGGCCTCACCAATAGAAAGACTTTTCCCCTTAGCTAAGTGCAAAAGGATGACGTATCTATACAGTGCTCGAGCGCGCCTCATTATTCAATGAAGACTTTCAACCGAACTACTGGCGTTCGACTGGGTAGCGTGGTGGCCGTCATGGGTCTTGCTCTGCTCAGCACCCAGCTTTGGGAGCACCACGGGGGCTCCACTCATCTTGACAGTGAGTCTTTGGGGCTCAATGATCTGTCAACTCCATACGCTTCTGTCGATGCGGTGTCGTATTCGGTTAATACGACCCCTACACTCTTGCAGAGCGCCGTGAATGCGGCCAAGCTCTCCAGTGATGCGCCGTCTAAATCGGCTATAGAGATGCTCTCCGATGCATCTCGCTCTGTGGCTGAGTATGTTTCTCGCAGTTTCCGTATTTCTCTCAAAAAGGCGCAGGCCATCACGGACATCGCTGTTCGAACGGGAGAAGAAAAAAACGTGGATCCACTGCTGATTTTGGCTGTGATTGCGACGGAATCCAGCTATAACCCGAAGGCACGATCCTCAGCTGGCGCAGAAGGCTTGATGCAAGTGATGACCTCGGTGCATCGGCATCGCTATGCGCCCTATGGTGGCGAAGATAAAGCCTTCGATCCGAATGTCAATATTGCGGTTGGAACGGATATCTTAAATGAGCTCATCCAGCGCACAGGCAATGTCCGCAAGGCGTTGAAGTGGTACAGCGGCGCCGCTAACAAGACTTCAGACGGTGGCTATGCCGCCCGTGTGTTGGCTGAGCGCTACCGCTTGGCGATTGCAGCCGCTGGTAATATTCAGAGTGCGGTCGAATTAAGCCTCACGCAACGCACGGCGCCTAATTTCAAATTGGATGACGTTCCGTCCACATTGGCGTACGATGAGTTTGTCACGCTCGCATTAGCGGACAACGCTTAAACCTAGCAGAGACTTAGTTCTGGAAAGGCGATCGAGAAGGTCGCCTTTTTTGATGAGTGTTAAGGCAAATCCCCTGCGAGCGTTTGCAACCATACGGCGGCTGCTAGTCCGGCGGTTTCGGTTCTCATGACGCGCGGTCCCAAGAGCTGGGCTTGCCAGCCTAATTCGGTGGCTAGGCTAATTTCCTCTGGGCTAAATCCCCCTTCTGGTCCAACCGCTACTGCCACGGATTTCGTGAGGTGAAACGGATTTTCAGCAGGAGCGGCAGCAGGCGCTAATAGGAGACGCTGATCAGCTTTTGTCTGCGTGAGAGCCTCTTCTAAACTGGGGATGAAACTCAACTGCATCAGCACATTGCGACCACACTGCTCTGATGCTGAAATGGCTATGCTTTGGCATTTTTGTAGCCGCTTCAGGGCGCGCTCTGAGGTGAGCCTTGTGACACTACGCGCACTAGGGCAGAGGCAGAGGCGTTTCACGCCAAGTTCCACAGCTTTTTCAACGATCCAATCCAATTTTTCAGGGGCCACTAAAGCTTGGATAAGGGTGATGTCAATGGACGCTTCGCGCTGAGGCGTGTTTTCAGTTTCTAAAACGACAAAAGCCCCTTGTCGATCAAATTCGATCGTCCCCTTCCATTCGCTGCCCTCACCATTAAAAAGTGTGACCTGCTCACCGGTGCGAAGGCGTAAGGCGCGTCCTGCGTGGTGAGCCGCTTCAGGTGTCAGGGCAAGGCGTTGGTTTTGGAGTAAGGACTGTTGGAGAACCTCAGTGGCGATCGGTAAATAAAAGCGTGGCATGGTTTAACTACACTATGGGAGACAAGGTGTTGTCATTGTATCGAATCCGCAGAGCTAAATCGCCAGCTTGTAAGAGCCTTCTGTTGGTCTCTTTTGTGTTTTTTCAAGAAGACTCTGGAAAATAACTCGGTTTTATTGTGGATTTACGGTAAAATCATGAGTTGTTTTGATCAAAGCGTCCTTTTTGGATCGTCAAAAAGAACGACTTCTGTGCCGATTTTTTCAGACGTGGTGCGTTTGAGAAGTCGGCCAAAAAAATATTGAACGGAGGAACTTGACCGTTTAGGGGTTAGGGTAATCCGTTCATTCTCAGAATTTCCTCACACACTCTCTCCAGTCAATACGATTATGACTTCAACTGTCTCCGCTCAAATGATGGCCAACGCCATTCGTGCGCTGAGCATGGACGCTGTCCAGAAAGCGAAATCCGGTCACCCTGGTATGCCAATGGGCATGGCCGATATTGCTGTGGCCCTTTGGGATCGTCATCTACGCTTTAATCCGTTAAACCCGCATTGGACAAACCGCGATCGGTTTATTCTCTCCAATGGTCATGGTTCGATGTTGCAATATGCGCTTTTGCATTTGACGGGCTACGATCTGTCCATGGACGATCTCAAGGCTTTCCGTCAGTTACACAGCAAAACGCCAGGTCACCCTGAAGTGGATGTGACGCCAGGTGTGGAAACAACCACGGGACCGTTGGGTCAGGGTATTGCCAACGGCGTGGGTATGGCATTGGCTGAAAAAATGCTCGCCGCTGAGTTCAATCGTGAGGGATTCCCCGTGATTGATCACCACACTTATGTGTTCCTCGGGGACGGCTGCCTCATGGAAGGTATTAGTCATGAGGTTTGCTCCTTGGCAGGTGTCTGGAAGCTCAACAAGCTCATTGCCATCTATGACGACAACGGTATCTCGATTGACGGCGATGTGAAGGGCTGGTTTGGGGATGATACCCGTGGCCGTTTTGAAGCCTACGGATGGAATGTGATTGGGCCAGTCGATGGTCATAACATCGACGCGATGGATGACGCGATCGCTTTAGCTCGCCAGAGCCAAGACAAACCGACCCTCATTATTGCCAAGACCACGATTGGTAAAGGTTCGCCGAATCGTCAGGGCACGGCCAAGGTGCATGGAGAAGCGTTAGGTGATGAAGAAATTGCCTTGACGCGAGAAGCTCTTGGCTGGCCCTATGCGCCCTTTGAGATTCCACAGAGCATCTACGATGCGTGGGATCATCGCGAAGCGGGTCAGAAGATCGAGGCCGAGTGGAATGAGCTTTTCGCGAGCTACAAGACGACGTATCCGGAGTTGGCGGCAGAGCTTGAGCGTCGCTTGCGTGGCGATTTGCCGGCCTCGTGGCCAGAAGCGGTGATGGATGCCTTGGTTGATGCTGGCGAAAAACAAGAAAGCATGGCGACTCGCAAAGCAAGTCAAAAAGCCCTGAATGCTTTAGCGCCTGCCTTGCCCGAGTTGCTCGGGGGCTCCGCTGACTTAACCGGCTCGAATCTCACTAACTGGACGGGCGTCAAGTCGCTCAATACCGGGGATATGACAGCTCGCCACATCAGCTACGGTGTGCGTGAGTTCGGTATGTCGGCCATTCTTAATGGTATCGCACTGCATGGTGGCTTTATCCCGTATGCTGCCACGTTCTTGACGTTCTCGGATTATTCACGCAACGCGCTACGCATGTCCGCTCTGATGAAGCAGCGTGTGATCAATGTTTTCACCCATGACTCCATCGGTTTGGGTGAGGATGGTCCGACGCACCAGTCCATCGAGCATGTGCCGAGTTTACGTTTGATCCCGGGGATGCATGTCTGGCGTCCTGCCGATACGATTGAAACCATTGTGGCATGGGCTAGCGCGATTGAACGTCGTCATGGTCCGAGTTGCTTGGTACTCACCCGCCAGAGCGTTCCGTTTGTGGACCGCGATGAAGTCAATGCTGACGACATTGCCAAGGGTGGCTACGTGGCTTTCGAGTCGTCCGCTGGTGCTGATGCCATTGATGTCATTTTATTGGCGACCGGTTCTGAAGTGGGCTTAGCTGTGGAAGCGCGCCGTCAGTTGGCCGCGCGTAATATCCAGGCCCGTTTAGTATCGATGCCTTGCACCAACCTCTTTGATGAACAGACTGAAGGGTATCGTCGTCAGGTGCTACCCGCTGGGGTGCCTGTTGTGGCCATTGAGGCTGCTCGTACGGATCTCTGGTACAAGTACTTCTCTGGTAAAGGCGCCGTTATCGGTATTGATACGTTCGGCGAAAGTGCACCAGCCAGCGTGCTCTGGAAGCATTTTGGCTTTACCGTTGAACACGTCATTGACGTGGTTGAAAACCTTTTAAAGTAACTCCCGTGAGGAAATCGTAAACATGACTATTCGAGTAGCGATTACAGGTTTTGGCCGTATTGGTCGCAATGTCCTTCGTGCCCATTATGAATACGCTAAACAGCATGACATTGAAATTGTGGCCATTAATGCCCCTGGTGATTTAGCCATTCATTCTCATTTGCTTCAGTACGATTCTTGCCATGGGCACTTTAATGCCAAGGTTGAACAAAAGGGCGAGGATACGCTTTACGTTAATGGCGACAAAATCCACGTTTTTGCTTCTCGTGACCCGAAAGAATTAGCTTGGGGTGACTTGGGCGTGGATGTGGTTATGGAATGCACGGGTGCGTTTAACTCCAAAGAAAAGAGCATGGTGCATATCGAACAGGGTGCCAAAAAAGTGTTGTTGTCGGCGCCTGGTAAAACGGCTGATGCCACCGTTGTCTATGGCGTGAACCAGGATACCTTGAAGGCTTCCGACTTGGTGGTCTCGAACGCGTCTTGCACAACAAACTGCTTGGCCCCGTTAGCCAAGGCGCTACACCGTACGGTGGGTATTGAACGCGGTTTGATGACCACGGTGCATGCCTTCACCAACGATCAAGTCTTAACCGATGTGTACCACAAGGACATGCGCCGTGCACGTTCTGCGACACGTTCCCTGATTCCCACCAAGACGGGCGCTGCGAAGGCGGTGGGTTTGGTCTTGCCAGAGCTCAATGGACGTTTGGATGGCTTTGCGGTTCGCGTGCCAACGCTCAACGTGAGTTTTGTGGACTTAACCTTTATCGCTCAGCGTGATACCACTGTCGAAGAGATCAATCACTTGATGAAAGAAGCCAGTGAATCTGACGACTTACGTGGAATCTTGGCCTACAACGATCTTTTACTCGTCTCGAGCGACTTTAATCACAATCCTCACAGTTCCATCTACGATGCGACGCTGACCAAGATTTCGGGTGAACGCCTCGTTAAGGTGACAAGCTGGTACGACAACGAATGGGGCTTCTCCTGCCGCATGTTGGATACCGCTACAGCCATGATGGCTGCGAAGTAATTGGTGAGTACCTCACTTATGCGATAGACCACGCTTCTTCTAAAGAGACCATGAATCATGGAACTCTGAGGAGCGTGGTTTTTCATGTGAAGAGATCGAGTGAACACAGTCGGTGGCCAACCGACTGTAAAGAAGGAATAAAGGAAACCGTCATGCAAGTTTTGACCTTGGAACAATTAGCGCAATCGGGGCAGTTAAAAGGGAAACGCGTTTTGATTCGTTGCGACTTAAACGCGCCTCATAATGACAAGGGCGAGATCACGAATGAAACACGTTTATTGGCGAGTGTGCCCGGCATTCGTTTAGCCCTGGATGCGGGCGCTGCGGTGATGGTGGTGAGCCACTTGGGGCGTCCCACCGAAGGTACCGTGACGCCAGCCGATAGCTTATCGACAATTGCGGCTCGAATGAGTGAATTGCTTCATTGCCCGATGCCTCTCAAGAGCGATTGGATCGATGGCGTTGACGTGGCGCCGGGTGAAGTGGTGATGTTGGAGAATTGCCGTTGCAATGTTGGCGAGAAAAAGTGTAATGATGCCTTGAGTCAAAAGTACGCTCAGCTCTGTGATATTTATGTGAACGACGCCTTTGGCACGGCGCACCGCGCTGAAGCGACCACGGTCGGTGTGGCGCGTTATGCGCAAGTGGCTTGCGCGGGCCCGTTAATGGCAGGCGAAATTGCTGCGCTCACCCGTGCTGTCGAAGAAGCTAAGCATCCTCTCGTCGCGATTGTGGGTGGGTCGAAAGTCTCCACCAAGTTAACGATCCTCAGTAACTTAGCTCAAAAAGTTGACCACCTGATTGTGGGGGGTGGCATTTTGAATACGTTCTTGCTGGCAGCGGGGAAGAAAATTGGACAGTCGCTGGCAGAGCCAGAGTTGGTCGATGAATGCCGTCGTGTGTTAGCGGTTTTGGCTCAAAAAGGGGCTCAGCTACCCATGCCCGTTGATGTGGTCGTCGCCAAGGCGTTTTCAGCTGAGGCGCCTCATCGTGTAGCGTCCGTTGACGATGTGCAAGATGATGAAATGATTTTGGATGTGGGTCCTCAAACGGCCCAGCAACTCGCGACCATGATTCAACAAGCGGGGACCATTGTGTGGAACGGTCCCGTTGGTGTGTTTGAAATGGAACCTTACTCCCACGGTACGCAAGCTCTGGCGATGGCTATTGCGCAAGCCACGGATGCGGGAGCCTTCTCCATTGCCGGTGGTGGTGATACGATCGCTGCTGTGGGGGCTTTCCAAATCGCGGATCGCTTGTCGTATATCTCAACGGGCGGTGGAGCCTTTTTGGAGTTCCTAGAAGGGAAAACGCTACCCGCAGTCGCGATTCTGGAAGAACGGGCCCGTCAGTAAAAGGATGATACGGTCGCAAGCGACCAGGACCATCCTATAATTAAGAAAGCAGAGCAAAGCCAGCGGTGGATCATCACAATAAGACTGGCTTGGCGCTCTGCTTTTTGTCATTGGAGGCACGACGATGGAGACAAAAGAAGCATTGTTAGAGAGATTTTTGCGCTATGTGGCTATCTCAAGCCAAAGTTCGACGGCAACGAAGACGGTACCGAGTTCAGCGGGGCAGTGGGATATGACCAAACTGTTGGCTAACGAGCTGAAAGAGCTGGGTTTCCAGTCGGTGGATATTTCTAAATACGCTGTTGTCACAGGTTATCTGCCGTCTAATTTGCCCGAAGGGCAGTCTGTACCCACTGTGGGTTGGGTTTGCCACATGGATACGGTTGATGCGGGTTTGTCTCCCGATATTCATCCCCAGGTGATTCGCCACTATGCTGGGGGCGACATCTGCTTGAATGCCGTGAAAGATCTCTGGTTGCGTGTCTCTGAGCATCCTGAAATAGAACGCTATATCGGTGATGACATTGTCGTGACAGATGGTACGAGCGTTTTAGGGGCTGATAACAAATCGGCCATTGCCAATTTCATGACGGCCATGGATATGGTGAAGCGCGAAAATCGTCCTCATGGCAAGATTTATGTCGCTTTTGTCCCCGATGAAGAAATTGGTTTGTGCGGTGCTAAAAAACTGGACTTTACTAAATTCCCCGTGGATTTTGCGTACACGATTGATAGCTGTGAACTCGGTGAGTTGGTTTATCAGACGTTTAACGCCGGTGGTGCGACTTTGACGATCAAGGGGGTAACGGCGCACCCCATGTCTGCCAAAGGCGTGTTGGTCAATCCCACGCTGATAGCTTGCGATTTCGTCAACGGCTTGGATCGCACCGAGACCCCTGAGTGCACGGAAGGTACCGAAGGTTTTATTTGGGTGCACAGCATTGTGTCCAGTCCTTCGGTTGCCAAGGTAGGGATCAAAATTCGAGACCATAATCTTGAGGGGTATCGGGCAAAGAAAGCCAAGATTGCCTCTTTAGTCGACGCTCTGCAAAAAGCCAATCCCCGGGCAACCTTAACGCTTGAGATGTCAGACGTTTACGGCAACATTGCTGATGCTCTAACTGATGAAAATCGGGCAGGATTGGATCTGCTCTTTGAGGTATACAAAGCCGTGGGCGTGACACCCAAGGTGATTGCCATGCGTGGAGGGACGGACGGCTCGTTTATTTCGACCAAAGGTGTGCTCACACCCAACTATTTCACGGGGGCACATAATTTCCACAGTAACTGTGAATTTATGCCCATGAAGAGTTTTGAGAAGAGCCTCGAGGTAACCTTGGCTTTGGTTGATCGCATCG
>OGXZ01001554.1_pt1 | contig 12929 bp, 10 predicted proteins | sample 1576431 | NCBI WGS metagenome assembly OGXZ01 (sample SAMEA3541590, study PRJEB24748) | human gut metagenome | biome: human gut; feature: human-associated habitat; material: faeces | place: China | collected 2012
GAGCGCTACGTAGTCGCGCACGATCTGAGCCATAAAAGGAAGTGTAGAAAGGTTTGAGGTCTGGATTATCATATTCAGGAATCTTCCCTACGCTTTTCCTCCTCTCTCTAATGCGAGAGTCTTGGTAGTGCGGTCACAGAGCTCAGAAGGTCCCCAATACTGCACAGGTCCGGGATATACGAACGATGTCTCCTTCGACCACTCATCGCGGTGTTCAACCAGTTCCTTGAACGGCCTGCCGTTGAGGTCAACAAGCGCCTTGCGTATAACAGGCTTCATCTTGCCATTGCGTCGTTCCACGTTAAAGAGCGACGTGATAGGCACTCCACCCGCTTTCCAATCTGCTGGTTTGGCTGTAGTATTGCGCACCACTGCCATATAGCCAGTCTTGCCGTTGGCGATGAGATGGGCTGCACTTGCTCCAAGAGCATAGCAATAGTTTGCGTCGAAATTGGAAGGCGCAGCGCAACGTCCCTCATAACCGAAGAAATGATGGATAGAGTTGAAGCTTCCATTAAACTTCCCTTCTTTTTTCCAGGCCTGCAGCTTTGCATCCACCATTCTCGAAAGCAGACGTTCTGTCTCGATAAGCGAAACCTGAACGTTGCCGTGTGGGTCGCGATCTAGCGAGAGTTGTCGTGCCACGTCATCGGGTAGCGTTTCAAACGTTTTGAGGTTCTCTTCAGATAGATGTTCTAAAATATATTGCTTCTGCTCCATAGGCGAGAGGTCCTTGTAATCCTTGCCATGAAGGGCGAGCAGATCATTTAGTTCGTCAATGAGTCTGCCGATTGCCGGAATGAACTCAATAAGTCCCTCAGGAATAAGCACGACTCCATAGTTCATGCCACGGTCAGAACGATATTTCACCATACGGCAGATGTCTTCAACGATATCGTTGAGGCTCAGATCCTTTGCCTCCACCTCTTCTGATATCAGGCACAGGTTAGGATGGCATTGCAAGGCACACTCCAAAGCAATATGCGAAGCAGAACGACCCATGAGCTTCACGAAGTGCCAGTATTTACGGCTCGAGTTGCAATCGCGCTCAATGTTTCCGATAAGTTCTGAATAAACTTTCGTTGCCGTGTCAAAACCGAAAGACGCCTCTATCTGCTCACATTTAAGGTCGCCGTCGATGGTTTTCGGACATCCTATCACCTGAACAGGATAGTTCTTCATCTTGTAGTACTCTGCCAACACGCATGCATTGGTGTTGGAATCGTCGCCTCCAATGATGACAAGCGCCTTGATGTTGAGGTATTTCAGTATTTCGTATCCTTTTTCAAATTGGTCTTCCTTTTCGAGCTTGGTTCTTCCGGAGCCAATCATATCAAAACCGCCCGTGTTACGGAAGTCATTGATGTAGGTCTCAGTAATTTCAATATACTTGTGATCTACCAGTCCGCCCGGTCCGAGCAGGAATCCGAAAAGTCTGCTATGTGGATTGATTTTCTTGATGGTATCGAAGAGTCCGGTTATTACGTTGTGACCGCCAGGAGCCTGTCCACCACTCAGGATTACACCCACGTTGATAGGATCCGTGCCTCGCTCCTCGCCTTCTACGAACTCCACGACAGGCATTCCGTATGTGTTGGGGAACATTTTCTTTATCACTTCCTGATCAGCAACGCTTGTCGTTGCCTCACCTTCCTTAATACCTACTGCTGTCCGCAAGCCAACCGGCAGAACCGGCGTGAAGGCATCTCTGACTTGCTGGAAAACACTTTTCTCCATAAAAAATACTTTAAATTGTTTGTTGTTGTCAGTCTGATAGTGATTGCGCCGCAAGCGACGCTGAGCATCATGAAAAGAAAGCGCTACAACCTACATCGGGAATGTTTACTATTCCCAAGCCATATTGCTCTTTACGCTTTGCTCCACTGAACATTAATATATGTCTAACACCTAATGACGTTCGTCCGCAGACATACGGGATCAGCACCCTGCCTGCTTTCTTCGTGCAAATGTAAGATTTTTATTCTGAATAAGAAAAAAAAATCACATTTAATCATCATTAAAACATTTTTTATTGCATTTATTGTTTTACATCAAAGAAAAAAGGCTATATTTGTCGCTGATTATAAAACGTATTTGTTTAATCTAAAATTTCAACAATATTATGGCAAGTAAACGTGATTTGAAGAAAAACATCAATTATATATGCAGCGAGCTTTTCGCCGAGTGCGTGGCAAGTTCAATATACAGCGCCAAATGCTCGAAAGAGAATTCCGACGCATTGCTCCACTCCATTCTGACTATCCACAACGATTTCGTATGCCGCATCTCGCACCCGGAGCCAGGAATGGAACCTAAGAAATACTTCGCTGACCTAACCAAGAATTTCAACTCGCAAATTAGCGAGATAGTCGATCAGATTGCCAATCTGAACTAACAGAGGAGGACAGGCAACACATGATAAGAACAATTTGCAAATGGATGCTCTACAAGAAACTGGGATGGAAAAAGACAGTAACAGTAGAGCACCCTGATAAATTTATTATATGTCTGGCACCGCATACGAGCAACTGGGACTTCTTCTTTGGACAACTCTACGAAAGGGCTGAAGGACTAAAAATCAATTTCCTGATGAAAAAGGAGTGGTTTTTTTGGCCTCTTGGACCGATTTTCAAACATATGGGAGGAATTCCAGTATGGAGGTCGAAACACACAAGCCTGACGGACAACTTAGCAAATACGGCATTGGACAGAGAGGAGTTCAGACTATGCATCACGCCGGAAGGCACAAGAAAAAGAGTGGAAGACTGGAAAAAAGGTTTCTACTTTATAGCCCTGAAGGCCAACCTGCCGATTCTGCTCTATGGCGTGGACTATGAGAAAAAGGAAATAACATGTACGGAATGTTTCCATCCTACAGGCGATGTGGAAAAAGACATGAAGCACATAAAGCTGTATTTCAAGGACTTCAAAGGAAAGAAACCGGAAAATTTCTCCATAGGAGACGCAGCTCAAGAATAGAAGTGAGCAATAACTTATTGCAACTGCTCAGTGGTTCCGGCCATCATCGACTCGGAAAAATGAAACACACCGGAAAAAGATGAAAAAGAAGATTGTCATATTGGCGGCAGTAGCAATGCTTTGTGCATGCGCAAGCCACCGCGACTCCTCAAAGACAAAATGGAAGGAGACCCCCTACGCTTCTGTGAAACAAGACGGCAAGGGCAAAAAAGAAAAGAAAAGCAAAAAGAAGAAGAAAGATAAGAGGAATAAGCAGGAAGCCTCAACAGAAAACAAGACCACACCCATTGTACCGGCAAAACGAGGTAAAGAATATGACGGGGAACAATGGGTGAGAAATATGTCGTGGCCACTGAAGCCAACGAAAGGCCTGCTGAACAAGCATTTTGCCGTGTGGGCAAGTCACGGAAGATACTACGACAAGAACAAAGACAAATGGGAATGGCAAAGACCAAACCTATACTCCACGACGGAGGATCTGTTCACACAGACAATCGTAGTGCCTTATCTTATTCCCATGCTCGAAAATGCCGGGGCAACGGTGTTCTCTCCAAGGGAAAGAGACTGGCAACCAAGTGAGGTGATAGTGGACAACGACAACCCACAACTGCCCTACTACACCGAAACCTCACTACAAGGACGTTGGACTGATGCAGCAACGCCGGGTTTCGCTGGAGTAGCGCAAACTATATTATATGGTAATACAAATCCCTTCACATGGGGAACTACCCGCAAAACGAAGGCAGACAAAATGCCTACATGTATGATTTCATACCAACCTCGAATAGAAAACGAAGGAAGGTATGCCGTATACGTAAGTTATCCCACGCTCAAAAACAGCGTGGACGATGCTGAATACACCGTTTACCACAAAGGAGTCAAGACAGTATTCAACGTGAACCAACGCATGGGAGGCGGAACATGGGTTTATCTCGGAACATTCGAATTCGGGAAAGGGTGCTCTTCTGACAACCGTGTAGTACTTTCTAATTCAAGCCGCTGCAAAGGAGTAGTAACGGCGGACGCCGTACGCTTCGGAGGCGGTATGGGAACGGTAAACCGCAACGGCCATACAAGCGGGATGCCAAGGTGTCTGGAGGGCGCAAGATACTATGCACAATGGGCTGGAGCACCTGAAAACGTATACAACTCATATAATGGGACTGACGATTATAAAGACGATATAAACACCAGGTCGAAAATGACGAACTGGCTTGCTGGAGGTTCTTGCTTCGTTCCTGACAAGGACGGAAAGGAAGTGCCGCTTGAGATGTCACTTGCAGTACACAGCGATGCCGGATACGCCCCCGACTTCAGGTCTATATTCGGTTCGCTGGCAATATGCACAACGCAATTTCACGACGGACTTCTCGCTGACGGTTCATCGAGACAAACATCAAAGACTCTTGCTCAGAACCTGCTTTCCGGATTGGACAACGACATGAAGCGGCTATTCGGCAAATGGAACAAAAGGGATCTCTATGACCGGAACTATTCGGAAACAAGACTGCCAGAAGTACCGTCGGCCATTATAGAGACCCTGTCGCACCAGAGTTTCCCGGACATGATTATGGGACAAGATCCTAACGTGAAGTTTGTGATAGCAAGAAGCTTATACAAGACGATACTGAAATTTACAGCTGAAAGACACCGCAACGACTACATCGTGCAACCACTCGCCCCCAAGAACGCCTATCTTCGTTTCGTTGACGAAGGAGTGGTGGAACTGACTTGGGACGCACAAGCTGACCCACTGGAACCATCAGCAAAGCCAACAGGATTTATTGTATATACCGCAGCTGGAAGTCAAGGGGGATTTGACAATGGTGAGCTTGTACAAGGCAGGAAGATACGAATAAAACTATCGCCTGATGCCGTTTATAGATTCAGGGTTACAGCGACGAACAAGGGAGGAGAAAGCTTCCCCTCAGAAACTCTGACAGCTGTTTATCACCCAGGAGCTACTAAAAGCATACTGATAGTTAATGGATTCTACAGACTGGCGGCTCCTGCCATAGTGAAAAACGAATGGCAACAGGGATTCGACCTGGCATCTGACCCTGGTATGCAAATGGGAATGACAGTGGGATGGAGCGGACAACAGATAAACTTCGACAAGTCGCGTCATACCACTGTAGGACCTGATGGGTTGGGATATAGCGGTACGGAACTGGAAGGACGTTTCATAATGGGAAATACCTTCGACTATACCGCTGAACATGCCGAAGCAATGGTTCCGATGAAGAAATACAATGTGGTGAGCGCATCGTCTCATGCTGTTGAAAACGGAAGGGTGAATCTTTCAGAATACGCATGCGTAGACCTTATATTGGGCAACCAGAAATATACCTCCACGGCGACAGAAGATTACAAGACGTTCTCATATCTGATGCAGAAGGTTCTTGAAGACTATGTCTCAGCAGGTGGCAACATACTGGCAAGTGGTTCCTATATCGCCTCAGACATGCAGTCTGACAGAGAAAAGACTTTTCTGCGCAACGTGCTGCATATTGATGATTATGCAGAAGATACCGGACAGTCTGTGTCGGGAATGGGAACAGCATTCGACATTTATGATTCACTCAACGACAGGCATTACGCCGCAACAAGAGTAAACGTGGTAACACCCACTCCACAAGCATTCTGCACGCTTACTTACGCCAATGGCAAGTCGGCCTGCGTGGCATATAATGGAACCGCCAACAGGACTCTCGCAATGGGTTTTCCTTTCGAATGCATAACATCGGCAAAAGCAAGGAGAATGATAATGAGGGGATTCCTGACATTTCTAAATGAATAAATAAACAAGAGGGAACAAATAAACAAATTAATTTGACCCGGCAAATGGTCAATTAAACCTCCTCATTCACCTGTCAGACCATCGACAGACAGAAGGAGAAATACTTGTCTGACCCATTAATTTGAAAACAAATAAAAACAAAATTAAATGTACAAGATTCAAGCTAACGCTTCGGGAACAAGAAGCATAAACGTGACAGACGAACATCTGGCAACAGTAAAGAAATATTCATTATTAAGAAATCTCATCGACAGCACAGGCTTCATTGACGAAACCGTACTCGACAAACTCAAACTCAACATGAGGTCGATGCTGGAGTCGAACATGGGAGCAGACAAAGGGTTGATAGACCTGTGTCTCGACGTGATTTACAACAAGAACATGAAAGCTTTCGGACTACACCAACTCGTACTCCTATATATAGAATGGGACGAGAAAAACAACGGTGAAACCGAAATGGAGGACTGATGGCAGAACTGAGACTAACAGATTGGCTGCCAACGACAAAGAAGGAAGTAGAGCTCAGGGGATGGGATGAACTAGACGTCATTCTGTTCTCTGCAGACGCATACGTAGACCATCCGTCGTTTGGAGCGGCAGTAATAGGAAGAGTGCTTGAGGCCAACGGATTGAAGGTGGCAATAGTGCCACAACCCGACTGGCACGGCGACTACCGGGACTTCAAGAAACTTGGAAAGCCGAGACTGTTCTTCGGAATATCTCCTGGCTGCATGGACTCAATGGTGAACAAATATACGGCAAACAAAAGACTGAGGTCGGAAGATGCATATAGCCCCGACGGAAGACACGATTGCAGACCGGAATATCCAACCATCGTATACAGCAGAATCCTAAGAGAGATTTACCCAGACGTGCCTATAGTGCTAGGCGGCATAGAAGCTTCCCTGAGAAGACTCACCCATTACGACTACTGGCAAGACAAGCTCATGCCTTGCATTCTGAAAGAAGCCGGGGCAGACATCATAATATATGGTATGGGAGAGAAGCCCATCGTGGAACTAGCCAAGCAACTCGTTGACGGCAAAGAAATCAAAGAGATTAAAGACATTCCACAGACAGTTTACATTTCACCAGAAGATGGAATAAGCGGAGGAATAACAGAAAAGGACATCGTTATCCACTCCCACGAGGAATGTCTGCAAAGCAAAAAGGCAGAAGCGGAGAACTTCAGACACATAGAGGAAGAGTCAAACAAAATCCATGCACAGCGCATCATACAGGGATTGGGCAAAGAATACGTAGTGGTGAATCCTCCTTATCCACCGATGGACACTAAGGAATTGGACATGGTCTTCGACTTGCCTTACACTCGTTTGCCACACCCTAAATACAAGAACAAACGCATTCCGGCATACGAGATGATAAAATTCTCTGTTAACATCCACAGAGGATGTTTTGGAGGATGTGCCTTCTGCACCATAAGTGCGCATCAGGGCAAATTTATAGTTTGTCGAAGCAAAGAAAGCATACTGAAAGAAGTGAAGAAGGTAATCCAGATGGATGGTTTCAAAGGCTATCTCAGCGACCTTGGTGGTCCGTCAGCAAACATGTATGGAATGTCTGGACGCAACAAGAACCTATGTGAGAAATGCAAGAGACCATCGTGTATCAACCCACAGATATGTCCGAACCTCAACACGGACCACACGGCTCTGCTCGACATCTACCATTCTGTTGACGCTCTGCCTGGAATAAAGAAAAGTTTCATCGGAAGCGGTGTGAGATACGACTTGCTGCTGTACAAAAGCAAGGACGATAAAGCGAATAAGGCTGCACGAGAATATACAAGGGAACTTATTTGTAAGCACGTAAGCGGACGACTGAAAGTTGCTCCAGAACACACGTCAGACAATGTGCTGAGGCTTATGAGAAAGCCATCATTCGAACAGTTTGGAGAATTTAAACGGATGTTCGATAGAATAAACAATGAAGAGAACCTGAACCAGCAAATTATCCCCTACTTCATAAGCAGCCATCCTGGTTGCATGGAGGAAGACATGGCGGAACTCGCGGTAAAGACAAAAAGACTGGATTTTCATCTGGAACAGGTACAGGACTTCACGCCCACTCCAATGACGGTAAGTACAGAAACATGGTATACAGGTTTTCACCCATATACACTCGAACCTGTATTTTCAGCCAAGACACCGAAAGAAAAACTCGCTCAAAGGCAGTTCTTCTTTTGGTATAAGCCCGAAGAGAGACGAAACATTGAAAGAGAGTTGAAACGAATTGGAAGAGCTGACCTCATAACCCAACTCTATGCTAACGTCTACAGACAGACATCTGCCGGTCCACGCACCAGCAACCAATGGAAGGACGACGGACAAGATTCACATAAAGGCAACGGCCGAAGCCGCAACAAAAAAGAATATGTTCACAACGACAATGGATATTCGAAAAATAGCAGCGACTATGTATGGAGTAAGAACAGGTACGGAAAGAACACAGGCAGAACGGGAAGACTTACTTCAAGCAACAACGAAAAAGGAAATGACAATCATAGAACAAAAGACGGAAGGAAAGGCGGGCAGGCTGCTAAACGAGGACGGCATAACGGCAGATGACAATTTCGTTGCCGTCGTAGACGGAAGTACAAGCAAAACAGAACTGAAAGTTAACCCTGAGATGAGTAACGGCAGATACTGCATGCTCGCTATCATAAAAGCCATCAAAAAGATGCCACGCGACATCTGTATGGAGAGATTTTGTGAAAAGGTGACAGAAGAAATCCGTTCCATATATAATGCACATGCTGTTGACATTCAGAAGTTGAATGATGTTCCAACGAACAGGATGACGGCAAGTGCCATCGTCTTCAGTCTCAGCAAGAAGGAGATATGGATGGTGGGCGACTGTCAGTGTCTCGTTGACGGTAAACTATACGAGAATCCTAAACCAGGGGAAAAAGAAATTGCAGCCCAAAGAGCGCTGATAATTAGAAAATCCTTGAAAGAAGGTATGTCAGAAGCCGAAATGAGAAGAAATGACATCGGGCGCAAAGCAATATTGCCAACATTGAAGAAAGCATGTCTGGAACAGAACAAGCTCTACCCGGTAATAGACGGATTCAATATCCCTAAACATCTCGTGAAAGTTATACCCATAGATGACAAAACGCATGAAATAGTGCTTGCCTCTGACGGATACCCAAAGTTGATGCCTACGCTAAACGAAAGCGAAGCAGAGCTACAGAGACTGCTTGAAGAAGACCCGCTATGCATATACGAAAACATAGCGACCAAAGGCCTCAATGAGGGACAAACTTCTTTCGATGACAGATCATATATAAGGTTCAGAATTTGATGTCAAGTCACCCACAAACGCACTCAATGGAATTCCATTGTCAATTTAAAACTAAAAAAAACATAAATATGAAATTCGTAGGAATAATACCGGCAAGATACGCATCACAACGTTTCCCCGGAAAACCACTCGCCATACTAGGCGGTAAGACTGTGATTCAAAGGGTCGTCGAACAAGTAAAGAAAGTGCTCGACGACGTATATGTAGCTACTGATGATGACCGCATTTTCAATGCGGTAGCAGAATTCGGCGGAAATGCCATTATGACTTCCACTAAACACAAGAGCGGAACTGACCGTATTGAAGAAGCAGTAGAAAAACTCAGTGAGGAGTACGACGTTGTGATAAACATACAAGGCGACGAACCGTTTATCCATGAATCACAGATAAAAGAACTATGCCGTTGTTTTGATGACGACAACACTCAGATAGCGACACTCGGAAAGCCCTTCACAAAAGATCAGGACATTGTTGATCTTGACAATCCGAACTCTCCCAAAATAGTTAGAGACAACAATGGATATGCAATGTATTTCAGCCGCAGCGTGATTCCATATCTCAGGAATGTGGATCATGGTGAATGGCTTCAGAACTTCAACTATCTGAAACACATCGGCCTCTATGCCTACAGAAGAAACGTACTGAAAGAAATAACCAAGTTGCCACAGTCGTCACTCGAAATGGCAGAGAGTCTGGAGCAATTGAGATGGCTGCAGAATGGATACAAGATTAAGGTGGGACTGACCGATGTTGAAACCGTAGGCATTGACACTCCAGCAGACCTGCAGAGAGCTGAAGCCTTTCTGACAAAGAACAAGGGATAAATCCTTCATCATCCTAACCTTCTCAAAGGAAGAAACAAATTATCAAAGCAGACTACGAATAGACCTATTCTGTCTCATATATGCACAATAAGATAATAGGCTACAGTTTCTTACTTTGAAAAGATTAGGATGATTTTTCACAATCACGCTCGTCCATGAGTCCGTATTTCTGTTAAAAAACAGTTAATTTAGAGGTTCTACATCTAAGAAACAAAACTTTTCCTCTACTAACACACCCCTTATATCTATTTCATTATCATACAGGGAATAGAATGCCTATATTTGCAGAGTAATCAAAGAAAGCAAATATGAACAAAATCATTATGACTACAGCCTTGGCATCTTTGTCGATAGTCTCCTCTCTTGCGCAAAGTACAAAACAGTGGACTCTTGAGGAATGCATTGACTATGCCATGGCCAACAATATCTCATTGAAGAAGAAAGCACTCGATAAGCAGACTGCACACGAGAATACTCTCCAGGCAAAAGCCCAACTGCTGCCATCTGTGAATGCAAGCACAACTCAAGGGGTGGGATTCAGGCCGTGGCCAAACGAAAGCATGGGTATGGTGAGCAATGGTACAGTACAACGCAGCGTAGACAAACTGTCGTATAACGGTACATACGGAGTGAATGCCAACTGGACAGTATGGAACGGCAACAAAAGCACCAACACTCTGAAATTAAGCAAAGTGGCAGAAGAACAAGCCGCTGCCGACTCTGCCATAACGGCAAAGACAATCGAAGAGCAGATAACACAGCTCTACGTACAGATTCTCTATACCAACGAGGCCCTGACAGTAAACAAACAATCATATGAGGCAAGTCTGGCCAATGAGAACAGAGGCAAAGAGATGGTAAATGTAGGAAAGATGTCGAAAGCAGATCTGGCACAACTCTCAGCTCAGGCAGCAAACGACAAATACGGCATAGTGGAAACAGAGAGTAATCTGGCAAAATACAAGTCACAACTTAAACAACTGTTGGAGATTACTGCTGAAAGTGGTTTTGAAATAGTTTTACCAGAAGCAACCGACGCCCAAGCCACAGCAACAGTTCCAGCCCTTAGCTTTGTCTATGAAAATGCCATTACAAACAGACCGGAGATCGTATACAGCCAGCTTGGAATAAAAGGCAGCAATCTGAACATCGCCATAGCAAAGGCAAGCTACATGCCTACGATAAGTCTCACAGGATCAGCGATGACAAGTTCCTCATCGATGAACGAGAACTCATGGGTAAACCAGATAAAAACGAACTTCGACATGGCGCTTGGAGCTACAGTAAGCATGCCTATCTACGATCAGCGACAAACAAAGACAGCATTGAACAAAGCTCGTATTGCAAGAGAAAACGCATTGCTGGAACTGGACGACCAGAAGAAGAAAATATGGAATACCGTTGAGGGATACTGGATAGATGCCAACAATAACCAACAGAAATATCTGGCAGCAAAGAGTAATGTTGAAAGCGCGCAAATGAGCTACGACCTTATGAGCGAGCAATTCAGATTAGGATTGAAGAACATTATAGAATTGATGAACAGCAAGACGAATCTGATTAAGGCCCAACAGGATATGCTACAAAGCAAATACATGACAATTCTCTCAAAACAGATGCTTGACCTTTACGGCAATAGATAGCCAACAAGCAATCTATCCGTGAAGTAATCTTACATGATAAAAAAGAATCAAGAATATCAAAAAACAAGAAAGTATTAAGAATATGAAAAAGATAAGCAAAATATGGATTGGGATTGGCATTATAGCAGTCTTCGCGATAGCAACATGGATGTTCTCCGGAGGAAAAAAAGAACAGGCGGTGACATTTGACACGGCAAAGGTTGAACTTGCAAATATCAAGAACAGCGTTACGGCTACGGGAAACGTAGAGCCTGTGACTTCAGTAACTGTGGGTACACAAGTATCAGGAATCATCTCAAGACTGTATGTTGACTACAATACAGTGGTGAAGAAAGGACAGATAATAGCAGAATTGGACAAGACAAACCTCATTAGCGAACTGAATACCGCAAAGGCGAACTTGTCGAGTGCACAGAGTTCACTGAACTACGAATCTGCAAACTACAAGCGCTATGCAACATTGTTCAAGAAAGGACTGGTAAGCGCAGACGAATATGAATCGGCAAAGCTGAACTTTGAGAAAGCTAAAGACCAGGTTGCCCAGTCGAGAGAGATGGTCCAGAAAGCCCAAACCAATCTCAGCTATGCCATCATCACCTCACCAATAGACGGAGTTGTGATTTCCAAGTCTGTAGAGGAAGGACAGACCGTAGCCGCAAGCTATGCCACTCCAGAACTCTTTACCATTGCCAAAGACCTGAAAGATATGCAGGTTGTGGCAAACGTAGATGAGGCCGACATCGGCGACGTGAAAGAAGGCGAGCGCGTATCATTCACCGTCGACGCCTATCCTAACGACACTTTCGAAGGAGTCGTGAAACAAGTAAGACAGGAAGCTACAACGACAAACAACGTAGTAACGTATGAAGTAGTGATAAGTGCCCCAAACAGCGAACTGAAGCTGAAGCCAGGCCTCACAGCCAACGTAACGATCTATACGGCAGAACGGCAGAACGTGTTGTGCGTTTCCACAAAGGCTTTGCGTTTCACTCCGACCCAAGATCTGATTAAAGGCTGCAAGATAGTTGACTGTAAGGGGAAAAATAAAGTATGGACACGCGAAGGCAACACTTTCAAGGCACATGCTGTACAAATAGGTATGTCTGACGGAATACATACCGAGATTCTGAGTGGTGTGAGCAAAGGACTGGAGATAATAACCGACGCTAAGGCTGCCAACGAAAATGATGATGAACAGGCTGAAAACAACAGCGAGAGCAGTCCATTCGCTCCTAAAGGTCCACGCCAAAAGAAGAAATAACAACAGTTAAGTTTCACATCAATGAAATTCACCGGTTCCATAAACCCAAATCGGTCATTAGGCCGTTTAATGTATAATTTTAATAACTGCTTGCA
>OGXZ01001556.1_pt1 | contig 12924 bp, 10 predicted proteins | sample 1576431 | NCBI WGS metagenome assembly OGXZ01 (sample SAMEA3541590, study PRJEB24748) | human gut metagenome | biome: human gut; feature: human-associated habitat; material: faeces | place: China | collected 2012
GCTTTCTACATCGCCCGCAGCGGACGTCCGGGACCTGTGGTGCTCGACTTTACGACCGCCTCTATATCATCGACCACACAGGTTTTGATATGGTTGGACAGCAGGACTTTGGAAAAACTGTTCAGCGCCGCCTGAACCGCTGATACCTGGTTTAATATATCGACGCAGTATCGCTCGTCTTCCACCATCGCCTTCACACCGCGCACCTGTCCCTCGATCCGATTTAAACGTTTCAGCAGATCTTTTTCTTCGGTCAGGTTTCTGTGTTTGTGGCGTTCCGTCTCTCCTCCCTGATAGACCTGCGCTTGTGATTCACATTTACAACAGCCCATGCTTTTCTCCTATCTTTTATCAAAATGCTGCGAAATGGCATATTCCACCATTTCGCAGCTTTTTTCATCCTACTGAATCGAGTCCACCTTATAATCCTGTGCCTCAACCGCCTCTTTCAACGTATCGTCCGCCACATCCGCACTCATGCTTACGACCGCGGTTCCTTTCTCATGGCTGACCTCTGCGCTCTCCACGCCTGCCAGTGCCTCCAACGCCTTCTTTACGCGTGCCTCACAGTGTCCACACATCATTCCTTCTATATTCATTGTCTTTGTCATCGTTATTCCCTCCATATTTATATGATTTTTTTGATTCTCACTTTTTTGCATTTCTTTTGAAACAGTTTCATTTTCATTTGCTGTTTGCCCAATTGACCGGATGTCTTCTGCCTCCGTCCTAACTGCACCTGCGTTTTCTGCTTTATCTCCGCCTTTATTAGCAGCCTTCTCAGCCCTCTTCCGCATCGGATGATCCTTCGATGCATCGTGCATCTTAAACAGATTCAGCCGCAGCGCGTTCGTCACTACGCAGAAGCTGGATAAGCTCATCGCTGCAGCGCCGAACATCGGATTTAATTTCCATCCAAAGATAGGATACCACAAACCGGCTGCAAGTGGAATACCCACAACATTGTAAAAGAATGCCCAGAACAGGTTTTCGTGAATATTTCGAAGCGTCGCACAGCTTAGACGGATTGACGCCGGAACATCACTCAAACGGCTCTTCATCAGCACCACATCCGCGGCATCAATCGCGATATCTGTACCGGCTCCGATCGCGATACCTATATCGGCACGCGTGAGCGCCGGGGCATCATTGATACCATCACCGACCATTGCCACCTTGCCCTGTTCTTTCAGGCTGCGGATAACACTCTCTTTCCCATCCGGAAGTACTCCGGCAATGACTTCATCCACACCAGCCTGTGCCCCAATCGCACGGGCGGTCCGCTCATTATCTCCGGTCAGCATGACCACACGGATTCCCATGTTCTGCAGTTCCTTGACCGCCTGCGGGCTGTCTTCCTTGATGACATCTGCCACGGCAATCATACCAGCCAGACGACCATTTTTCATAAAGCACAGCGGTGTCTTGCCTTCCGATGCCAGGCGCTCAAAGGATGCCTGTTCCTGTGCGGACACCGTCGTATGTCCGCTGATATAGGAAAAGCTTCCGCCTGCCAGTGAAGCGCCCTCTAACGTACCGGAAAGTCCATTACCCGGCAGCGCCTGGAAATCAGCCGCCTCCGGCGCGTCAATCTGCTGTTCTTTTGCATAGAAAAGAACAGCTTTCGCCAATGGGTGCTCACTCTTCTTTTCCAGGGAAAGCGCCAGGCTTACCAGCTCCTTCTCAGTCACACCTCCGGACGGGATGACGTCGGTCACACGCGGCTCGCCGCTGGTGATCGTACCCGTCTTATCAAGCGCTACAATGTCCATTTTTCCGGTTTCTTCCAGCGAAACAGCTGTCTTGAACAAGATTCCGTTTTTCGCGCCCATGCCGTTGCCGACCATAATCGCAACCGGCGTAGCCAGTCCCAGTGCACACGGGCAGCTGATAACCAGTACGGAAATACCTCGCGCCAGTGCGAATCCAAACGTCTGTCCTGCCAGCAGCCAGACAATCGTTGTCACCACTGCGATCGTGATAACCGCCGGGACAAACACGCCGGAAACCCGATCTGCAATCTTGGCGATCGGCGCTTTCGTCGCCGCCGCGTCGCTGACCATGCGGATGATCTGCGACAGGGAGGTATCTTCACCGACTCTGGTCGCCTCACAGCGCAGATAACCAGACTGGTTGACCGTTGCCGCCGAAACCGGATCCCCCTGTGCCTTATCCACCGGAATACTCTCGCCGGTCAGTGCTGCCTCGTTGACCGCGCTTGTTCCTTCCAGGACCACACCGTCCACCGGGATATTTTCACCTGGGCGTACAACAAATACATCACCCTTCTTTACCTCTTCAATCGGAACCTTTGTTTCCACTCCATCCCGGATGATAACAGCTGTCTTCGGTGCCAGTTTCATCAGCCCCTTTAAGGCATCCGTCGTTTTTCCCTTGGAACGCGCCTCCAGCATTTTTCCGACTGTGATCAGCGCCAGAATCATTGCCGCCGACTCAAAATAAAATTCATGCATGTAGGACATAACTGCCGTGTCGTTGCCCTTTAACTGGGCGTCCGTCATCGCAAACAACGCATATGTGCTGTAGATAAACGACGCGCCGGAACCAAGTGCTACCAGCGTGTCCATGTTCGGGGCGCGGTGTAAAAGTCCCTTGAAACCGCTGATAAAGAATTTCTGGTTAATCACCATGATAATTCCGGCCAAAAGGAGCTGCAAAAGTCCCATCGCCACATGGTTGCCATCCATAAAGTGCGGCAGCGGCCAGCCCCACATCATATGTCCCATCGACATATACATAAGGACTGCTAAGAATCCCAGCGATGCGATCAGACGGTGTTTTAAAACCGGCGTCTCCCGATCTTTTAAGGCGTCCTCTGCCTCCGACGCGCTCTGCGCCTGCGCTGCAGTGCCCTGTCCTTTCAGGGATGCGCCATATCCGGCATCTTCCACCGCATGAATCACGGTCTCCGGGGGCACATCGCCCTCGACGCCCATCGAATTTGTCAGCAGGCTGACCGAGCATGCCGTGACACCCGGCACTTTCGATACTGCCTTTTCAACCCGGCTGCTGCATGCCGCGCAGCTCATGCCGGTTACTGTATATTGCTTCATGGTCTCCTCCTATCTCTTAACTGTCCTTATAATATACCCCCATAGGGTATATGTCAACCCCAATTTCATTTATGATCTCTTTTTCTCAACAAAATAATAATGGACGCAAAAAGACTCTGTCCGGAGAATTTCCCCTTACAGAGTCTTTTATACATTCGCATCCATGCCGCCCTTTTGCGGGCATAGACATTATTCCATTTTTATCTGCGCATCATCCAAACAGCACGCCCAGCACGCCGTAGGACAGAATCGACATAATCACCGTCGCCAGCGCGATACCGACTAAAATCGCGCCAAATGCCTTGCCAAATTTCATGTGGAGCAGGGATGCCACCAGCGCGCCTGTCCATGCGCCGGTTCCCGGAAGCGGGATGCCGACAAAGAGCATCAGCCCCCAGAACTCATATTTCTCGATCTGCCCTTTTTTGCTCATCGCTTTGCGTTCCAGCCACAGCGCAATACCACGGAAACACGGAACCTTCTTCATCCACTCCAGCACATGGCGGATCAGAAGCAGGATAAACGGGATCGGCAGGATATTTCCCACGATACAGATCGGGATCGCCCGCAGGATCGGCACGTTTAAGAGTGCCGGTGACGCAGCCAGAAGCCCTCCTCGAAGTTCCAGAATCGGAATCATCGAGATAATGAAGATAATTGCCTCCTTCGATATGACTCCGGATAAATTAGCTGTAAACCATTGTACCAGTGAATCCATAAATTATGCCTGCTCCCCGCTGTTATTTTCATTCTGTGCCGCAGTATCGGTGGTGTTCTCCGAAACAGAGTCCGAAGCATCCGCGGAATCCGCGTCTGGGCCAGCCGTGCCTTCTGTTTCTGCGTTGTCAACCGCCTTACCTGCTGCAGTTTCATCCTTCTCTTCAAAGATAGTCTCCTGCATCTCCTCCGGTTCTTCCGGCTCATGCACATCTGCAGATGTAGTCGAATCCATCGGCGCACCGCACCGGCTGCAGAATGCCGCATTTTTCTCCACCTTTGCGCCGCACTCCGCGCAGACTCTTGTGCCCTCTAACTCGGCAATCTCATCCTCCAGGGACGCAATCTTCACAAGCCCTGCCTGGATAGTGTGGAACTCATCTGCAAATTTCCCTTCCAGCTCGCCCTCATGTCTGTCATAGTATGCTTTTCCCAGTGTGATATATGCCTTATTAATCTTATCTTTCTCGGCGGACAACTTCGATTTCAGCTGTAATACGCCTGTAATGTCCTTTACCCGGTTCGCAGCTTCCTTGCTCTTATCGCTGATCACCTTTCCAAGCTCATCGAAAAATGCCATATTTCTTCCTCCTCTGCGGGATATGTACGCCTCAAATTTTGTTCTGCCTGATGGGACAGCGCATCGCTGTTCTAAATCCAAAGGCAGGTTCATGCAAAACCAAGGCATCTGATATTTTCTCATAACGATTCAGCCGGTTTTTGCATCAAATACATAAACCGGCTGAACCGCTACGTTTCTCCTTATTTTAGCCCCTACGGGGGAGAAAGTCAATCTTTTGCATCCCTGAATCAACTCCAGGCAGCTTTTTTAATACGCAAACACCCGGTTCAGCCGCATCAATTCCGGTGTCAGGCCGAAGGTCGATTTCACAAACTCCGGAACCTTGCCATAGCGGAACGAGCGCTGGTAGATGCCATACTGACCCGATTCATCCATTTCATAGTCCGCCACATATTCCCCATCATACAGGGCATTCTGACCGGCATCCACCGTATATGTCTGGCCTATCTCATTTTCCTCCATTGAATTTACCGAATCCCTCAAATCATCCTCTGAAACTGCCCCTGTGTCCTCTGTACCGGACACATATACTGCAATATTGATCCCCTGATATGCCTCCGCCATTTGATTGATCTGCACCATATCATCCGAAGCGGAGTTTGCAAGAATTTCTGCAATCTGTTCCGGATCTGTAATCGTCACCTCGCGTCTGCTGTTATTCTGAAGATACTCCCGCTGGCGTTTTCCAAGCTCTGTATCTGCCGGTGCCAGCTGATCCTCCGGAATCTTGCCGCCTTGATACTGAAGCACGATTTTTTCTGTATTTTCCGGCGTCACCTTGCTGCCGACCTCGGTACCACACTGTTTCAGAATCGCGATCGTCTCCTGGAAGGACGGATAAATCGGGTAATAATCAAACTGGTTAAATGTGTCATAATAGCCGCCATTTTTACGAATCACATCAATCATCGCCTGCATCTCATTTGTCTTAAACTGAATCTCCGCGATCGGCATCTCCTCCCGGCGCATATCCGGCGTCAGAGCCATCAGCTCTTTCTGGTATGCAGCAAGAAGCGCCGCCTTCGTCTGCTCATCCGGAAGCTTCACATGGCTGCAGTCATCTTCCTCTTTGTAATTGATGCCTGCGGCATCGTCTGCCTGTAGGGACAGCACCGGGTACATTCCCAGTTTATAGCTCTGATTTTCATAAATGGAATCTAGCTGTTCCCGCAGCTCCGTTACATTGATCGTGCGGTAATTACGGTAAACGGTTTTTCCATTGTTCAGATGCCAGGACAGCACGATCGAATCATAGCGTGAATCCAGATCCGTCTCACTCATCCAATCCTGTCCGCCGTTCAAATGCTTCCGCTGTCTGGAAGCTGTCTCGATGCCCTGCGCGCCAATTTCCCGCAGGACACGGATTCCATCCTCATCCGAGATCTGCATTTTATCTGCCACATCTCCCTGGGACGCCCATTCCATTCCAACACTGTAGCCATCCCTATACATTCTCGGAGTCACATGGTAAGCCCCTGCCGCATTGTTGTCCAGCGCATCACAGTAAATACCCGCGTATGCAACCTTGTCAGCATCCGGCAGATAGCTGTCATATCCTGCCACATCCAGGCGGAACCCTAAGAAAATGGCTGCCACTGCCACCGCACTGATGGCAAGCTGTCTCTTATGCGCAAACAAGCTCTTAAAATCGAAATGATAGATAATTTCGATCAGGCAGCTGGTGATGAGCAATCCGCAGATCAAGCCAAACACGGTCCAGATATCATCATTCAGGATTGACCGGAAAATCATTCCGGAAAACAGCGTGATCGGCACAACCAGAAGGAAACGGATCACCGGCTCACTTACCTTAAATGCCATCGCTCTTCCAGCCGCCTCAGACGGGCGTTTCCGGTACAGGAACATTCCCAGACCAAAGCGCAGGGCTGCCACTGCCAATGCAATGACTGCCATCCGGGTGGGATGATCCGAACCAGTTGCCGTGCCGTACCAGAAAACCGGTGAGGTCCGCTCGCACCAGCGCAGCAGGAAATTGCCATTGTCATAAAACGTCATGAAGTATTCGGAAAAATACGTCGATACCACTGCAGCCACACCCGGTCCCCAGCTAAAAAGCACGCCGGTTCCAAGTAAACCCACGATCAGATTGCCTGTCAGAATCACTGCCAGCACAACCGTCATGTACACCAGTGTAAAAAAGCACATATGCTGTACATACCCAATCAGCAGGGTTCCCCATGAAAATGGTGCGCCCTTTACCTGCAACATCACTCCTGCCGCCAGCAGAAATACCAAATACGGGACTGCCAGATACAGGATACCGTCCAGGCAGGTCACAGTATAAAGCATTTCACGGCTGATCGGAAGGCTGTGAAAAAAATCCGTTTTCTTTTTCGAATGGAGATACGAAAAACCGGACGCTGCCAACACCACTGCCGCCACAATCAGGATAAATACCAGCATTGCATTCTGGATCGAATACATATGCAGCATCTCATTGGTCAGCTTTAATTTTGCTTCTGCTAACGCCGCTTCGACGCTCAGATCTTTAGACAAGTTATCCGGACGCAGCATTATGCTGGTTTCCAGCGCTGTCAGGACCGGAAACAGAAAAAAGCACAAAAGTGCGGTAAGCGCCACGCTCCAGAGACGCTGCTTCGTATTTTCTCTCATATATTTAAAAAACAAGCCTTTTGATGTCATAACCAGCCACCTCCGTTTCACTGATAAAGATCTCTTCCAGGGAAAGCGGTATCATTTCAAAAAACACCGGATGATACGCCTGTAAAATTGTCTGAATCTCTTCCCGTTTTCCGCGCACGGTAAGCGTCAGGAGACTCCCCCTCTGTTCCGTCTTTATAATATCGATTCCCTGCAAATCGCTGCCCCCCACTCCCGCCGGAAGCACACACTGAATCTTGTGAATATTTAACTTCATATCGTCCAGATCCTTTGAGAGAAGCATTCCTCCCTTGTGAAGCAGACCTACATGGTCGCAGATATCTTCCAGCTCCCGCAGATTATGGGAGGCGATAACCGGCGTGAGGTTCCGCTCCTCGATATCATTGGCAAAAAGACTCTTGACCGTCTGCCGCATGACCGGATCCAGCCCGTCAAACGTCTCGTCGCAGAACAGATAATCGGTTCCCGCGCAAATGCCCAGCAGCACAGCGAGCTGTTTTTTCATACCCTTCGAAAAGGTCTGCACCTTCCGCCGGCTTTCCAGTTCAAAATTCTTTAGCAGTTTATCAAACCGGGCTGCATCAAACTTCGGATAAATTCCCTGATAAAACACCTTCATATCTTCCGCCGTTCCATTGCTTAAGAAATACGGCTCATCCGGGATATAAAAGCACCGTGCCTTTACCTTTGTATTCTCAAATACCGTCTCATCATCAACCGTAACGCTTCCTTCATCCGGCTTTAAAATACCGGCTGCCATCCGCAAAAAAGTACTTTTTCCGGCGCCGTTAGTTCCGATCAGACCAAAGACACTTCCATTGTGAATCTCCGCATGGATATGATCGACTGCCACTGTATCATAAAAACGCTTCGTCAGATTCTCAGCCTTTATCATTCCTGTTTCCTCCTTCCTCACTTCCATAGCTCTGGATGACCTGCTCCTGGAACTCCAGCATCGTGATGCCGGTTCCTTTTGCATCCCGGATCAGAAGTTCCAGCTGATCCCAGATCTCCTGCCGCTTCCTCTCCCGAATCTGCCGGTTATCCGCCACAAAACTGCCCCTGCCCTTAACCGAATAAATATATCCCTGGCGTTCCAGCTCTGCATACGCCCGCTGGATCGTATTCGGATTCATCGACAGCTCCGTTGCCAGACTCCGTACGGATGGAAGCTGACTGTCCTGCTCCAAAATCCCCCGGACCATCAGATCCGACAGCTTCTCAACAATCTGCTCATAGAGAGGTCGTCGATCTTTATAATCAATCAGAATCATGCTCACATTCTCCTTTCCTCCATTCTGCCCTGTATCAAAAATCATAAGTGTATTAGTTCATTTAATACAGTTATAGTATACAAAAAGGGCAGTCGATTGTCAACCGACTGCCCTCTTACGATTTTCTTAACAACCTTTTTGGTTATATCCGAATAGAAACAAACTTCTGCAATCAAAGATTGATTACTGAGCCTGTGTCTCCTCAGCTGCCTCAGTCTCTTCTGTTTCAGCCTCAGTCTCCTCAGCTGCCTCAGTCTCTTCCTCAGATGCCTCTTCGGTCTCTTCCTCGGAAACTTCCTCAGTCTCTTCTGTTTCAGCCTCGGTCTCCTCAGCTGCCTCAGTCTCTTCTGCCTCTACAGTCTCCTCTGCTGCTGCAGTTGTCTCCTCTGCTTTGCTGCCGCAAGCGGTCAGAGCAGATGCTGCTACCATTGCACTCATAACTAAGATTGCTGCTGTTTTTGTAAGATTCTTTCTCATAATTATTCTCTCCTCTTTAAAACATACGATTTATGTTTTCTTGTACCTCATCGGTACGTGACCTATAATAAAAACAAATTATGTCCAAAATATGAACAGATAATTAACATTCACTAAATAAATCCCGTATTTCTTACAAAAATCGAAAGTTTTCGTAAGAAAAGTCCTTGTTTCTGTTGACTTTACATTGTTTTTTAAGGTCTTTAAATCTTAATATATATGCAGCAGTTTTCTCGTTTCAATGCTGCTTTTTCCCGATTTCCGGCTTATTTTTATTCTTTTTTCGTTTCTTTATGAACAAGGTTCTCGATTTTGTGTTTACGATTTGTTCACAATTTAGCCAAATTTGAACGGTTGGAACCGAACTGAAATTCCGTCATATATTTCCGGTAGCGAAGCGGCAGGTGCATCCGCTGACAGGCTGGATTTTCCCGCTCCTTAATTCCTATCTGATGAAAAAATGCACTCCAGAGCGCCGCATATTCGCTCTGATCGGTTCTCCCGGAAAGCGCCTGCAGGGGCTCTGTCTCAGCCCCACGCATCATATACCACCGCCCCTTTCCTGTCCAGACTCCCGCTTCCTGGTGATTTTTATCATAGATAATAAATGGTTCCGAGGGCAGGCGATCTGTAAAATACGGCATCAGCAATGCCGTCACCCGGTTTTTCGGACCAATCTCAGAAAATAGTACCTGATCGGAATATTCTGCAAACCGCAGAAATTCTGTCTGCAAATGCGCTTCATTGGCAACCGCACGGTTGATCTGAAAGACTGTCTGCACCGCCGGTATCTGTAAATTTTCCGTGATACGTCTCCCTGCTGCTCCTGCGCTAAACCCACAGACCAGAAAGCGGTAGACCGCCTCTGCCCGATCCTCCCGCTCACTCAGCGCCGTGCGGTAAATCCAGCTGTACGCCAGTTCTGACAGGGATCGACGCACCGAGCGCACGACTTTCTGTACCTTGAGCCGATCCACCGCCACCTCTCGGTACTCCGAAAACAGGCTGTAATTATATTCGCCCTGTACTTCCAGCCGCACGTTCTCATGCCCTAAGCGGCTGTTCCAGGCATCATATACTCCTGTGAATATACCTTCTGGACTGTCTTCGCATACAAATACAACCATTTTTCTCTCCTCCGTCTGCTTCATGCCTGCGCCATATGAAAATCATCAAACAGCGACATCTGGCGGTACAGCCCGCTCTGTGACAACTGCCACTGCTTCCGCTTCTCTTCACTGATTAGCTGTGCCGCGATCGCATCCTCATGGATCTGCACCGGGTACATCATCCGCCCTGAACAGGTAATGAAGTATACTGCCCGCTTCAGCACAACTCCCATCTTCTTCAAATCTTCAAACCGAAGCGCCACCTGTTTTCTCGTTGCGACAATCCGCATCGCAGACTTTACCCCGATGCCCGGAACACGCAGAAGTGTCTCATACGGTGCCCGGTTTATCTCCACCGGAAACTCACCCAGATTCTGCAGCGCCCAGTCGCACTTCGGATCCAGAAACACATTAAAATTAGGGTGCTTTTCACTCAGAAGTTCCGATGCCCGGAAGCCGTAGTAGCGCATCAGCCAGTCCGCCTGGTACAGACGGTGTTCCCGCAGAAGCGGCGGTCCGTCCGGAAGATCCGGAAGCAGGCTGTCCTCATTCACCTTGATAAACGCCGAATAAAAGACCCTCTTTAATCCAAAATTCCGATACAGCGCTTCCGCGACCGCAACCATCTGATAATCACTCTCCGGAGTTGCCCCGACAATGAGCTGTGTGCTCTGACCGCCGGGGACGAAATAATTCTTGCGGTTTGAGATATTTCCCAGTCCGAAACTGCCATAGATCGATCGTCCTGGGATGACACGGGGGATCTCCGGTGTATGTGTCCTTCCAACCCTTTCATCCATTTCCCCCGGCTCTTTCGACCTCATAAATCCTTTTACCTTGTCTCCATTCCGCCCCCAATCCATCTTTGTCTCTGTCTGATTCGGACTCAGAATTCCCTTGTCAGCCTGCAGACATTCCCTTTCCCCTTTTCCTATCGCTTTACCACCAATTCCATATCTCCCGTCTCCCGGAATCTGAATTTCTCCGCGCTCTTTCTGCGGAAGCCATGCCCCTCTGCTCTCCAGACGCCCTTCCTGCTCCAGCTGTCTCGCGATCCCAGTCTGGATCTGGCGCATCGGGCGCAGTATCTTGTCCCGCGTCTTTCCCGGTGCCAGGCGCGCCAGACCATCAGCCGTCGGAAGCTCCAGATTCACACTCATCCGGTCCGCCAGAAAGCCCACTCTCTCAATCAGCTCCGGATCTGCCCCCGGAATTGCTTTCACATGGATGTAACCGTTAAATCGATGGACGCGCCGAAGGCGGTACAAGGTCTGATACAGCAGTTCCATCGTGTGATCCGGTGTCTCCAGCACACCGGAACTTAAAAACAATCCTTCTATATAGTTGCGCCGGTAAAATTCCATCGTCAGACGGCAGACCTCCTCCGGCGTAAAGGAGGTGCGAACCGTGTCATTGCTCCGCCGGTTGACACAGTAATGACAGTCATAAATGCATTGGTTCGTAAACAAAATTTTCAGCAGGGAGATACAGCGCCCATCCGAAGCAAAACTGTGGCAGATGCCGTCCACCCGGCTGTTTCCAAGAAAGCCTTCCTTTCCCTTTCTACCCACGCCGCTGGAGGTGCAGGCGGCATCATACTTTGCCGCATCCGATAAAATACTTAACTTTTCTTCGATTGAAAGATTTTCCTGTATCAGCATGAGATTCTGCCTCCTCCCGTTCCTCGAACATTAGTTCTGTGCTTATCATATCACACTCTCTTTTTAAATGCAAGCTGTTTTTCGAACACACATTCTATTGTCATGCACACTGTATCCGAGCCTTTCCAATCTACGCAAAGCATTGTTAAATTTCCTCTTAAAATATAATTTCGATAACACATGACAATATTTCCGATTGTTTTCCTCGCAAGCCGCGTTTATAATAAAGAAAGATTGAAGGTATAGAATAAATTATTCTTATAGGTAGGATGAAGGAGGAGTTTACAATGGCTATTTTAGTTACTGGAGGCGCCGGTTACATCGGCAGTCATACCTGCATCGAACTTTTAAACGCCGGATATGAGGTCGTTGTCATGGACAACCTTTACAATGCCAGTGAGGAAGCGCTGCGCCGCGTGGAGAAAATCACCGGCAAGCATGTAACCTTTTACAAGGCAGATATGCTGGATCGCGAGGCAGTCAATGAAATTTTCGAGAAAGAATCCATCGATTCGGTCATTCATTTTGCAGGCTTAAAGGCAGTCGGGGAATCCGTTGCGAAGCCACTGGAATATTACCACAACAATATCACCGGAACCCTGATTCTCTGCGACGTAATGCGCAATCATGGCGTCAAGAAAATCATTTTCAGCTCCTCCGCTACTGTATACGGAGATCCGGCATTCGTCCCGATCACCGAAGAATGCCCGAAAGGCAAAATCACAAACCCTTACGGTCAGACAAAGGGAATGCTTGAGCAGATTTTAACTGACCTGCACGTGGCAGATCCGGAATGGAATGTCGTTCTGCTCCGCTACTTCAACCCAATCGGCGCACACAAGAGCGGTCTGATCGGCGAAGATCCGAAGGGAATCCCGAACAACCTGGTTCCTTATATCGCACAGGTTGCTGTCGGCAAGCTGAAATGCCTCGGTGTCTTCGGCAATGATTACCCGACTCCGGACGGAACCGGTGTGCGCGATTACATCCACGTAGTTGACCTTGCAGTCGGTCATGTAAAAGCACTCCAAAAATTTAACGATAAGCCAGACGTATATATCTACAACCTCGGCACCGGCAAAGGCTACAGCGTACTCGATGTTGTCAAGGCTTACGAAAAAGCCTGCGGCAAAACAATTCCTTATGAAATCAAGCCACGCCGCGCCGGCGATATCGCAACCTGCTACTCCGATGCTACCAAAGCGAAAAATGAACTCGGCTGGGAAGCTCAGTACGGCATTGAGGAGATGTGCGCTGACTCCTGGAAATGGCAGTCGATGAACCCGAACGGATATCGGGACGCTGAGGACTAAGAGATGAAAAAGAATGTGCTTGGCACATTCTCGCGCCGAGCGCGGTCGCTTGCGACATGTTTCTGCTTCGCGC
>OGXZ01001558.1_pt1 | contig 12919 bp, 9 predicted proteins | sample 1576431 | NCBI WGS metagenome assembly OGXZ01 (sample SAMEA3541590, study PRJEB24748) | human gut metagenome | biome: human gut; feature: human-associated habitat; material: faeces | place: China | collected 2012
ATGCCGAAATAACTCTCGATGCGGTCTTCTCCCGCTTCAATGGAAACCCCATAGAGATGCGGATGTTCCGGGCTCCAGCCTGCAAAATTACCGAGAATCAGCTCCGCCTCGTTTTCTCTCGTCTCCCGGACGCAGATCACCTTCGCATCCGGCGCTTCGCTCTCCCGCACCGTAATTTTTTTCGTCAGTCCCGCATCCGGTCCGTTGAGGAAAACCCGTACTTTTACGCTCGCCGTATCATATTCCGGCGTGATCACGATGCGTTCCAGATACGTCTCCGGCACCCATTCCATCCAGACGCTCTGCCAGATGCCGCTCTGCGCGGTGTAAAACATGCCGCCCGGGGTAAGGCTCTGCTTTCCGCGGCCCTTCCAGTCCGTGTCCGTCTCATCGCGCACCTTGACGGCAAGCTCGTTCTCTCCCGTTTTGAGATACGGCGTAAGATCCACTGAAAAAGAAAGATACCCGCCGAGATGGCCTCCGGCACGCTTTCCGTTGCAGTAAATTACCGCATCCTGATCCACGGCGCCGAACTGCAGCAGCAGCCGTTTTCCGGCAGGAATTTTGGGAAGCTGAATCGTGCGGAAGTACCACAGATATTCTTTTGGAAGCAGCTGCCGCTTCACGCCGGACGCATCGCACTCCGGGGAAAACGGAACGAGAATTTTTCCGTCCCGCTGTTTTGGCATTTTCTGCGTTTCCGTGAACGCATACTCCCACCATCCGTTCAGATTTGTCCAGTTTTCCCGGCGCATCTGCGGACGCGGATATTCCGGAAACGGGAGCTCTTCTTCCGGATTTTTCCCAAATTCCGTAGAAAGGCGGAATTTTTTTCCTTCCTTTTTTCCAATCTGTAATGCTTTGACCGCATTTTTGAAGTCCATTCTTTTCCCTCTTTTTCTGATTTTTATGATTGATAAAAGCGTGCCCGGACAAAATCCCGGACACGCTTTTGGTGTACTGAAAATCAAAGCGGATATTCGCAATCCGGTTAGATAAACGCCAGCGTTTTCATCAGATACAGCCAGAACGTCAGCGTAAAGGCACTGCCGCACGTTGTGAGCATAACGGTGTTTGCCGTCAGACTTCCCTCATGACCCATATTTTTCGCCATGATAAAACTGCTCACCGTCGTTGCGGAACCCAGCATCACAAGGATTGCCACCAATTTTTCCTGACGGAAGCCAAGTATCACGGCGATCGGCAGAAAGACAGCTGCAAGACCGACCAGCTTAATCGCAGCTGCAGCAATCGATTATTACAATGAAAATAAAAATAGCAATCATATGCCTTGCGGGAGCAATCACTTGTTCTGCTCAAGAATCTGAAGTTCCGTTACATAACTATTCGCTACGTCAATGTATTGACTACGCCATTGAACATAACATCGCTGTCCGCCAATCGGCCAATGCAGTAGAACAAAGTGCCGTTGAAATAAGTACTGCTAAATGGGCACGACTACCGAATTTAAACGGATCTGCCGGAGAAAATTGGCAATGGGGACGTAGTCAAGTAACCGAGAAAGATCCAGATGGGAAAGAATTCCAAGTATATAAAAATGCTTATAATTTTGGAACCAATTTATCCCTTTCAACCAATGTTCCACTCTTTACAGGTTTTGAAATACCCAACCAATATGCACTTGCGAAACTTAATTTCAAAGCGGCTGTAGCTGATCTGGAAAAAGCAAAAGAAGATATTGCAATCCAAGTTGCTTCCTCTTATTTGCAAGTGTTGTTAACCCAAGAGTTGAGACAAATAGCCATCAATCAAACGGAACTCAGTAAAGAACAAGCGTTCATGAAAAAATACGATTCCTATTCGCTGGAAGAGAGCACCACGCAGCGTATTGACCTGCACAAAAACTTCCGGAGCAGAGAGGAAGTCTTGACCTGCACAAACGATATTTTTTATAAAATTATGGTGCGGAGTCTTGGAAATGTGGAGTATGACGCGGAGGCTGCACTGTATCCGGGGGCAAGCTATCCTGTCAGCGCAGACTTCACCCCGGAGATCCTGCTTGCAGACAGCAACGACGAATTATTGGAGGACACCGAACTTACGGATAAAAAGACACTGGAAGCGAAAATTGTGGCAGAAGAAATCAAGCATCTGATGAAAACGCAGCAGGTCACGGACAAGGCAGCCGGAACACTTCGGGCGGCACGTTACTCCGATATTGTAATTTTGCTCCGCAGCCTGTCCGGCTGGGCGGATTCCCTTGTGGAAGTGCTGAACGGAAATGGGATCCCGGCGCACACGGTTTCTTCGACCGGATATTTTTCCACGGTGGAAGTACAGACGGTGCTGTCCATGCTGAGGCTTTTGGATAACCCAAGGCAGGATATCCCGATGGCGGCAGTACTCCGCTCGCCGATGGCAGGGCTTACTGATGAGGAGCTTGCGGTGTTAAGGCTTGAAGATGGCAGTGTGCCTTTTCATGAAGCGGTGCTCGAACTGGCAGAAGGACTTTATGAAGAGGACGGGCAAAAAGAAATTTCAGATTCAGAGGCAGATTCAGAGGCAGATCAGAAGCAGGGAAGAAACGCGGACGGGAAAAAAGAAGATGATATAGAGACAACCGCTCACCGGAAATTGCTCAAATTTTACAAAAAATGCAGGCAATTACGGCAGCTCGTCCCGGACACTCCGATCCATGAGCTGATCGAGATCATCCTGCGCGAGACCGGATACGGTCATTATGTGGCGGCAATGCCGGCAGGAAGCAGAAGAACAGCGAATTTAAACATGCTTTTGGAAAAAGCCGCAGCCTACGAAAAGACGAGTTACAAAGGACTGTTTCATTTTGTGCGTTACATTGATGAACTGCAGAAATATGATGTGGATTTCGGTGAGGCAGACATGGTCGGGGAAAACGAGGACGTTGTCCGAATTATGAGTATCCATAAGAGCAAAGGTCTTGAGTTCCCAATTGTGATCGTGAGCGGTATGGGCAAAAATTTCAATAAACAGGACACACGGAGCAAAATGGTACTTCACCCGGAACTCGGCATCGGTCTTGACTACATGGACGGAAAAAAGCGTATCAAATCACCGACTATCGCAAAGAAGGCGATTGCAAAGCAGATCGAGCTGGAAAATCTCGGCGAGGAACTTCGTGTACTTTACGTTGCCTTAACCCGTGCAAAAGAAAAGCTCATTCTCACCGGAACCTTAAAAGATGCAGCCGAAAAACTGGAATTTTACAGACAGCAGGCGAATCTTTCGAAAGCAGCAGACAGACCGCTTTCCTACCTTACAAGAGAAGGGGCTTCCGGTTATCTGGACTGGATACTTCCGGCAGTGCTTTCCTATGGGGACAAATACCCGGTTCGGATCGTGGAAGCGGCAGAGCTTGTCTTAGACGAAGTGGAAAACCAGTTAGAGCAAAATGAAGATCTGACAGAGCGGATCGAAGAGATTGAAGCGGCGGACACACAGCTGGTTGGACAGTTAAAACAGCGATTTTCGCAGCGTTATCCATATCAGGTTGACGTTTTGAGGAAAAACAAATATTCCGTATCCGAATTAAAGCACCGTGCGATGCGTGAACGGTTTGAGGCAGAACAGGAGGAGACGGTCCCGGCATTTTTGGAAGAACCTGTGACACCAACGATCCCTCTTTTTATCCAGAGAGAGGAGAGTGTGGAACAGGAAACAGCAAACCGTGGTGCGTTGAGAGGAACCGCAGTACACCGCGTCATGGAGTGCTACGATTTTGCCTCAGAAAAAAGCGTGCAGGAACAGATGGAGGCTATGGAAAAAGAGGAGAAGATCACTGCGGATATGCGCGCACTTGTGAAAGAGCAGACCGTGGCAGATTTTGTTTCCTCGGAAACAGGAAAGCGGATGGCTCTCGCACAGCGCGGGGGAGCACTTTACCGTGAGAAACCATTTGTCATGGGATTTACGGAAGAAGAGCTGGAAAACTATGGTTTCGGAGTAGGCAGTAACACAGATTCCTGTGAGAACATCTACGAAAAAACAGACAGCGAACAGGAAAAGGAAGAACAGAAAAAAGTCCGTCATGAGGAGGACTTAACCTTAATTCAGGGAATCATCGATGTATTCTGGATTGAGAAAGACGGAATCGTCCTGCTTGACTATAAGACCGACCGTGTGCAGCAGGCAAAGGAACTCATCGACCGCTATGAGACACAGTTAAAACTCTATGCGGATGCATTGGAGCGTGTCTTTGCCGCACGAAAACTCAAAGTGAAGGAAATTTTGATTTATTCCTTCTCTTTGGAACAATTGATTACTTTATAACAGGAGAACAAAATGGGACAGATCATACTTGCCTCGGCATCGCCGAGAAGAAAAGAATTGTTAGAACAGATCGGACTGGAATTTGAAATCTGCCCGGCAAAGGGAGAGGAAGTTATCTCGAAAAGCGTGCCGGAGGAGGTTGTGATGGAGCTTTCCGAGCAGAAAGCGACAGAGGTCGCAGCAATGGTAAAAACATATGAGAGCGGACATGGGGAACTCATGACACCGCAGGATATCCTGGTGATTGGGGCAGACACCGTCGTTGCATGTGATGATACCATCCTTGGCAAGCCGAAGGATGAAGCGGATGCAAAACGGATGCTCACGCTTCTGTCGGGAAGAAAACATGCTGTGTATACAGGCGTTACATTTGTGTTTCTGGACAAAAACGGACGAGCGGGCGCACATACCTTTTACGAGAAAACAGAAGTTACCATGAAACCGTTGTCAGCACTTGAGATCGACCGCTATGTGGCGACCGGAGAGCCGATGGACAAAGCCGGCGCATATGGGATCCAGGGAAAATGTGCGATCTATATCGAGGGGATCGAGGGTGACTACAATAATGTGGTCGGACTTCCTGTTGCACGTATTTATAAGGAGCTGCAGACACTTGGAATCGATCCCTATCTATGGTAAACTGCATATACACACAATTACAAAGGAGAACAGCGTATGAATGGATTTGATGAAGTATGTCTGGAATATTTTCTGGCGCATCAGGAACAGCTTCTGCCGGAGCCGGTGGCAGAGACAATGGAAGAGGCAGAGGAATTTTTAGAGGACTGCATGGCGGTTGTCTGTAAGAATCTGAAAGAGGTAAAAGCCTATTTCGAAGATCAGGGGGCTGATATTGAGGGAATGTCACTCAAGGATCTGGAGGAGGCAAGCGAAGTATTTGCCCTCCCGGATGGCAGATATCTGATCGTGGAAGCTTAAATTTTTATAAATTTCCCGGAATGGGATTGACAAAAGAAAAAATGTTTATTATACTCAAAAAGTTTGCAAAGCAGGCAGAATGAGAACGTCCTTTTGCAGCAGAAAAAGACTGTAAAAAAGGCATTTTGACAAGGAGAAAACTACATGAAAAATTATGATGTGATTATTATTGGGGCAGGTCCTTCCGGTATTTTCTGTGCATATGAACTGATCCATGCCAACAAAGACCTGAAGATTTTAATGATTGAAAAAGGACGCCGTATTGAGAACAGACAGTGTCCGAAGAGAAAGACAAAAGTATGTGTAGGCTGTCAGCCATGTTCCATCACGACCGGATTTGCCGGAGCAGGAGCATTCTCCGATGGAAAATTATCTTTATCCCCGGACGTAGGTGGAAATCTTCCGGAGATTTTAGGATATGATGAGACTGTTACATTATTAAAAGAATCCGATGATATTTATTTAAAATTCGGAGCAGATACAAAAGTTTACGGTGTGGATAAAGAAAAAGAAATCCGCGAGATCCGTAGAAAAGCGATCACAGCAAACTTAAAACTCATCGAATGTCCGATCCGTCACCTTGGAACAGAGGAAGGATATAAGATTTATTCCAGATTGCAGGAGCATCTGTTAGAGCAGGGTGTTGAGATGGAGTTCAATACCATGGTCAAAGATATCATCATTGAAGATGGCCAGGTAAAAGGACTTGTGACAGACAAAGATGAAACATACCATGCAAAAGAGGTCGTATCTGCAGTCGGACGTGAGGGAGCAGACTGGTTCTCACACATCTGTAACGGTCATGGGATCGAGACGCAGGTCGGTACGGTAGATATCGGTGTCCGTGTGGAAGTGCGTGATGAGGTTATGGAATTCTTAAACGATAACCTTTACGAAGCAAAATTAGTTTACCACACACCTACATTTGACGATAAAGTGCGTACATTCTGTACGAATCCATCCGGTGAAGTAGCAACTGAGTACTATGACAATGGACTTGCAGTTGTAAACGGACACGCTTATAAATCCAAAGATTTAAAGACAAACAACACCAACTTTGCAATTCTTGTATCCAAGAATTTCACAAAGCCATTTAAAACACCAATCGAGTACGGAAAACAGATTGCACAGCTTTCCAACATGCTCTGCGACGGAAAAATTTTAGTACAGACCTTCGGTGATTTCAGAAGAGGAAGAAGAACGACAGAGGAGCGTCTCTGCAGAAATAACCTGATCCCTACGTTAAAGGATGCAGTACCTGGAGATCTTTCCCTTGTATTCCCACATCGTATTATGGTGGATATCGAGGAGATGATCCTTGCACTTGATAAGGTAACACCGGGTATTGCAAGTGATGAGACTTTATTATATGGTGTTGAAGTAAAATTCTACTCGAACAAGGTTGTTGTAAACAAAGACTTTGAGACAAGCGTAAAAGGTCTTCGTGCCATCGGTGACGGAGCATCGGTAACCCGTGGTCTGCAGCAGGCATCCGCAAACGGAATCTCTGTTGCGAGAAGCATTTTAAAAGCTATGGAAGCTTAAATGAACAGCATGAAAAAAAACAGAAAAAAAATGACACTGATATGTCTGCTCTGCTTTTCCTTTCTGCTCACAGGATGCAAGATAGGAAATAAGGAAGTGATCGTCTCAAACACATTGAACAACCGTCAGGTATTCCGCATTGGAAATGTGTCCTGCGGGCTGAAAGAGGCGAAGGTATATCTGGTGAACTACCAGAATATTTACGGAACAGCCTATGGACTCGATCTCTGGCAGCATGATTTTGGAGACAGTTCCCTGGAAAACTATGTGAAAAATATCACAATGCGGGAGCTGGCACAGGTGGTCTGCTTAGACCAGCTTGCAAAGGAAAAAGAGATGGAACTTTCCGAAGAAGAGAAGGAAAAGACCGCTCAGGCGGCAGAGGAGTACTTTGCATCGCTCACGGAGGATGAGACTGCCTATATGGGCGTTTCGGAGAGTGACATCAAAGAGTACTACGAGCATTATGCGCTGGCACAGAAAGTGTACCACTCCCTGACGAATGCCGTAAATGAAGAAGTAAGCGATGACGAGGCGCGGGTCATGGAAATCATGCAGATTTTTGTCTCAGATGAGAGCCGGGCAAATGAGATCGCATCCAGATTAGCCCAGAGAGAAGATTTTGCAACACTCGCCAATAATTATAATGAGCTTGGCAGTATTCAGGTAAATATCTCAAGGGATGACCTTCCGGCTGCGGTAGAAGAGATCGCATTTCAGATGGAAAATGATGAGGTTTCCGGTAAGATCACAGTGGATGGAGGATTTTATTTCATTAAATGCCTGAACAAATACAATCAGGAGCTGACGGAGGCGAACAAAGCCAATATTGTAGACAAAAGAGAAAAAGAAGCTTTTGATGATGAATACAATGGATTTGTTTCTTCCCTGAGTTCGAATATCAACGAAGAACTCTGGGAGAATCTGGAACTTGAGACAGGTTCCGGGATGAAGACGGATACGTTTTTTGAAGTTTTTAATACTTATTGTGGTGATATGTGATATCACCACAATTTTTTCGAGGGAAAAAGATATGACGAAGGATATGACAAACGGATCGCCAATGAAGCTGATTCTTGGATTTTCCGTACCACTTTTGTTTGGATTTTTATTTCAGCAGTTTTACAATCTGATGGATACGTTGATCGTAGGACGTTTCCTCGGAGTAGATGACCTTGCAGCGGTAGGTTCCACAGGCTCCGTCAACTTTCTTATCATCGGATTCTGTATGGGAGTGTGCAACGGATTTGCGATTCCTCTGGCACACAAATTCGGCGCAGGAGACTATAAAGGCATGCGTGGTTTTATGATGAACGCCATTTACCTCTCTGCGATTTTTGCGGTGGTAATGACGATCGTGACGGTCATCTTCTGTATGCCGATCCTGGAGCTCATGCGCACGCCGGAAAATATCATTGACGGTGCATACCGTTACATTGTGATCATTTTCTGGGGGATTCCGGTCACCTATCTGTACAATCTGGTTTCGGGAATTATCCGTTCCATGGGGGACAGCAGGACACCGGTTGTGTTTCTGGTGATCGCTGCGGTCATTAATATCGGACTGGATCTGTTTTTTATCGTAGTGCTCGGAACCGGAGTGGAAGGTGCAGCATGGGCAACGGTAATTTCACAGTTGATCTCCGGTATCGGATGCCTTATTTACAGTATCAGACATTTTGAGATACTGCATCCGGAAAAAGAGGAAATGCAGGTAAATAAAACGTACATGATGACACTGTGCGGCATGGGTGTCCCGATGGGACTGCAGTATTCCATCACGGCGATCGGAAGCGTTATCTTACAGAGTGCGGTCAACTCACTTGGCTCTCATGCGGTTGCCGCAATGACAGCCGGAAGCAAGATCGGAATGTTTTTCTGCTGCCCGTTTGATGCGTTGGGTTCTACGATGGCAACCTATGGCGGTCAGAATGTCGGGGCAAAAAAACTGGATCGTGTCTCCGGAGGTTTAAAGGCGGCGTCCATTCTCGGATGTGCGTATGCGGTGCTGGCATTTGTCATTATGATCTTCTTCCGTGGGGCACTGGCAGGCTTCTTTGTCGGAGAGGCAGAGCCGGAAGTGGTTTCCAACGCAGGACTGTTTTTGCTGATCAACAGTGCATTCTATATTCCACTGGCATTTGTCAACATCGTGCGTTTCCTGATCCAGGGAATGGGCTACAGCAAATTTGCTATTTTGGCGGGTGTGTTTGAGATGGTTGCAAGAACACTGGTCGGATTTGCGTTTGTGCCTGTTTTTGGCTACGTGGCAGCGTGCTTTGCAAGCCCGGTGGCATGGATCTTTGCGGATGCATTTTTATTCCCGGCATATTTCCATGTCCTGAAAAAGACGAAGAAGATGTTGTACAAGTAAAAAATAACTGTGAAACTTCTCACCAGAGTAGAGCGAATTGTGAAAATTTGAACAATGTAATTAAAAACGAAAGGATTCAGTATGAGTATTTTAAACGTGGAACACCTGACACACGGATTTGGTGACAGGGCAATTTTTAATGACGTGTCTTTCCGGCTTTTGAAGGGAGAACACATCGGATTAGTCGGCGCCAACGGCGAGGGAAAATCCACATTTATGAATATCGTGACCGGAAAGCTTATGCCGGACGAGGGAAAAGTGGAATGGGCGAAAAACGTCCGTGTCGGTTATCTCGACCAGCACTCCACACTGACAAAAGGCATGACGATCGAGAGTGTGTTAAAATCGGCGTTTGCATGGCTATTTGAACTTGAAGAAAACATGAACCGGATCTGCGATAAGCTTGGTGAGGCGGAACCGGACGAGATGGATGCGATGATGGAGGAGCTCGGAGTCATTCAGGATACACTCACCATGCATGATTTTTACATCATTGATGCAAAGGTCGAGGAAGTGGCGAGAGCACTTGGTCTGCTTGATCTCGGACTGTCTCATGATGTCACGGATTTAAGCGGTGGACAGCGTATGAAAGTTCTTCTGGCAAAGCTTTTACTGGAAAAACCGGATATTCTCCTTCTGGATGAGCCGACGAACTATCTCGATGCAGAGCATATCGCATGGCTGAAACGTTATCTGCAGGAGTATGAGAATGCATTTATACTGATCTCCCATGATATTCCGTTTTTAAATGACGTGATCAACATCATTTACCATATGGAAAACCAGCGCCTTGACCGGTATGTCGGGGATTACGATAAGTTTCAGGAAGTTTACGAGGTGAAAAAATCCCAGTTAGAGGCGGCTTACCGCAAACAGCAGCAGGAGATCAGTGAATTAAAGGATTTTGTCGCCCGAAACAAAGCGCGCGTTGCCACAAGAAATATGGCAATGTCACGCCAGAAGAAGTTAGACAAAATGGATGTCATCGAGCTTGCTGCGGAGCGTCCGAAGCCGGAATTTCATTTTAAACTTGGAAGAACACCGGGACGATATATTTTCGAGACGAAAGACCTTGTGATCGGATATGACGAACCGCTGTCAAAACCGTTAAATATCTCCATGGAGCGTGGACATAAAATCGCACTTGTCGGCGCAAATGGAATCGGTAAGACGACTCTGTTAAAAAGTATTTTAGGATTGATCCCAGCGCTTGGCGGTTCTGTGGAACTCGGAGAGAATTTAGAGATCGGATATTTTGAGCAGGAGATCAAAGGCGAGAACAAGAACACCTGTATTGATGAGATCTGGGAAGAATTCCCGTCTTTCAGCCAGTACGAAGTGCGTTCTGCCCTTGCAAAATGCGGACTTACGACCAAACATATCGAAAGCCTTGTCCGCGTGTTAAGCGGTGGAGAGCAGGCAAAAGTAAGACTCTGCAAATTGATCAATAAATCGACCAATGTTCTGCTCTTAGACGAGCCGACCAACCATCTGGATGTCGATGCGAAGGACGAATTAAAACGTGCGCTTCAGGAATACCGCGGCAGTATCCTTCTGATCTGCCATGAACCGGAATTTTATCAGGACATTGTCAATGAAGTGTGGGACTGCTCGAAGTGGACAACGAAGATTTTTTAATAAAAAAGACAGGTACTATTCCTCTGGAAAGAGGAAGGAGTATCTGTCTTTTTTTGTGCAGAATAAGGTTATTGCTTTTCACGGAAACACTGGATGGTTAATTTTAAGACCTTGATCTGCTGGTCGGTCAGTCCCTGGGTTGAGAGACTGGCATTTCCGGTATTCTCACAACCCAATAAATAATCAGTACTCACTTTATATATGGTGGAAAGTTTTATCAATGTGGAGAGTGATGGCTGTCTGACACCTGTTTCGTATAAACCGATAAGACTGTCTGACACGCCTAAAAGCCTTGCAATCTGGGCGCGGGATAAACCTGCATTAATACGTGAATTTTGTAAGCGTTTGTCTAATCCTTCGATCATAATGTGTCCCTTTCTATAAATATGCGCTATAAAAATATGCGGGAATAAATCTTTTTGGTTAAGTGTATTGAAAAAGAAGAAACATATGGTTGCATAACACTACAGATAGTAGTAGAATGTTTACAAATAGTTGTAAATCACAACAGAAAAAAGGAGAAAAGTGAATGAAAAAGTTACACAAAATGATGAAAGCATTTGCAGTTTGTGTTGCATTGGCATTGGTTTTCTGTATGATTCCAGTGGGCAGCGTGTACGCAACAGAGGCAGGCACAGGAAATGAATCAGGAAACGGATCTGAAAATGGTGAGAATGGAGGAACACCATCAGAAAATCCAGAGACGGTTCAAGTTACAATTGATAATACGAATTCTCATGTGGGAGTACGTTTTTATCAAGACACTAATAATGTAGAAGAAATTGATGAGACAGATACATTTAAGTGGATTGCTCCAGGAACAAACGAGACTATTTCTGTCCCAAAAGATGCAAAAGCAAGAATACGTGTGTATATTCAGGCAAATGGATATTATATTCCAGAGGATTATCATATTGATGGTGTAGAAAAATTAACAAATGACAATAAGGTTGGTTGGGGATGGTGCAGAGCAGCATTTGAAGTGACAGCGGATCAGGATAAAACTATTAAGATTACGGAAGCAAAAGAGTGTCCGGAAAATCACAGCACAATCCAGCCAAACTTAAGATGGGGATATAATGATCAGGGAGATGGAACACATGCAGCTTTCTGTGAAACCTGTTCCACTGTTTTAGATCATACGATAGGGAAGCATGAGTATATGAAAATGACTCTGTCAGAGTATGTAAATTGGTATTATACAGATGGAGATTATTATGCTGGTGCTGATCCGGAAAAAGACCTTGCTCCAATGATGAAAAGCATGTTGGAGTATTATGAAAAACAGGAAGGCTTGACCGCAGATACAGTTGCTAATTTTTGTAAAATCTGTGGGGCAGTAGAGAAACTTCCGGTTCAGGAAACACCAGCCACAGACAACAAAGCAGATTCATCTACATCCAGCACAACATCATCCCAGCCGGCTCCGACACCAGCACCGGCGGTTCAGCAGCCGGCAGCTGTAGAGACACCGGTTTCACAGCCGGTTACAGCAGCATTAGCAGATGCAGAAGGTGTACTTCCAACAGGTGCAGCAATCACAGCGGCAACTGTTACATCAGGAGCAGCTTATGAAAAAGCAGTAGAAGTGATCAAAGCACAGGTGAGTGGACTTGGCGAGTTCTCTGTTATGGAGATTAACCTGACAGATGCCGCTAACACACAGGTACATCAGTTAAATGGATATGTACAGGTTTCTGTTCCAATGCCTGCTAACATTACGGTAAAAGAGGGAAAAGCGATCGTGGTTTACCGTCTTGAGGATGATGGAACTTTAACACGCTGTGATACAACAGTAGAAAATGGTGTGATCACATTCAAAACAAACCACTTTTCAACCTACATTGTAGCAGAAGAAGACGTTACAGCAGTTACTTCTCCGAAAACAGAAGATGTCAGTGCAGGTATCAATCTGATTTTCTGCATGGGTATCCTGCTTGCAGGAGCAGCAGCAGTTGCAATGAAAAGAAAAATGGCATAATTGAAATAGTGCATGAGATAAAAGACAGCAGTTGCCCGGAGAAGGTGACTGTTGTTTTTTTTTAACAGGAAACTGTTCATAAAAATAAGCATTAGACAATTGCGAAACTCATGAAAATCTAAATTGAATTGTGAAAAATTAACAAAAGACATGAAAGACATTGGGGAACCGCC
>OGXZ01001561.1_pt1 | contig 12904 bp, 7 predicted proteins | sample 1576431 | NCBI WGS metagenome assembly OGXZ01 (sample SAMEA3541590, study PRJEB24748) | human gut metagenome | biome: human gut; feature: human-associated habitat; material: faeces | place: China | collected 2012
ATTTTTCTCTGACATCAGCACCTGGTATGCAGATACCTTTCCGTTCCGTGAGAAACTGATGCGTGCCAATGCCAGCATGAAAAAATTCTATGGTATCACCACACAGGAAATCTACGGAGACGGTGCTCAGGGAGATGAGATCCCGGATGCGGATGCGGAGATGGAAACCACCCCCACTCCAACACCTGAAGAAGATATTCAGGAAGAGGACGGAACCATCCATGCGGAACCGGAAAGACTGGGAACCATCTATATCGCCGATAACCGCGGTTTTGAACTTTACGGCTTCAGCCGGGCGGGCGCAGACGCTTACATCAACATGATGAACTCCGCTGCCACCCAGTTAAAAGATATCGCAACCATTTATGATATTCTGGTCCCTACCAGTATCGCAGTCAATATCGATAAGGAAAATCAGCAGAAAGTCGGCTCCAACAGCCAGGAAGACACATTCGCTTATGTAAACGGACATCTGGATGCTTCCATCAACCAGGTAGCTGTTCTGGATGCCTTAAAGAACCATAACAGTGAATATCTTTACTTTAAGACGGACCATCACTGGACCGCTGACGGTGCCTACTATGCTTACAAAGAGCTGATGAAAGCCAAAGGCATGACGCCTTCTCCTCTGACCGATTACACGAAGAGCGAATATCCGGGATTCGTCGGTTCCTTCTATCAGTACAGTAATCAGTCTGAAACACTGAAAAATAATCCGGATACGGTTGTTGCCTACACACCGACCTGCAATGATCTGACTTACACCAATACAGATGGACAACAGGTATCGGGATATGTAGTCTCAGATGCAACGAAGTACTCCGAAGCCAACAAATATCTGTGCTTCATCTGCGGTGATCAGCCGTACGAACGCATCGATAACCCGAACATCACCGACGGATCATCCTGCGTAGTTATCAAGGAATCTTACGGTAACGCTTTCGTACCATTCCTGGTCAACAGTTACCAGACCGTACATGTTGTCGATTACCGTTACTTCAGTGGCAACCTGGTCGATCTTGTAAAAGATAACAATATTCAAGATGTTATTTATGTCAATAACGCAAATGCACTGATTGAAAGCGCAGTAAAGAACATGAGTCGTATTATCAGTTAAATCAGTTCAATCAAAATCGGTCCACCGGACCAACTATTGATATGCAACGCACTTTAATAATAGTCTGTAACAATGAAAAGCGTTTTTTGATGGATTTTATCCTTAAAACAGTAAAAAGGAAGCTGCCGCTTTACGAAAATTCATTCGTTAAAGCGACAGCCCCTTTTATTTTCTGTTTTGTTACAACTATTTTTCACCTTCGGTCAGTGTCAGGAACGCATCGATCAGATCTTTTACATTCATTTTATTAACCAGACCGCAGTTTCCATCCTGATCTTCCATCACATAAAAGCTGGAATCTCTTGGTATATAGGAGATTATAATCTTACTTCCGTCCGTTCCGTGATAAGAAAGTGTAAGTTCCGCATCACCTTTTGTCGTATTTTCTTCCAGACGACTCTGGCATACCATAGCCGCTGCTGCCCGGTAGAATGCGGTGAAGTTATCACTGTCTGCTTCCTGATCATTCACATAGTAAGTGGTCACGGTCTTCGTCTCTTCTTCGTCATCTGCGTCCTCGCTGTCCGCATCTGCATCATCATCTGCATCATTGTCTGTGTCTTCACTCTTATCTTTCTCCACTTTTTCTTCTGTTACAACCCGTTTCAGTGTATAAGTGGTTCCCTGATAGGTCACATCCAGATGATCCAGGTCACTGATCGTCATAGAATCAATAGATGTTTTCCAGTAGTCAAATGCTTTTCCGTTCATCAGCGTATCCAGGGATGCCTGAGAAATTCCGTGAAGTTCACCGGAGTCACCCAGTCTCACATAATAATTTCCATCGGTTTCGTTAATATTTCCCACATACAGAACCAGTTCTCTGTCCACGGTTTCTGTGGTAGTTTCACCTGAATCGTCTGTATCGTCCGTATTTGCATCAGAATCGCTTTCTGCGTCGTCTGTGGATTCTACTTCCACTTCTTCGGTATAATCGACTGTGAGGGTCATTTTCGGCTTCTCAAGGCCATATGCTGCCCAGTCCGTACAGTTGTAGTTGTAATATCCGGCAAAACTAAGGCCGGCAACGGTACTTTGCAGGGTTCCCACCTGCGTGGAATCCGCTTCCTGTTTCTTGTTATCCTCTTCCTGGACATACCAGCCTGTAGAAGACTTTCCGTTATTCGTAACCGTATACGAATTGTTGTCTTTTTTCACAACAATCTTGCTGATCGTTGAAGATGTGATGGTTGGATAACTCTCACTTTCTGCATAATTGTACAGGCCGCCTGAAAAAGTGCTTCCAAAATCCGTACTGGTCGTATACACGGTTGAAGCATCATCATTCAGACAGATATACGTATTACCGGTGGAACTGTTCTTGTCACCAACTGTAATCTTTTCGCTGCTTCCGTCTATTTTTACCACCTCGATCACATTGGTCGGAACGTCCAGACCGTATTCTCCCGGATCCTCCACATCCGTCAGGGCACGATCCGCTTTGACGGATGCCAGACAGGATACTACGCTGTCTACTTTCGAAGCATCCACCGGAAAATCCTCCTGACCTTCCAGTGTCCAGCTGTCTTCCGCTTTTTGGAAGGTGACTGTTTGATCCCCCGCCTCAAAAGTCAATGTGCTGATATCATCACTGGCGATTGCCGCCACTTCTTCCTGCGTGGTCTCTTCTTCCGTTGTCTCTTCCTCACTGCTGTTCGCTTTTAACAGTGCAAAATAACACACGGTCAAGACACACAGAAGAACCACCCCCGCAAGAATTACAAATAAGCCCCTTTTTTTCTTCATTACTGTTTTCTCCTCTTAAACCAGATCACCGTACCGATCAGCAGAAATACCACCGGGATCACACCGCACACGATGATACTCCAATATGCCGCATCAAACTGTGGAACAGTCAGATAACTCATGGTCAGGCTCTTGCTCGTCACATCGATGACCGGTGCATCGTTTTCACACATCCAGCCCAGCGCTGCCAGCACCAGATCCGTATTGCCTCCGGATACCTGCTGATCGGTAGCTTCGTCCAGAAGGCTGGCACAGCCGAAACACACCAGCTGTGTGGTATTATCATCATCCACCTGCTCGGTTACAGAAACACCAACCTGGAAACTGCCTTCTTCATCGCTGTCTTCTTTCTCATATGTGGTCATATTCTGTACATCTGTCTTTATATACGCTTTGTCAGATGTTGATAACAGAGAAGAAATCTGCAGCGTATCACGGTAATCGCTCAGTGTTTTTACCGGCTGTGAGATCGGTGCCAGCACATAGCGGTTGTTACTCTTAATGTCGGAAGTAATATCAGAACTGTCAATAGTCGGAACAATATAGTACGGTCTCTGCATGATGTAATGACCGGTATCTCCCTCCATGATCACACCGTCCCCTGTGGTTACGCCGTAATTTTCCAGTACACTCTTCAGATTCGGCATATCTGTTCCGGTATATTCTGTAAAAATCATCACTTTTCCGCCGGCTTCCATGTAGGTAATGATCTTTTGTGCTTCTTCTTCAGAAAGATCTTTCTGCGGTGCCGCGATCATCAAGCATCCGGTGTCCTCCGGAACCGCATCCTGTGTCAGCAGATTCAGACTCTGTACATCATAATTGGCTTTCTGCAGGCTGTCTGTCAGACTGCTGTTTAATTCCAGTTCCTCATGACCTTCCAGCGTATATATTACCGGCAGATTCTCGGAAGTGACATAAGAAATCGCACTGTCAATCTGTCCTTCCCCGTCAAACCCTGTAGTGTTGGTCTGGTAGGTTGTATAATCCATTTCTGTTTCATACAGATCGCTGTAACTGATCACCTTACTCTTCTCCCCTGCAACCACGATCAGACTGTTATCTGCCACATCATCGCTGGTATACTGTGAAGTAAAGTTCGGATATAACACCGGGTCTTTTTTCTCTACTTTGATATGTTTGGACTCCTCTTCGTATCTGGTCAGCATTTTTTCCAGTACCGAGTCTTCTTTTCCCGACTGTACGATATGGTAGATTGTGACATCCGTGTTCATATCTTTCAGATATTTCTCTGTCGTATCAGAGATCGTATACAGCTTCTGGGTACTTACATCCACCTGGGTATATTTTTCCGGAATCTGTCCAACGATCAGGTTGATAACGACCAACACCGCGATCACAATAGCGGTGATTCCCATACTGTAAGAACCGTTTTTCAGGGATTTTTTATCGATGCTTCCCATTTCTTTGATGGTGCTTCCCGCCGATTTTAATTTCTTTTTGATATTGATTTTCATTCTTCCAGCCTCCTAATTCCATCTTCTCTTGGTAATAGTCTGAACCGTAAGAACCAGGAAAATAATGATCACAGACAGAAAATATACCACTCCCTGCAGGTCCAGAATACCGTTGGTAAAGTTATCAAAGTGACTGGTAATATCGAAAACAGACAGGAATTTCTGAATACTTCCCTCAAATAGTGTGGATTTTACCACATAGGTGATGGCAAGTGCCGCTTCTCCTGCGATACCGATAACTGCTGCGATCCACAGATTCCGGATCATATGGTATATCCACACAGCAGCCAGCAGCACCAGAAGCATATAGCACGCCAGAGACGCCATGGAACTGTCCGGGATCAGAGATCCGATACCCGTGATCATATAGCAGACAAACAGTACGATAAAGGTTACGACTGCTGCAATGACCGGATTTTCTGTAACGGAGGACCAGAAGACTCCGACTGCAATCTGGGCAAATCCAAGAAGGGCAAACCCAAGCACTGCCGTATATGCCATCGCATAAGATACGGTACCATATTTTCCCATGATCATCGGGTACAGACAGATGATCAGTACCGGGATCGCATAAACCGTAGCTACTGCCAGAAACTTTCCAAGAACAATCTCACTGACGGATACCGGAGCTGTCAAAAGCAGCTGATCGGTCTTCTGTTTCCGCTCTTCTGCAATCGTTTTCATCGTCAGAACCGGCACCAGAATCAGAAAAATAAAGGTAACGGCACTTAATGTGGTTCCAAATAACGGGTAGGCATTCTGCAGGTTATAGGCGGTAAAATAGATGCCTTCCAGAAGCAGAATAAAAAATATAAATACATATCCGATCATAGAGGTCAGATAACTTTTTACTTCTTTCTTATAAATTGCTTTCATCATGAGCCTCCTGTTCTGTTTCATTCTCTTTTTCCGTATCTGTACCGGTCTCATCTTCCGGTGCAGACTCTGGCCTTGTGTTTTGTTCATCCGGAACAGAGGCTGTTTCGTTCTGTGTCAGTTCAAGGAAGATGTCTTCGAGGGATACTTTTGTAAACTGCATATTCAAGATCGGCATCTTGGCTTCTGCCATCATATAAAACAGTTTTTCACGGATATCCGTCTTTTCTTCTGTTGTGATCACCATACTTACTGTTTTTTCGTTTTCTCCCGGTTTCCACTCTAATTTTTGTATTTCTTCTACGTCGCGCAACATTTTTTCAACATCCTGTTTTTCTCCTTTTACAGTAAGCTCCAGGGTGTTGCTTCCCAGTGAATGGTTCATCAGGTTTTCTGTGGTATCGCTCGCAACCAGTTTACCGTGGTTGATGATCATGATGTAATCACACACAGCACTTACTTCTGACAGAATATGAGAACTTAGTATAATGGTATGTTCTTCGCTGAGTTTCCTGATCAGTTCACGGATCTCAATGATCTGTTTTGGATCAAGTCCTACGGTTGGTTCATCAAGGATGATGATTTCAGGATAGCCGAGGATCGCCTGGGCAAGTCCTACCCGCTGTTTGTATCCTTTTGACAGGTTTTTGATCAGACGGTTTGCCATCGCGGTGATGCCTGTCAGTTCCATGACCTGTTCGATCTGGGTTTCTCTTTCGTTTTTCGGAACTTTTTTGAGTTCTGCAGCGAACTTCAGGTATTCCGCTACCGTCATATCGAAGTACAGCGGTGGCTGCTCCGGCAGGTATCCGATGCATTTTTTCGCAGCTTCCGGCTCCTCAAGGATGTTGTGTCCGTCAATCAGGACTTCGCCGGATGTGGACGCGATATAGCCGGTCATAATGTTCATGGTTGTTGATTTTCCGGCACCGTTTGGACCTAAGAAACCGTAGATCTGACCTTTGTCCACGTGAAATGACAGGTGGTCGACAGCGGTGTGATCACCGTATTTCTTTACTAAATTCTTCACTTCTATCACAGTTTGTTACCTCCTTTATTGGTATTATTTTATATACAAAGTGTGATAAAGTTTCGAAATGTTTGTGTTTTCTTTGTGAAATGTGTGTGACTTTGATTACCCGAACGCTTCCGGACTCACGCTCCTCCCCACGCGACCGGGTCTGCGCTCGGTTTGAGCCTGTAGTCTCAAACTCGTGCTCGACAAGCGGTTCGTGTGGGGAGGAGCGCGAGTCCGAAAGCTGGGTATTCAAAGTTGGAGGGGAGGTGTGTGGGGGACGTTATTGGGTGAGCCGTTGGGGACGGAGATTTCCGGCTTTTTGACTGGATAGCAAGCAAAAAATGCATGAGTTAAAATGCGTGGCGCGGTGTAGACGGGATGTTATCGGGTGACATTTATAGGAGAGATTCTGAGTGGATATCTTAAAATTCTTTTTGAAAAAATGACTTATACGGTTTAGGTGGTTTTTAGGTGCGCGTAGTAGAAGAATGTTTATGGAAGTGATTTTTCTTTGGTCTGTTTTCAGATTCACATGCCTGACACTTTATGCCTTGTAATGCGAATTGATAGCCAATTTGAGCCCAAATTACATCTCGCAGTTCTTTGGAAACCCCGTTGGTATGTTTCAGTAGAAGTTCAGCGGCTTGGTGAGGGTGGCTCATTGCTAACCGTAGGATAACCAGTCCTAGCGTTTCATGATTAAATGAAGATAAACGCAACTGGTGCTGTTGCACCCATTTGTCAGGATGTCGGAAAAAACTCTGAATGTCATTGGTACTCAGGGTGATGGATGTAAAGAGCGATTTTTGCTGGATTAAACGATTTCGAACGTCAGTAAATCGTAGCTTCTGCAAATCGATAACCGCCGCTTGAAATGGCCACTTATCGATTTTATTGGCAAGCTCGTTATAGAGTTGAGGGAGGAACTCTCCACGATAACGAGTATCACGATACAGGGTGAATTTTTCCTGAGTGTCAAATTTTTGAGGGTTCAGAACAACATGAGTAACTTGGAGGGCGGCATCACTTTGATTCCACGCTAGTTGATCAAACAGAGCATTAAAGGTTTTGGGTGAAAGGTATTTGGACACTGCATACAAAAAGTCTGTAATAGCACGCTCTCCAAGGTATTGGCCTTGATGATGAGCAATAAAATCGAGAGCATTTTGTTGGATGTCTTGATTTTGGGGATCCTTCTTCAGTTGATTGTTCAAGGTTCCCCATACTAAATAATCAAAAAGAGGATAGTCTTTGAGGGTGTCTGAGGTAGGTGTGTCTAAGGACAGACTTTTTCCTCTCTGAACGCTTTTCCACGCTTCTTTAAAGGCGATATCTTGAGCGGTTAATGTTGGCGGTAAAAGTGCCGTTTCCAAAATGTCAGCAGAAGCATCGAGTGTCGTTGACGCGGCAGTTAGAGGTAAGGCGGTTAAGATAAGACCACTGAGCGCAATGCTGAGGGCTGTGTGAAGGAACTTCATTTTGAAATGGGCCATGATCGTAGATGTTGAAATTGGAAACCGTTTTTTAAACCGATGCTTTACTCTACTCTAAAGTGTATGTTGTGGTGGTACTCTAGGTGAGTAGAGTTCGAGAATCCTTGCTTTGAGGGGAAATTAAATCGTGGAAAAAAAAGACTTGCGCAAAGCCATGCGTATTCAACGGGCCTGTTTAAACGAAGATCCTGAGCGAGTGAGCTTGGTGATAAAGAACCTTATCGGATTACTCAATCAAGTCAACCCTCGATCTTTAGGGCTATATATAGCCATGCCAGGTGAGGTGGATCTTACTGAGTCCCTACAAGTTTGGGCCAAAGCACACCATACACTGTTGGCCTTGCCGTATGTGGAAAAAGCAAACAAAACGATGGCGTATCGTCTTTGGCGAGAAGATAGCTTATTGCTGAAGGATACAGCGGGTATCCTAGCACCGAGTGTTGATGAGAGGATTACTCCTCAATGGGTGATTGCACCCTGTGTGGGTTATTCAGACAAGAGGTTTCGTTTGGGTAATGGAGGAGGGTATTTTGATCGTTGGCTTGCTCAAGAGCGTAATGTCAGTGCTATAGGTCTGGCCTTTGAATCTTTAGTGGTGCCTAATGAGTTGTTTATGGATTACGATATTCCTATGACGCGCATGGTTACTGAAAGCAGGGTATTTTAAAAAAGAGAAACTCCCCAGAAAGCGAAGTGTTTTTCTGGGGAGTTTGTCGCTTTTAGTAGCGATAGAGATCCGATTTATAAGGGCCTTCAACAGGTACGCCAATGTAGTCGGCTTGCTCCTGAGTGAGACGAGAGAGTTGGGCATTAAAGCTTGTCAGTTGCAAGCGTGCCACTTTTTCGTCCAATAACTTAGGTAGCATGTAGACCCCAATGGGATATTTCTCTGTGTGGCAGAATAGTTCAATTTGGGCCAGTGTTTGATTGGCAAAAGATGAACTCATGACATATGAAGGATGACCGGTGGCGCAACCGAGGTTAACCAGGCGTCCTTCTGCCAAAAGAATAATTTTGTTGCCACTCGGCAGGAAGATGTGATCGACTTGTGGTTTGATATTTTCCCATGGATATTGGCGCATAGAAGCAACATCAATTTCACTATCGAAGTGACCGATGTTGCAGACAATGGCCTCATTCTTCATGGCTAGCATATGCTCATGGGTGATGACTTTAACGTTACCAGTGGCTGTAACAAAGATGTCAGCTTTATCTTTAGCATAATCCATGGTCACCACACGATAGCCTTCCATGGCAGCTTGTAAAGCGCAAATGGGATCGACTTCTACGACCCAAACTTGGGCTGCTAGCGCACGGAGGGCTTGAGCACAACCTTTTCCCACATCACCATAACCGATGACGGTGGCCACTTTTCCCGCAATCATCACGTCTGTGGCACGTTTAATACCGTCGACTAGGGACTCGCGGCATCCATACAAATTATCAAACTTGGATTTTGTGACGGAGTCATTGACGTTAATGGCTGGGAACAACAACTCTTTTTTGGCGTGCATTTGATACAAGCGGTGTACGCCTGTAGTTGTCTCTTCTGTGACGCCTTTGATATGAGAGATACGAGTTGAATACCAGTGCGGGTCAACCGATAAATGTTTTTTAATGGTTGAAAAGAGAACTTTCTCTTCCTCATTGCCAGGATACTCAATGATTGATGGATCTTTTTCAGCTTTATTACCGAGGTGAAGCAGTAGGGTGGCATCACCCCCATCATCAAGGATCATATTGGCAAATTGGTTATCAGGCCAATCCAGAATTCGGTGAGTGAACTCCCAATACTCATCAAGGGACTCGCCTTTTTTCGCGAACACAGGAATACCTTCAGCTGCAATTGCTGCTGCAGCATGGTCTTGAGTTGAAAAGATATTACAGCTGGCCCAACGAACCTCAGCACCAAGAGCAACAAGAGTTTCGATTAAGACTGCCGTTTGAATGGTCATGTGGATCGAGCCCGCAATCCGTGCCCCCTTAAGGGGTTGGCTTGCCGCATATTCTTTACGAATGGCCATAAGACCTGGCATTTCAACTTCGGCGATGGCGATTTCTTTGCGTCCCCATGAGGCTAAAGAAATGTCACTAACAATGAAGTTATCGGATGTTGTCATGTTGTCACCTCGATAAGCGGGAAGGGAAAATTAGCTCTCTGTAGCAAAAACAGATAAGACCTTAATGACTTCGTTGATGTCGGTATGAGCATCGAGAAGAATTGGGGCCTCATGAGCTTTTTCAGGGTTGGTTTTCAAAGTTTTGACCCATTGCCCAGCTTCTTTACCCGTGGAAATACCCTTAGAGGTAAAGAGTTTTTGGTTATTGAGGGTTAGAGAGAAGTAAAACAGTCCATCTGCTTCACGATATTGTTTGAAAACAGGTAAAACGGCTTTAGCAGGAGATTTTTGCTGTACCTGTGATTGGGCAATGTCGACAAAGCTACGTAACCCCACCGCTTGACGAAGTCGTTCGATGAGCTCTTGAGCATGTACTCGAGCTTTAGCGGCGCCAGCTTGCATAATGGCTTCAAGCTCTTCTGGGTGGGCCATTAGATCGTTATAACGATCACGCATGGGACCAATTTCAGCGTTGATTTGGTCGCTTAAACGTTTTTTAGCGTCTCCCCACCCTAGGCCTTGGCGTAAGTCTTCCCGGAATGCAAGGGACTCCTCGGGAGTGGCAAATGCATCAAAAATCGTGGTCAGCGAGGTGCTGTCAGGATCCTTGGGTTCTCCAGGCAGTTTACTGTCAGTGACAATGCGAGCAATGGCTTCGTCCAGAGCTTTACGTCCGCCTTCAAAAAGAGGAATAACGTTGTTGTAGGACTTACTCATTTTGCGCCCATCCAAGCCTGGCAAAACCTCAATAGCGGAGCCCCCTGTTGCTTCGGGCATCACGAAGAATGGATGATCTTTTGGGGCGTACAGAAAGTTAAAGGCAGAAGCAATGTCTCGAGCAATTTCTAGATGCTGTAGTTGGTCATGACCAACAGGCACTTCATTGGCATTAAACATCAAAATATCAGCTGCCATCAAAATCGGATAGCAATACAACCCCATGCTGACGTCCGCATCTGGTTCTTTTCCTGCTGCAATAGCCGTATCGACAGCAGCCTTATAAGCATGAGCACGGTTCATAAGCCCCTTACCCGTGCAGCAAGACAGCATCCAGTTGAGCAGAGGGATTTCAGGGATGTCACTTTGACGGTAGAACGTTGACCGATTGGGATCTAAACCAGCAGCTAGCCACGTAGCAGCAATTTGCATACGACTTCTTTCGATGCGACTAGGATCCTGGCATTTGATGAGCGCATGTAGATCCGCAAGGAAAAAGAAACTTTCTGTTCCTGGCTTTTGGCTATCACGAATAGCAGGACGAATAGCTCCCACATAGTTGCCAATATGGAGAGTACCTGTGGTGTTAATTCCAGTAAGAACGCGTTTGGTCATGGCTTATAACGAAAGAAATAAAGAGTCATCCAAAAAAAGAAGATCTTTTAATGATACAACTCAATGGACATTGGGGAGAAAGTAATTGTGGATGACTGTAAGCCTATATAGCCCAAACTCCGCAGAGATTTTAAAAACAGAGGTATTTTTTAGGTGTAACAACACGTTAAGTCTTTGATATAAACCATAAAAACATCGAGGACTACTTGATTTTTCCCTAAAACTAGATTATACTTAGATATCTGAAACATAAATCTAGAAATTAGCCATGAAATCAGGTAAAGACATCTGTGGACTGAGTTTCCTCAAGTTCAAAAACCAAGGACGACCTTATATCCGGGCCTATCGTAATAGTTGGGTCCCAAAACAAGTCTTGGACGACGGTACAGAAATTGGTGGGCATAGCAAACCAACTGAACAACACCAGGTGGGTGCTCTTCTGGGGGACAATCGTGTCAAAATTTCTAAAAAATTCGTCGCAAAATTCCCTGGTATGGCTGATGAGATTTGGTATTTCTTCAATAACGATCTTGTTGATGAAGAGACTTACTTTGCAGAGGCTGGCCAAGAACATTTACCTTCCCTCACTGTAGCTGAAGCACAGCATGACCAAGACTTACAGGATGAGGATGCCGAGCAGGAGCGTACAGAAAAGGGGTTTCTTCCTCAATACGCTCTTGCTGCTCTAGCTAACCAATCAGGGATTACGAGGGCATTACAAGAGACCTTTGACAAAAAGAAAGCGGCGCAATTCTTAGACTTCATCTACTACCTTGTCTTAAACCCTGGGTCTAGTGCAGATCAATTTGACGATTGGGCTTATCACCAATACGTTTCGCCAGCCTCTGAAACGCTGGATGACAAGAAAATTTCTCGGTTATTACAGGAATGTTCTCAAGAAAAATGGGACCAATTTTGGCGTTTGCGTTATGAGCAATTAACCAAGAAACGGATTGAAAGTGGCCGTGAAACCAAACGCTTCTGCGCATTGGACAGTACTTCCATCGGTACTTATGCCGATCTCGCTGATGCTGCTTATGGACACTCCAAACAGGATGAAGGGCTACCACAAATCAACCTCGTTATGGTTGTTGATCAATTCACTGGGGAGACGGTTTACGCCTTCACTTATGAGGGTTCTGTGAACGATCGGGCCACGTACGACTATGTCGTTCAGCGCATGACCAGTGTCGGGTTTCCCATGGACGAGATCTTCTTAGTGACTGATCGTGGTTACAGTTCCATGTTCAACATGCAATCCCTTCTAAACGAGGGTATTCATTTTGTGACTGGTGTGACAATTGCTCCCAAGTCTATTGATGAGAAACTCATCTTCCAGCATCGCAACCACATTATCGATAATCACGAAACCCGAAACTCGCTACATGGGGTCTATCAGTTTTCCACTAAAGAAGTTTGGAACAAGAAACAGGTTCATGTTCACATCTACTACAACCCTGAGTTAGCCCAGCAAGCCATTGATGGTTTCAACGATCGTCTCTGTACAACACTTGCAATTCTTAATGCTGGTAAAAAGCTGGATTCTAGACAGTGGGAGGATATTCGCTCGTATTTAAGACAAGAAATTGATCCTAAATCAGAGCCCCATAAAGAAGCAAGAAAAATTTGGGTAGTGAACCAGGACGAGGTAAGACGATTTAAAAATCGTGCTGGCTTTTTCATCATTAAAACAGACGTAATCAGCGATCCTACCCAAGCGTTGG
>OGXZ01001567.1_pt1 | contig 12882 bp, 15 predicted proteins | sample 1576431 | NCBI WGS metagenome assembly OGXZ01 (sample SAMEA3541590, study PRJEB24748) | human gut metagenome | biome: human gut; feature: human-associated habitat; material: faeces | place: China | collected 2012
GATTATTGCGTTTTATAACGACGAAAGACCGCATATGAGGCGGCCCGATGCAGGGTCGGGCGGGCCAGGGCGCCGCGCCTCTCTCGGCGTCACCGCAACCCGCCGGGCCAGGAGCGGCACACCAGAGTAAGGAGGAGAACCAAATGAAAGTTGCATTGTTTGGGGCTGGGGATATTGGCCTGCACCAGCTTCCGGGGGAGCACCCGGAGGGAGAGCTGGAGGATCTGCTGGGCGGCGAGACCGAGATGGTGCCCATCAACCGGCGGCTGACGTTGGTGACCCGGCGGGACGGGGAGGCCGAGCGCCTGACCATCCGGTACGCCCTCCATCGGCTGGGACATGAACCGGCGCCTATTGCCGGCGAGTGCGCCGTGGTAGCCGTGGGGGCGGAGGGATGCCTGCTGGACATGGGGCGTCACGACCTTGCCGCCGCCGCCCGGTACATACGACCCGTCTGATGATGGCCTGTGTTACGGGCGCAGGCCGAAACGCCCCACCGGGGGCGTCACGGGAACCCGTCGGCACCGTGGGAAATCGCCGCCACGATTCAAATAGAAGCATTTTGACAATATGGGGCGGGCATCTGCCGCCCCGCGAACTTATGGAGGAATCACCATGTATCTCTATTGTGGGAAGCGTATTACCCGGGAGGAAAAGCGGCGTCAGCAGCGCCTCCGGGCAAACCTGATCGGCGTGGCGCTGGCGGCCGCCCTGGTGGCGGCGGGCGTTATCCTGGGCCTGACAGCGGGGGTGAGACTATGAAGGGGACCGTCTATCTCTACGAGGTATCCCACCCGGACTACCCCACGGTGACGGTGCCCAGCATTGGGCCGGACAGCGCCACGGTAGAGGCTGCCCGGCGCTGCTTGGCACTTGCTAACGGCCTGAAGATTCTCTTCTGCTGCGGCGAGACTCTCGAGGAGCGTAAGGCAGAGAAGCAGAACGAAGTAGTAAAGGCAGAGCTTGAGGGCTCAGTATTCCACCTCGACGCAGAGGCTTGGAAGAACATCGTTATCGCTTACGAGCCGATCTGGGCTATCGGTACTGGCATGACAGCTACTTCTGACCAGGCTGAGGAAATGCTCGCTTACATCCGCTCTATCGTTGCTGAGAAGTACGGCAAGGAGGCTGCTGAGGACACATCTATCCTCTACGGTGGCAGCTGCAAGGCAAGCAACGCTCCTGAGCTCTTCTCTAAGCCGAACATCGACGGTGGCTTGATCGGTGGCGCTTCTCTGAAGTGCGCTGACTTCAAGGGTATCATCGACGCTTGGAAGAAGTAAATTCTACAGAACGCATTCTTAAACAGAAGTAATTCTACAGAATAGCATCTAAAGACTGAAAATGAAAAATTATGATTTCTCCATCTGCAGCATCTGCGGCTCATGGCGCTTATCATAATTTTTCATTTTTAGTTATTCAAATCTAAATCGAATCATTAAAAGCTATGAAACGTCTTTTTATTCTCTCATGTCTCATCGTCTGCATCACTGCCATTGCACACGCACAGACCTACACCCAACACCTGCAGCAGAAGGCTGCCGGAAAGGGAAGCGTGGTTGTGACACAGAGCGAGGAAATAGACAAGTTGGTGAACACCGCTAACGTCAACCCCAGACAGCAGGAGACTGCACATAAGCCAGCTACAGCCGAGAAACCGACTTCTACGGCTGTAAAGACCACGCCGACGGCGGCAAGCAAAAGCCAGAACCTCGAGAACGTAGCTCATAGCAACCCGACTCACAACAACGCTGCGCATCATGGAACCGAGCCGCGACACGAAGCTACCCAGCATCACGAGAGCACACAGCGACACGAGAGCACACAGCGACACGAATCGACACAGCATCACAACACCGCCACGGAGACTGCAGAAGCGGAGGCACCAGCTGTAGACATGAGCAAGAAGGTGATGCGCCGTTCGTACAAGACTAACGGCTACAGAGTGCAGGTTTTCGCCGGCGGCAACTCGCGCAACGACAAGATTAAGGCGCAGCAGGCTGGCAACGCCGTGAAGGCAGCGTTCCCGAGCCAACCGATATACGTACACTTCTACTCACCGCGCTGGATATGCCGCATGGGCAACTACCGCACATACGAGGAGGCGAACGCCATCCTGCAGCAGGTGAAGAAATTAGGATATAAGCAGGCGTGCATCGTAAAAGGAAAGATTTCCGTTGCGTATTAGAATTTTGAGTTTTGAGTTTTGAATTTTGAATTATTGCCTGCGGCAATTTTGAATTTTGAATTTTGAATTGTCGGCTACGCCGATTAGGAATTATTCAATTTTGAATTAAGAATTCATAATTCAAAACTCAAAACTCATAATTCAAAATGCGCGAAGCGCACAATTCAAAACTCAAAACTCAAAATTCAAAACTCATAAATGCGCGAAGCGCACAATTCAAAATTCAAAATTCAAAACTCAAAACTCATAAATGGACAATTCAGAATTCAGAGAGGGCTTGGAAGACCTTGCCTCACATTATAAAAGTGTGATAACCCTGCTTGGCGAAGACGTTGAGCGCGAAGGCTTGCAGAAGACACCGATGCGCGTGGCGAAGGCTATGCAGGTGCTCACACGCGGCTACTCGCAAGACCCGCACAAGGTGCTCACCGACGCATTGTTCAAAGAAGACTACAACCAGATGGTGGTGGTGAAGGACATCGACGTGTTCTCGCTCTGCGAACATCACATGCTGCCGTTCTACGGTAAGGCGCACGTGGCGTACATACCGAACGGATATATCACCGGACTGAGCAAGATAGCGCGCGTGGTGGACATCTTCTCTCACCGTCTGCAGGTGCAGGAACGCCTCACGCAGCAGATTCGCGAATGCATCGAAGAAACGCTGCATCCGCTCGGCGTGATGGTGGTGATTGAGGCGAAGCACATGTGCATGCAGATGCGCGGCGTAGAGAAGCAAAGCTCTATAACAATGACAAGCGACTTCTCGGGAGCATTCGAGCAGGCGAAGACTCGCCAGGAGTTCATGAACCTCATCAACTCCAACTCGCACAAATTCTAAAGCCCCACCCAACCCTCCCCGTCGGGGAGGGCTTAGAAGGCTCAAGAAGCCTAAAGAGGCTTAGTAAGGCTTAGAAGGCTCAGAACCTAAAGAGGCTTAAGAAGGCTTAGTAAGGCTTAGAAGCAAAAGAAGACCAATAACAAACAAGAACATTCGATAAAACAATTAAAATTTGAAGAAATGAAAACCACAAAGAAAATGATGTTGTTTGTAGCGACACTGTTCGTTGCAACATTCGCACTTTCATCATGTCTCAGCGACGACAACGAAACAAAGGTGCCTACCGTAGAGGAGCAGGCTGGATATCAGAGAACAATGGCTGGCACATACGGCTCAACGCTGCGCTTCTTCTACCCGTCGTTCAACAACGTAGTGAAGTACGACTCGCTGAAGCACTACTCTTGGGATGTGACAGCCGACTCTACTATCACCATGCGCGACTTCCCGGTGTGCAAGCTCGACTCTGCCATCGTAATCAGCAAAGACAACCACAGCGACTCTGCAGTAGAGTTTGCAGCTCTGCGCACAGCCATACACGAGTCGAACGCTACGGCTAAGCTCACTGCCAAGTATTTCGTTCCGAACGACAAGTACTTCGTAGAATACGGCTACAGTTTCCCGGTATTCCCGATGACTATCAAGCAGTCGTTCTTTTACAACGGCAAGAGCCACGACGTTTACTTCATGTTCGACGTGTCGGGCACATACGGCGGCAAGTTCCTTTCAAGCAACTTCACCGACAGAGTGTTCGAGTATAACATGGTGCTCTCTGGCATCTGCGTCGACAAATACAGCGCCGAAGGCCTCATCCCTACACAGTATTTCCGTCAGGTGCTCATCACCTGCTCAACAAAATAAAACGTAAGATATGAAGTTCATTTCATGGAACGTTAACGGACTCCGCGCTTGCGTGCAGAAAGACTTTGAAGAGTCTTTCCGCACGCTCGACGCGGATTTTTTCTGCCTGCAGGAGACGAAGATGCAGGCGGGTCAGCTCGACTTGCAGTTTGATGGCTACACCTCTTACTGGAACTACGCCGAGAAGAAGGGCTATTCGGGCACGGCTATCTACACGCGCCACACGCCGCTGAGCGTAGCGTACGGCATCGGCGTAGACGAGCACGACCACGAGGGCAGAGTAATCACGCTTGAGATGGAGGACTTCTATCTCGTGACGTGCTACACGCCGAACTCGCAGGACGGTCTGCGCCGTCTTGAATACCGAATGAAGTGGGAGGACGACTTCCTTGCCTATATCAAGAGTCTGGACGCAAAGAAGCCTGTGATAGTGTGCGGCGACCTGAACGTGGCGCACGAGGAGATTGACCTGAAGAATCCGAAGACCAACCGCAAGAACGCGGGCTTCACGGACGAGGAGCGCGCCAAGATGACAGCCTTCCTCGGCGAGGGTTTCATCGACACGTTCCGCACGCTGCACCCGGATGACCCAACCTATTCGTGGTGGTCGTACCGCTTCAAGGCGCGCGAGAAGAACGCAGGCTGGCGCATCGACTATTTCATCACGTCTGAACGCCTGCGCGACCGCATCACCGCCGCCGCTATTCACAACGAGGTGTTCGGCAGCGACCATTGTCCTGTCGAACTTGTATTGGATTAAGCGCAAGCAAAACTCATCGGACGGCGAACGCAATCTGATCGGACGGCGAACGCAATCTGATCGGACGGCGGACGCGAACGGTGCTAACTCAACGAGATATCCTCTTTAAAATACTTTGCAATATGCCGCATGAATGGTGTCGTGAACACGTCGTGCGGCATATTTCTGTTATCATACCTACGTATGCACTGCGACACATACAGACGGCGGCGCGCACGCGAAAGGGCTACGTAGAACTTGCGCGCGTCTTCGGCGAGCATCTGCGGATTGGTGCGACTGTAGAAGTTGGGCATGCGTCCGTCTACGGCGTCGAACACTATCACGTTGTCGAACTCCAAGCCCTTCGCCTTATGGATTGTCGTGACGAAGATGCGCTCGCGCACGCTGCTGCTGCCGCAGAGGTCAGCCTCTTTCAGCGTACTGATCTCCATTGTGTGGTTGGCGAGCTGCTCGTAGAGCGACGGCTCGGACGTGGGGTCAATCATGTCGGTGGCCAGATACGCCGTCACGTAATGCAGTCCGCCGACGGGCTGCATACGGTTGTCGTCGAGAAGTGCGCTGTAGAATCGCTTCAGCTCAGCCACCAACGCCACCCTATTCTCCATAGCCTCCACATCCGCCACATTCTTATCCTCAGCATCCTCTGCCTTAGGGGGTGCACTTGTCTCAAGTGCACCAACAAAGCAAGAGCTAACCACATCTCTTACGTACATACGCTCGCAAGCCGCGCGATACAACTCGCCGTAATTGCGGCGCAGCAGTTCGGCACGCTGGCGCACACGGGCGTCACCGAGGAACGCGAGTTGTTGCTCCACCCTCGTCTTCGCCAAGCCGTAGCAATGCGTGACGACGCTGCGCGTGGCGTTCACGTCGTCGTCGGCAAGGTGCGAGTTGGTGCCTTCCAAGCCGAGCGCCGTGAGAAGATACTTCAGTTTGTGCTCGCGCAATTCGGGATGCAGCAGACGCACAAGGCGCAGCGAGTCGAGATAGTCGGGATGCGACTGCTCGAGACGGTATTCGGGCGCATAACGGCGCAGGTTATGGTCGAGAATATGCCAGTCGTAGTCGGCATTGTGTCCGAGCAGACGGCATCCTTCGGCGTACTGCATGAACTGCGTGAGCGCCTCGCGGTGCGAGAGCAGCGTGTGCAGCTTGCGCTCCTCGATTATCGGGTTCACTATGTCGCCGAGCATGGCAGGTATCTCGCGATCGGTCTCCACGTAGACCGTAAATTCGGAGTCGGGCAGCACCTTGCCGCCGCGCATCTTCACGGCAGCAATCTGCAGAATGTCGTCCTCGAAGACGTTAAGCCCCGTTGTCTCGGTGTCGAACACCACGATGGTCTCCGTCTCGTAGCTGCGCACGAAGCGCTGCAGGTAGGTCTCGCCGAGGCGCTCCCGCTGCTCGTCGCTGCGCAGCAGGTCGGTAGGCAGAATGGCGTGGTCGAACAGCGAGCGCACGAAGTTGCGCGCCGCAGCGTTGGTCTCGTACACGCCCACACCCTTCACCAGTCGCGCCCACGCCAGGAAGCAGAACTCGTTGTTGAGCACGCTGAGGTGGGCAAGCAGCAGCTTCAGTTCGGGCGACGAGAAGAGGTCGGAACCCGACACCTTGAAGTGTCCGATGCCGAGGCGCGTGAGTTCGCCGCTTATATCCTCGGCGTCACGGTTGGCGTTCACGACGAGCGCCGTGGTCGACTCGGGGAACATCGTGCTCAGTCGGCTGGCAAACTGCACGCAGTCGCGCACCTCCTGTTCGTAGGTCTCGCTGTAGAGCAGTCCGAGCTCGTTGCCGAGCGGCTTCTCCTGCGTCTTCAGCCCCACATCGGGCAGCAACGCGGGGTCTATCTGCAGTTCTTCGGCGGCGAAGGTGTTGAAGATGTCGAGCAGATACTTCGGCGAGCGATGGTTCACCGAGAGGTGGTGCAGGTGGCATGACGCCTGCTGCTTGAGCGCCGTGAGCGTGTCTATCTTTGCGCCCATGAACGAGAATATGGCTTGCTGCTCGTCGCCGAGGAACATCACCGTGCGGTAGGAGCGCGCGGTGAGCAGCTTGATTATAGTCAGCTGCAACTGGTTGAGGTCTTGCACCTCGTCTACCTGCACCCATGTGTAGCGCTTGTAGAGGGTCTGTTCGGGGTCGGCGTTCAGCGCGTCGTAGGTGAGCAGGAGCAAGTCGTGGAAGTCGAGCAGATGGTTCTGCTGCTTGTACTGGTGATACTGCTGCGCAAGCTGCATCTTCTGCAGCAGTCGCTGTATGATAATGCGGTCGCCGTAGTCGGCTGTGTCGGCAGCGGTCATATCGCGGTAGGTCTCCACATTATTATATATGTCGACCATCGCCGCCGCGTCGAACGCCCTTCCGCACACGCTACAGATACGCTGCATCGCCTTCACGTCGTCGCCGTTGATGCAGTCGGTGTGCGAACGCAGCGTCTTCGGATGCCCCATCGCTATCTGGTGCATCATGCTTTCGAGATGGAATATGAGCGAGTATTCGCGGCGACGGCGGAAATCGCCGAGCACGAAGTATTCGTCCTCGCCCGTATATCGCGCAAGGATAGACACGGCGTCCTCCTCGTCGATGACGCTCGACTCAGCCGCAACGAGTCCGTTGGCAAACAGAAACTTGGAGCAGAAGCGGTGTACATTGCCCACGAACACATCGCCCACACCGCTGTCGGCGATGTTGGCATTAATGCGCTCGAGCATTCCGCGCGCAGCTCGGTTGGTGAACGTGAGGCACAGCATGTCGGCATACTCCACGCCCTCAACGTCATGGGCACGGCGTATACGCTCTGTAAGTATCTGCGTTTTGCCGCAGCCGGGCGAAGCAAGCACAAGATGGAATCCGCCCTGCGCGTCGATAACCTCGCGCTGGTATGGGTCGGGGGTGAATGTCAGCTTAAGAAAAGGTTGCATTTTCTACTTCATTCTTCAAAAAAGAAGACACATAGCCAACACTCTGAAAATAAAAACCAGTGGCTGTGTCCTGCAATCGTTCAAAGGTCTCGGAGGTATAAAGCACGTCAAGAGCCTCGGACGGAGAATAACCATAAGTGGACATCAGCCAATCAGCCAATTCCACTGTCAGTTCGTCCTTCATTATCTTGATCTGTTCAGGATTTAATCGTGTCATAAAGCTTTGAGTTTTTGAAGGGCTTTTTCTGTTCCGAAAAAATACTGGAATGTTATACCCTTTGCATATTTTAATTCTTCAACAAGTCGCTGAAGCGAAATGATACCTCCAAGATAACGGCGCAACTGATAGTTAACGCCATCATCTGCAATCGGACCATATACTATATCATAAGTGTGAGAAGGTTGACTTATCTTGTTATTTCGATTAGTCAAGACAAAATTTGCCCATTCCTCACTATAATCATCAAATATCTTTACAGACAATTCACCAGAGGAAAGCACCGACTCATCGAAATCGAACTCATTAACAATAGCCTCACCACGCCGCATCTGTTCTACTTTGACAATAGCCAAATCTTCAGCCTGCTTGTAATTGTCAGACAAATAGAATCCCTGTCCAAAATCCTTAAAAGGTTTTGAACGCTGCAGGTCGGGCTTTTCAACCCTCATATTCGAACCATGATACAACTTCATTGCAATTTCCCTCCGTTTAGTCTACAAACTTCAGACACAGCATCTACTGAATCCTCGAACGAGAAGGTATGCAATACGCCATAATGATTGTAGAAGTAATCCAATCCTTTGAAACGTTTCAGATAGTTGTATGCTTGCTTGGGCATAATACCAAACTTGGCAGCAAACTCGCTGACAAGAGCTATGGTGTACCCAACTGTATTATGGTCTTCCCTTGACATATATATTCAATTTAAACATATTAGGTATATTGCAAAGATACATAGCATTTTCTTATCCTCAAAATAATATTTATAAAAACAAACTATATAAATACAAAATGAAGCTCTAAGAGAATAAAAAATCCGATAAAAATAGAGCTTTACCTATTTCTATCGGATACATACTATAAAACTAATTGACTTCTACTCAAACTCCACACTGCCGAAGAAGTCGGGACGATGGAAGTCGGGCTTCGGAAGGTCGATGGGGAAGAACGAGAGGAAATGAGGATGAGGCAGCATGTCGCCGCACTTGTAGACGTTGCCCTTCACCTTAAGGCCGTCGAACGACGGGAGCGAGTGGCGGTAATAAACCTCAACGGGCACAGCAAGACAGAGCTGCCATGTGCGCTCGCCGGCGATGTCGCTGAATGGTGTGCGGCCCATCGAAGACCAGCGGTCGATCTTGTCGAGCACGCTCTGCGGAGCACGCTCTCGACCTTCGCGCTTTGCACCGAAACCGATGAGCAACGTGCCTGCTGCGTTGCACTCGAGGTTGTAGTAGGTGCCGTCGGCTACAGGCGAGAGGAAGAGTTCGCAGCACGAATCTTCCCAAACGTTGCCGTCGTCGTGCGGAGCCACTGCACGCACGCACTCCTCAGTTACGCGGTAGTTGATGAGCAGCTGCTTGCCGTTGTGCGCCATGCGCACCTCCATCGTGGGGCGGTAAGGGAAAGCCTCAGCCCAGCAGTGGTTGTCTACTGCCACGAAGCCGATGTTCGCCTCGTCGAGCACGCGGCAGATATCTGCTGCACTAACTGAAGCGGTCGAAATCTTCTTTATTTCCAATGTATTTGCCATAATTTTAAAAGTAAAAAAGTAAAAAGTAAAAAAGTAGAAAGAACTTTCTTTAGTTTCAAAACATAGAAGTATTTGAAAGTAGAGGTAAAAGAAAAAGAGTAAGAAAGTAAAAAGAAAACATAGCTACATTCATAGCTTGAAAACCTTTTACTTTTTTACTCTTTTACTTTTTTACTTTTTAAAGGTTGTTCTTCTCGATATCCTTGAAGTAACGGTATGTGCTAACCTTGAGCTCGTCTGTAGCAGCCTCGTCAGCTACGATGATGCCGTGCTGGTGGAGCTGGAGAACAGAGATTGTCCACATCTGTGTAACCGGACCCTCAACAGCTGCCTGGAGAGCGCGTGTCTTGTTGTGACCGTTTACGAGAATCATCACCTCGCGAGCTGACATTACTGTGCCAACGCCTACTGTGAGGGCTGTTGTCGGAACCTTGTTAACGTCGTTGTCGAAGAAACGAGAGTTAGCAACGATAGTGTCAGTTGTAAGAGTCTTCTGGCGTGTGCGTGATGTGAGTGAAGAACCCGGCTCGTTGAATGCGATGTGACCATCAGGACCGATACCACCGATGAAGAGATCGATGCCACCTGCTTCCTCAATCATCTTCTCGTAGTGAGCGCACTCTGCCTCGAGATCCTCTGCATTGCCGTTGAGGATATGGATGTTCTCCTTCGGGCAGTCAACGTGGTCGAAGAAGTTCTTAGCCATGAATGAGTGGTAACTCTCCGGATGTGACTCTGGCAGACCTACATACTCGTCCATATTGAAAGTGAGGACGTTCTTGAATGAAACACGACCCTCCTTGCAAGCCTCAGCCAATGCGCGGTACATACCGATTGGTGAAGAACCTGTAGGCAAACCGAGAACAAACTTGTGGTCGGGTGTCGGGTTGAACTTGTTGATACGCTCGATAACGTGCTCAGCTGCCCACTTTGAGAGCTGGTCGTAGTCCTTTTCAATGATTAATCTCATAGCGATATTTATTTAGTTGATTAAATTTTCAAGTTTCGATTGGGGTTCAGCTGCTGTTGTCAATTACAACTGCTATGTGTTGATGTTTTTTATAAAACGTGCCCCGACATCTCATCGGGGCACGTCTGTGTTTGTTTGTAGTAGTAGTTGTAACTAAATAAGCAGTTATAAGTTAGTTGAAAATCGGTTTCTTCTAACATATTACGATGCAAAGTTACGCATTTAATTTATATCCCCCAAGTGAATGAGCCAAAAATGCTGATTTACATCAAGATTTATAATACTTGTTACCAACAACTACACGTATGTTTCGAGGAACTTGACGTTGCCCTCTACCTTCAGTGTCTCTGTTGTAGCCGGAACGAGAATGCTCTCGCCTGCACGCAGCGTTGTTGTGTTGCCCTCGTTGTCGGTGATTGTGCCTTCGCCCTTCAAGCCGATGAGGATAACGAAGCTGTCGAGCTCTGAGTAGTCGATTGTCATCGGCTCGTCAAGATCGTATACGGCTGTGTTGAAGTAAGGACACTGCACGAGCGATACGCCCTGGTTCTTCTGCGGTGTGTACTCGGTGCGGTAGTTGCTCTCAACGTTGTAGTTGATGCACTCTGCAGCCTGCTTTGTGTGCAGCTCGCGATAGTTGCCGTTCTTGTCCTTGCGCTTGAAGTCGTAGATGCGGTATGTCACGTCGGATGTCTGCTGTATCTCTGCGAGGAAGCAGCCGGTGCCGATAGCGTGGATGCGACCTGCGGGGAGGAAGAAGCAGTCGCCTTCCTTCACGTCGTAGCGTGAGATGGCGTCGCAGATAGTGTCGTTCTCAACCATCTCTGCGTACTGGGTCGGAGTGATCTGCTGCTTCAGACCGCAAAGCAGGGTAGCGTCTGCGTCTGACGGGAGCAGATACCACATCTCTGTCTTGCCACGCTCCTTGCCCTGACGCTTTGCAATCTCGTCGGTGGGATGAACCTGGATAGAGAGGTCCTGACGTGCGTCGATGAACTTGATGAGCAACGGGAACTCGTCGCCGAAACGCTGATAGTTCGCCTCGCCTACGAGCTTGCCCTTAAATTTGTGTACGAGCTCGTTGAGCTTCTTGCCTGCGTACTCGCCGTTGGCAACTACTGTCTCGTTGCCTGGCACGCCTGAGATTTCCCAGCTTTCGCCTACGTTTTCCTGCTGCACGTCGAGGTGCTTGAACGGAATAATCTTCTCGCCACCCCAAATTGTTGACTTAAGGAGTGCGTTGAACTTTAATGGTTCCATAGTGTATGTGTTATATTTATGTTTGTTAGAGTATAATCGTATTAGTCGTCCAAGCCGAACAACGGGTCTTCAGGCATAACCATAACCGGCTTCTGGTCGAACTCCTTCTGCAAGTTCTCGGGCACGTACTTCTTGTCTACAACAAGACGGAACATGTACTCGTTGAACCAGCGGTTAGACATAACCAGACAGCCTTGCACGCCGTTGTTTGGAGCGATCGATCTTGCACTTGCAAGAGGCGGAGATCAGGTAGTTGTGAAGAATAACAAGGGAATCAGCTATTATGGCGGAAAGCGTGAGCAGACTGCTAAGAATACCCGAGTAAAAGCAAGAGTAAAAGCAGAAGCACTCCGGGAGTTTATCACCGGAAAAGAGCGTGTGATCGTAATGGGACATAAGATGGCAGATGTGGATTCATTTGGTGCGGCAATCGGTATTTACCGGGCAGCAAGTGCGATGAAAAAGAAAGTCAATATTGTCCTGAACGATATTTCTGTGACACTTAGACCGCTTTATGAAGCATTTACTGATGATCCGAAGTATCCGGATGATCTGTTTGTGACTTCCCATGAGGCGGAGGAACTGGCAGATGACAATACAATGGTAGTTGTTGTTGACACCAATAAGCCAAAGATGACAGAATGTGAACGCCTGCTTCGTCTGACGAAGACGATTGCAGTTCTGGATCACCACAGACAGAGTGATGAAGTGATTGAGAATGCGGTTCTGTCGTATATTGAGCCATATGCTTCCTCGGCGTGTGAGATGGTAGCAGAGGTTCTTCAGTATATCGGCGATGATCTGCGTTTGAATTCCATGGAAGCGAACAGTATGTATGCAGGTATTCTGGTTGATACCAACAATTTCATGTCCAGAACAGGAGTCCGGACCTTTGAGGCAGCTGCGTACCTGAGAAGATGTGGCGCAGATGTTACTTATGTAAGAAAACTCCTCCGTGATGATATGGCATCTTACCGGGCAAAAGCTGCAGTAATCAGCAGTGCTGAGGTATATCGGGATGTATTTGCGATCGCGCGAGGCGAACATCTGGGAATTGAAAGTCCCACTATTATCGGAGCACAGGCGTCAAATGAGCTTCTCAATATTGAGGAGATCAAGGCTTCTTTTGTACTGACTGAATATAATGGTAAGATTTACATCAGTGCACGTTCCATTGATGAGATCAATGTACAGATCATTATGGAGCGGCTCGGCGGAGGCGGTCATATCAACACTGCCGGTGCCCAGTTTCCATATTCCGATATGGAAAGAGCGATTGAAACTCTGAAAAAGACAATCGATATTATGATAGAAGAAGGAGATATTTAAG